>Ga0316622_100004253_pt1 | contig 10479 bp, 9 predicted proteins | sample OWC_Aug_OW2_C1_D_FD_207646 | JGI IMG/M metagenome (GOLD analysis project Ga0316622, IMG submission 207646) | Wetland soil microbial communities from Old Woman Creek delta, Ohio, United States - OWC_Aug_OW2_C1_D5_C | ecosystem: Environmental > Terrestrial > Soil > Wetlands | place: USA: Ohio... | reverse complement strand
GTTGCAGTCCGAGCGCAAGGGCACGCTCTTCGTCGACGTGCAGCGTCGGCTCAACATCTACCTGCGCGCCATGTGGGGCCGCGACTTCTTCCTCCGGCCGACGGCCGGCGACTACGAGAGCCGCGAGGGCCTCAAGCCCTACATCGAGCGCTACGTGATCCACATCGCCGACGCCTACGACGACTACCGGCCGCTCGGCGAGGACACACCCGCCGAGGCGGTGATCCAGGGGGTGGAGATCTACCGCGCCGCGGCCAACCACTGCGCCGCGCACCTGGTATTCACCGGCGCGCCGCTGTCCATGCAGATGCTGAACACCACGCAGATGGCGATCATCGAGGCGATCGAGGACGCCCGCGTGGAAGAGCTCGCCTGCCGCCAGTTTCCGAACATGCGCGCGGCCTGGCTCGCGCTGCACCCGGCCCCAGACTACAGCGAGCCGAAGTCGGTCGGTGACCTGCTCAACCGTCTGGCGCGCGCCCTCCTCGACCCAGAGCATGCGGACCCGCACCCCTGGGTGCAGCAAGGCGTGGCGTTGTTCCAGGCCGAGCCGGACCTGTCGACCAACCAGGCGAGCTGGAACATCGGCGTCGCCTTGGCCCACACCCTGGGGCAGATCCCACTGCCGGAGCTCAACCCGCGAACCGACGTGCTGCGCGCCATCTACCGCGACGACAACCGTACCGTGTGGGAGTCGGAGGAATACGATCTGGAGGCCGCCCTCGAGGCGACCTGGGCGCCCAAGCAGGTGCGCAAGAAGGTCAACGTCATGGAGATGGTGAACGAGGTCGACAACGAGCTCGCCGGCGATGACGCACAAGAGGTCTGGGTGCTGCCCACCGAGTTCTGGCTCGACCAGGAGGGCAAGACCATCAACGAGCTGGAGGGCCGGGAGCCGGTCTCCGACCCCTTCCACTACCACGAGTGGGACTACCAGATCCAGCTCGAGCGTCCGAGCTGGGTCACGGTGCTGGAGCGCCGCCCCAAGGTGGGGGATCTCGATCTGATCGAGCAGATCATCGACGAGAACAAGCCGATCATCTCGCGGCTGAAATTCCTGATCGAATCGATGATCCCGCAGGGCATGCAGCGCATCCGCCGGGTCGAGGATGGCGACGAGCTGGATATCAATGCTGTGGTCCGCGCCATGATCGACATCCGCATGGGCCAACAGCCAGATACGCGGATCATGATGCGCCACAAGCGCAACCTGCGCGACGTCGCGGTCATGGTCCTGCTCGACATGTCGGAGTCGTCTAACGACAAGGTACGCGGCCAGGACTATACGGTCCTGGACCTGACGCGCGCCGCTACGGTGCTCCTGTCCGACGCCCTTGACCGGATCGGGGACCCGTTTGCCCTGCACGGCTTCTGCTCCGATGGGCGTCACGACGTCCACTACTACCGCTTCAAGGACTTCAACCAGCCCTACAATGACCTGGTCAAGGCCCGCCTGGCGGCCATGCACGGCTCCTACTCGACGCGCATGGGTGCGGCCCTACGTCACGCCGGCGCCGTGCTGAAGCAGCAGCCCAAGAACAAGAAGATCCTGTTCGTCATCACCGACGGCGAGCCGGCGGACAACGACGTGCGCGACCCCCAGTACCTGCGCTTCGACACCAAGCGGGCGGTGGAGGAGCTGACGCGGGACGGCATCACGACCTACGCCCTGTCGTTGGACCCCCACGCCGACCAGTATGTGTCCCGCATCTTCGGCACGAAGAACTTCACCGTGCTGGACCATGTGGAGCGTCTGCCCGAGAAGCTACCCATGCTCTACATGGGGTTGACGCGTTGATCGCGGCATGCAGATCACCCTGCGCACGTTTGTCTTTATCGACTCGCTGCAGCCGCAGCTGGCCTCCTATCTCGCGACGTCCTCCCAGGGCTTTCTGCCGGTGCCCGGCGATGCCTGCATGTGGATCGAGGTCGCGCCGGGCATGGCGGTTCATCGCCTGTCCGACATCGCGCTGAAGGAAACCAATGTGCACCTGGGCGAGCAGGTGGTGGAGCGCTCCTTCGGCTCCATGGAGATCCACTACCGCAACCAGAGCGAGGTGATCGAGGCGGGCAACATCATCCTGCGCCAGCTCGGGACGACCATGGAGTCGCGCATGGCCTGCCGCATCGCCTGGGACGAGATCATCCGCGGCATGACGCCCGACCACACCACGCTCATCAACCGGCAGCTGCGCAAGGGATCGATGATCCTCCCCGGCAAGAGCATGTTCATCCTGGAGGTCGAGCCGGCGGGCTATGCGGTCTACGCGGCGAACGAGGCCGAGAAGGGCGCGCACATCACCCTGGTGGACGTGAAGCCGTTCGGCAACTTTGGCCGCCTGACCATGATGGGCAGCGAGGCCGAGGCCGAAGAGGCGCAGCGCGCCGCCAACAAGGCGCTCGAGGGCATCAACTTGCGAGCCAGGAAGTAGCTGAGGCCGCGCGCTGGCCCCCCTTGGGGCTGCGGCTCGCGCGGTGCTCCCGCACCGGCGGTCACGAAGGGAAGAGACGGCATGGAAATCAACTCGATCACCAAGAAGCTGCTGTTCAATACGGTGCGGGTGGATACCGTGCTCGAGGACGGGAGCGAGGGGTCGGGCACGGCCTTCGTAGTCGGCCATGGGCATGCGCGCGGCCCGCACACCTTCATCGTCACTAACCGACATCTGGTGGAGGGGGTACGCCGCGGCGGGCTGGTGTTCACCCAGAAGCGCAACGGCCAACCGGCCTTCGGTCAGCGCTTCCAGCTCAACATCGAGGACTTTCCCCACGCCTGGTTCACGCACCCCGATCCGGAGGTGGACCTCGCCATCATCCCCATGCGCCCGTTGGAGCAGGCGGCGCGTGACCAGGGTATCGAGCTGTACTACCACGTGATCGACAGCCGCTTGGCTCCGGACGCGGCCACCCTGCGTGCCCTCGATGCCCTTGAAGAGGTCCTGTTCGTGGGTTACCCCAGCGGGGTGTGGGACCAGGTCAACCTCATGCCCATCCTGCGCCGGGGTACCACCGCCACACCTATGGCGCTGGACTTCGAGGGTAGGCCGGAGTTTCTGATCGACGCCGCGGTGTACCCGGGGTCCAGCGGGAGCCCGGTGTTCATCTATCAGCCTGAAGTCTTGCGGCCGACGCAAAGCGTGGGGCGCAAGTTCCTGTTCGCGGGTGTGGTGGCTGCGGTCTTCTTCCGTGAGGAGGCGAACCACCTGGTGTCAGTGCCGATCCCCGCCAACAACAGTGCCATAACCATGGGCTCGGAGATGATCGACCTTGGCCTGGTGATCAAGGCGCAGGCGGTGGTTGACGTGATCAACGCCTATCTCGGCAAGTGGATGGAGTGACGCTGGGCGCCTGGGCCCTCGACGGGGCAGCTTCCTCATGAGAGAGAAGATCGTGTACTGCGGCTTCAACACCGATTCCCATGGGATCACCGCGCTGGGGCGCGTGGTTCTTGATGCCTGGGTGTTCGGCCTGCTTCCGCGTGAGGTCGACTGCACGGGCTGGGACATGGGACGGATGCAGCAGCTCGTCCGCCAGGTTGAGGAACGGTGGGACCAGTATGGAAACGTGCCAAGCCGGCTGCCCCCCGAGTTGCGCGAACGCCATGAGGATCTGTACGCGTGGGCTACGGCGAGGGCAAGGGAGCAGGGTTGGAATCCCGAGCTGGACGACGACGATTAGTGGACAGGCCGGGGCAGAGCCGGCACCCCCGCAGGGTGGACAAGGCCTCATCTCTCGGCATATCGGGACGGGAAGGCCGAGATGAATTTTGAGCCGGTGGTGCTGTTCTTCATGCTCGGCGTGGTCGCCGGGCTGGTGCGCTCGGACCTCAAGATCCCCGGCAGCATTTACGAGTTTCTTTCGATCTTCATCCTCCTCGCCATCGGCCTGAAAGGAGGGGTGGAGCTTGCCAAGCAGCCGCTGAGCGAGATCCTCTGGAGCAGCCTGGCCATCGTCGGCGTGGGGGCGCTCATCCCCCTGTTCGCCTTCCCGGTGCTGCGCTACGTGGGCGGCCTGAACCGTGCCGACTCGGCCAGCATCGCTGCCCACTATGGCTCCGTCAGCGTCGTCACCTTCTCGGTGGGGATCACCCTGCTGGTGCACGAGCAGCTGGACTTCGAGGGCCACCTGATCGTCTTCCTGGTGTTGCTGGAGATGCCTGCCCTGGTGATCGGCGTCATCCTGGCACGTTACGGCCGGGGCCAGGTGCGCTGGGCCAAGCTCCTCCACGAGGTCTTCTTCGGCAAGAGCATCTACCTGCTGGCCGGCGGACTCATCATCGGCGCCGTCTCAGGCCCCGAGGGTCTGAAGCCTCTGGACAACCTGTTCTTCGACATGTTCAAGGGGATGCTCGCATTGTTCCTGCTGGAGATGGGCCTGGTGGCCTCCTCGCGGGTCGCGGCGCTGCGTGAGTACGGGTTGTTCCTCGCCGCCTTCGCGGTCCTGATGCCGATGTTCTCGGCGCTGCTCGGCACCCTCACCGGCTGGACGCTTGGCCTCTCCGTAGGGGGCACATTTCTGCTGGCGACGCTTTTTGCCAGCGCCTCCTACATTGCCGCCCCGGCGGCGATGCGCATCGCCGTGCCCGAGGCCAACCCCGCCCTCTCCATCGGCGCATCCCTCGGCATGACCTTCCCCTTCAACATCTTCCTGGGCATCCCCCTTTACCTCTGGATGGCCCGGCTCATACACGCGGGCGGAGGCTGAATCCCATGCCAGCGCAAGCGATGGTGCTGCTCACCATCCTGTCGGAGGCGGTGCTCGAGGACACTCTGATCGACGAGATCGTGGCCCTCGGCGCCAAGGGCTACACGATCTCCGAGGCGCGCGGGCGTGGCACTCATGGCGCGCGTTCCGGCAGGTGGACGGCCGGTGGCAACATCCGCATCGAGGTCATCGCCGAGGCGGCCTTGTGTGCACGCATCGTCGAGCGCCTGCAGGCGGCCTACGAGCCTGACTATGGGCTGCTGATGTTCACCTGCCCGGTCGAGCTACAGAACTGACGCGGGGACGGCTGCGCCCCCGGGGGGTGGTGAAGGCGTTGTGGGCCGCATCCGGGGGTGGTGGCCCCGGGAGGCGTGCGCGACTCAGCTCACACGCCGGCGCCAGTAGGTCGCGCGCCAGTAGTAGAGCACGGTGGTGTCGCGATCAGGGTAGGAGTCGGCATAGCCCACGCCGCGCTGGGGCTCTTCGACGTTGTCGGTGCCGGGGTCAAGCGGACGCCAGCTCGGCTCCCGCACCTCGTCCTCAAATGGCGCCCGGACCAGGGCCCGATTGCGTAGCTCGGCCGCCCCCGAGTCGCGATAATTCTCCTGGGCCTCCTGCAGAGAGACCGTGTTGGCCCCACCCGGCATGGTCGGAAAGCGCAGCTGCACCAGATTGTCCTCCCATAGACAGATCGGGCAGCGGTGGTGGCTCCCGGGAGGCTCGTCGAAGACCAGGTGGCCGCAGCAGGGGCAGGGGAAGAGCGAGGGGACAGGTACCATCGCAAAGATCAAGGGGCGCCGCGGCGCCCCTTGATCGTCAGGCAGCGGTGGGGCTCAGTTCACCCGTGGGTCAAGCTCGCCGCTGTCGTAGCGCTTGACCATCTTTTCTAGCGAGATGGGCTTGATCTTGGAGGCGTTGCCCGCCGTCCCGAAGGCCTCGTAGCGGGCCTTGCAGATCCCCTTCATCGCCTTGGTCGAGGCGATCAGCCACTTGCGTGGGTCGAACTCCTTCTTGTTCTCGGCCAGGAACTTGCGCACGGCGCCGGTGGAGGCCATGCGCAGGTCGGTGTCGATGTTGACCTTGCGGACGCCGTTCTTGATCCCCTCCTGGATCTCCTCGACCGGCACGCCGTAGGTCTCGCCCATGTCGCCGCCGTAGGAGTTGATGATCGCGAGCCAGTCCTGCGGGACTGAGGAGGAGCCGTGCATCACCAGGTGGGTGTTGGGGATGCGGGTGTGGATCTCCCGGATCCGGGCGATCGCCAGGATGTCGCCGGTCGGCGGCCGGGTGAACTTGTACGCGCCGTGGCTGGTGCCGATGGCGATGGCAAGGGCGTCGACCCGGGTGGCCTTGACGAACTGGGCGGCCTCCTCCGGATCGGTGAGCAGCTGACTGTGGTCGAGCGTGCCCTCGGCCCCGATGCCGTCCTCCTCACCCGCCATGCCAGTCTCGAGCGAACCGAGACACCCGAGCTCGCCCTCCACCGAGACCCCGCAGGCGTGAGCCATGTCGACCACCCGTCGGGTGACATCGACGTTGTACTCGTACGAGGTGGGTGTCTTGCCGTCCTCGCCGAGCGATCCGTCCATCATCACCGAGGAGAACCCCAGCTGGATCGAGCGTTGGCAAACGGCCGGCGACGTACCGTGGTCCTGATGCATGACCACCGGGATGTGCGGGAATTCCTCGACCGCCGCCAGGATCATGTGGCGCAGGAACGGCGCACCCGCGTACTTGCGGGCCCCGGCCGACGCCTGGACGATAACCGGGCTGTCGGTCTCGTCCGCGGCCTCCATCATGGCGCGCATCTGCTCCAGGTTGTTCACGTTGAAGGCTGGACACCCGTAGCCGTGCTCGGCGGCGTGGTCCAGCAGCTGGCGAAGGGAAATCAGGGCCATGTCGCTATCTCCTCGGTCAGTGGATCGGTCCAGCTGGCGGACCGGGGTCCGCCACCCTACAGTCAGATCTTCGGGTGGCTATCCCCCACCCGCAGGATTTTCATGAGATTCGTACCGCCGCCGATGCCGCGCCGATCACCCTTCGTGATGATGATCAGGTCGCCGTCTCGGACGGTTCCACGGCGCAACAGCTCGTCGGTGATCTCCCGGTTGGACGTCTCGATGTCGTCCGACGAGAGCTCGAAGCTCACGGGATAGACGCCCCGGTAGAGCGTGACTTTTCTACGCGTCGACACGTGGCGCGTCAAGGCGTAGATCGGGATCCCCGAGCTGATACGGCTCATCCATAGGGGCGTCGACCCCGACTCGGTCAACGCGGCAATCGCCTTGACCCCCAGATGGTTGGCGGTGTACATGGTGGCCATCGCGACCGCCTCGTCGATGGTCCCGAACGCCGTGTGGATACGGTGATCCGAGGTGCGGGCGGCGCGCTGCTTCTCCGCCTCACGGCAGATCCGGTCCATGGCGGTCACGGCCTGCGCCGGGTACTTTCCGGCGGCCGTCTCGGCGGAGAGCATCACTGCGTCGGTCCCGTCTAGCACCGCGTTGGCCACGTCGAAGACCTCGGCCCGCGTCGGGATCGGGCTCTCGATCATCGACTCCATCATCTGGGTCGCGGTGATCACGACGCGATTGCGCTCCCGGGCGAGCCTGATCAGGTTCTTCTGGGCCGGAGGCAGCGCCGCGTCACCGATCTCCACGCCGAGGTCCCCGCGGGCGATCATGATCGCGTCCGACGCGTCCAGGATCTCCCCTATCGCCGTGAGTGCCTCCGCGCGCTCGATCTTGGCGATGACCCCGCCCTCGCCCCCAGCCCCGCGCAGGATGTTGCGGGCCTCAACGATGTCGGCGGCGCTGCGGGGAAAGGAGACCGCGAGGTAGTCCGCCTGGATCTCGGCCGCGAACTCGATGTCCCGGCGGTCCTTCTCGGTCAGGGCGCCGGCCGAGAGTCCGCCACCCTGTCGATTGATGCCCTTGCTGTCGCAGAGATCGCCGCCCTGGACGACCCGGCACTCGATCCGCGGCCCAACGACGTCCTCGACCCAGAGCACGATGCGCCCATCGTCGAGGAGCAGGGTGTCGCCGCGGCTGACGTCGTGGGGCAGCGGCTTGAAGGTGATCCCGACCCGGGTCTCGTCACCAGCGTCCGGCGCACAGTTTGCATCCAGCGCAAAGCTTGCCCCCTCCTCCAAGTGCACCGGGCTGCTCGCAAAGCGCTCAATCCGGATCTTCGGGCCCTGGAGGTCGACCAGCACCCCAACCTGACGCCCGTGCGCGCGGGCCCTATTGCGCACCAGCTCGGCGCGCTGGATGTGCTCCTCGGGGAGGCCGTGGGAGAAGTTCAGGCGGACCACATCCACGCCCGCCTGGATCAGCCGGTCGAGGCACTTGGGCTCGTCCGTCGCAGGCCCCAGCGTCGCGACGATCTTCGTCCGCCTCAGCATGCGGGCCTAGCCACGGACTGACATCGGACTAGAGAGAGAAGAGTCGGCCACGGATTGACGCCAGATCGAATGAAGAAGTGTTAGCCACGGATTAGCACGGATTTCACGGATTGAAGAGACCGCAGGGGGCCGGCCGTGGTGACGACACAGGGGTCCACAGGGGCGAACATTCCTTCGATCCACATAATCCGTGAAATCCGTGTTAATCCGTGGCTAATCCAGTCTTTTCCAGATCCGTGTAATCCGTGGCCGGTGTCGTTACTTGGAGGCCCGCTCTTCCAGGATGGCTACGGCGGGGAGCTTCTTGCCTTCCAGGAACTCGAGGAAGGCGCCGCCGGCGGTCGATATGTAGGACACCTTGTCGTAGATGTCGTACTTCTGGATGGCCGCGATCGTGTCTCCGCCGCCGGCCAGGGTGAAGGCCTTGGTCGTGGCAATCGCGTCGGCGACCTTGCGAGTGCCGGCCCCGAACTGGTCGAACTCGAACACGCCGACGGGGCCGTTCCAGACGACCGTGCCCGCCTTCATGATGATGTCCGCCAGCTCCTGAGCGCTCTTCGGCCCGATGTCGAAGATCATGTCGTCGTCCGCAACGGCGCCGGCGTCCTTGAGCACCGCCGGCTCGGCCGCGTCGAACTTCTTGCCGACCACCACGTCGACCGCGATCGGGATGGTGGCGCCCCGGGCGGTCATCTTCTCCATCAGGGCCTTCGCGGTGGGCAGCAGGTCAGCTTCGCACAGGGACTTGCCTATGTTCTTGCCGGTGGCCATCAGGAAGGTGTTGGCGATGCCGCCGCCCACGACCAGCTGGTCGACCTTCTCGGAGAGCGACTCGAGCACCGTCAGCTTGGTCGAGACCTTCGAGCCGCCGACGATCGCGACCATCGGGCGCGCCGGATTGGCGAGTGCCTTGTTGAGCGCGTCCAGCTCCTCGACCAGGAGGATGCCTGCGGCGGCGACCGGCGCAAACTTGGCGACGCCGTGGGTCGAGCCCTCGGCGCGATGGGCGGTGCCGAAGGCGTCCATGACGAACACGTCGCAGAGCGCGGCGTACTTCTTGGCGGTCTCGTCGACGTTCTTCTTCTCGCCCTTGTTGAAGCGCACGTTCTCGAGCAGGACCAGCTCGCCGGGCGCGACCTCAAAGCCCCCGTCAACCCAGTCCTTGATAAGGCGGACCGGCCGGCCCAGCTTCGCCGACAGGTCTTCGGCGACGGGCTTCAGCGAGTTCTCCTCGGAGTACTCGCCCTCGGTCGGTCGACCCAGGTGCGACATCACCATCACCCTCGCGCCGGCCTTCAGGCAGTGCTCGAAGGTGGGCATCGACGCCGTGATGCGGGCGTCACTGGTAACCTTGCCGTTCTTCACGGGGACGTTCAGGTCGGCCCGGATAAGCACACGCTTGCCGGCGAGGTCGAGGTCGGTCATGCGGACGACGGACATGGGAATCTCCTGGGAACGGAAACCTGGCGGCCGGAGGGAAGCAAACGCGGGGCCGGGGGTCACCCGGCCCCGGCTCACCTTACTTCGCGCCCATCAGCGCGACCGTCGTGTCGAGCATCCGGTTGCAGAAGCCCCACTCGTTGTCGTACCAGGACAGGACCTTCACGAGCTTGCCGTCGATGACCTTGGTCAGGGTCGAGTCATAGGTGGACGACACGGTCGTGTGGTTGAAGTCCATGGACACAAGCGGCTCCTCGTTGTAGGCCAGGATGCCCTTCAGCGCACCCTGGGAGGCCTCCTTGAGGATGGCGTTGATCTCGTCCTTGCTCGTCGGGCGGGCGGCCTCGAAGGTGAGGTCGACGACCGATACGTTGATCGTGGGCACGCGGATGGCGAAGCCGTCCAGCTTGCCGTTGAGCTCGGGCAGCACCAGCCCTACCGCCGCCGCGGCGCCGGTCTTGGTCGGGATCATCGACATGGTCGCCGCGCGGGCGCGGCGCAGGTCCTTGTGGAATACATCGGTGAGGACCTGGTCGTTGGTGTACGAGTGCACCGTGGTCATCAGGCCGCGCACCAGGCCAATCTTCTCGTGCAGCGGAGCGACCAGGGGCGCCAGGCAGTTGGTGGTGCAGGAGGCGTTGGAGATCACGGTGTCTGTCGCCTTCAGGGTCTTGTGGTTGACCCCGTAGACGATCGTGCCGTCGACGTCCTTGCCGCCCGGTGCGGAGATGATCACCTTCTTGGCGCCAGCGCTGACGTGGGCGCCCGCCTTCTCCTTGGTCGTGAAGAGGCCGGTGCACTCCATGACCACGTCGACGCCCATCTCGCCCCAGGGCAGCTTCGCGGGGTCGCGCTGGGAAAGGACCTTGATCTTGTCGCCGTTGACGACCAGATTGTCGCCGTCTACCGCGACCGTTGCGTTGAACCTGCCG
>Ga0316622_100004252_pt1 | contig 10479 bp, 9 predicted proteins | sample OWC_Aug_OW2_C1_D_FD_207646 | JGI IMG/M metagenome (GOLD analysis project Ga0316622, IMG submission 207646) | Wetland soil microbial communities from Old Woman Creek delta, Ohio, United States - OWC_Aug_OW2_C1_D5_C | ecosystem: Environmental > Terrestrial > Soil > Wetlands | place: USA: Ohio... | reverse complement strand
GTGCTCGACACGCCGATCGCCGAGGGCGCGATCGTCGGCGCCGCGATCGGCATGGGCGTGAACGGCCTGCGGCCGGTGGCCGAGGTGCAGTTCGCCGACTACATCTACCCGGCCTGCGACCAGATCTTCTCGGAGCTCGCGCGCCTGCGCTACCGCAGCGCCGGCGAGTTCTGGGCACCGGTGACCATCCGCACGCCCTGTGGCGGCGGCATCCGCGGCGGCCAGACCCACTCGCAGAGCCCCGAGGGCATCTTCACCCACGTGTGCGGCATCAAGGTGGTGATGCCCTCGAACCCGTACGACGCCAAGGGACTGCTGATCGCCTCGATCGAGGACGACGACCCCGTGGTGTTCTTCGAGCCGAAGCGCATCTACAACGGGCCGTTCGACGGCATCCCGGACAAGCCCGCCGTGCCGTGGAGCACGCACCCGAAGGGCGAGGTGCCCGACGGTTACTACACCGTGCCGATCGGCAAGGCCGAGGTGGTGCGCAAGGGCTCGCAGGTGACGATCGTCACCTACGGCACGATGGTCTACGTGTGCGAGGCGGCGGCGCGCTCGCTCGGCCTCGACGCCGAGATCATCGACGTGCGCACCATGGTTCCGCTCGACATCGACACCATCTGCACCTCGGTGAAGAAGACCGGCCGCTGCCTGATCGCGCACGAGGCGACGCGCTTCTCGGGCTTCGGCGCGGAGCTGTCCTCGACCATCCAGGAGGAGTGCTTCTGGAACCTCGAGGCGCCGATCCAGCGCGTGGCGGGCTGGGACACGCCGTACCCGCACGCATTCGAGTGGGAGTACTTCCCGGGCCCGCAGCGCGTCGCGGCGGGCCTCCAGGCCGTGATGGAGACGCCATGACCCGCTACGTCTTCAAGATGCCCGACCTCGGCGAAGGCACGGTCGAGGCCGAGATCGTCGCCTGGCACGTCAAGGTCGGCGACCAGGTCACCGAGGACCAGGTGATGGCCGAGGTCATGACCGAGAAGGCCGCGGTCGAGGTGCCGGCGCCCGTGACCGGGCGCGTGGTGTCGCTCGCCGGCGGGCCGGGCGACATGGTGCGCGTGGGTGCGGAGCTGGTGGTGTTCGACACCGAGAGCGGCGAGGGTTTCGCAGAGCCGCCGGTCGCGGCCCCCGCGCCGGCGACCACGGGCGCCGCGCCTGCACCGGCTCCCGAGCCGCGGGAGCGGCGTGCGGAGGTGCCGCCGGCCGTGCCTGCCCAACCCGCCGAGCCGGTGAGGGCATCGCGGGTGATGGCGTCGCCGGCGTCGCGGCGCCGCGCGCGCGAGGCGGGCATCGACCTCGCGCAGGTGCAGGGCAGCGGTCCGCACGGCCGCATCACCCGCCAGGATCTCGACGTCGTCCTGAGCGGCACCGTGACCGCCACGGCGGGCACGACCGGAGCGCCGCGCCCGTCGCCGTCGCTCGCGAGGCGCACGGGGACCGAGGAGATCAAGGTGATCGGCGTGCGCCGCGTGATCGCGAACCGCATGACCGACGCGAAGCGCAACATCCCGCACTTCGCCTACGTCGAGGAAGTGGACGTCACCGAACTCGAGTCGCTGCGCCAGCACCTGAACGCGAAGGCGCCCGCCGGCGCGGCGTCGCTCACCTACCTGCCGTTCCTGGTGGCGGCACTCGCGCGCGTGCTCGAGCAGTACCCGCAGTGCAACGCCTGGTTCGACACCGAGCGCAACACCGTGATCCGCCATCGCGCGGTGCACGCGGGCATCGCGACCCAGACGCCCGATGGCCTCAAGGTGCCGGTGGTGCGTCACGCCGAGGCCCGCACGCTGTGGGACCTCGCCGACGAGATCAAGCGCGTGTCGGAAGCGGCCCGCACCGGCAAGGCCACCAAGGAAGAGCTCACGGGCTCGACGATCACGGTCACCAGCCTCGGCAAGCTCGGCGGCATCGTCTCCACGCCGATCATCAATGCGCCGGAGATGGGCATCATCGGCGTGAACAAGGCGATCGAGCGGCCAGTGGTGCTGGGCGGCGCGATCACCGTGCGCCGGATCATGAACCTCTCCACCTCGTTCGATCACCGCTTCGTGGACGGCTACGACGCGGCGGCGATGGTGCAGGCGCTCAAGGACATGCTCGAGCACCCGGCAACGATCTTCATCCCCGGCTAAACTGATGCACACCCTCGAATCCGACCGCCTCCTGCAGGAATCCCCGCGCATGAGCACCACGACCCAGGCCCGTCCCGCCTTCGGCACCGTGCTGGCCGACCAGATGACGATCGCCGCCTTCCGCGACGGCCGCTGGGGCGACTACGAGATCCGCCCGACCGGCCCCGTCCAGGTCCACCCGGCGGCGCACGTATTGCACTACGCGAGCGAGTGCTTCGAGGGCTTCAAGGCGTATCGCTGGGCCGACGGCAGCGTGCGCGTGTTCCGCATGGACAAGCACGTCGAGCGCATGCGCCAGAGCGCGCGCCTGCTCGTGCTGCCCGTGCCCGACGCCGGGCTGCTCGCGCAGATGGTGCTCGCCACCATCGACCGCGTGCGCGACCAGGTCCCCGAACCGCCCGGCGCGCTGTACATGCGGCCGATGCTGTACGGCACGATGCCCAACATCGGCGCCGCCTCGGCGCCCTCGAACGAGGCCACGCTGATCGTGCTCGCGAGCCCGGTGTGGGACTACTTCGCGGGCGGCATGAAGCCGCTGCGCATCTACGTCGAGGACCAGAAGCACCGCACCGCCGACCACCTCGGCATGGTGAAGACCGGCGGCAACTACGCCGCGGCCATGGGCCCGACGCTCGAAGCGCGCGACAAGTTCAAGGTGGACCAGGTGCTGTTCTGCCCGGGCGGCTCGGTGCAGGAAACGGGCGCCGCGAACTTCCTGCTGATCCGCGAGGGACACATCCTCACGCGCAGCCTCGACTCGACGTTCCTGCACGGCGTGACGCGGGACTCGCTGCTCACCATGGCCCGCGACCTGGGATTCAAGGTCGAGGAGCGGGTGTTCGACGTGGGCGAGATGCTCGATTGGGTGAAGACCGGCGAAGCCGCGCTGTCGGGCACGGCCGCGGTGCTCGCGGGCGTGGGCACGCTCGTCCTTCGTGACGGCACCGAGGTGCGCGTCGGGAACGGCGACGTGGGCCCCGTCACGCAGCGCCTGCGCGCCGCGCTGGTCGCCATCCAGAACGGCGAGGTCGCCGAACGCTACGGCTGGACGCGCAAGGTGTGAGCGCCGCGCAGGCCGGCGGACTGGCCGTCGTCACCGGCGCAGGCAGCCCGACCGGCATCGGTTTCGCGATTGCGCGCGCACTCGGTGCAGCCGGGCATCCACTGCTGATCGCTTCGACGACCGATCGAATCCACGATCGCGTCGCGGACCTGCGGGGCCTGGGTCTCGACGCGCGCGGCGTGGCTTGCGATCTCACCCGCGAGGACGGCGTGGCGGCGCTGGCCGCTGCGGCGGCGGATGCGCCGGTCGCAGTGCTGGTGAACAACGCGGGCATGGCGATCCTGGGCGAGATGGACGAGCCCGTCGATCTCGACCGTATCGCTCTCGCGCAGTGGCAGCGCTCGCTCGAGCGCAACCTCTCCACGGCCTTCCTCGTCACGCGGGCATTCCTGCCCGGCATGAAGCAGCGCCGCTACGGCCGTATCGTCAACATCGCCTCGACCACCGGCGCAGTGTCCGCCGTGGCCGGCGATACGGCGTATGCCGCCGCGAAGGCAGGCATGGTCGGCTTCACCCGCGCGGTGGCGCTCGAGGCTGCGCGGTTCGGTGTGACGGTGAACGCCGTGGCGCCGGGCTGGATCGCCACGGGTTCGCAGACCGAGCGCGAGGCCGCGGCCGGCGCGCGCGCTCCAGTGGGCCGGTCGGGCACGCCCGACGAGGTCGCGAGCCTGGTCGCATACCTCGCCTCGCCACAGGCGTCGTACGTCACGGGTCAACTGATCGTCGTGGACGGCGGCAATTCCGTCGTCGAGGACCTGAACGCATGACTGCGCCGGTGGTCCTCGTGAGCGGCGCCGGCGGTGGCATCGGTGCGGCGACCGTGCGGCGCTTCGCAGCCGGGGGCTGGCGCGTCGTCGCCGCAGATCTCGACGCGGCGGCGCTCGATCGGCTCGAACCCGAGTCCGTCGCGGCCCGGCTGCAGGGCGACATCCGCACGGCCGACGCCTGCCGCACGCTGGTGGAGCGTGCCGTGTCGGCCGCGGGACGGCTCGACGCGCTCGTCAATGCCGCGGGCGTGTGGCGCGAGGGACCGGTGGAGGAGTGCGGCGAGGCGGACTTCGATGCCGTCGTGGACGTCAACCTCAAGGGCACCTTCTTCCTGTGCTCGACCGCCCTCCCGCACCTGAAGGCGACGCAGGGCGCCATCGTCAACATCTCGAGCGACGCCGGCCACCAGGGCAATCTCGGCGCCGCGGCGTACTGCGCCTCGAAGGGCGGCGTGACGATCTTCACCAAGGCGCTGGCGCTCGAGCTCGCCCCGCACGGCGTGCGCGCGAACGTGGTGTCGCCCGGTGACGTGGACACGCCCATGCTGCGCTTCCAGGCGGAGCGTTACGGCGGTGGTGATCCGCAGGGTTATCTTGCCGGCCTGCTCGCCAAGTATCCGCAAGGTGAGCGGGCGCGGTTCATTCGCCCGGAGGAAATCGCGGAGCTGGTGTTCTACCTCTGCTCGCCCGCGGCCGCGGCGATCACCGGCGCCGACCTGGCCATCGACCAGGGTTATTCCGCGGGCAAGTAACGCGCGCTCAGCGGACCAGGCCCGGCAGCGGCAGCCCGCCGCGAACGCCCGACCACGCCAGCCCGGCGATCGCGACTGCGACGCCCACTACGCCGAACACCATCCACGGCTCGGTGCCGGCTGGTACGGAGGCCAGCGCGCCGCGCATTTCCGGCAGGAGGTCGCGTGCGGCGAGGAAGGCGCAGGCCATCGCAGTGGCCCAGCCGATGGCGCCGAGCAGCGCGTTGCGCCGCGCGCCACGACGCAGGGCCGCGAGGAGGGCATCGTGCTCGTGCTCCAGGGCGCCGTTCAGGTCGCCGCGCGCCGCGGGCCGCGACAGCGCCGCCAGCCTGTCCTGGAGCCTCGCCTCGAAGTGCGCCGTGAGCACGGGCCGTGGCAGCTCGGCCGCCAGCCGCGCATCGAGCGCCGCAAACGCCTGCGTCCAGTCGCGGCAGCGCGCGCACTGCGCGACGTGCAGGCGAACCACGCTGGCCCGTTCCGGCGGCAGGGCGCCGTCGTGCAGTTCCACCAGGTCGTGCTCGTAGTCGGCGCAAGGGCCGATCAGGGTAGGGTCGTTCATGCGGCTTTGACCTCGTCGGGGCGCGCGAGCTCCATCAGGCGCTTGCGCGCGCGGTGCAACAGGTTCTTGACGGTGCCGAGCGGCATGCCGAGTTGCTCGGCCACCGCGTCATAGGAGCGGTCCTCGAGATAGAACAGGCGCACGGCCTCCTGCTGGTTGTGCGGCAGGGTCTCGAGCAGGCGCAGCAGGTTGTCGCGTTCCGGATCCTCCGCGGGACCGGTGGCCACGCTGGCTGCGGCGTGCTGGGCCTCGGTCGAATCGGGGTCATCGAACGAGACCGTCGGCCGGCGCCGGCGCAGCTCCATCAGGCAGGTGTTGCGGGTGATGGCATAGATCCAGGTGCCCAGGGCCGCCCGCCCGTCGAAGCCGGGCAGGGCCTTCCAGACGCGCACGAGGGTCTCCTGGGCGGCGTCTTCGGCCGCGGCCCGGTCCTTGAGGATCGAGTAAGCGAGCCGGAACACCCGGTCCTTGTAGGCCGGCACGACCAGGTCGAAGGCGCGCGCGTGGCGCCCCTCGGCCAGGAGCTGTTCGATGCCGGCGTCCATGCCCTTTTATACGCCAGGACGGGCCGAAAGGTTGCAACGGGCCCGGTGCAACCTTGGGCGGGGCTGGCGCATATAACCCGTACGGACCCTGGAGAGAGCCATGAACGAAGAAGTCGTTGCCGTATTCATTCCCATCGTCGCGATCATCATGTCGCTGTCCATCCCGATCGTATTCGCGATCGTGGACTACCGGCGGCGCCGCGACATCGTCGAGGCCAACCACAAGGAACGCCTGGCCGCCATCGAGCGCGGCATGGATCTGCCGGCCCTGCCGGAGTCGTTCTACCAGTCGATCAAGCCGGCACGTCGCTCGAGCTACCTGCTGCCCGGCCTGGTGTGGCTGTTCGTCGGCATCGGCATCTTCATCGCGCTCGGCGCCATCGCGGGCCACGACGTGCGGATGCTCGGCCTGATCCCGGCCGGCGTCGGCCTGGCGCTGCTGATCTACCACTTCGTCGAAGGCCGCAAGCTCCCGCTGGCCGGGCAGGACAAGCCGCCGGCCGCCTGAGCCCCGCGACTCCGGCGGCCGGGGACATGCGAACATGCTCGCATTCCCCCCGGCCCCGGAGTGCCCGACCATGTTGCGTGACGCGTCCGCAGCTGCGCTTGTCCTGATCCTCGCTCAGCCCGCATGCGCCGGCGATCAGCCGCCGACGGCGGATACCGAGCACGGCAAGGTCCGTGTCGTGACCGTGGCGGAGGGCCTCGAGCACCCCTGGGGCGTGGCGTTCCTGCCCGACGGCCGCGCGCTGGTGACCGAGCGCCCGGGCCGCCTGCGCATCGTCGGCACGGATGGCCGGCTGAGCGAGCCGCTCACCGGGGTACCAGCGGTGTCCGCCACGGGGCAGGGCGGACTGCTCGACGTGCAGCTCGACCCCGAATTCGCGAAGAACAGGCTCGTCTATCTCTCGTACGCGGAACCGCGTGAAGGTGGCAACGGCACCGCCGTGGCGCGCGGCACGCTCACGGAGCGCGGCCTCGACGAGGTGCAGGTGATCTTCCGCCAGGACGTCACCATCGACGGCCGCCACCACTTCGGTTCGCGCCTCGTGTTCGACCGCGGCGGCCGCCTGTTCGTCACGCTCGGCGACCGCAACAGCGAGCGCGCCCGCGCGCAGACGCTCGACTCGGACATCGGCAAGGTGGTGCGCATCGAGCGCGATGGCAAGGCGCCGGCCGACAACCCCTTCGTGGGTCGCGCGGACGCGAAGCCCGAGATCTGGTCGTACGGTCACCGCAACGTGCAGGGCGCGGCCCTGCATCCCGTCACGGGCGAGCTATGGACCAACGAACATGGTCCGCGTGGCGGCGACGAACTCAACCGCACGTTGGCGGGGCTCAATTACGGCTGGCCGAAGGTGACCTACGGGGTCGAGTACTCCGGCAAGACCATCAGCGAGGAAGCGACGGCGCCGGGCATCGAGCCGCCCGTGCACTACTGGGTGCCGTCGATCGCCACGAGCGGGCTGCTGTTCTACACGGGCCAGCGTTTCCCGAAGTGGCAGGGCAGCGCGTTCGTCGGCGGGCTCGCGAGCCAGCAGCTCTCGCGCCTCGAGATGGACGGCAACCAGGTAGTGCGCGAGGAGGTGCTGCTGAAGGGCGTGCTCAACCAGCGCGTGCGCGACGTGGAGCAGGGGCCCGACGGTTACATCTACGTGCTGACCGACGAGGACAACGGCAAGCTGCTGCGCCTCGAGCCGGCGGGCTGAATCCCCCGGGTCGTCAGGCGACCCGGATCCGCGGATTGCCGGCACCGGCGCGGACGCCGCCGACACGCGCGGCTTGGTCGAACCCCTCGGCCGCAAACGCGGCGAGCACGGCGTCGGCTGCCGAGGGCGCGCACGAGACCAGCAGCCCGCCACTCGTCTGCGGATCACACAGCAGGCGCCACGCCCAGGCCGGCAGCGACGCGTCGATGTCCACCTCGCCGCTGCAGCTCGCCCAGTTGCGCTCGATCGCGCCCGGGCCGATGCCGCGCTCGAGCAGGGGTCGCGCGCTCGCGAGCACCGGCAGGGCGCCGAACTCGACGTCGGCGCCCACGCCGGAGCCGCGGCAGATCTCGGCCAGATGTCCGGCGAGCCCGAATCCCGTGACGTCGGTCATGGCGTGAACGCCGGGTAGCGTCGCAAGCGTGCGCCCGACGCGGTTCAACTGCGTGGTCACGCCGACCATCTGCGCGTAGCCGCGCTCGTCGAGGATGCCCTTCTTGAGTGCAGCGCTCAGCACGCCGATGCCGAGCGGCTTGCCCAGTACCAGCACGTCGCCCGGTTGCGCGCCGTCGTTGCGCTTGATGCTGCCGGGCTCGACGAGGCCGACGGCCGCGAGCCCGTAGATGGGCTCCGGCGAGTCGATCGAGTGGCCGCCGGCGAGCGGGATGCCGGCGGCGCGGCACACGTCCGCACCGCCTTCCATGATGCGCCGCATGACCTCGGTCGGCATCTTGCCGACGGGCATGCCGACGATGGCGAGCGCGAGGATCGGCGAGCCGCCCATCGCGTAGACGTCGGAGAGCGCGTTGGTGGCCGAGATGCGCCCGAACTCGAACGGGTCGTCCACGATCGGCATGAAGAAGTCGGTGGTCGCGATGACCGCCTGGTGCTCGTTGATGCGGAAGACCGCAGCGTCGTCGCTGGTGGTGGCGCCGACCAGCAGGTCGGCGTGCTGGAACCCGAAGCACGCGTCGCTCAGCATTTCGCGCAGCAGCGCCGGCCCGATCTTGCAGCCGCAGCCGCCGCCGTGGGCGAGGGCGGTGAGGCGGAACGGGGCGGCCCCGGTCGTGGTGGCGGCGGACGCGGTCGGTTCGGTCATGGCGGCTCCCGTCATTGGCGGAAGGACGTGGGAGTCGAACCCACCAGGAACCGCCTGACGGCCCCTACCGGGTTTGAAGCCCGGCCGCCCCACCGGGGACGAAGTCCTTCCGTGCGCTCTGCGTCGCGGGTTCTATCGTACCTGCATCAGCGAGTCCTGGAAGACCTTGTGGCTGTCGCCGATGCGTCGCGACAGGCCCGCGCGGTCGAAGAATTCGAGGATCTGGATCGCGACCTTGCGGCCGGTGCCGATGCGGTCGCGGAACGTCGCCGCCCGGGCCTCGCCGTCGCACTCGTTGAGTTCGCGCAGGATGGCGGCGAGCTCGGTCACCGACTCGCGCGGGAAGTAGTGGTCGTGCGCCACCAGGAACAGCTCGCCCTGGGCGACCAGCGTCTTGCACAGCCGGCGGACGCGGTCTTCCTCGAGCCCGAGGCTGCGCGCCACGTCGCGCACCCGCGGCGGGTTGTAGGGCCGCGCGCGCAGCATCGGGTGGACGTCATCGCGCCAGAGCCGTTCGTCGGGCGGCGCAAGCTTCACCGCGTGGGAGGGAAGGTGCAGCAGCGCGCCTCGCACGGCAATCCTGCCCGCGGCGACCAGCGCGTCGAGCAACGCGGCGAACACTGGTCGCGGCAGCGACGGGTCGGTGAGCCGGCGCAGGCGCTCGCGGTCCGGTCCGAGGCGATCCGGGTGCTGCTCGTGCTCGGTGGCGAGGGTCGCGAGCAGGCGCGACTGCAGCGACTCCCAGCGCTGCGGTGAAAATGCGACCGGTCCCGTCGGTCCCGGCACCTCGACCAGCGTCGGCTGGCCGTGCAGGCGCGCAGCGGCTGTCGCATCCAGATTCCACAGCCGCTCGTAACGCGCGAGGTCGATGCCGCCGGGCACGAGCCCGACGAGTTCCACCAGCGCCTCGAGCGGGTCGTCGCGGCCCAGCGCCCGCAGCACGGCGGTGCGTTGCACGCTGCGCCGGCCGCGCGTGGGGGGCGCATCGTCGAGCACGCGGCCCCCGCCCAGCGTCTGCCGCGCCGACTGGTCGCGCAGGATCACGCGGTCGCCGCGCGCAGCGAGCGTCGGTGCGTCGAGCACGAGCTGCACGAGTCCGGTTGCGCCCGCTTCGAGCGCCTCGCCCTCGAGCACGGCCACGCGGCCGGTGATGCGGGCCGCGCCGAGGTGCACGTGCACCGGCGTCCAGTGCTGCAGCGGACGCCCCGCATGCCGCGCGACCCGCAACTCGACGTCGAGCCGGTCGGTGGGCGCGTGCAGCTCCGGCGCCACCAGCCAGTCGCCGCGGGCCACGAGGTCCTTCTCGAGCCTGGTGCCCGTGAGATTGAGCGCGCAGCGCTGGCCTGCGGCGCCGCGCTCCGCGGCCGCGTTCTGCGCGTGGATGCCGCGCACGCGCACCTCGAGGCCGCGCGGCGACAGCACCAGGCGGTCATCCACCGCGACCGTGCCCGAGTGTGCCGTGCCGGTGACCACCACGCCCGTGCCCTTGAGCACGAATGCGCGATCCACCGCGAGGCGGAAGCGTCCACGCCCGTCCCGCAGCTGGGTCGTCGCGGCCTGTGCGGCGAGGTGCGCGCGCAGTCCGTCGAGGCCCGCGCCCGTCACCGACGACACCGGGAAGACCGGCGCCCCGGCCAGGCTGGTGCCGTGCAGCAGCCCCGTGACCTGCGCCTCGACCTCGGCCAGCCGGGCAGCGTCGGCCAGGTCGCATTTGGTGAGCGCGACGGCACCGCGGCCGAGGCCGAGCAGGTCGATGATCTCGAGGTGCTCGCGCGTCTGCGGCATCGGACCGTCGTCGGCCGCGATGACCAGCAGCACGAAGTCGATGCCGGTGGCGCCGGCGAGCA
>Ga0316622_100004251_pt1 | contig 10482 bp, 10 predicted proteins | sample OWC_Aug_OW2_C1_D_FD_207646 | JGI IMG/M metagenome (GOLD analysis project Ga0316622, IMG submission 207646) | Wetland soil microbial communities from Old Woman Creek delta, Ohio, United States - OWC_Aug_OW2_C1_D5_C | ecosystem: Environmental > Terrestrial > Soil > Wetlands | place: USA: Ohio... | reverse complement strand
GGATGATGAACGAATCGTTCAGGGTCCGGCCGCGCATGAACGCGATGGGGGCGACCTCGATAATCCCCTTTTCCATCAACGTGGAGGACTTCTCGAAGCGCATCATGTCATGCAGGGCGTCATAGAGTGGCCGCAGATAGGGGTCTACCTTTTCCGCCAGATCGCCGGGCAGAAACCCGAGGGTCTCGCCTGCCTCTACCGCCGGCCGGGTCAAAATGATACGGCTGACCTGGCCTTTGGTGAACGCGGCCACGGCCATGGCCATGGCCAGATAGGTTTTGCCGGTCCCGGCCGGCCCGATGGCGAACACAATGTCGTGAGTGCGGATGGCATCGATGTAGGCTTTCTGGGTCGGGCTCTTCGGCGTGACCACGCTTTTTTTGGCCGTGACGTATACCGTGTCCAGGAAGATGTCTTTTAGATTCAGGCGGTCGTTGCTGCTCAACATCCGTGCGGCGTATTCAATGTCGTTCGGATGAAGGGGGTAGCCCTCTTTCAGCAGCCCGTAGAGTTGATTCAGAAGATTCTGAGCCAGTTCCGCCAGGACCCGTTCGCCCTCGACGAAGACGGTGGTCCCGCGGGTGGTGATGCGGACGTCGAGAATCTCTGCCAGCCTCTGCAAATGGCCGTTGTGCTCCCCGAAGAGATGGCGGGCAAGATCATTGTCGACAAATGGGACGGTGATGGAATGGCGCTGGCTCATAAGGCTGACATCCGGTGCAGGGACAGCCTGCGCCGTCGGGTCTTCAAAATAAAACATTACCACAGCTGCCATTGCAAATGCAATCCGTCAATTTTACCTTGACGGACACGGGGCGGCTTTGTTAGGTCATGATCGAGTGCCGGGAGGTGATCCTGCCGGGGCTCTTCCCGAAAACCGCTCAGCGTCACGTGCCGCATGAATGCGTTTGACATCATTGTCGGGGTCATACTGGCCTACAGCCTGTTCCGGGGGCTGTTCCGCGGTTTGGTGAAAGAGGCGTCCTCCATCATCGGGGTGCTGGGCGGCTTTTTTGCCGCTTATTCCTTCTACGGGCTGCTTGCCGGTTATTTATCCGGGGTGGTCTCGAACCCGGCCTACCGCAACCTCCTGGCCTTCCTGATCATCTTCTGCGCCGTGGTCGTTCTGGTGAATGTGCTGGCGATCGTCATCAAATACCTTCTGCGGATCGTTTTTCTGGGATGGCTGGATCGGCTCGGCGGCGTGGTCTTCGGATTCATCAAAGGCGCGTTGATTGTTGCGGTTCTTTTTCTGGCGCTCACCGCTTTCCTCCCGAAAGGCACTCCGCTCATCAAAGACTCCCTTACGGCTCCCTATGTGTCTCTGGTTTCTGAAAGGCTCGCGAGCCTTGTCGCCAGCGACGTCAAACGCGAGTTCGCCACAAAACTGGACGAATTGAAGAAGGCGTGGAAACTCCTGAATTGAACCGGCCCTCGGCGGCGATGGACGAGTTGATCCGGATCATCGAACGGCTGAGGGGGCCGAACGGGTGCCCCTGGGATCGCGAGCAGTCTGCGTGCTCCATCGTTCGCTTCCTGCTCGAAGAAGCCTATGAGCTGGCCGACGCCATTGCCTCCGGCTCTGGCGCGCACGTGTGTGAAGAACTCGGGGACGTTCTGTTCCACATCCTGTTCCTCGCCCAGATGCATGCCGAAAAGGGACACTTTGATCTGGAGGATGTCTGCCGCGGGATTGGCGAAAAGATGAAACGGCGTCATCCCCACGTGTTCGGGTCTGCCCCGGTGGCCGACAGCGCGGAAGTCGTCCGCAACTGGCAGCAGATCAAGAGTGCGGAGAAGAAGGCCGGGCTGCGATCATCGGTCCTGGATGCCGTGCCGACCGGCCTGCCAGGTCTGTTGAGAGCCTACGCCGTTTCGGAGCGGGCGGCGCGCACCCGCTTCGACTGGGAGGACTTGGAGGGCGTGCTCGAAAAGCTGCGGGAGGAACTGGCGGAATTCACCGCAGCGGTCGGGCAACAGGATGCGGCGCAGGTGGCGCTGGAATTCGGCGATATCCTCTTCACGCTGGTGAATGTCGCCCGGTTCAGCGGAGTGCACCCGGAAACGGCGCTGGCCCTCGCGGTCCAGAAATTCGAGCACCGGTTCCGCCAGATGGAGAAAATCATCGCGGACAGCGGCCGGGACCTGGAATCCATACCGCAAAGCGAAAAAGACCGGATCTGGGAAACCATCAAATATGATTGCGATCATTGACTACAAGGCCGGCAACCTAACCAGCGTTGCGCGGGCCGTGACTTACCTGGGGTTCACCTGTGCCGTTACCAACGACATTCAGACCATTCGCCGGGCGCAGCGTATTATCTTCCCCGGCGTCGGCGCCGCCGGAGCCGCCATGAACAGCCTGAAGCAACTCGGCTTGGATGAGGTCCTGGTGGAGCAGGCAGCGGCGGGAAAGCCCATTCTCGGCATCTGCATCGGCACCCAGGTGATCATGCATCACAGCGCAGAAAACGACACCCGTTGTCTGGGCCTCGTCCCCGGCCGGGTCGTGGCGTTCCCGGCCGGGCTGGCGGGTGAAAACGGCCGACCCCTTAAAATTCCACACATGGGGTGGAACCGCATCCAGATCCAGACCGATCACCCTTTCCTGGCGGGGATTCGCCCGGAGGACGAATTTTACTTTGTGCACAGCTATTATCCCATCCCCGACGATCCGGCCTGTGTGCTGGCCACCACGGACTACGGCCTCAGCTTCACCGCGGTCATCGGCCAGGACAACCTGGTGGCCACCCAGTTCCATCTTGAAAAGAGCGGCCGGCCCGGCCTGCGGATGCTGACGAATTTTTGCATTTGGAAACCCTCCGCTTAGGAGTCGTTCATGCTGAGCAAGCGTATCATCCCCTGCCTGGATGTCCGCGACGGCCGAACCACCAAAGGGGTCCGGTTCAAAGACAATGTCGATATCGGGGATCCTGTCGCGATGGCCCGTTTCTACTACGAGGAGGGAGCCGACGAGATCGTCTTCTACGACATCACCGCCTCGCACGAGCGGCGCGGCATCATGATCGACGTCGTTCGCCGCGTGGCCGAGACCATCTTCATCCCGTTTTCGGTCGGCGGTGGGATTCGGACGCTGGAGGACATGCGGGAGGTGCTGCTGGCGGGCGCTGAGAAGGTCAGCATCAACTCGGCGGCGGTGCGCCACCCGGACCTCATCGCTCAGGGCGCCGAGGCTTTCGGCAGCCAGTGCGTCGTGCTGGGTATGGACGTGAAACGGGTCAGGCCAAGCGCGGCAATCCGCAGCGGCTACGAGGTGGTGATCAACGGCGGCCGGACTCCCATGGGGATCGATGCCCTGGAATGGGCGCTGCGCGCAGTGAAGCTCGGGGCCGGGGAGATTTGCCTGAACTCGATCGATGCGGACGGGACCCAGGAGGGCTACGAAACGAACCTGACTTCACTGATCTCCGGGCAAGTCAGGATTCCGGTGATCGCCTCGGGGGGCGCCGGCAAGCCCGAGCACCTGCGGGATGTTCTCACCGCCGGCCGGGCGGACGCCGCGCTCATCGCTTCCATGGTCCACTACGGGAGCTACCCGATCTCTGAAATCAAGTCCTATTTGAGCCGTTGCGGCATACGGGTTCGTCAAAGCTGGTAAACGTCCGCATCAAGCGATCTTGCCGAAGGGCAAGTAGCCCGGCGGTGTCCTCCGCACTAGGCGTCCGTCTTCATCGTATTTTTCGACAATGATCTTGCCGTCTTCCAGCCGGTTGCGGGTCTTGGTCTTCTCATCCGCGCCGGCCTCCGATCGCGACTTTTCGCCCGCCTTCGACTTTTCCACCGGCCGCGCTTCCCGCAGGTGCTCGGCTTTCTGGACGCTGGCGTCCTTTTCAGTCCCGGAGGCGGAAATGCCCACACGGGGAATTTGTTGAACAGCGGTTTCTCCGACGATGTCAAACATGATGTCCTCCTTTGTGATCCCGGGTTGACTTTCTGCCAATCTCCCGGCCCTCAGCAGGTGTTGCCGGCATCCTTCCGGGCGGTACGGAATAGGCTGCGATCGATTCCCTCCGCAGCGGCGATGTTGCGCTCTTTCGGCGGATGCCACTTTCTTAGACCCAAGAATCCGTCGTGTTCGCCGACGGCTTTTCCGCCATCTGATCTAGATGCCGGGCCAGCGCTGCCGGGTCCCCCATGGGCAAGCGGGCGGTACGCTTGCGGTTGATGGAATCAATCACGTGGTACGTGAATTCCTCTGTGGCCGGCTCCCCCACGCTTTCGCCGCCACCCGTGGCTTCCTGCGTTTCGTTCCGCAATGGATCCGGAGAGTTCGAAAACGCCACCACATCTGTGACTTTATCTAAGACCTGTTGCGAAATTTTGTCCATGGTCGCCATCCGGCTGGTTTCCGTGGATAAGGCCAGTTCCCCCCCCATTTTTTTCGAAGGGAAGTTTGCGGATTTTTCGTTTCCAGACGTCCGGCTAAGCTTTTTCCTGTAGCACTCAAGCGCGTTGTGCATCTGATAGCTGGTGACCTGCATTCCGTAACCCTCCTGAGGGCTTTATCGGCCGGCCGGCCTAAGGACTTTAGGAGAAAATGCAGCACCAGCGGGGAATGCGCAGAACCAAGCGGCAATCGAGATAAAATCTTGAACGGTCTGGGAGAGGCCGCAAACGAAAAAACTTTAGGGTAATGATCATATCGGGTGGCCTGCCCGGGCGGCTCTCCCGTCTCTATGAGAGCGCCCGGCAGGCACCGCGATCCCTATTCTGACGAAATCATGCGGGTCAGTCGTCGAAGCTTCCCTGGGGCCCCTTGTCTGCCTGGAGGGAGGCAGCCCTTTCTCTTATTTTCTCGGGAGTCCAATCGGCGGCCTTCTCGATGCGCCGGGCCTTGGGCCCCGGGCTGAAAGAGCCGGCCTTGAGAATCGCCTCGATGGCCAGCGGGGCGGTATCCTGGGCGTTGAAGACCTCGACCATCATGTGGTAGGCGAAGTCCTCCACGCCCTGGATCATGCGCTCACGCACCGGCTGCGGCAGGCCGAGGAGCTTGTTTTCAAAGGGAAGGTTGAGTTTCTTGTAATCCCCGGCCTTCAGGCTTTGAGCCTGGGCATAGGCCACCATCTCCGACCACATGGCGTCGGTGACACCGCGCTCCGCCAATTTGACGAACTGGCCCTGGGCGTCGAGAAAGGCATTTCCGTAATCGTTCACCTCCAGGCCCCAGGAGATCATCTGCAGCGCGGTGGCGACGTTGGCCTTGGTCGTACGGGTCTTGACGGCGATCTCCCGCAGCCGATCGGAGCTGTTGCCGGAGGTGCCGTGCTGGGCCCCGGAAACCTTGTATTTGGCGACCGCCTCGTGAATTCGTCGGGTGAGATCCACCTGGATCCCCGAATCGCTGGCTTCAATGCCGTGCGTCGTGCCGTTGTTCAGGGCGATCCAGTCCGGGAAGATGCCGTGGGCATTCAGCCCCTGGATCAGAAAGACGGCCTCCGCGGGTGTGGAAAGACCCTCTTTGCCCTTGATCTCGCCGACCTCGGTTTCCAGGCCGGCCCACCTCGGCACATAAGGGTTCAGATCGATGCTCGCCAGCAGATTTTGGTCGTCCGGCAGATGGGACGCGTCGATGGCGATGGAGGTGATGCCGGCGTCGAACATGGAGGGGATCTCCGTCTTGGCGGCTTCGACCTCTTTGGCGCTCTTGATGCCGTAATGGTCGGCGTGGATGGCGACCGGGACGGTGATGCGCATTTCATTGCAGAAGGCGTCGACCAGCTGCGCCATGTTCCAGAAATTCACCGCACAGTAGGCATTGCCCCCGCCTTCGGACTTGGCGATTTCGATGATGATGGCGGCGTTGGCCCTCTGGGCCGCCCGCAGCGCGCCGCGGATGACGAAAGTATTGCGGCCGTTGGCGGCGATGGCAATGGCCTGACCTTTCATGAGCATGGCGCGGTCGATGTATTTGCCGCTGACGATGAGGGCCTGGGAATGTGGGAACAGCTTGACGACGTTCGGCGGGCGACCGACGGCAAGAGCTTTTTTGAAACCTTTCGGCATAGGCGCTTTGGGAGCAGGCATGGTGGACCTCCTTTCAAACAGGTATTGTTGATGAATCACTTTAACGGGGATCAGACAAAGATGTCAACCACCAAACCGGTGGCGGCAGTGTGAGAGGCCTCGATGGTTCTCCGGAACGAATAAACGGAAGGCGAGTGAAGCGGCCGGAGGGACTTGTCATTCGATTATTTTTTAGCAGAAGGAGCTGCCTTGGCGTTTTCCTCGATTACCCGGGCATTATAGACCTCTACCTGCTTGCGCAGCTCAGCGCTCCGGGTTTCATAGTTGGCGGCGCTCTGATTGAAAACTTCCACTCGTTTATTGAAGTTGGCGACTTGGTCTCGGGTTTTTTGAGTTTCTCTTTCTTTGTCTAACGCTTCTTTTTCTTTGACGAGGGCCTGATATTCGGCATCAACTTGCTTTTTCATCTCCTCCACGCGTTTCTTAACGCTATCCAGCGGCTCTTCATCGGTAGGGGCGGCAAAGGCCGAGGGAGTGGAACCTTCAACCGCAGCGCCGGCCGCTGAAGCCTTTTTTTCCAGGACATCCTCGGGCTGCGCCGCACTCGGGGCAGAGGGCTGCGATTCCACATAACGGTGGGCCGTTGCTCTCTGCTTTTCAGGTACCTGATTGATGTCGTCGGTGAATCGTATGTTTCCTCGCGCATCCAAATATTTGAAGAATTGTGCCGATGCTGGACCGGCAAAGGCCAGAGCGACCAACAGGACCACCCATGCTAACCATCTCATGCTTGTTCTCCTTAGGGTAAGGGCATTCTTGCCCTAAATTATCCGCCGTTTGGCGAAAAAACTTTAGCCGATCCCATCCCGCGGTCAGCCCAAACGAGACGGTGCGTGCGACACATTTTTTTTGACAAAGAAAAATTCTTGTGTAGACTGTCTCCCTCATCTGCAGCATTGATAGCCAGCGGGAGTCTGCCTCCGGGAGTGAAAATGAGGTGCGAATGAGCAAGCGGCTAAGCTGTTTTTTTCTTTTCACCATAATGGTGGCGGTGTTCTGTACAGCCTGCGCGCCGAGGCCCAAGCCGGGTCTGGCGCCTATTCCCAAGACCAGAGCGGCGGCGGATCAACTCTTCCAGCAGGCTGAAAAAAAATACCAGGCAAGCGCATTTCTCGAGGCGCTGGTCCTTTACTCAGATTACCTTTCCCGCTACCCGGACGAACCTCTGGCTCCGGCGGCCCTTATGAGGATCGGGAGCATCCACGCCCAGCAGGGAAACTGGGTTCAGGCGCACAAAGCATATTCACGGCTGATTTCCGACTATCCTTCCAGCCCTCAGCGGTCGGAGGCCATGCTAGAAATCTTGAGCTTGCTGTTGCGCGACGGCAGATATCAGGAGGTGGTTTCCCAGAGCGCCGACGCTCTGAAGATGATGAGCGTTGCGTCCCAGCAGGCGAGAACCTTCGCTTTGGCCGGAGATGCTTATTCGGCCTTGAACTCCCGTCTGAAGGCGGTGGAGGCGTATACCCGGGCCTTAGGGCTGGCGGCGCCGAATGAACAGGATCTGATCGTGCCCAAGCTGCGCTCGGCCATCCTGCGGCTGAACGCGGAGGATGTCAAAACTTTGGCCGAAAGGTCTGAAGACGATATTCCCATGGACTATCTCCTGTTTCAGGCCGGCATGGTGATGGGCCGCGAGGGCAGGGCACCGGAAGCATTGATGCTTTTAAGATCCTTCCTAAACCGTTACCCGGAGCATGAACATGCGGAGCGGGCGCGGAAGGCCATCGCCGAAATCGACAAGGCTCCCCGTCTGGAACGCCGGGTTTTGGGGTGCCTCCTGCCCCTGAGCGGTTCTTATCAAGCCATCGGCCAGCGCGCCTTGCGCGGAATCGAGCTGGCCGTCAGCCTGCACAATTCCGGCAGCGGCGCGGCTCCTGTGCAGGTCCTCATGAAGGATACGGCATCGGAGGCTGAAACCACCCTGCGGGCCCTTCGGGAACTGGAACGCGAAGGAGTGTCCGCGGTCATCGGCCCGATGGTGCATGCGGAGCTGGTGGTCGGTGAAGCCCAAAACATGGGCATGCCCATCATCGCCATTACGCAGAAGGAGGGCGTGGCCGGGGTGGGCGACTACGTCTTCCGCAATTTCATCACTCCGGCCGCTCAGGTGCGCTCACTGGTTGCCTATGCCGTTAGCAGGCTGGAAGCCAGCCGGGCGGTCATCCTGTATCCGGACGAGCCCTACGGCCGGACGTTCATGGGCCTCTTTCGCGACGAATTCCAGGCCCGCGGAGGGGAAGTACTCACCGCCGTTGCCTACAACCCGGCGGCTGCCGACTTTGCGGCTCCCATCAAAAGGCTGCTGCGCTTCTCGCAGAAGGTCCCAAGGGAGCAGCGCTCGGATCGGGCGGAACCCCGAGGCAGCGGTACCCGGCGCAGCCGCATGGACGAAAAAGACTACGATCTGATCTTCGATTTTCAGGTGGTCTTCATTCCGGACGAACCCGGCAAGGCCGGGATGCTGGTGCCGCAGCTGGCCTATCACGATGTGAAGAACGTCTACCTGCTCGGCACCAACCTCTGGCACTCGGAGGTGCTGATCAAGCACGCCGAACCCTATGTCCAAGGCGCCATCATGTCCGATGCGTTCTTCGCCAGCAGCGCGGAACCGCCGGCCAGGCGTTTCGTCGCTGCCTTCGAGCAGACCTTTCAGGAAAAGCCGGGTTTCATCGAGGCCATCGCCTACGACACGGCCACGATTCTCTTTGATGCGGTCTGCCGTCCCGGCGTGCGCTTCCGCAGCGATGTGGCTTCGATATTGCACACCTCCGAGGGCTTTCCCGGAGCTACCGGGTTCACCCGCTTCCTGCCCAACGGCGACTGCGACAAGCAACTCCGCATTCTGGAAGTCAAGGGCAAGAAATTCGTCGAAATCGACTAGAAGCCGGCAAGACATTGCTGCCGGACGCCCGCAGGCGGCAGGGTCCGGCGCTTGCAGATGCTCCCGCAGCGGCGGGGACGCTGCCCGCCAAACCCGGAACCTCCGGCCCTCGGGCCCGATGCGATTTTTTCAGTCCGCCTCGTTCTTGAGGGAGCCCTGACCGGTGGCTTCCAGCGCGCTGCGCCAGAGCATGCCCCGCGGATCGACGTGCTTGCGCTTTCCGGCCAGCAGCTTCATGGGAACGTGCACGAAATGGTTGTTCCAGTTGCCGATTAGAAGGTCCGTCTTGCCGGCCATGCCGGCGTGCACGGCGTTGCGGCCGAGGAAATTGCAGAAGACCCGATCGTTGGCGTTGGCCGGCAGGCTGCGGATCATATAGCTCGGATCAATGTATTTGATGGAGATCTGGATTCGGCGCGCTTCAAAATAATTCATGATTTTCTGCTTCAGAAACATCCCGATGTCCTTCAGCTTGATATTGCCGGACAGATCCAGCTCTTTTTCCTCGTGCTCAAAGAACTTCTGTCCGGCGCCCTCCGCCACCACGATGACGGCATGCCCTCTTTCGACCAACCGGTTTTCCAGGGTTTTGAGAAGACCGTTGGGGCCTTCGAGGTCGAAATCCACTTCCGGGATCAGAACATAGTTCACGTCCTGCTGCGCCAGGGTGGCGGTGGCCGCGATGAACCCGGAGTGCCGGCCCATCAGCTTAATGAGCCCGATGCCGTTGGGGTAGCCTTCGGCTTCGTTGCTGGCGCTGACAATGGCCCGAGTGGCGACGTCCACGGCCGTATCGAACCCGAAGGATCGCGACACCATGTAAATGTCGTTGTCGATGGTTTTGGGCACGCCCACAATGCTAATCTTTAAACCGCGTTTCAGCACGGTATCGGCAATGGACGTGGCCGCTTGGAGGGTTCCGCCGCCTCCGATCATAAATAGGATCCCGATGCTCATGCGCTCTAAGGTGTCCACGATTTCGTCAATGTCCTCGGGGCCGCGGCTGGAGCCGATGACCGTGCCGCCCCGCTCGTGGATGTTGACGACCGCATTCGGCGTGAGTTCCATGAAGTCGTAGCCGTAGCGCGCGATGAAGCCGCGCAGGCCGTAGCGCACGCCGAAAATGTTGCGGACTCCGTATCCGTAGTGAAGCTCCAGCACGATCGAGCGAATCAGGTCGTTGAGCCCCGGGCACAGTCCGCCGCACATCACCAGCGCGCATTTGAGTTTGCTGGGATCGAAGAAGATATGCTTGCGGGGGCCGGCCAGCTCATAGGTGGGTGGCTCCGGCCCCTCTGCCAGCTCGCGGCAGGCGCGGTTGATGTTGACATCGATGAGAATCCGGTCTGAATCGGATACAAAACTGATGCTGTTGGTGCCTTGGGCGCGTTTGCTGACCGGGCTGGGGATGCGGGATTCACCGACGGCGGTGATGAGCGTGTTGCGCGATTCCAGTTCCATACTATATTCTTTCTCCATTTTTCAGATTGTAACGATACTACATGAAAAACACCTTGACAAGATGACTATAGTGGGATAATATCAAGGTTTAA
>Ga0316622_100004250_pt1 | contig 10484 bp, 12 predicted proteins | sample OWC_Aug_OW2_C1_D_FD_207646 | JGI IMG/M metagenome (GOLD analysis project Ga0316622, IMG submission 207646) | Wetland soil microbial communities from Old Woman Creek delta, Ohio, United States - OWC_Aug_OW2_C1_D5_C | ecosystem: Environmental > Terrestrial > Soil > Wetlands | place: USA: Ohio... | reverse complement strand
GATCATAAACGACTCTACTGAAGGAACTAGGATTTCAACGCGGAGCACGCAAAGAACGCAGAGATTCTCGTACGAACTCTGCGCTCTCGCTACTGCGTCCTGCGTTCTTGGCAGGACAGCGGTCTCTGCGTTGCAGGATGGGCTTTTTTTTCAATGGAGTCAGAAACGGATAAACGAATGGACCCAGAGACCCCTGCACCAACCACCCGAACTCCAGCCATGCTGCAGTTGTGGTGGCGAGTGGGCGCCCTCTTGTTTGCGCTGGTCCTCAGCGCGTGTATCTTCCTCTTTCGCGACAGGGTGGCCGAGTTTGCCTCCTATGGCTACCTGGGGCTTTTTGTCGTCAGCGTGGTCGGCAACGCCACGGTCCTGTTGCCCATGCCCAGCCTGGTGGCCACGTTCATTACCGGCGGGGTGCTCAATCCTTGGCTGGTAGGCATTGTATCGGGTGCCGGTATGGCCATCGGCGAGCTGAGTGGTTACCTGGCGGGCTATGGCGGCGGGGCCATCATCGAGGCGAAGGACAAGGAACGCTATGAAAAGCTCGAGGGTTGGATGCGGCGCTACGGAGCACTGACCATCTTTGTCCTCTCCGCCATCCCGAATCCCGTGTTCGACCTGGCCGGCATTGCTGCCGGTGCGCTGCGTTACCCGGTATGGCGTTTCCTGTTGCCCTGCTTTCTGGGCAAGACAGTCAAGGGGCTTGTGCTGGCCTTTGCTGGCGCGCAGTCTATCGAGTGGATTAACCGGTTCCTGCAATGAGACCTTGTCGGAAGGAGGTGCAGCGCGAAGCGTAGAACCCGATGACAGCCCTTGTCTACCGCAACAACTGTTGAAGGAGAAGATATGAAGCTCGACTACAAGAAAACATTCCTGCTCGGTTTTGGATTCTTCGGTATCAGTGTCATCTGGTCTGTTTACAACGCCTATGTGCCCATTTTCTTGCGGGAGTACAGCCTGCCTTTGTGGCTGGTGGGATTGATCATGACTTTTGACAACATCGCGGGGATCACTATCCAGCCCTGGATTGGCTTCTTGAGCGACCGCACCTGGACGCGTTTTGGGCGGCGCATGCCTTTCCTGATGGTGGGCGCACCGATTGGGGCTCTCTTCTTTGCCCTGATCCCCATCTTCCACCTGTCCATCCCCGTCTTTCCGCTGCTGATGGCGGCCATTATCATCATGAATATTGCCATGGCCATCTTCCGCACGCCCACGGTCGCTCTAATGCCCGATATCACCCCTTCGCCCCTGCGCAGCAAAGCCAACGGCATCATCAACCTGATGGGCGGCCTGGGGACCACGATGGCCTTCCTGGGCGGTGCGTTCCTCTACCGCGCCAATCGCGGCCTGCCGTTCTGGTTCGCTGCAATTCTGATGCTGGTGGCGGTAGCCATCGTGCTGTTGGTGATCCGGGAGCGCAGGGATGATGAGGAAGTAGCGCCAGAACACACCGGTGTACTGGCAACCATCGGCGAAATCATCGACAGCCCGGAAAAGAGCGCCCTGTTCATCCTGCTGGCCATCTTCATGTGGTTCATCGGCTACAATGCCATCGAGACTTTCTGGACAACGTACGGCAAAGAATTCCTGGGCATCAAGGAAAGCTCCGCCGCGGCCATGTTGACCTACACTTCTGCCGCTTTCCTGCTCATGGCGCTGCCGGCCGGCTTCATTGCCACCCGTTTCGGGCGGCGGCGCACCATCCTGGCCGGCCTGGCCATCATGCTGTTGCTCACTCTGGGCGGCTTTTTCACCACCAGTATGCTTTACCTGACGGTGATGCTGATCCTGGCCGGCGTGGGGTGGGCGCTGGTCAATATCAACTCGTTTCCGATGGTCTCGGACATCGCGCCGCCGGGGAAGATTGGCTCTTACACCGGGCTGTACTACTTCTTCTCCATGTTGGCGGCCATCACTGCGCCACCGCTGGTCGGCGCACTCATGGACCTGTTCGGGCATCGCACCATGTTCCTGTTCTCTCCCTGCTTTTTCTTGCTGGCCATGTTGTGCATGTTGCAGGTCAAGCGCGGAGAAGCACACCGCTAGGTCGAGCAACCCCGACGGGTTGCGTGCAGCCGGGGCCCGGCGCAACAAATGCGTCAGTTGTGCGTCTTATCAATAGCATTGCTTGCATGGCACGACGGCCATGGCTGACCCTGTCCACAGGAGGGAATGGCGAACGTGAATAGTGGCTTTCTGGGCACGCGCGCAAATTGGGCTGCGGATCTGAACCTGATTGCGCAAATCATATTGCTACTGGTGCTGGTCGCTGGCCGTGTGCAGGCCAAGAGGCGCCAGTTGAACACGCATCACACCTGGATGACGGCCGTGGTGGCGGTCAATGCGGTGCTGGTGATCGCCATCATGAACCCCGAGCTCTTTCGCCTTCTGCCTTCTATTTGGGGCAATCTGGATGTGCCCGAGCGAGTGATGCCGTTGCCGCATGCTCTGGTAGGTGCTCTGGCCGAGCTGATGGGCCTCTACGCCGTGCTGTGGATCAGGATGGATCTACCCGAGTCGATGCGCCCGCGTAGTGTCAAGTGGTTCATGCGCATCACTTTCCTGCTATGGGCCCTGGCTCTGGTAGGAGGAATTGCGCTTTACTGGGTGTGGTACGTGTAGCTGGACGCACCCAGCTCAGACGGTTGTGGACGTCTCCGCACTGCCGATGCGAGCAGTGCGGAGACGTTCTGCGTCTCCCGCAGGCCCCGCTCTACATGCCCCTTGCTTCCCTCGCCGGATTGACATTCTTCCCCCTATCTGCTATACTATTTGTGAAAAAAATCACTGATGAGAGTTGCCCCAGTGGCGCTGTGCTGCGCTACTGTCCGGGCGTTGCCCGATAAACAATTCCCATGAGCCATCCAGACCAAAGGAGGATCAGATGAGCTCGGTTCCCGCTTTTTTGCTCAAGAAGCTCTACGTCAAGGGCAGCCTGAAGAACACAGCGACCGGCTTTGAGCTGGCCATTCAGAACAACCTTGCCCCGGGCACGATTGTGGGGCTGGCTCCCCTGCGCATAGATGGCGCCGAATTTCCGCTGGCGCAGACGACCGTGCTTCTGCCCGATGGCAAGAAGCTTGCGATGGGCGATGTTTCAAATCAGCAACCCCTGCGCTTTAATGTTGGCGATAGAGTGACCATCCAGGTAGAGGGTCAGCCGTTACCCGCCGGACCACACAAAATCATCGTTTCCCCCAAGACCAAAGAAGCGGGTACTCTGCCGATTCCCGCTGACGACACGATCACCTAGCCCGCAAGCGGGCTACACACTCTGCCGAAACCGCAGGGTGGGATACCGGGCAGCCAGGACCAGGTACGGAGCAGTCTGTGACACAGATTCGATTCGTCCGCCCCAGTCAGACACTGCCCATCAGCCTGACCGGGACGCACTGCGCTCTGCAGTGTGCACATTGCGCAGGGCACTACCTTGCCGGTATGGTGCCTATCGAACAGGCCGATGCGGAGGGCAAAGCAAGCTGCCTGATCTCGGGTGGATGCGACGAGCAAGGCAGGGTGCCTGTGACCGGGCACCTGCAACGAATTGCAGCATTGCGTCGCGGGCGCATGCTAAACTGGCATGTGGGCCTGATTGATGAAAGCGAAATGCAGGCCATCGCCCCCTATGTAGATATGATTTCCTTTGACTGGGTCGGCGACGACCCGACGATACGTGAAGCGTACGGGCTCAACTGCAGCGTGGAAGACTATGTGCACACGTACGCCATGCTGCGCCGGTATGCCAGGGTTGTACCGCACCTGACTCTAGGCTTGCGTGGCGGCAGGTTCAGCGGGGAATATGCGGCGTTGGACAGGATGCAGGCAGCGGATGTGGATGCTCTGGTCCTGCTCGTCTTTATCCCGACGCCGGGGACGCACTATGCGCAGTGCCAGCCGCCCGCTCTGGCTGAGGTGGCGGATTTCATGCAGGCCGCGCGAGTCAAGCTGCCTGCTACGCCCGTCTACCTGGGCTGCATGAGGCCTGGCGGGCGCTACCGGCGCGACCTGGACCCATTGGCCGTGCGCGCTGGCGTGGACAAGATCGTCAATCCCGCCTCATCCGCTGTGCAGATGGCGGAGGAGCTGGGGCTGTCTGTACAATGGGAGAACGAGTGTTGTGTGATCCAACGGCCATAGCAACACGGCAGCCTTTTGTCTATGTGTCGGCGGGTACCGCCGGGGTCGTGGGCTTGAACCCGATCCGCCAGACAGATGCGCCGACCACCGCCTATCTGATGGTGGGCGAGCGTTGCAGTTATGACTGCGCTTTCTGCACGCAGGCTCGTCACAGCACGGCGCGAGCACACTTTCTGGCGCGCGTCGCCTGGCCGCCCTACGCGCTGGAGGATACCCTGCAGGCGATCCAGCGCAGCTTTGCGCAGGGGGATATTGTGCGCTGTTGCTTGCAGGTGACCGCGGCACCGGGCTACCTGTCGCAGGCACTGACCCTGGTACGGGAGCTCCATATGCGTTCACCCATTCCTATCTGTGTGTCCATCACCCTGTCAGAGCTGGATGCCGTGCAGGCCTTGCTGGAACAGGGGGCCGAGCGCGTGACTCTGGCGCTCGATGCTGCCTGCGAGCGAGTCTACCGTGGAGCCAAGGGGGATGACTGGTCACGCCGGCTGGCTCTGCTCTACGCGGCGGCGCACCTCTTTCCGGGTCACGTCGGCACTCATCTGATCGTGGGACTGGGGGAGACAGAACAGGAGATGGTGACGACCATCCAGGGCATGGTGGACCGGCGGGTGACTGTCGGCCTGTTCTCCTTCACCCCTGTGGCCGGTACGATGTGGGCGAAGCGGTTGCCGCCAGCGCTGCCGTCCTACCGGCGTATCCAGGCTGCCCGGCACCTGTTGCTCATGGGCGCCTGCCGTGCCGCAGATTTCAGCTTCTCACCCTCCGGAGAGATCCTCTCCTATGGTCTGGACCTGGCACAACTGCGCGGATTGCTTGGTGACGGTCGTGCGTTCCGGACGGCGGGTTGCCCTGGCTGCAATCGCCCATACTACAACGAGCGTCCCGGGAAAGCCATGTATAACTACCCACGCCCTCTGAGTGCTGCTGAAAGCGAAGGGGCGATTTCCGCTGTGATAGCGGGACTCGCGTGCGGCTAACCTCTAGTCTCGAGCGGGCGTGATCAGGAGGAGGCAATGCTCTTTGCCGAATGGCGTCTAGTTTTCACCGGCCCTGCTGACGGGTACGTGAACATGGCCATTGATGAGGCAACGGTGACCCTGGTCGCAGAGCACCGCGCCCCGCCGACCGTGCGTATCTACTCCTGGACCGAGCCCTGCTTCTCAATTGGGTATTTGCAGCGCGCCTCCCAGCTCAAGGCTGCTCTCTCGCGGCACACCGAGTGCAAATGTGTGCGCCGCTTGACGGGGGGGCGGGCCTGTCTGCACGGCGGTGATCTCTCCTACAGCTTGATCGTCTCCCTGGCTGACACTCTGTTGCCGAGGAGCATCGTGGCCTCGTATGAGCGCATCTCGTCGGGAGTTATCGAGGGCCTGTGGCTGCTGGGTATTGACGCCCGCTTTGCTGCGCCGACGGATGTGCAGATGGACGGGCATACCATCGCGACGGCGGCACAGGCACGGCGGCAGGGCGTGCTGCTGCATCAGGGGACGATCGCCCTGCGGTCTTGTGGTCTGGTTGTGGAGCGGGAATTGCCCTACCAGCCGCTGACACCGGTCAGCGAGCTGGTGGCGGGTGAGATTGACATCGAGGAGGGAGCACACGCCCTGAGTATGGGTCTGAAACGGGCGCTGGGCGTGGACCTCAGCCCGAGCATTCTCTTTGCCAAGGAGAAGCGCCTGGCCCGGCAACTGTGGCGCGAGAAATACATGCGTCCGGAATGGAACCTGGCGCGGTAGCAAAGAGCAACCACGAAAGGCACGAAATACACGAACCAGGGGTTCGTGTATAACTTGCCCGAACACACATATAGCCGTAGAATGTGCCAAAGAATCGCGAAGGAGGATGGAGATGGTAGAGTTCATGCAGGATCGCCGCTATTTGGCCTCGCACGAATGGGTCAAGCTGGAGGGAGATGAAGCGCTGTGCGGTATCAGCGATTTTGCCCAGCATGAGCTGAGCGACGTGGTCTATGTGGAGCTCCCGGAGCCGGGTGAGACCTTTGCCCAGAATGACACACTTGCCACGATTGAGTCGGTAAAGGCCGCTTCGGACATCTACATGCCAATGAGCGGGGAAATTGTGGCGGTGAATGAGGCGCTGACCGACAAGCCACAGTTGGTCAACGAAGATGCATTTGGAGAGGGATGGCTGGTGCGCTTCCGGCCTACCAAGCCAGAGGAGTACGACTCGCTTCTGGATGCGGCGACGTACCAGAAGCAGTGCGAAGAGGAAAAGGGAGGACACTAGATGCCTTATCTGCCCAACACGGATGCTGATCGCGCCGCCATGTTCAAGGCCGTCGGCGTCAAGGGCATGGACGACCTCTTTCGAGATGTTCCGCAGAACCTGCGTTATCCGCCACTGGATCTACCTCTACCTGTCTCTGAAGTCGAGGTTCTGCGCGAATTGCGCGAGATCAGCGAATACAATGTAGACTTGGACCACACTCCCTCTTTCCTGGGCGCGGGGGCCTATCGCCACTTTGTTCCCAGCGTGGTCGGGCATGTCCTCGGGCGCTCGGAATTCTACACGGCCTATACTCCCTATCAGCCGGAGATCAGCCAGGGTACTTTGCAGACCATGTTCGAGTACCAGAGCTTGATCTGCGCTCTGACGGGTATGGATGTGTCCAATGCCTCACACTATGATGGTGCCACGTCTTTGGCCGAGGCCGTGGTGATGGCGGTGAGCGTTGGCCGCGGCAAGCGCCGCAAGGTGGTGCTTTCGGCGGGGGTCCATCCCGAGTACCGGGCTGTGGTGCGGACGTATACACAGGGCATGAACCTGGTGCTGACCGGTGAGACTGCTACTGCGTCTCGCCATCCTTTGGGCGAGGCTCCCGATCCCCTGGAGACAGGCAAGCTGGCCCCGCTGCTGGATGCCGATACCGCCTGCGTCGTCGTGCAGACGCCCAGTTTCCTGGGTTATCTGGAGGAACCATCCACCCTGCGCGGCCTGGCGGATGCGGCACACGCGGCGGGAGCGCTGCTGGTGGTCGTGGCGGACCCCATCTCGCTGGGGCTGTTTTTGCCTCCAGCAGAGTACGGCGCGGACATTGTCTGCGGCGAAGGCCAGGCGCTGGGTGGCGGGCTGAGTTTTGGCGGCCCCTACCTGGGCTATTTTGCGTGCAAGCAAGAGTACGTGCACAAGATGGCCGGGCGAATAGTGGGCCAGACGGTGGACCGCAATGGCCGGCGCGGTTTTGTGCTCACCCTTTCCGCCCGCGAGCAGCATATCCGGCGCGAGAAAGCGACCTCCAACATCTGTTCCAACGAGGCGCTGATGTCACTGGCCGCCGGGATCTATCTCACGGCGATGGGTAAGAGCGGCCTGCGCCAGGTGGCAGAGCTGTGCTACCACAAGGCGCACTATGCGGCGAGCGAGCTGGGCACGCTGCCCGGGTTCAAGGCACAGGTCGTCCATCCGTTTTTCAAGGAATTCGCCCTGCAGTGCCCGGGTCCCGTGGGGGCGATCAACGACTATCTGCTCAACGAGTGGGGCATCATTGGCGGCTATGATCTGGGGCGGGACTACCCGGAGATGGCGAACACCATGCTGGTTTGCGTCACCGAGATGAACACCCGGGCGGAGATTGACGCTCTGGTTGAGGCGCTGGGCAGTATGGCCGCTACTGCGCCTCGCCATCTTTCCGGCGAGGAGGAGGTGGAGGCATGAGCGAGCAGAAAGAAACCCGTCTTCTTCAAGAGAACGGGTTTCTAAGGCTTGGCCAGATGGAGGTACAGGCATGAGCGAGCCTTTGGTCTACGAAATCAGCTCACCAGGGCGTGTAGGGGTGAGCCTGCCTCAGTGCGACGTCCCGGAGGCCAAGTTGCCCGAGGGGTATCTGCGCCGGGATCTGCCGCTGCCGGAAGCCAGCGAAGTGGACCTGGTGCGCCACTATGTGCGTCTCTCGCAGCTTAACTATGCCGTGGACAAGGGTTTCTACCCCCTCGGTTCCTGCACGATGAAGTACAACCCCAAGGTCAACGAGGATGCGAGCAGGATGCCCGGTTTCGTCCAGACGCATCCGTATCAGGCCGCCTGCACCGTGCAGGGCAACCTGTTCTTGATGTACCAGCTACAGGAGTTCCTGAAGGAAATCAGTGGATTCAGCGGAGTGTCCCTGCAACCCGCGGCGGGTGCGCATGGCGAGCTGGCCGGCGTGCTGGTGATCCGCGCCTACCACGAGTCACGGAGCGACCACAAGCGCATCAGGATGCTCATCCCCGACTCGGCGCATGGCACCAACCCGGCCTCCACCGCCATGGCCGGCTATGAGACGGTGAAGATTGTCTCGGATGCGCGGGGCAATGTCAACCTCGACGACCTGCGGGCGCATTGCGACGACACAGTCGCTGGCCTGATGCTCACCAATCCCAATACACTGGGCCTGTTCGACGAGCATGTGCAAGAAATCGCGCAGTTGGTCCACGGTTGCGGTGGCCTGCTGTATGGCGACGGGGCCAACCTGAACGCGATCATGGGCATTGTCCGGCCGGCCGAACTGGGCTTTGATGTGATGCACTTTAACCTGCACAAGACCTTCGCTACGCCTCATGGCGGCGGTGGGCCAGGTGCAGGGCCGGTGGGCGTGAGCGAGGCGTTGGCTGCCTTTCTGCCCGGGCCAATTGTGGTGAAGGAGCTCATGGCCGACGAGTGCCAGTGCGATGAGGAAGACTGTCAGTGTGACGATGAAGATTGTCACTGTGAACCTGAAGAGGAGCAGTCTGAGGACGAGAACTGCCAGTGTGACCATGATGAATGCCAGTGCGAGGACGAAGACTGCGAGTGCGGGGATGAGGAGCAGGATGAAGTGGAGTACTGCTACCACCTGCACATGCCCCCGTCCTCCATTGGCCGGGTCAAGTCCTTCTACGGCAACTTTGGCGTATTGGTCAAGGCGTATACTTACATCCGCATGCTGGGAGCGGCTGGACTGCGCCAGGCCAGCGAGGATGCCGTGCTGAATGCCAACTATCTACTGAGCCGCCTCAAAGGTGTCTACCCCCTGCCCTACGAGCGCACCTGCATGCACGAGTTCGTGCTCTCGGGACACTTGCCTGAGGCCCCGGATGTGCACACGCTGGACATCGCCAAGCGGCTGATGGATTTTGGCTATCACCCGCCGACTATCTACTTCCCGCTGATCGTGCCCGAGGCGATCATGATCGAGCCGACGGAGACCGAAAGCAAGCAGACGCTGGACGCCTTTGCTGATGCGCTGATTCAGATTGCCGGCGAGGCCAGGACCAATCCGGAGCTGCTGCACAGCGCACCACACGTGACTCCGGTCACGCGTCTGGATGAGGTGCAGGCGGCGCGGCAGCCAGTGCTGCAGTGCTATAAGAGCTAGGCACTGTCAACGGATTTCTGAGACGGATTGAACGGAATGGTTTTGGCCAGTGTTGCGTGAACTGGCAACCATCCGTTCAATCCGTTCTTAGAATTAGGACAGTGTGTTTCACTCCTCCTTCCACGAATCCGGCACCCAAAGCCACTGCCGGTTAACCGTGTGCTCGGTGATCTTTGTTGGTGGGAAGATGCGCCGCCATTGCAGACTGCGGGCGCCAAAGTTGATCAGCAGGCCGACCGGACAACCGCTAACTGCCAGATAGCCGATTACCTGCGCCATATGGCTGTTGTCTAGGCCAGCCAGTGCCTTGATCTCGACGATCACCTGCTCGGCAATGATAAAATCGGGGATGTAGTAGCCAATCAGAACGTTGCGGTCAGCGGTGTCATGCACCTCAATCAGTTTCTGGGGTTGGTAAGACAACGCACGTTGTGAATTGCACTTCGAGGTCACGCTGGTAGGTATCCTCGCGCAGGCCTGGCCCCAATCGGCGGTGAGTGGCCATGGCGCAACCGATGATCTGGTAGGTCAGGGTGTCATAGGGAGTCTGGATACGCTTTCCCGCCATGCGACCTCCCCTGTTCTTGCAGTGTCACTGTCAACGGATTCGGAGAACGGATTAAACGGAAAGCATGCGCCCGGTCGTCATGTATCCGTTCAATCCGTTCCAGAAATCCGTTGACAGTAGGCCTATCTCAACACGGCCCTTACCTGGGCAGCCAGTATTGCTGTGTGATGCGCTCCCTGTCAACGGATTCGGGGAACGGATTACACGGAAAGCGCGCGTGCGGCACGTATCCGTTCAATCCGTTCCAGAAATCCGTTGACAGTAAACCTCTCTCAGCTCACATCTCGCCTGGTCACTGGGTCTCCGCCAGCAGCGCCGTCCCCCAGCCCGCCTTCTCCACCTTATCCGGGAAGCGCGTCAGCACGGTGGCCCAGACGCACAGCGGCACCTTGTCGCCGCTGATCAGGTCCTTCAGCGCCT
>Ga0316622_100004249_pt1 | contig 10485 bp, 12 predicted proteins | sample OWC_Aug_OW2_C1_D_FD_207646 | JGI IMG/M metagenome (GOLD analysis project Ga0316622, IMG submission 207646) | Wetland soil microbial communities from Old Woman Creek delta, Ohio, United States - OWC_Aug_OW2_C1_D5_C | ecosystem: Environmental > Terrestrial > Soil > Wetlands | place: USA: Ohio... | reverse complement strand
ACATCTATCCGCCGCGGCCGTCGATGCGCCTCTTCCGCGATACGCTGGTCTTTTGCCGCAAGTACCTGCCCAAGCTCAATGTGAACAGCATCGGCGGCTACCATATCCGCGAGGCGGGGGCGACGCGTATCCAGGATCTCGCCTTCTCACTTGCCAACGGGTGCGCGTACCTGCAAGCCGGCGTCGACGCCGGCCTCGACATCGACGACTTTGCCCCGATGTTCACGTTCAACGCCTTCGGCGGCAGCATGGAGATCTACCACGAGATCGCCTTCCAGCGCGCCGCACGGCGGATGTGGGCGCGACTCGTCAAAGAGCGCTTCGGGGCCAAGGACCCGCACGGCATGATGATCCGTCAGCCGATCACGGCGCACATCGGCTGCACCAGCACCACGCTGCAGCGGCCGCTCAACAATGTGGCGCGTGCCGTCGTCGGGGGGATCGCGGCGGGCATGTGCGGCGGCCTGCCCGCGGTCTATCCGCCCTTCGACGAACCACTGGGTCTGGGCCACAGCCTCGAGGCCATCCAACTGCAGATGGATGCCACCCGCATCTTGATCTTCGAGGCTAAGGTCGCCGACGTCGTTGATCCATGGGCGGGCTCGTACTTCATGGAGTCGTTGACCGACGAGACCGAGGCCGCCGCCCAGGCAGAGTTCGACAAGATCGACGCCATGGGCGGAGCCGTCGCCGCCATCGAGAACGGGTACATGCCGCGGGCCGTCGCCAAGAGCGCCTACGAGCGCCAGAAGCGTATCGAGAGCCAGGAAGATTTCATGGTCGGCGTGAACTGCTTCACCGGCGACACCGAGCTGGACGTCCCCGTGCAGCGCGTCGTCGACGAACTCTACAATCCCCAGCAGATGGCGACGGCTGAGGAACGGCAGCGCGCCACGCTCGCCCAGCTGCGGCGCGACCGCGACGGCAGGGCCGTGGCCGGCGCACTCGCCGCGCTGGAAGTGCATGCCAAGGACGACCGTGCGAATCTGATGCCGGACCTGATCGAGTGTGTGAAGAGCGACGCGACGCTGCAAGAAATCTGCGACGTCTTGCGCGGCGTCTTCGGTGAAGCCGAGCCGGTCAAAATCTGACGGGGCAGGAGAGAGGTCGAACGTGGGGCGTTCCTGGAACGAGTTGGTGGCCGGGGCCCGCCTGGGACGGCCCCGGCCGCTGGCCCGCCTGATCAGCCGCGTCGAGGACCGGGAGCCGGGCTGGGAAGCGGCGATGAAGGCAATCTTCCCGCATACCGGCGCCGCGCGGGTGATCGGGATCACGGGACCGCCAGGCGCGGGCAAGAGTTCGCTCACCAGCTGCATCACCTCGAGCCTCGCGGCACGGGGGCATCGGGTCGGGATCATTGCCGTCGACCCCACCAGCCCGTTTTCCGGCGGCGCTCTGCTCGGCGATCGCTTGCGCATGCGCGCGGTTGCCACGACGCCCGGGGTGTTCATCCGTTCGATGGCGACCCGTGGGACGCTGGGCGGACTCTGTCAAGGCGCGCGCGACGTCGCCCGAATCCTGGCGGCTGCCGGTCACGACATGATCCTGCTCGAAACCGTGGGCGTTGGGCAGGACGAGATCGAAGTGGTCAAGGCCGCGGATCTGGTGGTGGTGGTGTGCGTGCCCGGGCAGGGCGATAGCGTGCAAACGCTCAAGGCGGGCATCATGGAGATCGCCGATCTCTTCGTCGTGAACAAGGCCGATCGCGAGGGTGCCGAGGTGCTGGTTGCCGACATCCGGTCGATGCAAGCGCTCACCGTCGTCGACAGCCGTGACGCCGCGCCCGTGCTCGAGACCTGCGCCTTGACGGGCCATGGGGTGGATGCGCTCGTCGCAGCGCTGCTCGCGCCGGGCACGCCATCGCGTCGTGCCGGAGCGGACGACGCGACGCGGGTTCGGGAGGAGATCCTCACGCTGCTCGAACGCGAGATCGCACGGCGGGTGCGCCAACGAGGCGGCGGCAACGGCAGTCTGGACGATGCCGTCCAGCGCGTGTGCAGGGGAGAGATCGACCCCTACTCCGCCGCACAGGCGATCCTCAGCCAGCTTGGGCTGGACCAATGATTCCACGCGGGGAGGCGACACCATGGACGAAACGAACGAGCTGTTGACCGAGCGGCGAGGGCACATCGGCGTCCTGCGCTTCAACCGTCCCGCCCGGCGCAACGCGCTGTCGCCGCCGCTGCTGATCCAGGTCCATCAGGCGCTCGAGGCGTGGGCGCGCACGGACGACGTGCGCGCGGTCGTCATCACGGGCGCCGGGGAGAAGGCCTTCTCCTCGGGATACGACATCATGGCCATCCCGACCGACGTGACGCCCGAGGTGGCGGAGCGGATCCGCGACAGCAACCCGCTCGAGCTCGCGCTCGCAAGCGTGAAGAACTTTCCCTATCCGACGATCGCGATGGTCAACGGGCACTGTTTCGGCGGCGCGCTGAACCTCGCGCTGAGCTGCGACGTGCGGATCGGTGCCGACGACATTGCCGTGGGCATGCCTGCGGCGCGACTCGGCGTGGTGTATCCGTGCGATGGTATTGCCCAGTTCGTGCAGGTGCTCGGCATGGCGCGGGCACGCCAGGTGTTCTTTGCGGCGCGTACCTACCGGGGCGCCGAGGTGCAGGCGATGGGGCTGGTCGACCGTCTCGTGCCGCGTGCCGAGCTGGAGGCCACGACTTTCGCGCTTGCCGACGAGATTGCGGGCAATGCGCCGCTGGCGCTCAAAGGCATCAAGCGCACGCTCAACCTGATCGAAGCCACCGCACTGCTGAGCGCGGATGCCCGCCGCGAATGTGAAGCGCTGATGGCTGCCGCCTTTCAGAGCGAGGATATCAAGGAAGGGCAGCTGGCGTTCATCGAGAAGCGCACCCCGCAGTTCGTCGGGCGCTAGCTCGGTCCCTTGCGCCAGACCCCGCGTTCGGGCGTCGGCTTGCCTGCTCCATCTCAATTGAACACTAACGATGTCCGAGGCGCCGGCGTACCGCTGCCAACAGGCGCGCCAGCTCGAGATCGCTTGGCGCCGGTAATGGCACGAAGCGCCGCGTCCCGTGGGCATCCTCGATGCACACGCCTTGTGCGAGCGGATAGCCCGGACAAGCTGGAGTGGCTGACGGAAGGTCCCTGGCGCCAGCCGGTCCGGAATGTGGGGCTTCGGCGCTGGGGTTGGCTACGCAGCGCCCTCGCTCAACATCCCATGAAGTTGCTGGTACAGGTGCATCATCTCGGGATCAAGCTTGCAGCCGGCGGTGATGAGTTCTCACGGAATGCCCGTTCGATCCGCTCGGCAACCGAATTCCCGGCGAACGTCGTCGCCGCACGACGGGTGAGATCGCGGAACCGTTGCGGGTCTTGCGCGGCCAAGCGATGGCGCAATCCCCGCCGCGTGGCCTCGTGGACGTTGTGTCCGCCGCGCTGTCGAAACGGTTCACAGAATGGCATGGCCACGATCTCGCGATACCAGTCGCCGGCGGCCGACCTGAGGTCGTCGTCGAGAAGTCGGGCGAAGATGGCCTCGTCAAACCAGTGGGGCACCGCGGCCGCTTCGACTGCGCGCCGTAAAGCTTCCGGCTTGGAAGCGAGCAGCAGGTCCAGGGTGACCAGCGCCAAGGACTGGGGATCGCCTTTCGCCTGCTGGAGGAGCCGGATGGTCTCTTCGATATCCATGGTCAACCAGCGGTTTGAAGGTTGGGGAGCAGAGTGCCCAAGAACCGGGGACTGCCTCTGGCCGCCTTGACCATCGTCGTCACGTGATCGTCTGGGATGCTGGTGACACCGAGCACTTCGCGAAGGTAACGGCACCACGAGCGCGGATCGGTGATGGGCGGGAGTTCGTGGACACGTGCGACGGACGCCCACCGCACCGAGGCATCGATGACTGGAACCTTCTGTCCCGCCACGACGACGCGCAGGCCGTCGAAACGTCGAGCCAGGCCGAAGAGGCCTTGCTCCACCCAGATCCGAGCCTCATCCGTGGCGCCCTCGTAGGCATCGAGAACGAGTAACACCGGGTGCTGGGTCTCGCTGAGGTCCTGCAGGAACGCGCGGCGCAGAGGGTCGTCCGTCGGGCGCTGTAGCTCGCGCTCGAATCGGGCAAAGCGAACACCGAGCAAGTCCTGGGAGAGGTTGTAGAGCACGTCGCGCAGGGAGGGGCCGATCTTGAAGTCCGCTCGCGCGCAGGCAATGGGCGGCAACGCCAGGGCCTGCTGCTCAAACACGGCAAGGAGCGAAGACTTGCCACGGTCGCTCGGGCCGTAGAGCAAGAGAATCCGTTCGGGCGATTGCTCCGAGAGGAGACCGAGGAACAGGCCCAATTCCCTTTCGCGGTCGGCCAGACGGTACGGGTGCACTGGGGGAACCTCCGGCCACTTGATCCTGGCCGGCTCGAACGTGGCCTGGGCGAATGCCGCGCCGCTCACATGGTTTTCAAACGCCCGGTAGAAGCTCAGGGCGACTTCCCGAGCATCGGCGAAAGGGAAACTCGCCCAATCGTGCCCCAGACTGTGCAGCCGTTCGCGGTGCGCCTGCTGGGCCGCTGTTTCCTGCGGGGACTCCACCCAGCCCGGTTCCCGCCTGGATGCGTCATCCGCGAAGTAGATGAAGCAGGGTATTCGGTGGTGGATCGCCAGGTAACACTCCCACTGGGTGTAGGTGAAAGGACAGGTCTCCGGGTCGAGCCATTCCTTAAGCTCGGGCAGAACCTCAGCGAAGTCTGAATAGCGGTTCAGGATTGCTCTGACTTCCGCCGGCTTGGGGCGGGATCCGGCCCACTTCCCAATCAAGTGAAGCACCGCGCTGGCCCCGCTGATGTAGTCGTCGAGCTTCTCGATCAGCGTAGCGGGTCCGGTGGTGAAGTCCTCCTGAACCTTGGCCTCGGTGTCAGGTCCGGCAAGGTAGCCCCGCAACTCTTCTCGGTAGGAGCGAAACTCCGCGCTGGCACAGGAGATAAAGTAGCGGCGGCTGATCGTCATACGACGCTTGTTACTTTGCTTCCGCTGGAAAGGAAAGCGCGGCCATTCTTCAGATCGCGCGCTCCCTGCTCTGTCAGTACGGGTCGCGCAGCTTACGTTTGTACAGTTTGCCGTTGGGATCGCGCGGCATGTTGGCGATGAAGTCGATGCTCTTCGGGCACTTGTACTTGGCCGCGTTCTTCAGACAGAAGTCCAGGATCTCCTGCGCCAGCGCCGGTGACGCTTCGACGCCGGGCGCTGGCGCGATCACCGCCTTCACCTCTTCGCCCCAGTCTTCGTTGGGGATGCCGAACACCGCCGCGCCGCCCACCTTGGGATGGTGCAGCAGCACCGACTCCACTTCGCTCGGGTAGATGTTGACGCCGCCGGAGAATGTCTCGACCGCCTCCCAGCCTCCGGCACTTCGCCGCAGCCCGCCGCCGTCCAGATCACGACCTTCCCGGTCCACCGCCGCCCGAACGAACTCGCGATACGCCGCTCGCGCTGCCCCCGTCTCCCTTCCAAACTGTTCGAGCACGAACGCTGTATCGTGCGCTTCCAAGCTGCGCCTCCCGAGCAGGACCGGGTGGCCGGTCCACGGGTAATCGTCGAGCTCTACCACGCTCACCCCGAGCCGCGAGCGCACCGGGTTGAGATGAATGTAGCGCACCAGCTCCAGCCCATAGCGCGCCGCCTCCACCAGCATCGACTTGCAGCGGTTCTGGAAGAGATGCCCGCTGCGGTCGTGCCGACGATTGAAGAACTCGACATAGCCGCCCAGAAGCCCCTGCAGGAGCCGTGAGAGCGGTACCGAACCGGTGCGCAAGAACAGGTGAAAGTGGTTCGGCATCAAGCCCCAGGCGTACAGACCAGCTCCCGACCTGCGGACCGGTTCGCTTAGCCGATCGAGAAACTCGCTGCGTTCGTCATCCGAGACGAAGATCTCCCGGCGCTCGATCCCGCGCCCGATCACGTGATGAACGGCCCCTGGGTAGTCGAGTCGCGCTCCGCGAGGCATGCATTATAGATATGGTCAACTATGTTGTATAGTAAGTTGCTATACAACAACGGTCACGACTGCATACGTCGACTGCCCCGCCGCACGATCCGCCCAACAAGATGCCTCAAGGTAAACTCCGTAACTACGTCCCGGAAAACCCGGCAGTCGCTCGACGACGCCGGGCAACAGCAAGGTGACGTTATAGAGGAACTTCAGGGCGGCTATGTGCATCTTCAGGTTCGCGGGGCCGTAGCCGATGTCGTGGGCGAGGTGGAGCAGATAGTGACGCACGTCCTCGGCGCCAAGCTCGGCGGGTGGACGGCGGTAGCGCGCCGCGAGTTGGCGGGCACAGCGCAGGCACTCCGAGCGAGTGACCTCGGCGTAACCCTTGAGCGCCAGGCCTGCTTCCATCCGATCGCGCAGCTCTCCCATGGGACACCTCCATTGGTTGATCGGCCTGCGTCAATCGCAGGCCGATGGGAGGCATCAGGGTGGCGCGCCTTCGGGCAAGGCGGGAAGAGCAAATCTGCTTGCGCCCCCCGACACGCCGCGCCATACACGTCACATCAGGCCACCGTCGTGCGCTTACTTCATTCCTGCCGCGAAGCGGCTTCGTTCAACCATGCGCTGCAGCGAACGGCGGCGGGCCGTCGCGGTTGCAATCGGCGCGCCTCGTGGCCGCCGTCGCTAAGCTTGGGTCGTTAGGCTTGAGGAATTGTCCCGTGTACACTGGAGCGCATGAAGGTCCTGCGAGTTTACGTGGACACCTCGGTGCTGGGGGGATGCTTCGATGCCGAGTTCGAGCGGTGGTCAACCGGGCTCATGGAGGATTTCCGCCAGCGGCGTTTTCACCCTGTGCTATCGGAGGTCACTGCCGCCGAGATACTCCCCGCACCGGATCCGGTGCGCGATCTCTACGCCGAAGTCCTGGACCTGGGCGCGGAGGTCCTACCCGTGACCCGCGAATCTCTAACGTTGCGGACGAGCTATCAGGCTCGCGGGGTGCTGGGGAGCCGCTTCGAGAACGACATGCTCCACATTGCCGTGGCGACCATCGCGGACGTTGATGTCCTCGTCAGCTGGAACTTTCGCCACATCGTACGCCTCGATAAGATCCGCCTGTTCAATGCCGTCAACATCGAGCAGGGATACAAAGCACTCACCATCTACTCGCCGCAGGAGGTGTCCATCCATGGCCGAGACCCAAGCGATCAAAGCAGTTGAGTTGGTGCGCAAGATTCGCGATGAGCAAGCAGCGGCTCTGGCGGGCAAGTCAGAGGACGAAGTGCTGGCCTTCTTTCACCAGGCGGCTGAGACCGCGCGCGAGGATGCTCGTCGACGCATGGCGCGGCCAGCGAGGTCGCAGAGTGCCTAACAATGCCGATCCAGCCGACGCGGCCAAAGCGCCGCGCCGCTGATCGCCCGCGTTAGCCTCCACCATTGGCAGTCGCGCGAGGTGTGCGGTATTGTCGGATGGAGGATTGAGGCATGCAGCAGACAACGATTCCCGAGCCACCGGGATTCGCGGAACTCTCCAAGGCCGAGCAGGTTCGATATCTGCAGGAACTTTGGGACCGAATTGCGGAGAGCCCGGGAGCGCTGCCGGTTCCGGAAAGCCACTTAGAACTCGCAGCGGAGCGCCTTGCTGAATACCGGCGTGCCCCGAGTCGTGCTCGCTCCGCATGCCACGTCATCGATCGCTTGGCCGAGAGGGCCAAGACGCCGCGGTGATCGAGTATCAGTTGATCTCGGAGCCGCCCGTCGATCTCGATGTGGAGGCGGCATTCGAGTGGTACGACAACGAACGACCGGGAGTTGGGCTGGAGTTCCTCGATCAGCTGCGCGCAACCTACAACCGCGTCGCCGACGGGCCGCTCAAGTACCAGGATCTGCGCGGCGGCATTCGTTGCGCGCTTCTCAGGCGCTTTCCGTACGCCGTCTACTTCGCCATCGAAGCGGCCATCGTTGTCGTCGTCGTGCTGCACGCGAGTCGCGACCCCGCGGAATGGCAGCGTCGAAGAGGCTAATTCGCCGCTCGATCCGCCGGCGGGGTACGTGCTGCGTGCTTGATTCGGAGGGTCCGTGTACCTTCATTCTGGTGCCAGTTGTGGTGCCAGTTGGGGATTGAAAACCATCGAAAGTGGTCGAAAGCCACAGAAAGCTCGAACCCATTGCCGCCTCTCGGGGTGCAAGGGAAAGTCATGAGTTTCCCACGTCTTTCTCGTCGCCCGTTTTCGGCCTTCTAAGCCGTGGGGCGGGGGTTCGAATCCTTCCTGGCGCGTCATCGTGTACTTCGTGAAATCAGCTACTTGGCGTCGCCGTGCGACCGCCATAGCGGCCGCGCATCGTCCGGCTTGCGCGTGTGGAGGGACGCCGTGTCGTCCTCGGAAGACACCGCGACCGTGCCGATGCCGAGTTCGGCGGCGGCGCGGGCGATGCGGATGGCGATTTCACCCCGGTTGGCAATCAAGAGGCGGTTCATCACCCTCGGGAGGGAGTTGGACGTTCGACCCGCCGCAAGCCGGAGCCCAACGAGCGCGACAGACGCACAGAGCCCCCCTCTCGGCAGCCGACATTGCGCGTCAGGCGCGCCGCATACTCATAGACCTTCCACACGTCCACGGGTCCGGCGCCAGCGTGTGCGTGGTGGAGGGCCACGTGCACCGCCCCGGGTTGTTTGTCGAACCGAGCACGATACTATTTCCGCACGCACCAAGCGGCTGACATCGAGGGGGTGGCGGGAATAGCCATCACGCCGAGGTTCAAGGTCCAGGTACGCGTCGCGCGCGAACGAAGTGGAGCACTGCATGCAGAAGGCGAATATCGCAGGCAGGGGTCCGGGACGTAGTTACGGTCTTTTCAGAGATCCTCGCCGCCTGTTCCCCTCAAGGTAGAATCGGTAACTACGTCCCGTGCGCCGGGAAGTGGTGCGTACCCTGGTGAGACGCCGTTCGACCAACGCCTGCTCAGCCAGCGTGGCATCCCGCCGTACTGCGGGCGGGGTTGGTGGTGTCGGCGTGGGCCTCTTCGGCATGGTCAGTCCCTCACGGGGTCCGTACATCGGGTTGGTGTTGGCGGTCGCGCCATACGTGGATCAACTTGCGGGCGTTGGGCGGGGCGACGAACAGGCGCAGGGCTTCGCGTTCGGCCGGCGACGGGGGGCGGTTCGACTTCACTTGTAGGAGCACGACGTCCGACGCCGAGACGCCGATCAGGTCCCAGGCACCCAAGCCGCCGGCTGCGGTGCTCGTTGCGGGTGCCCTTGCGCTGGGCGTTCATCGTGGCTGTGCCCCGGCACGCATTGCTTTACGATCCCCTCGTCATGCCACTTGCTCCCTCGACGCGCCCCCCGGACTTGCAGCTCGACCTGTTGCTGTACGCCGACGACGGCCAATGGGCGGCGCACTGCCTGCAGCTCGACCTGGTCGAGCACGGTCCCACGCAGCAGGCGGCGGCCGCGGCGCTGCTGGACGTGATTCGCGCGCACCTGGAGTACGCCTTGGAGCACGACAATCTGGAACACCTCTTCCATCCGGCCTCCCCCGACGTCTGGCGGCGCTTCTTGACCGCGGAGCGGACGGGCAGCGCCAGCATCACCCTGGCGCCGTTGGACGACGTGCTGCCATTTCCGCCGCGCGTCAGTATCCAGGAAGCCGCTGCGCGTCCCGCGGCGTGAAGTACCGCGACGTCATCGCCCGACTGCGACAATTCGGCGTGCAGGAATACCGTGCACGCGGCAAGGGTTCCGAGCGCCTGTTGATTCGGGAAACGGTCCCGGGTTCGGGTAGGGGGCCGTAGTACACGCTCAAGTGTCACGGCGAAGGGTACGAGGTCGCCCAGGGGACGTTGCGCGCGTGCCTGCGGCGTCTGGGGATCGCCCCGGAAGACTTCTTCGAGTAGATACGAGAAGGTGTAGATCGCAATTGATCCCCCGAAGACGCAGATTGACGGGGTACCGTCCGATCTCAGGAAACGTGAGCCAAATCGAGCGCCGCGCTCTCTAACAGCCTGTTGAAAAAGGCATTCCGCTCGCCCTTCGACGGGCTCAGGGTGAGCGGAGTGCCTTGTGCGGAAAGCATTTTCCCGCTCATGCTGAGCTTGTCGAAGCATGAGCGCGGGCTTTTTCAACGGGCTGCTAAGGCAAGTCGGGTGCAGCTGGGGTGCAGTTTCGTGTCCGCTCCGGGCCGCTGCTGGCCGCGTGGGGCCTTGAAACTCAGAATCTCTTTGCATCCGCGTGCGCTCGGGCACGCTCGACGACACGAGTTGGATCGAGCCGGTCGGTGACATCTGGACGCGCCGGGCGCAGCCGTGGATCGTCCTGCCGGCCGGGCGGCTACAGGCCGAGCGCCAGCCGACGGACTACGCGCCGTTCTTCGATCGGTTCCGTGCGCAGGGGCACGTTCGCTGACACGCCAGCCCCGCTCCACCGGCTGCGCGGCTGATCGGTGCGGTTCTGAGCCGGCGCCCGGTGAGCCCCATTTCCGAGGAACGTCCCGCGACGTGGCGGACCTCGACACTGGTGCCCAGCGTCCGGGCTCGATA
>Ga0316622_100004248_pt1 | contig 10485 bp, 9 predicted proteins | sample OWC_Aug_OW2_C1_D_FD_207646 | JGI IMG/M metagenome (GOLD analysis project Ga0316622, IMG submission 207646) | Wetland soil microbial communities from Old Woman Creek delta, Ohio, United States - OWC_Aug_OW2_C1_D5_C | ecosystem: Environmental > Terrestrial > Soil > Wetlands | place: USA: Ohio... | reverse complement strand
AGCCCGGGGTGATGTCGTGTGTACCGCGCCGGCCACCGGTCCGGACGCTGAGCTCGATCGTGCGCACGGGCGTCTCCGCCCCCGGCTACGGGAAGATGCTGCGAAGAGCGTCGCGGATCCGCCCCAGGCCGCCCATGGCGGGCGCCGACTCGTAGCGCGTCGGTTCGCCGGACTGGAGCCCGATCGCGCCCCACTCGAGGAGCCCGATGGCGGTGCTGTAGGCCGGGTTGAGGATGCTGTCCGTCAGCCCGCCGACACCGCTCGGAGCGGCCACCCGCACCGGGATCTGGAGCACGTCGCGGCCGAGCTCGGCGGCCCCCGCGAGCTGGGCCGCGCCGCCGGTCAGGATCAGCCCGGCCGGCAGCATGCCCGAGCCGGCCTGCTGCATCTCGGCGCGCAACAGCTCGAACGTCTCGCGCATGCGTGCCTCGATGATTCGACACACCTCGAGCCGGCTGATCGTGCGGCCGGCCTCCTCGCCCAGCACCGCGACGCTGATCTCCTCGTCGTCGTTGACGGCGGCCAGATCGCAGGTGCCGTGGCGGACCTTGAGCTCCTCGGCCGCCTGGATGCTCGTCTTGAGCCCGATCGCGACGTCGTTGGTGACGTTGTTGCCGCCGACCGGCAGGACTGCGGTGTGGAACGGCGAGCCTTCCGCGAAGAGCGCCAGGTCGATCGTGCCGGCGCCGATGTCGGCGACCGCCACGCCGAGGTCCTTCTCGGTCTCGGTCAGCACGGCCTCGGCCGAGGCGAGCGAGGAGACGACCAGCTCGTCGATCTTGACGCCGGCCGCCTGCACGCATTTGGTCAGGTTCTGGACCGCGGTGGCCGCGCCGGTCACGATGTGGGTCTCCACCTCGAGACGCAGGGCGCTCATCCCGAGCGGCTCCTTGACGCCCTCCTGGCCGTCGACCACGAAGCCGCGCCGCTCGACGTGGAGGACCTCGCGGTTGGAGGGGATCGACACGGCACGGGCGACCTCGATCGCGCGGTTGACGTCCTCGCGGGACACCTCGCGCTGGTGCCCTGTCACGGCCACCTGGCCGGTCGAGTTGAGGCTCTCGACGTGCTGTCCGCCGACGTTGACCAGGGCGCGGTCGATCTTCCAGCCCGACAGCCGCTCGGCGCGCTCGACGGCATCGGCGATCGAGCGGACCGTCTGGTCGATGTTGACGACGACGCCCTTCTTGAGCCCCGAGGACGGAACCGTCCCGTGGCCCATGATCGTGAGCCGGCCGTCGCGGCCGACCTCGCCGATGAGCGCGCTGACGGTCGACGTGCCGACGTCGATCGCCACCAGGACCGCTTCTCGTTCCACGCTGTCCGTTCTTCCTCCTGCTTGTGCCGCCCCGGGGGAGACGGCCATCGCTGCTAGATGAAGTGTCGCCGAATCAGCGCCACGTTGTTGAAGATCCTGATGCCGAAGGTGATGAGCGCGACGAGGTAGAGGTCGATGCCCAGCCTGTCGCCGATGAAGGTGAGGATGACGGCGACGATCGCGTTGACGACGAAGCCGCTGATGAAGATCCGGTTGTCGTAGACGCCGTCGAGCTCGGCTCGCACCGCGCCCAGGACCGAGTCGAACGCCGCGAGGATCGCAACCGCAGAGTACCGGCTGAGCTCGTACCCGACGCTGAAGTCAAGGAGAAGCCCGAGCAGCACTCCGACGAGGAGTCCCACGACGGGTAGCAGCACCGGGCGTCATCCTCCGACTGATGGGTCTCGCGGAAGGCTACCCGACGCGCCCGGGTGCGGCAAATGCGTGCTCCGCTGGACGGATCGAGGCGGGGGCTCCACGTCCGGCGGAACGGCGCGGTCACGGCGTTGTCACCTACTCGCCTTCGTCCACGGGCGTGTAGGTGCCGTCCGTCTCGCTGGCCAGGATGACCCTGGCGATCTCTTCCTCGCGGTCGGCCAGCAGGCTGCGCAGCAGACGCACCTGGCCGGGGATCATCGCGGGTGTCCGCAGGCTCGGGGTGTAGAAGCCGAATATCGCCACCCAGCCGTCCGGGCGCGCCTTGACGACGAACCCGTGCTCGTCCGAGACGACGACCCCCAGCCGCTCGGCGGTGCTTCCCACGTCGGCCGGCTCGATCGACCCGAGCCGCGTGGCGGCGTCGAGCAGGGTCGGGTCGAGACGCTGGCCGGGCTCGAAGGTGGCCGCTTCCGCGCGGGTGTCGGTCAGGATGGGAAGCCCCTCCGCCCCGGCCGCGTCCACCTCGTCGAGCTCCGCGAACAGGAGCCCGTCCCGGTCAACGAGGAAGCGCCGCTCACCGGCGGCCCAGACCAGGATCGCCGACCGCTCGACGAGCCTCACCTTGAGCGTGCCTGGCAGCGACACGACGACCTCGGCGTCGCGGACGGCCGGCAGCTGGCGCAGCCGCTCGATCGGCTCGACGGTGGACAGGGCGAACAGGTTGGCCCGGTCGGGCACCCCTACCGCAGCGCGGACCGCGGCCTCGGGCGTGAAGCCGGCCCCGTCGATCGTCAGGCGGGTCAGCCCGAACACCGGCGATGAGGCGGCGCCGTAGATGGCAGCCCCGGCGAGGATGAGGGTGAGCGCGGCGGCCGCCCTGGCGCGCGTCAGGCGGGCGGCCGAGGCGCGGCGAACCTCGGGTGTCCGGCGCACGTGCCCGCGCGGGCGGCGGAGCCCTCCACCGCTGGTCATCGGGGGAGGTCCTCCGCGGAGAGGCGGCGGCTGCCGGCTCCTTCGGCGCGCTCGATCGCCAGGGCAATGATCCACTCCGCCACGTCGGCGAAGTCGAGGCCGGCCTCCGCGGGCAGGGTCGGGAAGAGGCTGATCGGCGTGAACCCGGGGATCGTGTTGAGCTCCCCCACGAACAGCGCGTCGCCGGCGAGCAGGAAGTCGACCCGGGCGAAGCCCTCGACGCCGGCCGCTCGGCAGGCTGCGCGGGCGAGGTCCAGGATCCGGGCGCGCAGCTCGGGCTCGACGTCGGCCCTGGGCGTGGTCCGCGACACACCCTCGCCGTACTTGGCCACGTAGTCGTAGAACTCGTGGCCCGAGAAGATCTCGCCCGGGCCATAGGCGGCCAGCGAGTCGGCGTCGTTGCCGATGACCGAGACCTCCAGGTCGCGGGCGCCGGCGAGGTAGGCCTCCACGAGCGCGAGCGTGTCGAAGTGGAGGGCCAGCTCGATGGCACCCACGCGCTCGGAAGGTCCGTGGGCGAGGGTCATGCCGACCGACGAGCCCAACCGAGCAGGCTTGACCATCAGCCGCTCGTCGCCGCTCCGGGTGGCGAAGGCGGCGAGGTCGGCCAGCACGCCGTCGCGATCACGCGCCCAGCGGGCAGCGCCGACCTCGAGCCAGTCGACGACCGGCAGCCCTGCTCCACGAGCGAGCCGCTTGAAGAGCGCCTTGTCCATGCCCACCGCCGAGGCCGCGATGCCGGCGCCGGTGTAGACGATGCCGGCTGCCTCGAGACACGCCTGGATCGTGCCGTCCTCGCCGAACGGGCCGTGGAGCGCGATGAACACCAGCGGGGCCGGGCCATCGCTCCCGGCCAGGCGGGCGATGGCGGGTCCGAGCGCAAGCGGCCCGCCGGCCCCGAGCGCAGCGGGGTCGTCGTACGTCGCCGGGGCACGACCATCGCGTCGGTGGTCGGCCGGCAGCCACCACCATCGTCCGTCGAGGTCGATGAGCACGGTGCGGACCGGCCAGTCGCGAGCACGCAGTGCATCGGCGATCGCCGACCCGGACACGATCGACACGTCGTGCTCGGCCGACGGCCCACCCAGCAGCACCACGATCGGGCGGTCACGGCGCAGCGCGCCGGTGCGGGCCGCCTGGTCGATGGCCGCCGATCCAGCCGCGCCGGCCCCGCGCACGCTCATGCCGGCGCCTCCGGAGCGCCGGGCTCCCAGTCGCTCCAGTCCCCCACGAACTCGATCTCGAAGGCGAGCGTGATGCCGTGCCGGCGCCGGATCTCGGCACGGATGCGCTCCGCGAGCCGGCGGATGTCGGCCGCGCTGCCGTGCCCATCGTTCACGATGAAGTTGGCGTGCTTCGCGCTCACGCTCGCACCGCCGATGCGCGTTCCCTTGAGGCCGGCGGCGTCGATGAGCTGGCCGGCGGGCGGCGCGTCGACCGGGTTCCGGAAGACGCTCCCGGCGCTCGGGATGCCCAGCGGCTGGTGCTCCTGTCGCCAGCGACGGATCTCGTCGAGGCGAGCCTTGATCGCCTCGGCCGGGGCTGGCTCCAGCCCGAAGACGGCCTCGACAACGATCTCGGGCGGCGAAGCGGGGACGACCCCGTCGCTGCCGGGCGCCACCTTGAACCGGCTGGTCCGGTAGGCCAGCCCGAGATCGACACGCTCCAGGCGCGCCTCGCTGCCATCGGCGAGGATGGCGCTGGCCTGCTCGAGCACCCCGGCAACGTCGGAGCCGTGCGCACCGGCGTTCGCCCAGACGGCCCCGCCGACCGTGCCCGGGATGGCCAGCCCGAACTCCAGCCCGGACAGGCCCGCCCTCTGGGTCTCGGTCGCTGCCCGCGCCATCGGGACGCCCGCCTCGGCGATGTACCGTTCACCCTCGACCCGGGCATGCTCGGCGCGCACCGAGATGACCAGGCCCCGGACACCGCGGTCGCCGACGACGACGTTGCTTCCCCGGCCCAGGAGCAGGAACGGGATCTCGCGGCTGCGGGCATACCGCACCAGCGCACGCAGCTCGAAGGCGTTGTGGGCCACGGCGAACAGGTCGGCCGGCCCGCCGGCCCGCATCGTCGTGAGTCGTGCGAGCGGCTCGTCGCGCGTCGTCTTGACACCGATCCGGCGCTGGATCTCGGTGCCCACGGCAACGGGGTCGAAGCCGGCCTGTGGCCCCCCCACCCCGGTGCTCATGCCGCCGCTCCCGGCCCGCGGCGTCCGCCATCCCCGCGCAGCCGGCCGCGGCACCGGCTCATGCGGCCACCCCGCGGCTCAGGCGGTCCACGGTCTCGATGTCGGGCAGGGCACGGCGCCCGGCGGCTGCCAGGACGACAGACGCGACCGCGTCCGCGGCCCGCGGCCGGGCCAGCCCCCGGGCGGACGCCGACATCCGAGCGTGGACGGCCGGGTCCTCCGCGATGGAGATGGCATCGAGCAGGGCCGCGGCATCGAACCGCTCGTCGGGGATCAGCCGCGCGGCACCCGCCTCGGCGAGCACGCGGGCATTGGCCTCCTGGTGACCGGCCGCGTGCGGGTATGGCACGACCACGAGCGGGAGCCCGAGCGCCGCCACCTCGGCGAGCGTGGAGGAACCGGCCCGCCCCACGACGAGGTCGGCGGCGGCGAGCGCGTAGGGCATCTCCTCGCGCAGGAACGGGTAGGGCCGGTAGCGGTCGCGCAGCTCGGGCGGCAGGGTGTCGCGTGCCACGAGCGACCCGGCGTAGCCGTCGGTGCCGGTGACGTGGATCACGTGCACGCGCTCGACCAGGCCTGGCAGCGCCTCGGTCACCGCGAGGTTGAAGCGGCGGACCGCCTGCGAGCCGCCGAAGATCAGCACGAGCCGGGCGCCGGACGGGACGCCAAAGGGCTCGCGAGCTGCCAGCCGGTCGATGTGCGCAAAGTCCCGGATCGGCGTGCCGGTCACGTAGCAGGGCCGTCGGAGGGTGAGCTCGCGGCAGGTCGCCTCGAAGGAGACCGCCACCGCGCTCGCACGCCCGGCGATCGCCCGGACGCTGCGACCCGGCACCACGTTGCCCTCCCAGAGGACCACGGGGATCCCCAGCGGACGGGCCGCCAGGACGACGGGAATGGCCACGAACCCGCCCGTGGTGAAGACGGCGGCCGGCCGCAGCCGAGCGAGGAGCATGCCGGCCTGAGGCACCGAGAGGGCAAGGCGGAGCGGGTCGAGGACCGTGTTGGTCGAACGATCGACCGTCCGCAGCGAGCGCAGGAGCAGGCGGTGGAAGGGGATCCCGGCCGCGCGGACGATCCCATCCTCGAGTCCCCGATGGCCGCCCACCCAGGCGACCTCAGCCGAGCTCGTCTGTGCCCGGAGCGACCGGACCACGGCGAGGGCCGGGTAGACGTGACCGCCCGTCCCCCCGCCCGCGATCAGCAGGCGCATCGTTCCAGCTTCCCTTCTCCACCGTCTCACGGGAGATCGAGAGCAGGATCCCGACCGCCGCGAAGCTGATGATGAGCGACGACCCGCCGGCGCTGATGAACGGGAGCGTGATCCCGGTGATCGGCACGAGCGCGACGACGACGCCGATGTTGACGAAGGCCTGGATCGTCAGCCAGGCCGTGATCCCGGCCGCGAGCAGCGCGCCGAAGGTGTCCGGCGCGGACAGCGCGACACGGACGCCCTGGTACGCGATCAGCAGGAAGAGCACGATCACGAGCAGCCCGCCCACCAGCCCGAGCTCCTCGCCGATGACGGCGAAGATGAAGTCGTTCTGGGCGTTGGGCAGGAACAGCCCGCCGGCCATCCGGCTCTCGCCGAGACCGGCCCCCAGGATCCCCCCGAGCCCCAGGGCGAGCAGGCCCTGGATGGTGTGGAAGCCGGCGCCCAACGGATCGGACCAGGGGTCGAGCCAGGCCCGGATCCGCTCGAGCTGGTAGCCGCGCAGACCGACGATCGCGACCCCGGCCACGGCCGCCAGGGCGAGCATCCCGAGATGAACCAGGTTCGCCCCGGCCGCGAAGAACATCGTGAGTGCCGTGAGCGTGACGACCGTGGTCGTCCCGAGGTCGGGCTCGCGCAGGATGAGGAACGAGACGGGCACCACGATCACCAGGAACGGCAGGGTGCCCGACAGGAACCCCCGGATACGTGCGCCGCGGCCGGCCATCCAGTGGGCGAGATAGAGGACCATGGCGAGCTTGGCGAACTCGGCCGGGTGGACGGCCGGCAGGGGTCCGATCTCGAGCCAGCGCGCCGAGCCTCCGATCTTGATCGGCTGGATCAGACCGCCGATCGGGGGCAGCAGCACGACCACCAGCAAGCCGATCGCCACCACGAAGGCCGGGAGCGACACGAGCCGCAGGAGCCGGTAGTCGACCTTCATCATGACCAGCATCGCCGCGATGCCAAGCACGCCCCACTGGATCTGCGGGCCGACGATGGCGAACGTGTCCTCCGACCGCAGGAAGGCCTTCATCGCCGAGGAGGAGTAGACCATCAGGATGCCGATCGCGGTGAGCGCGACCACCGCCACCAGGATCGAGTAGTCGGGCTCGTGGCGCTCGCGCTGGAGCTTGCTCGTCCGCCGAGGGGCCACGCGACGAGCAGCCGATGTCCGGCGCGTCAGCGGCTGTGCTGTCATCGCTCCCCTCCCCGGCCCGAGCCTGCCGGCCGGTCTGCCGCGCTCGCTTCCGATCCCGTCACCTGCGTCGCCGCAAGCTCTGCGACGGCCCGCTTGAAGGCGCGGCCCCGGTCCTCGTAGTCCACGAACATGTCGAAGCTCGCAGCCGCCGGGCTCAGCAGCACCACGGCGCGCGCGGCCCCGGTGGACGACCGCGCCTCGCGGGCCAGCCGGTCGGCCCGGCGCACGGCGTCTCCCATGTCGTGGGCGCGCTCGGTGACCGCGAGGCCGGCGCCACGGAACAGCTCGCCGAGCGCGGGTCCGCTCTCGCCGACGAGGACTGCGGCCGCGGCCCGCCTCGCCACGACCGGCGCCAGCGGCGAGAGGTCGACGCCCTTGTCGCGACCGCCGGCGATCAGCACCACCGGTGGGTCGAACGCCTCAAGCGCCGCGGCCACGGCGTCAGGCTGGGTGCCCTGCGAGTCGTTGACGAACAGCACGCCATCCACGAGCGCGACCGGCTCGAGCCGGTGCTCGACACCCGGGAAGGCGGCGACTGCCCGCCGGATCGCGTCCGGGGCGACGCCGAAGAGCAGCCCTACCCCGACGGCCGCCAGGGCGTTGCGCACGTTGTGGCGGCCCGGCAGCGGGATCTCCGCCACGGGCATGACCCGGCCGCCCGGCCCGGTCGGCGCGGCTCCGCCGCCGGCCAGCGGCAGCCGCTCGACGCCGGCGCTCACGATCCACTCGTCGACCACGCCCACGCCGCCGCCGAGGGGTCGCTCCAGGCGGTAGGGCACGGTGGGCGTGGCGCCGAGGCCGGAGTACGCGGCCACGACGGGATCCTCGACGTTGAGCACGAGGGCGCCCTCGGGGTCCACCAGCTCTGCGAGGCGTCGTTTGACGGCACGGTACGCCTCGATCGTTCCGTGCCGGTCCAGGTGGTCGGCGGTCACGTTCGTGTAGACGGCGACGGTTGTCCCGCGCGACAAGGTCGGCAGCTGCAGCTCGGACAGCTCGATCACGACGCGGTGCTCGCGCGTCAGCTCCGGCAGCCGCTCGATGAGCGGCCGCCCGATGTTCCCGCCGAGCACGGCCCCGTGGCTCGGATCGGCGGCCAGCACGGCCGCGGCGAGCGACGCCGTCGTCGTCTTGCCCTTGGTACCGGTGACCCCGATCGTCGGGGCCGGGCACAGCCGCAGGAACAAGTCGGCCTCCGAGATGACCGCGGGCATCGACCGATCGCCGGCGCGACGGGCGGACACGAGCTCACCGAGCGCGGCCCGCATCCGAGGCTCGGTCGTGGGGTAGTCCGGGTTGACCGAGGGCGACGTCGCAACAAGGCCTGCTCCAGCCAGGGCCGCCGCCGGCTCGACATCGGGGCCGAGCAGCAGGCGGACCGGCCGCCCGCCCAGCGCGGCGATCGCGGGCTCGAGCTCGGCCGCCGGCCGCACGTCGTAGACCGTCACGGCCGCCCCGGCGTCGGCGAGGAAGCGCGCCAGCGCGATCCCGCTGCGCGCGAGGCCCAGGACCGCCACGGGGATGCCCCGAAGGGCACCGTCGCGGACGGCCGCGACGGTCAGGGCATCGGGATCCACGACCGGCGCTCCCGAGGGTGCCGCCCCGCCGAGCCCGCCGGCCGTGCCGTCCATCGTCGTCCTCATGCCAGCCGGTCGATCGAGGCCAGGAAGAGCGTGACCCCGAGCATCGCCGCCAGGGTGCCCACGACCCAGAAGCGCAGAACGATCTTCGATTCGTCCCAGCCCACCAGCTCGAAGTGGTGGTGCAGCGGCGACATCCGGAACAGCCGCTTGCCGTGAGTCGCCTTGAAGTAGCCGATCTGCAGGATGACGGCCATCGTCTCGACCACGAACACCAGCCCGATGAGCGGCAGGATCAGGATCTGGCCGGTGATCAGGGCAGCCACGGCCAGCATGGCCCCCAGCGAGAGGGAGCCGGCGTCGCCCATGAAGACCTGCGCGGGGTGGGCGTTGAACCAGAGGAAGCCGAGCAGCGCGCCGATGACGAGCGTGCACAGGAGCGCCAGGCTCGGCTGGGTGGGGACGTTGAGCAGGGCGATGATGACGAAGGCGACGAAGGCGATCGCGAGCGTGCCGCCGGCGAGACCGTCGAGGCCGTCGGTCAGGTTGACGCCGTTGCTCGAAGCGACGATCGCCAGGGCCGCGAACAGGACGTACACGATCGGCTCGATCGCGACATCGCCGACGAAGGGGACCCGGATGCCGGTGATGTCGTAGGTGTCCTGGATCTGGTACGCGGCGAAGAGCGCGAACACCACCTGCCAGAGGAGCTTCTGGCGGACGCTGATCCCCTCGCCGGTCCGGACGTTGAGCCAGTCGTCGACGGCCCCCAGGGCGCCGACGGCGATCAAGGCCACGAGGGGTGCGAACGAGGCCGCGTCTGGCAGCCCACGCAGAAGCAGGTAGATGACGGCGACCACGCCGATGAGCAGGAGGCCGCCCATCGTTGGCGTCCCCTCCTTCACCTGGTGGCTGTCAGGACCCAGCACGCGGATGCGCTTGCCGAACCCGGTCGCGCGCAGGAGCCGGATGTAGGCCGGCATCAGGATCACCACGACGGCGAAGGCGAGCAGCAGACCCTGGATCAGCTCGATCAGCACCGCGGACCCCCGCCCGTGGCTCGTGCCCGGTCAGGTCCTCCACCAGCACCCGACGTCTCGAGCACCGCGCGCAGCTCCTCGACGAGCACCTCGAGCGCGGCGCCCCGCGACGCCTTGACGAGGATGGTGTCGCCCGGTCTGACCCGGGCCAGGAGCGCCGCGCGCGCCTCGTCCCGACCGACAGCCACCACGATCCGCTCCTGCGGCATCCCCTCGGCCCGGGCGCCCTCGGCGATCCCGGCTGCATCACGCCCGACCACCACGAGCTCGGCGGCGATCGCGGCCGCCGCACGGCCCACCTCGAGATGACCGGCCTCGTGCGCGTCCCCGAGCTCGAGCATCTCGCCCAGCACCGCCACCGGGCGCCCGGGCAGACCGGCCAGCAGCTCAAGGGCGGCCAGCATGGAGCCTGGCGATGCGTTGTAGGCGTCGTCCACGATCGTCACGGCGCCGGCCCGGATGACCTCGCCACGGTGGGGCGCCCACCAGCCCGCCGCCAGCCCGGCCACGACCTCGTCGATCGCCAGCCCGGCCGCGGATCCGACCGCGGCCGCGGCGAGCGCGTTGTGGACGGAGAGACGGCCCAGCACCGGGA
>Ga0316622_100004247_pt1 | contig 10485 bp, 4 predicted proteins | sample OWC_Aug_OW2_C1_D_FD_207646 | JGI IMG/M metagenome (GOLD analysis project Ga0316622, IMG submission 207646) | Wetland soil microbial communities from Old Woman Creek delta, Ohio, United States - OWC_Aug_OW2_C1_D5_C | ecosystem: Environmental > Terrestrial > Soil > Wetlands | place: USA: Ohio... | reverse complement strand
AGCCTCCTCCCCTCCGCAAGCGGCATGTTGGCCTCCAGAAGATAATCGGGAAGAAGGAGGTAGTAGTTCCGTACGCCCTGGTCAAGCACCAACGCGTCAAGGGTCTTGATCCGCTCCCGCTCGAGGTACCTGAGTACCCAGTAGCGCGTCCACTGACGTTTCATGAGCTGGGCCCGGCTCTGAGGCAGGGCCACCCTGGCCACGATCTCCCCGAGACCGTCTCGATCGTGCGCGGGCGGCGCGCCGAGGGCCATGCTCTTGAGCTGGCGCTGGACGACGAGGTCCACGTATCGGCGAATGGGTGAGGTCCAGCTGGTATAGGCCTCCATGCCCAGGCCGTTGTGGGGCTTCGGGGTGATACCCAGCTCGGCCCGGCTCAGGAATCGTCGCTGGCGATATTTGAGGTAGAGATCGTCCCCGGCGGAGTTCGGGTCAAAGAGAACCTCCTGAGGTTTCTCCTGGCTCCGGTAGATGGCGGGAACTCCCCGGGCGGCAAGTTCCGCCGCTGCCAGAGCGTTGGCAAGGATCATGAGCTCGGAGACCACCACCTGAGAGGGGGCCTCGCGGTCCACCCTGCTGATGTGGATGACCCCATTGCTGTTCACCCAGATACGCAGCTCGGGGAGGGGGAGGTGGAGCGCTCCCTTGACGATGCGCTGGCGCCGGAGCCGTGTGCCTAAACGAAAGAGATAGCCGAGGGTCCCGTCCGTGGCGATGAGATCGTTGGCATCCGAGTAGGTGAGCTGTCGGTGCACTCGCACCCGGCTCAGGGTGAAACGGTAGTCCAGGAGCCGGTCGTCCTGGTCGAAGCGGATAAGAAGACTCAGGGCGAGACGATTCTCACCCTCCCTGAGACTGCAAACCCCCTCGGAGAGGAGCGGGGGCAACATGGGGATCTTGCTGTCGGGAAGGTAGAGGGATGTGGCTCGTCCCAGGGCCTCCTCGTCCAAGGGACCATGGCGACCCACAAATTCGGCGGCGTCGGCAATGTGAATCCCCACCTCGGTCCCGTGGTCGAGGGCGCGCACACTCAGGGCGTCGTCGTAGTCTCGCGTCATGGGCCCGTCGATGGTGAGGAGTTCGAGGGCGGTCAGATCCTCACGCTCCCCATAGGTCCCGAGGGAAACCACCGGTGCCAGTTCCTGCTCCACCCGGTCGGCGGCGGTCATGACCGGTGGCGGGAAAGTCTCCTGAATGCCGAAGCGATGGAAGTAGAGATTCTCGTCCTCCCGCCAGGCGCCAAGTTTCACCAGAACCTGAAAGGCACCCTGAGGGAGGGGGATCTGGGCCAGGCTCAAAATCGTCTTGGCCTGCTGGTATGTGGCAGCCTCGGGTCCATGGAGGTATAGGTCCATGACCATCCGGATGTAGCGATCTCGGTTCTCCGGTGCCGGCACCGTCTCCCCGCGCCAGACCGCTGCCAGCCACGTGCTGCTCTCGGCCAGCTCCCGTTCCTTCTGGGCCTCCCGCTCGAGCTGGAGCCGGACCTGCTCCAGCCTTTCCGGGCTGTTGGGATAGAACAGCCCGTTCCGGTACTTGAAGTACAGGGCATCGCCGAGGAGGGCGCGGAGCACCGCCGAGGTATGGTCGCCGGTGACCTCCTCGCTGAAACAGAACTCCGCGAGTTGGCCGGGATCAAACCCTTCCTCTTCCTCCTGGAGGAGATCCCACAGCTCCTCGACGGAGACGCGGGCCATGAGGTCCTGGCGCCTGGCGACCTTCTCCTGGAGGGCGGCAAGGAGCTCGGCGCGACCCTGGCCGAGATCGAGCGGCCGTTCATCCACGCGGAGGATTCGCTTGCTCGCAACATTCGCCTGCCTATTCTGTTCCGTGAGCACCTGGAGGCGAGCGTCCCTGACCTCCAGGCAGACGGCGCACAAGAGCCGCTTTTCGTCGAAAAACTCCACCACGGCTCCGGGCTTGATCTCCCTCTCCATGCCAGCCCTTCTTTGATCTAAGGCCTGCCGGGCGTCAACCTTGCCCGGCTCCCGTTTCGGTCTGTTTAATGTAGGAGCGAATGCCGTTCACGATCCCCGTGGCTACCATATCCTGATAGGCCGGGCTCGCCAACCGCTTTGCCTCGACCGGGTTGCTGATGAACGAGCATTCCACCATGATGGAGGGCATCCTGGCCCCAATGAGCACATAGAACGGTGCCTGTCTGACGCCGAGGTCCCGCACCTCGTTGTACTTAGGGTTCAGTGTCCGGATCATCCCATCCTGGACTGAGCGGGCAAGCCTGGTTGATTCGTTGATCTTGGTGTTCAGCAGGAGATCGCTCAGGATCTTCTCCAAATCACTGATCCGCTTCGTCGACACCGCGTTCTCGAAGGCGGCCAGCTTAGCCGCCTCATCATCGGTGGCCCTATTCAGGATGTAGGTGGAGATGCCTCTCAGCTCCTTGTTCCGGCTGGCATTGATGTGGATAGAAACAAAGAGGTCGGCATTCTTCGCATTCGCCAGGCCTGTGCGGTCCTCCAAGTGCAGGAATACATCGGTCTGCCGGGTCAGAATAACCTCGAGCTTGAGTTCCTCCACCAGCTTATCCCGAAGTTTCTTGGCGAGCGAGAGCGCGATGTGTTTTTCGGCCAGTTCCCCCGGCCCCTGGGCGCCAGGATCCTTGCCGCCGTGTCCAGGATCGATGACAACCCTCTTCACCCCGAGACCGAGTTGCTGGGCCAGCGAGAGCGAGGGCGGCGTCCCCCTATCGGGGGCTGGCGCCTGGGCCTTGCTCTCCCCGGTAACGTCAATAACGATGCGGTAGGGGTCGTAGAGGGAAAAGATCTTGTGACGTTCGATGGATTCGATGTCGAGGACCACCCGGACCGCGTCGACTGTATGCTGTCCTACTCGGGCATGACGGAGCAGACCGTCCCCGATGGGGATGGAACTTGGCACCGAGGGACTCAGCCGCGAGCTTTCGATGTCGATGTAGAGTCGGGGTGGGGTCTTCAGTCCAGGATCGGCCCGGAGAAGACGACTCGTGTACGGCACCTGGCCGTCCACGTGAATGACGACCCTGGTGTAGTCGGATGCCGACCAGTACCTGATCTCCGTCACCCGGGCCAGCCCCGAAGGAGTCGGGGGCACCGACGCGGCAGGGGCCGTGTTCGTGGTAGCAACGGCGGCGGCCTGCTCGATAGTCGACGGGGCCGGGGTCGGAGGCACGGCGGGAACCGGCGGCAGGTCCACCTTGGCCTGCCGTTTGTCGCCCTTGGCCTCGAGCTCCGCCAGGCGCTCCTGGGCCTTCGGTTTCATGTCCCCCGATGGGAAGTCCATGACCACCTTGAAGAACTCCACGTAGGCCCGCTCCTGGTCCTTCTGATACTTGAGGTAGATCTCACCCAATCGATACTGAGCGTCATCGGCAAGGGAACTCTTGGGGAATTCCTTGACCACCTGTCTGAACCTGCTGATCGCGGCATCCAGGTCACCGGCAAGACGCGACTGGCCGTAGAGGCCCTCGTGAAGCTTCCCCAGTGAGAACAGCGCCTCGTCGGCCTGGCTGCCCTTCGGATAGCGGCGATAGTAGCTCTCGTAGAGCCGAAGGCATCGCTGCCACTCGCTGCGGTATTTCATCCGCTTCGGGGAAACTAGGAGCTGGCGCGTACACTCCTTTGCCTGCTTGAGCTGATCCACCGCGGCCCGGGCGGAAGGTGCGCCCAAAGCGCCGGCCAAGAGGAGAACGGCAGGAACCAGAAGAGAGATGACGACGCCCAGCCGGCCTCCGACCTGCTTCAACGTAAGAAAGCGTTGCATAGTCAGAGTCTCAGTCCCCCTGGTCACCGGCGCCACCCCACATCCCCTCACGGTTGCGATCACACCCCTCCCCTTGCCATCTCCCGCAGCTTCGCGAGCTCGTTCAACGCCTCGAGGGGAGTGAGCCGTTCCACGTCCAGCCCGTCCAGGTACTGGCGAAGCTGACGTTCCGGCTGTCTGAACAGCGCAAGCTGGACGGGCTCTCCCTTTAATGCCGCAGACGTACGGGCCAGCCGCGGGAGGCCTTCCGCATCCGTGCTTCCCTGCTCCAGCTCCCGGAGGATTTCACGGGCCCGTTCCACAACCGGTTCCGGTAGACCGGCCAGACGGGCCACGTGGATGCCGTAGCTCCGGTTCGTTCCGCCTTCGGCAAGCTTGTGGAGAAAAATAACCTGGTCGCCCCACTCCTTCACCGCTACGTTCATATTTTTCACCCGCGGCCGGGTTTGAGCGAGGTCGGTGAGCTCGTGGTAGTGGGTGGCGAACAGAGTCTTCATCCCCACCTCCTGCCAGTCGTGGAGGTATTCTGCCACCGCCCGGGCGATGCTCAGGCCGTCGAAGGTACTAGTTCCCCTGCCGATCTCGTCGAGGATAACCAGGCTCCGGTTCGTGGCCTGATGAAGAATGTGGGCCGTTTCCTGCATCTCCACCATGAAGGTGCTCCGGCCTCTGGTCAGCTCGTCGGTTGCCCCCACCCGGGTGAATATCCGATCCACGATGCCGATGCGGGCGGAGGTCGCAGCGACCGGCATCCCCATCTGGGCCATGAGCACGATGAGCGCCACCTGCCTGAGCATGGTGGACTTTCCCGACATGTTCGGCCCTGTGATGATGATCACCTGGCGCGTCTCGGCGTCCAACTGGATGTCATTGGGTACGTAGTTTCCCCGGGGGAGGACGGCCTCCACCATGGGATGGCGCCCTTCCTCGATCAAGATCTCTTGTCCGTCATCCACCACGGGGCGGCAGTAGTTGCGGCGGTTGGCTACCTCGGCTAGGCCCGCCAGTACGTCGACCTCCGCCACCACCGCCGCGCTCGCCTGGATGCGATGCCCCTGCTCGGCAACCCGAAGCCTGAGCTCTCGGAAGAGTTCTTCCTCGAGCCTCACCCGCCGCTCCTCGGCGCTGATGACCTGGACCTCATACTCCCTCAGCTCTTCGGTGATATACCGCTCGGCGTTGACCAGAGTCTGTTTCCGGATATACCGGTCGGGCACCAGTCCGAGGTTCGCCTTGGACACCTCCAGATAGTAGCCAAAAACTCGATTGTAGCCCACCTTGAGGGAGCCGATTCCCGTCTTCTGCTTTTCGGCCGCCTCAAGCTGGGCGATCCACTTTTTTGCGTCCCGACTCAGGGCGAGGAGGCGGTCCAGCTCGGCGTTGTACCCGGTGCGGATAACCCCACCCTCGGCCAGGTTGGGGGGCGGGCTATCGACGATCCCCTCCTGAAGCGCCCGGGCAACGTCCCCAAGGGGGTCCAATCGGTCGGCCAACGCCGAAACGGTCAGGTCTTCGAGATGGCCGAGGAGATGCTTCAGGCGCGGCAGGGATTCGAGGGAACGTCTGAGGGCCGCGAGATCACGGGGGGTGGCGGAACCCATGGTAACGCGACTGGTGAGGCGCTCCAGATCGTATACCTTATCCAGCTCCTGTCGCAGTTGGCCGCGGATAGCCTCGTGCTCCCTCAGGCAGGCTATGGCATCCTGACGGCGGTTGATCGCATCAGGCTGAAGCAGAGGATAAAGCATCCAGCGCCGGAGCAGCCTCGCGCCCATGGCGGTCACGGTGAGATCGAGGAGGTCGAGAAGGGTGCCTTTTCGGCCTCCCCCATACCACGACCGGATGAGCTCCAGATGACGTGACGTCACCTCGTCGACGATCATGTACTCGCTCCGCCGGTAGGGAGTTACCGTGCGGATGTGCTCGGCCTTCTGGAACTGGGTTTGCTGGACATAGGCGAGAATTGCGCCGGCGGCCCGGACCGCGAGCGGCATGTCGTGGACACCGAAACCCTCCAGAGAGACAACCTGAAACTGCTCGAGGAGGCGCCGTTCCGCCCTGCTGAGTGAGAAAGCATCCGCCGCCAGCACCTGCACGGTGGGGACAGACAGCCGTTCCCGCCACCAGCGTTCCGGGCGGTCTGCATCGTGCGGCACCAGCAGCTCGCGCGGTTCCGTCCGTCCCAGTTCCTCCAGGAGCCGGGCCAACGTCTCGGTCTGGGTGATGCGGAAGTCGGCGGTGGAGAGATCGAGGCAGGCGAGACCCCAGCTATCGCCGTCCCTGCATGCCGCGGCGAGGAAGTTGGGGCTCTTGCCGTCCAGGCTTCCCAGGGTGGTACCGGGCGTGACGACCCGGACCACCTCGCGCCGCACCAGCCCCTTGACTTCGCGGGGGTCCTCCACCTGATCGCAGACCGCCACCCGGTAGCCCTTGTCCAGGAGCCGGCCGATGTAGCTATCGGCGGCATGATGGGGTACGCCGCACATGGGAATCGGGTCTTTCGCCTGCTTGTCCCTGGAGGTCAGGGTGATCTCCAGCTCGCGAGCCGCTAACACTGCATCCTCGAAGAACATCTCATAGAAGTCGCCCATGCGATAGAAGAGGATCGCATCCCAGTGTTGCTCCTTGATCCGGAGATACTGCTCAAGCATGGGCGTGACCTTGCTCATGAAAGGCACACCTCAATATCAGGTGCTACATCTGTGCTGAATCGAGGCCGTTCCCTGGCCCGCATTATGCACGAGACGCCACTGCCCAAACCTGGCGCCGGGGGCAGGGATGGTCTGCGGCGCAAAGCGCATCCGGAGCCTCTACCTTCCTTGGCTGACAGGAGTCACCTCCAGGCTTTCCACCACAATCCCGCCCAAAGGCCTGGCCTTGCTTCCGGGTAGAACTGGGAGGTTACCCTCCCAGAGCCCCCACAGATCCGTACGAGCGCGATTAACGCATACGGTTCCTCAGGGTATGGCTTCGCTACGCGAACCTGTGGACGATTCTCGGACTCGGCAACGGATAACGCCCAAGAAGGCGGCGGAACCGATCCCACGGCATATCCTTGTCCCGCGAACGCCGGTTCAGCCACTTCCACCAGACACGCCTCACCTGCTGGGCGAAGCGGTTGAGACTGCGGCCGTTGAATGTGACCCCATAGAAGCCGTAGTGCCCCAGCATCTTCCGGCACAGGCTCTCCCACTGCTCCTTTACGGGCCTGTGGCGATTCACCCTGCACCACTGGTACACCCTGCGCACAGCCAGCTTCAGCTTCTTCTTGGCGGTCTTGCGCTGTACTACCCGGTTGCCCTTCTGAGACATGCCCCAGTAATGGGTGAACCCAAGGAAGTCGAAGGTAGCCGACTTGCCTCCATTCTTGGGAGGACGGCGAAAGTCCACCAGCCGGGTCTTCTCCTCGTGAAGGGCGAGCCCGTACTTACCGAATCGCTTCGGCAGCACAGCCTGTACCCGGCGCGCATCCCGTTCATGAGTAAAGACAATCACATAGTCATCCGCAAACCGGATCAACACCGCCTCTCCGTCCAGCCGAGGACGCACCTCGCGCTCGAACCAGACGTCCAGCACCTCATGCAGGTAGATGTTGCTCACAAGCGGCGATATCACTCCCCCCTGGGGAGTTCCCTCCCGGGGATAGTGCATCGCCCCGTCCTCCATCACCCCCGCCTTGAGCCACTTGCCGATGGTACGAAACATCACCCCGTCGCGCACCCGCTTCTTGAGAAACTCCCGCAGATGCTCATGCTTCACCGTGTCAAAGTAGCTCCTGATGTCAACTTCCAACACCCAGCACCCGCCCCTCCTCATGATCTCGCGCCACAACGCCTCCAGCGCCTGGTGCGCCGAGCGCCCCGGCCGAAACCCGTACGAGCAATCCCGAAAATCCTGCTCATACAGCGGCGTCAGGACCATCACCACCGCCCGCTGCAGGACCTTATCCTCCAGGGCCGGTATGCCGATCGGTCTCATCGCCCCATCCCCCTTGGGGATGTACGCCCGCTTGACTGGCGGCGCGTGGTAGCGGCCCGACTTGAACCGGTCGAGAAGCGATTGCAGGTTCCCCTCCAGATCCTTCTCGTACTCCTCTGCCGTTACCTCATCCACGCCTGCCGCTCCGTCCTTGCGGGTACGCCGGTATGCCTCACGCAGCCACTCGAGATCAATCAGGTAGGCAAGGGACGTGAAGCCCGCATCCACCATGAGCTTCGCAAGCTCCGCTATCCGTTGCTGTTTCGTGTACACGTTCCCGGATTTCAACGCATCCCCCGTGTTTCCCACCAACAGCTCCATACTCCCGACACGGCCCTTCCCTCCTCCGGCTCTCCACGGGTCGGATTCGCCGGACTCCCAGGTACTATGTCCGTGCTAAGACTCCCTCCTGCCATCCTGCCGCGCTTCGTTGCCTTCGCTTGGCCGTACCACCGGCCTCCCTCTTTATTCGTATCTCCTGCCAGGCTCCAGGGAGGTTGGATCAAGGCAGGCCTGGATGTTCCGGGCTCCATCCCTGTGGTCACCCATACACCAGAGTCTCGCGGTGGAGCAGTACGGGTCTCCCAGGTTCCTGGGGAGTCCTCTCGTAGCTCTGCCCTGCTCTCAGACCCCGGCCGCGCCTCCCTTGCCCTGCCCATCTCGGCAAGGAGGTGTTGCCCCCGCCGTAGAGACCACGAAGGCCGCAGCAAGATGAATTTCGGGGCTCATTCACACAGCTTCGCTACTCGCTCTCTACGCTTCCAGCTTCGGCTTTCCCTACACTGGCAAGACTCGCTTCCGGTGGGTGGCAAGCCCTTACCGGGTGGGATTCGAACCCACTGGACTCCCTTGGCGAGTTTCAAGTACGGTGCTACCGACTATCCCAACGCCCCAGGCTTCGCCTGGCGCCACTCCACTATCAATGCCGCGACCACGCCTCGGCGTGGCGCCTTTGCAGACTTGCCCGCCTTCGGCGGGGCAGACCTCCCTGACTCGCGCCATGGGATCGCGGTAGGTGGTTCGCACATAATGCGGATTTAGGGCATGAAAGTGGCATACTCCTCTGTACAAACGGAGGAATTTGTGTTTCACTGGAGATGGGCAGGACATTGAAGAGGACTAATTACATGAGTTCAGAGATGAAAACCCGCATCGACGCACTCACAAAACGCCTCACCGACCTCCGAGGTCACCTTTGACATCGACGGAAAATCCGATCGCCTGAAGGAGATTGAGGCGATCATGACCAAGGACGGCTTCTGGGACAACCTGGAGCAGCAGCGCCAGGTCCTCAAGGAGAGAGCCGGTCTCAACGATATTCTCGAACGATTCGAGCGCCTGAGCAGCGAGCTGGAGGATGTTGCCTTTCTTCTGGAGCTGGCGGTTGAGGAGAACGACGAGCAGGAACTGGCGGAGATCAGCCGGAAGCTAAAAGGCCTCGAAGCGGAGATCTCCGCTCAGGAAATGGAGCAGATGCTCGGCGGCCCTGACGACCAGCTGGGCGCGATCGTGAGCATCAACGCCGGAGCCGGCGGCACGGAGGCCCAGGACTGGGCCGAGATGCTCCTGCGCATGTACCTGCGCTGGACGGAAAAGCGGCGCTTCCAATCCGAGATAATCGACATGCAGGCGGGGGAAGAGGCGGGAATCAAGAGCGTCACCTTTACCGCCAGCGGGCGCTACGCCTACGGCCTCCTCAAGGCGGAGAAGGGGATCCATCGCCTCGTGCGCATCTCCCCTTTCGATGCAAGCGGCAGACGGCACACCTCATTTGCCGCCGTATTCGTCTATCCCCAGGTGGCGGACGATATCGTCGTCGATATCAAACAGTCCGATCTGCGAATCGATACCTACCGGGCAAGCGGTGCGGGCGGCCAGCACGTGAACAAGACGAGCTCAGCCGTACGGGTCACCCACATTCCCACCGGGATCGTGGTCCAGTGTCAGAACGAGAAATCCCAGCACCGGAACCGGGAGCTGGCCATGAAGGTGCTCCGAGCTCGCCTCTATGAGCGGGAGCAGCAGAAGCGAGCGGAAAAGCTCCAGCAAATCCACGACTCCCTCGAGGACATAGCCTGGGGCAGCCAGATTCGCTCTTATGTACTCCAGCCCTACCGGCTGGTGAAAGACCACCGCACTCAGGTGGAAAAAGGGAACGTGGATGCCGTCCTCGATGGAGACCTAGACGGGTTCATCGAGGCCTATCTGCTCCAGCCGGGAGCCCAGAAGCAGCAGAAATAACGACCCGTCTCCGCCTCAGGCCTTTAATCCCTCTCGCCTCGAAGAGGAGAGGGCTTCTTCCTCACGCCATGGTGAGCTTAAGCACCTCCTCCCGCGGGTCCACCTTGACGATTTCCACCCGGAAGTGATCTCCCGGCTTCAGCCTCCTCCCCTCCGCAAGCGGCATGTTGGCCTCCAGAAGATAATCGGGAAGAAGGAGGTAGTAGTTCCGTACGCCCTGGTCAAGCACCAGCGCGTCAAGGGTCTTGATCCGCTCCCGCTCGAGGTACCTGAGTACCCAGTAGCGCGTCCACTGACGTTTCATGAGCTGGGCCCGGCTCTGAGGCAGGGCCACCCTGGCCACGATCTCCCCGAGACCGTCTCGATCGTGCGCGGGCGGCGCGCCGAGGGCCATGCTCTTGAGCTGGCGCTGGACGACGAGGTCCACGTATCGGCGAATGGGTGAGGTCCAGCTGGTATAGGCCTCCATGCCCAGGCCGGTGTGGGGCTTCGGGGTGATACCCAGCT
>Ga0316622_100004246_pt1 | contig 10488 bp, 4 predicted proteins | sample OWC_Aug_OW2_C1_D_FD_207646 | JGI IMG/M metagenome (GOLD analysis project Ga0316622, IMG submission 207646) | Wetland soil microbial communities from Old Woman Creek delta, Ohio, United States - OWC_Aug_OW2_C1_D5_C | ecosystem: Environmental > Terrestrial > Soil > Wetlands | place: USA: Ohio... | reverse complement strand
GCGGGCAGGCAGGACCGCCCAGACGACCTCCAGCAGGCCCTCGCCGCGCTCGGGCTGCTCACGCCCGGCCTGCAGCAGCGCCAGCTCGCGCGGCGAAGCGTGGCGCACCAGCCGCACGCGCGGCCATTTGCTCTCGGCCACCCCGTCGCCGTCGGTGTCGAAGAAGACCCACTCGGCGAGCAGGTCGCCGCGCGGCCCGCGCTCGAGCGACACGAGGTCGCCGCTCAGCAGTCCGACGACCCCGGAGGCCTCCTCCGCCGTTCGGCGGCGCAGCTCGCTTCTCTGCCACAAGCCGAGGAAGTCGTCGACCAGCGTGAGCAGGGCAACGATCAGGATCGTCATCAGGCCGGCGGCGACGACCAGCTCCACCAGCGTCAGGCCGGCCGATCGGCGCGCGGGTCTGGCCGGCGGCGATCTCATCGCTCCACCCTCCGCAACACCACGCTGGGTGCCAGGTACTCGACCCCCAGCAGCCGCAGCCGCGGCGTCTGCTTCCAGCCGTGCGAGGCGCCCGCGGAGGGGTCGAAGGCCCCGGGCGAGTAGCGCACGAAGGCCCGCCACTCGACGCGGTCGGCCTGCAGCCCGATCCGGTTGCCCTCGTCCTCGACCGACCCCTCCTCGAACAGCTCGAGCTCGCGCGTCGCGCCGGGATCGTCGTCCCAGGGTCGAGGGGGCAGGCCGTCGTGGGGCGTCACGCGCTGCAGCAGGTTCACGCGCGCGGCGCCGCTCGAGGGCTCCTCGGCCTCGAAGAAGATGCTGCGCCAGAAGGCGCTGGGCTGGTCGAGCACGAAGCCGAAGTAGGCCAGCTCGGGCGCGTCGGCCCGATCGGCCCAGCGGTCGCAGTAGCGGTAGGGGTGCAGGATCACCGGCGTGCCTGCGCCGTGGGCCTGGGGCGTCGTGCCGAAGCGGCCGCGGAAGAGACCCGCGCCGCGGCGGTCCATGCGCCCGGGCTCGCTCGAAAGCCGCGGCATCTCGAGCACCGCCCCGTTGAGGTAGGTGTAGTGCACCAGCTCATCGCCCAGGCGCACGAGCGCGCCATGCGGGGGGAAGTCCTCGTTGTCCAGGAGCGGGAGCGCGGCGGCGCTGGCACCGGCGCCGCCGGCGAGCAGGCTCACCGTCCATCCCTCGAGGAAGGTCACGGTCTCGCCGGCCTCGTGGTACTCCTCGGTCGTACCGAGCAGGCCGCGCCCGCCGTTGGCGAGGCCGACCGAGCCGCTGGCGGAGTCGAGCAGGGCGTAGCAGACGATCTCCGAGCCGATGCGCAGCAGCCCGGCGTCCTGCGGCAGCTGCGCCAGCACGGGTCCTGCGTTGCCGTAGATCCCGCGCGCCACGCGCAGGGCCTGCGCGGCGACCTGGAAGCCGGTTCCACCCGGTGCGAGGTCGGTCGTCAGCACGAGCTGACCGCCCTGGATGGCGCCGCCCTCCGGCGTTCCCTCGCCCAGCGCCGTGCTACCGAAGACGATCTCGTCGACCACGGCCGGCGGCACCTCTCCGCCGCGGATCGAGCCGCCGATCACGACGCGGTCGGCGACGCGCGGCCGCTCTCCGCTGGGGTGCAGGACCAGCCGCGCCAGTTCGCGCGTCTCGTACGGCGAGACCTTCGTCCCCCCCGGGTCGGGCACGAACGGGATCGGGGCCGCATCCTGCAGCGCCACCCAGGTCCAGCTGCGCAGCCAGCTGTCCTCGAGGGCGACCTGCACCGCGCCGGGCAGCGGCATCTCGGGGTTGGCGCCGTTGCCGGTGAAGCCCTGCAGGCGGTACTCGTTGGGGCGGTAGGCGCGGTGCACGTGGACCGGGAAGCCCACACCGGCGCGCTCGCCATCGAGCAGGAAGGCGAGGTCGTGGCGGCCGGGTATCCCGCCGTCGGCACCCCCGCGACCCACCCGGAAGGTCGGCAGCACAGGGGTGCCCACGGGGTGCTGCTGCGGATAGGTTCCCGCCACGCCTCGGAACTGCAGCGCGGTCCGCGCCGCGTAGGTCACCGGCCAGCTCTCGTCGAGCGCGCTGCCGCCCTCCTGCATGAAGGGCGACCAGCTCATGCCGCCCTGGCCCTGCTGCACGGGGAGGGCCGCCAGCAGCGCGGAGCCGGCCAGCGGCCCGACGTCGCCCGGACCGCCGCCCGGACCGAGCGGCGGGCCCTCGACGTCGCGCGGCTGAGCGCCTGTCAAGGTGACCTCCAGGGCGCGCAGTGCGTCAGGATCGCTGCGCACGAGCTGGTCGCCCACGACCGTGTCGTAGCGCACCCACTCGGTCAGCTCGGCGTCGGTGAAGTGCGTGATCTGGGCGTACTCCGAGCCGTCGGCGTTGACCGGGAATCCCAGCGAACTCTGGGCGCCGCTGGTCGCCAGCGAGATCGGCACGACGAAGGCCTCGAAGCCGAGCAGGCCCTCGACCTCCTCGCCGTTGATCGTGACCGCCCATTCGGCGACGAAGGCGTGCGGGATCTGTGCTTGCCCCCCTGCGGCGGGCAGGGCCGCGCGCCCGGCGAGGAACAGCGTCGTCCCGTCGTGGCCGGAGTAGCGCACGATCTCGACTCCCCCGACCGGGTCGCCCTCGGCCGAGGTGCTGCCGCTGCCCGAGTTGCCGTTCGGGAGGCGCACGTTGCCGATGCTCGTCTGGACGATGGCTGCGAAGCCGCCGCTGGGGCTGAAGGCGTCCAGCACCTGCTGCTGGGTCAGTCCCGGGTCGGCGGGCTGGAGCACGAGCCCCGTTACCGTGCTACCCACCCCGCCCATCCCCAGACCCAGCGGGATGTCGAACGGGCCGAAGGGGGTGACCACGGTCACCTCGATCCTGTCGCCGCGCGGGGTCGCGCCGCCCACGACCGACTCGATGCGGCCGACGGCGAAGACGCCCAGCTTCCCCGAGAGGCTGCCGCGGGCGGGCGAGACGTTGCCCTCCAGCGGCAGGCTGTAGCCGTACAGCTGCACCGCCGTACCGGGGCCATGGTTGGTGTTGTAGCTCTGCGAGCCCAGCACCGTGGGCGTGCCCGGCTCCTGGCCGTCCGTGGTCGTGAGCTCGAAGTCCACGCGCGCAATGCGGCCGCCGAAGCCGGCGTTCTCACCGCTGGTGATGCGAGCGCAATCGAGCAGGTTCTTTCCCGCGCGCACGTACTCGACCAGCTCGTTGCCGATGCGCACCACCCCACGGTCGGGGAAACCCTCGTCGTCCTCCAGGCTCAGCTGCGTGGCGCCGTCGAAGAAGGCCGCCGCCAGGCGCGAGCGGCCAAGGGTGCGCACGCCATGGGCCTGGCCGTCCACCAGGAATGTGATCTGGTCGGGGCGCGTGCCGGCCACGTCGATCGACACGTGCGTCCAGGTGTCGGGCTCGAGCCCAGCGCCGCCCAGCGTGCCGAGCGGCTGGATGGCATAGCGCGCCTCTCCGGCCTCGCGCAGGGTGCTCTCGGGGTGGTCGCCTGCGGCGTCGAGCACGCGCAGCCCCAGGTCGGGGCCCTCGAGCAGGAGCGCGACGCGATCGGTCTCGAGCGAGCTGCGGCCGACGTCGACCAGGACCCCGTCGCCGAGCGCACGCGGCTCGATCCACAGCGACAGGTCCAGCGCCCGCAACAGCTCGCCCGAGCCCGGTGTCCAGGCGACCAGCGGGTCGGTCGTGCGCCGCAGCACGCTGCCATCGGGCAGGAAGCGGCCCTCGATATCGCGCGTCTCGTGGTCGAAGTGCAGCACCCGCCCGCGGCGCAGGCCGGTCTCGTCGACGCGCGCCGGGGCCAGCTGGGCCCAGGCGACGTCCTCGCGCGAGGCGAAGACGTGCTCGACGGCGGTCCCCTCCTCGCCGGCCGCGGGGACCAGGCGCCGCGCGGGGTCGTAGACACCGTCGGCCCAGGCTCCGAAGTGCGCGCGCGCGCGCGAGGGCGGTGCCGTGTCGTCGTCGCCGGGGCTGGTGGCCGAGGGCCCCGTGGCCCACAGCGGCGCCTCGCGCGAGAGGCGCAGCGCCTCGTCGAAGTCCTCCTGGCGAGCCCACACCTGCAGCAGCGGGTCGCGCTGCGGCACGACCAGCTCGATCTCCTCGCGGCGCGCCGCGGCGCGCTCGACGCCGCTAGGCGCGTTGACCGCCGCGCGCAGGTCGAGCGCGTAGACGTCGCGCGTCGTGAAGCACAGGGGCAGCGTCGAGTAGGCGAGCCGCGAGTCGTTGGCGTTGAGCGCGTTGACGTACAACGCGAAGGCGTCCTCGGCGGAGATGAGCCCGCCGCCGCCCTGTTCGGGCAGCGCGGCGGGCTGCAGCGGTGCGTCGTCGGGCAGCGCCTCCAGGCCAGCGGCGGGCAGCACCACGCGCCGCAGGAAGTCCTCGAAGCCGGTGAAGGGCCGCGACTCGACCAAGAGCCCGGCCAGCGCGCGGGCCTCCTCGCGCGTGATGCGGCTGTTGACGCGCGCCAGCTGCAGGTTGGCAAAGAGCACCTCCAGCGTGGCGGCCGAGGCCGAGTTGGCGTTGACCGCAGTGCGCATCTGGGGACGCACCACGGCGCTGAGCGCCAGGTAGTCGTTCGCCAGGGGGTCCGTCAGGAGAACGCCGCTCTCGGTCAGCTCCTGGACCACGCCCAGCTCGGTGGTCTGGCCGTCGCTGATCTGCACGGTCGTGCCCGGGTTGAACCAGCGCGCGTCGTCGAGCACCAGCTCGCAGCCGCGCCCGCCCTCGACCTGGTTCAGCAGGCGCGCCCCGCGCTGCCAGCGCGGCCCCGAGCGCACTCCCGCGTAGACCGAGCCCGCCCCCTCGAGCACGCGCAGGGTCTCCTCGTCCAAGCCCGACAGCGCCAGGCGTGCCGACTCGCGCAGCTGCTCGGGCGCATCGAAGCGCCGCAGCTCGCCGTCGGAGCTCGCGCAGCGCCATAGCACGGGAGCCCAGGCACGCTGCTCGAGCACGGGGGTACCGGGCGGCCAGCTGCTGGCGGGCTGCGGCCCGCAGGGCAGCGGCTCTCCGGCTCCGTCCAGGGCCGCGCCCACGCCGCGCTGCAGGCCCTTGAAGGTCCCGCTCGCGCGCTCCGCGTAGGCGATCAGCTCGCGCCCGATCCACAGGAAGCCCTGGGGCGGGAAGCCCGCCGTGCTGGCCACGACGATCTCCTCGCCGTCGCTCTCGAGCGTCTCGTTGAGACGCGTGGACAGCGCGAGCAGGTTGGCGAAGACCTGCGGCGGAGCGCTGTTCAGATCGATCTGGGCGGCCACGTCGCCGGCCTCGGCGCCCCACATCACGCCCAGCGGGTCGTGCGGGTCGAGCACCTTGCGGTCGAGCTCGGTCGAGAGGCGCAGCTCGTCCTCGCTGTCGGCCCACAGCGTGGGGTCGACGCTGGGGTGAGAGCGCGAGAGCTGGCTGCGCGCGTAGCGCGCGGCGCTGTCGAGTGCCAGCCGCGCCTGGGCGGCGTCGGCCAGCTGCGCGCTGGCCTTGGCCGCGTTGCGCGTCGTCATCAGGAACGGCGCGCAGAGCACGAGCAACGCCAGGAGCACGAGCAGCACCGTCAGGATGGCGACGCCCGAGCGCGGCCCCGAGCGCGGCTGGCGAGGCAGCGGACGCATCAGTACACCGTACCGTACAGGCCGACGTGCACGGTCTGCGCGCCGCCGTCGTCGAACAGCAGCTGGAAGGCGAGCGGCTGGACGTGCACCTCGCGGTCGAGGTGGCCGCGCGCGTCGAACAGGATCTCGGCCGGGGTGCCCGGCCCGAACTGCACCGAGTCGGGCAGGCTCGCGCCCTCGCTCGCCGCCACGACCGCCACCACCAGGTCGTCGAGCGCGCCCTGGAACGAGCCGCGCGGGTCCCCGAGCGTCAACGGGCCTTCCAGGCGCCACACCGGCGCCACTTCCTCGGTCCGGGCGGCCTCGATGCCGTCCACATACAGGCGCGCCAGGCGCCGGTCGTACTCGAAGCGCACGCGCTGCCAGCGGCCGGGCGTGAGCGTCCCCGGCGGGCTCTCGACGTAGATGCGCCCGCCGCTGCGCGGCTCGCCGCTCGCGCCGACCACCTCCGGCACGAGCCAGGCACGCAGCGCGCCTGCGCCGCCCACGGCCAGGCCCGCTGCGCCACCCACGCTCAGGACCCCGCCCGAGGCCGTCCCCACCAGCCGCAGCGCGCACTCGATCGCGAAGCCATGGTAGAGGTCGAAGCCCGCGTCGCTCTGCACGCCGATCTCGGCGTAGCTCGCGCGCGCGCTGCCCAGCGCGAGGGCCCGCCCCAGGTAGCCGTCGTCGACCAGCTCGGCCCCGGCCAGACGTCCGTCGAGGCCGAAGGCGCCCTCGAGGCGCTCGCCCTCGAAGCGCCAGGTGCCGGCCACATCGAGCGCCTCGGCCACGAGCGTGCCGGCCGCCGCGTCGATGCGCACGCGCGCCGGGGCGGCCCGCGCCACGGCCGAGTTGCGCGCCGAGCGCACGACGTTCTGGACCAGCGAGAGCGCGGCGCGCTTGCCGAAGTCCAGCGACGCGAAGACGCCCACGCCCAGCCCGAGCAGCAGGCCGATCAGGACCATGACCAGCATGAGCTCGAACAGGGTCATGCCCCGCACCGCCCCCGCGGCGCGGGTCCGTCTCGCGCTCGTCGGTCTCGCGCTGTGCGGCCCGCCAGGTCGCATCTCAGCCCCCGAAGTGGGTGATGTCGTCGTTCTCCTCGCTGCCGGGCGCGTCGAAGCGCCCGTTGGGCCCGGCCGAGATGAGCTGGTAGCCGCGCGGCGCCTGCCAGCGCCCGGTCTGGTCGTTGGGCCAGGCGCGCGCGCTGCTCTCCAGCTCCTCGCCGGACTGCGCGTCGATGGCGATGTAGCTGTCCTGCCGCTCGTAGTCGCGGTGGTGGAAGTAGGCGATCGGATTGCCCCACGAGTCGGCCAGCTCGAACAGATCCAACGACTCGTGCCCCTTGACCCGCAGCGCGGTGGCGTCGTTGTCGCTGTTGGAGAGTTCCTCGTCCAGGCGCCCCTCGCCCGGCTGGCCCTCGGCGCACAGCGCGAGGAAGAGAGCCTCGCCCCCCAGGTTGAGCGCGTCGGGAGCGGGCCCCCACGACTCGGGGAAGGACGAGGGCGGCCAGTCCCCGGCCTCCTCGGCGTACTCGCCGATGGCCGCCGCGATCTGCACCAGGCGTGCGCGGGTGGCCTTGGCCTCGACCGCCCCGCGCGCGGCGAGGACGTTGGTGAACAGGAAGAAGGCCAGGATCGAGAGGATCACGATCACGGCCAGGAGCTCGATCAGCGTGAAGCCGCGGCGCGCCGCGCGCCCGTGCCGCAGGCGGTCGCTCATCGCGTCACCAGCTTGCGGACAACCTGCACGTCGTCGACTGCGACCGACGCCGGCAGGCCGGTCTGGCCTTCGACGAAGACACCCACGCGCAGCTCGTTGCTGGAGCTCGACAGCCCGCGCATGGGGAAGCCGTCGCGCACCGCCAGCCCGTCGAGCACGATGCGCCCGACCGCTTCGCTGCCCTCGCCCGTGCGCTCGATGCGCAGCCTCACCGGTTGGTCGACTGGCCACCAGGCGAGGCCCTCCACCGGCGGCACGTCCTCCCACTGCGGCTCGGCCGCAGCGCGGTCCTCGGTGCGCACGCACAACACGCCGTCCTTGCGCCGCGCGATCGCCACGACGCCCTGCACGTCCACCTGGCCCGGGCCGCGGCGGCGTTCCTTGGACACGAACAGGCCCACGCGCGCATTGTTGTCCGCGCGCACCAGGAGCGTGAGCTCGATGGCCACGAAGTCCGGCGCGGCGTACTCGCGCAGGACGCGCGCCTGGCCATCCTCCTTGAAGTCGCCGCGGATCAGGAGCTGACCTTCGGAGAGCGAGACCAGCGGGCCGGCGCTCTCCTCGGCGATCCAGTCGTTGCGCAGCTCGCGCCGCTCGAAGCGATCGGTCCAGACCTCCTTGGACTCGTGGTCGCGGATGCGCTGGATCTGCGCGCGGGCGAAGACGCGATAGGGGTCGTCCTCGGGCAGCGCCCGGCGCCGGTCGTCGAGCTCCGCGAACAGGCGCACGGCCCGCTCCGAGTCGCCGCGGCGATAGGCCACCCAGGCCAGGCCGGCCGCGGCCAGCGGCTGCTCGCCGTCGCGCGCCAGGGCCTGGCGCAGAGAATCCTCGGCCGCTCCGACGTCGCCCAGTTCGAGCAGGCCGGTGCCGTGCAGGGCGTGGATCTCGGGCCGCCCCGGATCGATCTGCAGCGCGCGCTCCAGGTACAGATTGGCCGAGGCGACGTCACCGCTGCGGCGCGTCAGGTCGGCCAGGGCGATCAGCGCGTCGGGGAAGTCGAGCTCCTGGTCGAGCGCGGCGACGAACGCGTCGCGCGCGCCCTCCAGGTCGTCGCGCGCGGCGAGCAGGCGCCCGCGCTGGTAGAGCACCCAGGCGTCCTCGGGGTCCACGGCGTGGGCCTCCTCGATGAACCGGTAGGCCTCCTCGGGGTAGCCCGCTGTCTCGGCCAACCAGCTCAGGGCGCCCAGGGCCGAGGCAGCGCGCAGCGGGTCGGCGAGGGCGGCCTGCGCCAGGAGGTCGCGCGCCTGGGCGTGCCGGCCCTGCTCGAGCGCGCTGAGACCCGCAGCGAGCAGGAGCTCGAAGCCGGCCTGCTCCAGCGAGGCCGCATCCTCGCCGCCCGAGGAACCCGGCAGCAGTCGCCGACAGGCCAACACCCCGGCCCGGGCGCCGGCGCGCCCCGGCTCGGCCTGCAGGGCGCGCTCGAAGGAGGCGAGCGCCTCTTCCACGCGCCCCAGCGCCAGCAGTGCACGCCCCAGGTCGTCGCGTATCCCGGCGCGCACGTCGCTCGCCTGCGGGTCGCGCGGTTCGCCGGCGTAGGCCAGCTCGAGGTGCGCGAGTGCCTCCTCGAAGCGCCCGCGCGCCTGGAGGAAGCGACCAAAGGGCCACTGGACACGCCACGACAGCCGGTCGATCCGCTCGGCCTGGCGCAGGCGCTCCTCGGCACTGTCGAACAGCCGGAAGCGCGCCTCGAGCTCGGAAAGGCCGACGTGGACCTCGGCGCGGTGGCCGAAGTCGGAGAGCAAGGCCAGATAGCCTTCGAAGGCCTGCTCGAAGCGGAAGGCCGCCTCGTGGCAGCGCACCAGCCCGAGCCTGGGGGCCGGGTCGTTCTGCGCGAAGTCCTGGGCCAGGCGGTACATCTCCTCGGCCACGTCGAGCGCCTCGCGCGCCTCAAGGCGCAGCTCGATGCAGCGCTCGGCGAAGGCCAGCAGGTCGGCGTAGCGGCCGGGGCTCATCCCGGCCTGGAACTCGCGCCGGCGCAGCTGGATCCAGTTGGAGGGCGTGTCGGCGAAGGCGTACTCGATCACGCGCGAGCGCTCGAGGCTCACCGCACCCATGCCGGGAAAGCGATCCTGTCCGGTGCGCGGATCGGCCTGTACGAACAGGAGCGCCTCGCGCGAGCGCTGGCCCAAGCCGAAGCGGTCGGGGTTGGTGATGCGGCCGAACAGGGGCTCTCCGGCGTCGACGCGCACCCAGTCGTAGAGCTTCTTCCAGCTGGCGAGCTGCGCCGCGCGCTCGTCGGGCGTGAGCACCTCTTCGGCGCCCGGCGCCCGGCCGGCCTGGAGCTCGGCGGCCGAGCCGGCGAGCGGCCCCTCGACCAGCGCCTCGTCCTCGAGGTCCTCCTCCGCCGTGAGAAACAGTCCTGCCACGGGCGTCGCAGCGGGGTCGGCGCGCAGGAGCTCCCCGAAGTGGCGCGGCGCTGGCCCCGGCGCGCCGGGAGGCCGCAGCGCACTCAAAGGCGGCAGCGGCGGCGCAGCCGGCGACAGCGGCGGCAGGGGCTGCGAGTCCCGCGGAGGCGCGAACAGATCGCGCGGGGCGACCTCGTTGCCGCGACGCGCAGCAGGCAGCGAGCGCGATACGTCGGGCGCCAGGTGCTCCTCGAAGCGCGGCGCCTCCACCGAGCGCGGTCGCGGCCTGTGCACCGCCTCGTCCGTGCCGCGCCACAGGAACAGCCCCAGCGCCGCAGCCGTGACGATCAGCACGACCTGCTCCTGGCGCAACGCCATCAGCCCTCCTCCTGGACCTCGGCCTGGGCGCCGAGGCCGTGGGGGTAGGTGATCGCGAGCTCCAGGTCGAGGAGCACCTCGTCGCGCCGCGTGCGCGCGGGGACCAGCTCGGCGCGGTGCACGCCGAGCACGCCGGCGTCGCGCGGCTGCTGCATCAGCTCGAGCAGTTGCACGATCGGCGGCGCGGGGCCCACGAAACGGAGCCCGACCACGCTGCGCTCCAGGTCGTCGATCGGCTTGCCGGCGACGAGCCGCGGGTCGAGTCGCACACGGATCTCGTCGACGCGCTCGCAGCCAGCCTCGAGCGCCCGGTTGAGCGTGCGTTCCAGGGCGTCGAGCACCTCGAGCATGCGCTGGATCTCGGCCTGCTTGGTGGGTGCCAGGGTCGGCAGCCCCAGGTCCTGCGGCAGGACCAGGCCGGCGCGCCCCGCGCGCTGCAGCAGGTCCTCGCGCACCTCACTGACCACCGCGACGTAGCGCGACGAGGCCGCCGAGCCTGCGGGCAGGGAGAAACGCTCGCGCGCTTGGAAGCCGGCCGC
>Ga0316622_100004245_pt1 | contig 10490 bp, 7 predicted proteins | sample OWC_Aug_OW2_C1_D_FD_207646 | JGI IMG/M metagenome (GOLD analysis project Ga0316622, IMG submission 207646) | Wetland soil microbial communities from Old Woman Creek delta, Ohio, United States - OWC_Aug_OW2_C1_D5_C | ecosystem: Environmental > Terrestrial > Soil > Wetlands | place: USA: Ohio... | reverse complement strand
GTCTCCACGGCGACAACGACCTGCGTTCGGTCCTGCAGATGCTTGATGTTCTCGACCACGGACAGATGGTCCAGGTCCCCCCCGTCCGGGCCCGCAGCCTCGGGCTGGAAGACCGCTATGCCGGACCCGACCGCCTCGGCGAACTGGACTGCCTTCCCGGCCCAATCGATGAATTTGCTGTCCGCCAGATGTCCGTCCGGAGCGTGGACCGAGTAGACAGGCACCTGGTAGTCCTTCACCTGACGCTCGATGTCCGGAAGACGGTCCTTGCCCTTCAGGAATTCGTCAAGGTCCTGCGGCAGGGCGAGCTCGATGGGCACGCCCTGCAGCTTGCCGAGCCGTTCATCGCTGTTGGCATACTCGATCTGTCTTCGAATGCAGAAGTACATGGGTTGTGTCCAGGCTCCCGTCGAAACGATAGGCGCCGCTGCTGTTCTGCAGCCGGCTGGTCGCGTTCGCGTTCGTGAAAAACGATTATAGCATTGCCCCGTGAATTTTTGTTGTTTTTTTTCGATCGTGCCGGTTACGGGCCGGTTTGCCTTCAAGCATTTTCTATAGATTTATTAGGAATATTTATGAGCAGTTCCGGGTTTCTGCTTGACAAGAAACCGGCTTTCCGGTAGATTTTTCGAGCATAGATTCATCCCCACAAGGAGCATACGGTATGAGAGAAGGCCCGCTGCTGTTGCCGGAGATACATGGGATTCCGGAGATCGTCACCTACACCTGGTTCGCCATGGCCGTGCTGATCGGACTTGCCATCGCCGCGCGGGTCAGTCTCAAGAAGACCGCTCCCACAGGTTTCCAGAACGTGTTCGAGGTCATCTTCGAGGGCCTCGACAACTACATCGAAGAGATCATGGGGCCCGAGGGCAAGCGGTACTTTCCTCTTATCGGCAGCCTGTTCCTCTTCATCCTCGTCTCGAACCTGCAGGGACTGGTCCCGGGCTTTGAATCCCCCACCGGGAACATCAACACGACGGCCGCCCTTGCCATCACGGTGTTCTTCGCGACCCACGTTATCGGCGTGACGAAGCACGGCGTTTCGTACTTCAAGCACTTTGTGGGCCCCATGCCGCTCCTGGCGCCGCTCATGGTTCCCCTCGAGCTCATCAGCCACCTGGCGCGGCCTGTTTCGCTGGCCTTCCGTCTCTTCGGCAACATGCTCGCGAAGCACAAGCTGCTCGTTGCGCTCCTGGCGCTTTCGCCGTTCGTGCCCGTGTTCCTCGTCCTCGCATTGGGCGTGTTCGTGGCCTTTGTGCAGGCGGGCGTGTTCACGCTCCTGACCATGCTGTACCTCGCCGGCGCCATCGAAGAAGCGCACGGCAGCGAGCATCATTAATTGCGTCTATAACCACGGGCGGCTTCGCCGCACACGGATACAGGCAAATCCAGACCTTAAGTAAACGGCTTATAACCGTGTGTCACGACGAAGTCGGGACCAGTGGTTCATGAAGACTTGAGATTTTACCCCGGTGAACGCCGTTCCCGCAGATGCGGGATTCCCCGGGAGGTAGCGACCCGGCACGATTCCGGCCAGAAGTCCACATTGAGAAGAAAGGAGAGAAATCGATGAAAAAGTTCGCAGTTCTCGTTCTGACCCTCGGCCTGGTCCTCGCCGCCGCTGTCGCATTCGCGGCTGAAGGAGCAGCAGCCCCTGCAGCGGCAACCGGCGGCCTGACCGCTGGCGTGGCAGCGCTTTTCGCCATCGCCATCGCGGCGTTCGGCGGCAGCCTCGGCATGGGCCTCAGCATCAGCAGGGCCGTCGAAGGCATCGCGCGCAATCCCGAAGCCTCCGGCAAGATCATGACCACCATGATCATCGGTCTGGCGCTGATCGAATCGCTGGCCATCTACACGCTGGTCATCATCTTCATCAAGGCGTAAGCCTGACTGGCAGAGCAGTACCCGAAGAGGGGACGGTGAAAACCGTTCCCTCTTTTTTTGTCTTGTGAACATGCTCTGACTAGAAGAACAACCATAGCCCGTCATTGCGAGCGAAGCGAAGCAATCTTGCAGTTCACAGCCTATGTGTTGTAGCCAGCGTATTGATAAATCGTTGTTCCCATGCTATAGTCCCGTTTATATAATCACTGGTTGGAAAAGCATCGAGCTAAATCGAGATCAACGAGTTGTTTTTTTTGGAGTCAATTCGTTACCGTCGACGGTCATTAGAAATTTTACTCTTGCTGCAACGGGCACTCGAAACCTTGCAGCGAAGAAATCGGGCAGGCACTTCCCGGTATCAAAATTATCCCCTCAGGAGTGCTCACCATGAGTACAGATGACCGATTTCCATACAATCTTGTTCCTGCCCGGGAGATTTCCCAACGTGTATCAAGGCTTCAGCACCGGTTACAAGAAGGGCCGGTGGATGGTGCACTGATTCTCGATCCATTGAACATGTATTACTACACGGGGACGATGCAACAGGGGGTATTCTTTGTCCCAAAATCGGGAGAACCGGTCTTACTGGTCCGCCGAAGTTATGAGCGGGCTCAGCGGGAAACACCCTTGAAAAGGGTTTTCCCCTTAAAAGGATTTAGCCAACTTCAGGCAACTCTTGCAGATCTGGGCCTGCAAACCAACATCCTGGGGGTAGCTGAAACAACCCTGTCCGTTTCCGTTTTTAAAACGTTGGCCAAGGCGTTTCCAGGAGGGACGTTCACGGAAATCAGCGCCCTATTGGGCATGATTCGTGCGAAGAAGTCCGACTACGAAGTGGGGCTCATCCGAAAAGCCGGGGCGCGGCACGAGATGGTTTATGACGCCATCCCTTCCCTGATCCGCGAAGGGATGACGGAATGGGAGCTCGGGGCTGAGATTCACAAGGCGATGATGGCGTTGGGATACACCGGGATCATGCGGCTTGCAGTGTTTGGCGGGGAGATGTTTATGGGGATCGTCAGTTTTGGCGAATCAGGAAACTATCCCACCGCTTCGGTAGGTCCGGGAGGTCTGATGGGACTTTCTCCAGCCTTCCCCCTGCTTGGGGGAAAGAAGAAACTGGGAAGGGGCGAACCAATATTCGTGGATACCGGGTTTGGGTATGAGGGATATTTCACCGATAAAACGAGGGTCTTCTCCCTTGGCGCACCGCCCGCTTCGGCGTTGGATGCTCACCAGGTATGCCTGGACATACAGGAGGCCGTCCGGTGCCGCCTCAAGCCTGGCGCCATCCCGTCCCGGATATACGAGGAGGTTTACAATGAATTCGTTTATCCCCGTGGTTTTGAAAAACACTTCATGGGTTTCGGCAGCAACCAGGTGCCTTTCCTCGGCCACGGTATCGGATTAGCTATTGACGAATTCCCGGCTATTGCAGACAAGGTACATACCCCCCTTGAGGCCAACATGGTCATTGCCCTGGAGCCTAAGAAGGGATTGGAAGGCATCGGTTTGGTGGGTGTGGAAAACACCTTTCTTGTCACCGATGAAGGAGGAGAGAAACTGACTCCCGGACCGGACGGGATGATGATCGTGTGACCTGTTTTATTGAAGACTTGCCCCGTGAACAAAAAGGAAAATAGGGACAGCGCCCATAAAGCGCGGTTATCAAATGCGCATGGATGTCCATGCCAATCGTTCAAGCGGCCAGGCCGCTTAACTCGCTGTCCCTACTCAGCTCTTCAGTCGTGATACTTCCCGTTTTTTCCCTTTTTCCTCCTTTCCCTTTGCGGTATAATAGCGCCCTGACAACATTGCCAACCTCAAGGAGCATTGTTTACATATGAATACCGTTCGCGTCCGCTTCGCGCCCAGCCCTACCGGCGCGCTGCATATCGGCGGGGTCCGCACCGCCCTCTTCAACTGGCTCTTCGCCCGCCATCACAGGGGAGCGTTCATCCTCCGCATCGAGGACACGGACCAGGCGCGGTCCACCGACGAGTCCATCCGCATCATCATCGACGGCATGAAGTGGATCGGCATGGACTGGGACGAGGGCCCGACCGTCCAGCCGGACGGCGCGGTCAAAGGATACCGCCAGACCGAGCGCATGGACATCTACCGCGAGTACGCTGACCGCCTGTTGAAAGAAGGCAAGGCATATTATTGCTACTGCTCGCCTGAAGAGCTCGACATGCGGCGCAAGAAAGCCATGGCGGACGGGAAGGCGCCAAAATATGACCGTAAGTGCTACGGGTTGAAGGAACCCGTTCCGGGCAGAACGCCGGTGCTCCGGTTCCACTCCACCGACGAGGGTGAGACCGTGGTCCGCGATCTCGTCCGGGGAGCCGTCACCTTCGAGAACAAGCAGCTCGACGACCTTATCATCATGCGCTCCGACGGGTTCCCGACGTACAACTTCGCCGTGGTCGTGGACGACGTGACCATGAAGATCACCCATGTGATCCGCGGCGACGACCACCTGAACAACACGCCGCGCCAGATCCAGATCTACCGCGCCCTCGGCTTCGAGCCGCCCCAGTTCGCGCACCTGCCGATGATCCTGGGCTCGGACAAAACCAAGCTTTCCAAACGCCACGGCGCGACCGCCGTGACCGAATACAAGGACCTGGGCTACCTGCCGGAAGCGCTCATGAACTATCTCGCCCGGCTCGGCTGGTCGCACGGCGACCAGGAGGTCTTCTCCATCGCCGAACTGATCGAGAAGTTCACGCTCGACAACATCGGCAAGGCGCCCGCTGTGTTCAATCCCGAAAAGCTCGTCTGGCTGAACCATCATTACATCCAGCAGGCGGACCACGGCAGGCTCGCGGGGCTCGTGCTCGACCTCCTGAAGAAGGATGGTGTAGTGCAGGACGGCAAAGAACCGGATGCCGCGTGGATGCAGAAGCTCGTCAAGATACTCACCGAACGCAGCCACACGCTCGTCGAGATGAAGACCGGGGCCATCCCGTTCATCCAGGACGAGATCGTGATGGACGAGAAGGCGAAGGCCAAACATCTGACACCGGACGTGGCCCCGCTCCTGACCGAGCTGGTGGGAGCGCTCAAGGCGCTCGACCCATTCACGCACGACAGCATCGAGAAGGCCTTCAACGACATCGTGAACGCGAAAGGGCTGAAGCTCGGCAAGCTCGCCCAGCCGGTGCGCGTAGCCTTGACCGGAGGGACCGTGAGCCCCGGCATCTATGACGTCATCGAGGTCATGGGCAGGGACAAGACCGTCCGGAGGATCGAGAACGCTCTACTGGCGATTTGACCCCGACGTGCCGAGGATGTCCTGATCGTCCGTCGGCCTGCTTGGTACATCCAGACCAGGAGTCCTGCGAAAGGGAGGCATGAGTTTGAGAACCGCATCATCGTTTATCGTAGTGGCCATAATGATCGGGCTGGTTTTTGCGCCGGCCGGCGTTAACACTCAGGAGAAGGAAAAGATCAAGATCGCCGGGTCCGGCGGCATGATCCCGCTTGTGACCCAGCTTGCCGGCGCCTTCATGAAGGAACACCCGGCGGTCATGGTCCAGGTCAACCAGGCGTCCATCCAATCCTCGGGCGGCATCAAGGGCACCGCGGACGGCCTTTTGCAGATCGGCATGGCGAACCGGGAGCTCAAGGACGACGAGAAGGACCTTGGCCTGACCGCGATAGAGATCGCCCGCGTCGGTGTGGCCTTTGCAGTGAACAAGAACCTTTCCGTACGCGCCCTCTCCAGCAGCGATATCTGCGGGATCTATTCCGGCGCGGTCGTGAACTGGAAAGACCTCGGTCTGCAGGATGAAAAGATCACCGCGCTGACAAAACCGGACACGGATGCGACCAAGGAACTGGTGCGCAAGAGCCTGCCCTGTTTCGCTTCGCTGAAGGAACCGGCATCGGTCTCATCGATCCCCACGTCGCCGGCAATGGCGGAAATCCTCTCCGGCACCAGGAGCATCGGGATCACCGACATGGTCGATATCAACGCCTCACAGGGCAGGATCGTCGGACTGACCGTCGATGGAACAGCGCCGACACTGGACACCATCAAATCCGGGCAATACAAGCTCGTCCAGAGCTACCGCTTGGTGGTCAAAGGCAGCCCCACCGGCACCACGAAGGCCTTCATTGACTTCGTCCGCAGCCAGAGCGGTGCAAAGATCATCGAAGCCAGAAATGCAGTTCCGGTCAAGTAGGCAAGGTCCCGCATCTGCGGCGAGCGAACGCGAAGCAGCTCGCGGCAGGGACCCGATCGAAGATCTGCAGCATTGACCCCGGACGGGATGGGCTGTTAGCCTTGATCGGGCGTGAACAGGTCTGATCCACATCCCCTTGACCTTTCAGGTGAGACCATGCCAGACCTCATGCCCCTTTTGTTCGTCGGACACGGTTCGCCGATGAACATCGTCCAGCAGAACGAGTTCACCGAAGCCCTCCGGCTTGCGGGGAGGTCTCTCCCGAAGCCCCGCCTCATTCTCTGTGTCTCCGCGCACTGGGTCACCGATGGCACCTTCGTCACCGGTTCGGCAAAACCGAAGCAGATCTACGACTTCTATGGCTTTCCGGAAGAGCTCTATGAGGTCGCCTACCATGCGCCCGGCTCTCCGAAGGATGCGGATCATGTCACAACGCTCGGGAAGGACATCCCGGTATCGCCTGATGACCGCTGGGGCATCGACCACGGCACCTGGGCGGTCCTGCATCACCTCTATCCGAAACACGACATCCCCGTCATCCAGCTGAGCCTCGACGGCAATAAGGACGAGGCAGGGCATTTCCAGCTCGCGTCATTCCTCCAGCCGCTCCGGTCCGAGGGCGTGCTTATCATCGGGAGCGGCAACATCGTGCACAACCTGCGGCTCATCAGCTGGCAGCAGTTCGGCGAGGAGCCCTATCCCTGGGCGAGGAAGTTCGACGAGCAGGTGACAGATGCGCTGGCGCGGAAGGCTGATGATCTTCTGATCAACTTCGACAGCCGCGACAAGGACATGGGATTCCATGCTGTCCCGACCAACGAGCATTACCTGCCGCTCCTGTATATCGCCGCGCTGCGCGGGAGCAAAGAGAAGGTCGAGTATATCCACGAAGGCTTCCAGCACCGCTCTGTCTCCATGCGAAGCTTCATCGTCCGTTAAAGCCGTACATCAGCAACAACGCCTTGACACCATTCCCGCTTTTACCTAATCTGGCGGTTTGCACCAGTAGCCGCGTCATTTTATGCCCAGAGCCGCATTCCTGTCGGGTCCGTTCCGTGATGCAATTCCGCGTGGAACCATGGATGGTCGCTCGTAAACCGGGGCCACAAGATACCTCTCGAGGTTCGCATGAGCCGATATATGAATTCATGCAATTATTTGCTATACTCAAACATGCGTTGTCACCAATCGCCCGGGAGGGCGCAATGAAACGGATGCCGGCCGCCGGTATAGCGCTTGGCCTTTCCGCACTCATCGCTGTTCTGTCAGCAAGCCCCGCCCCAGGCGGCACGGCGGCGGAGCCGGCCGCGGCTTCCGGTCCCTATTCGTCCCAGGCCATGCAGAAAAAGGACTACCGCGGCATCACCTTGAACGTGCTCGCGCTCGAGAAGCCGGTGCTGGGCGAACCGGCGGAACTGCATGCACGCCAGTTCGAGAAGCTTACCGGAGCGACAATCAATGTCCATTTCGTCCCTTTCGACATGTTCTACCAGGAGCTGCTCTTCGGCCTGAAGCACAGGAAATACGATGTCGTGTTCTACGGCTCGATGTGGATCGCCGACGTGCTGCCCTACCTGGAGCCCATCTCCCGGAAGATGCTGGACTCCGCCCAGTACCAGGACGTCCTGCCCCATTATAAGAACATCGCGAGCTGGGGCGATGTCGCGTACCAAGTCCCGATCGACGGCGACCGACATTATCTTCAGTACCGGAGAGACCTGCTCGAGGACCCGGTGTACCGGGCCGCGTTCAGGAAGCAGACCGGACGGGACCTCGAGGTCCCGAAGACCTGGCCGGAGCTGCAGGCAATCGCCCGCTTCTTCCAGGGCCGGAAGCTTGCCACTGGACGCGCCATCAGCGGTATTGCCGAGGTTACGGTGAGCGACGCCCTTCTCGGGAACCAGTTCATCAAGCGCGCGGCGCCCTACGCCAAGCATCCCGATGTCAAGGGGGGGTTCTATTTCGATCTGGAGACCATGGAACCGCTCATCAATACGCCCGGGTTCGTCGCGGCCCTGAAGGACTTCGTCGCCGCCCAGGACCTCTATCCGCCCGGCGGACGCACATTCACGTTCCCTCAGGTGATCCGGTCCTTCGGCCGCGGCGAGGCGGTGTTCTCCGACTCCTGGGACGATCCTTTTGTCCAGGCCATGGAACCGGGCAATCCGCTTCGAAACAAGGTGGCAGCGGCCCTCTCGCCGGGATCGAAGAAGGTCTGGAACCGGAAGACCGGGAAGTGGGACACCTTCCCGCATGTCAATTATGTTCCCTACATTGTCTACGGCTGGACCAGCGCCGTCCCGCGCTCGACGCCTCATAAGGACGCGGCCTTCGATTTTCTCGGTTTCTACGCCAATGAAGAGAACCACCGGTCAGACATGCTCGTCGGCCGCTTCGGAATGAATCCCTTCCGCGCGTCCGATCTGGACGTGCTGTTCTGGGTCGAGCGCGCGGGCTGGAACGAGGACGTGGCGCGCTCCTATGTCGAGACCCTCGTACAGATGAGCAATAGCCGCAACCGTGTGCTCGATCTGCGCATCCATCGGGGACAGGAGTACGTGTACATCCTGTCGGTAGGCGTCTACCGTGCCCTGACGGGCCGTGAGTCGCCCCAGGCCGCGCTGGACACGGTCGCGAAACGATGGCGGCAGCTGACCCAGCGTGTGGGGGTTGACATACAGCGGCAAGCCTACAGTCATGTTGTGCGCTTCGAGGATGGTCAATAGTTCTCTGCCATGAGAATTCAAACCAGGATCATAAGCGCCGCGATAGTGGTCGTCGCCGTCAGCACGATCGTTTATGCCGTCTATTTCCTCGGCAAGGAGCGGACGGCCGCCCGTGCGCAGCTGGAAGCGACGATCGAAAACAACGACACGCTGCTGAAGGTCGTGACCGCAGGCCCGCTCTACGACGGTAATGTGGAGCAGCTGGATACCATTCTTGACTCCCTGTTCACCAGCCCCGATATCGTACGGATCGAGCTCAAGGAGTTCAACGGGAATATCAGGAGATCCCGCACGAGAGCCCCGGAGACGACGCCGGGCGAAACGATCACGCACCGCGTCGTGATCAGCCGGGGCATCGATGCTCTGGGAGAGATCTCTACCACCTACTCAACGGCTCTGCTCGAACAGCGATTTCTGAAGTCCCGCAGCCAGATCGTCCTGTTCTCGCTCGTCCTGGTGCTGGGGCTTTCCGGCGTCATCTGTCTGGTGGCCAGGGGGCTCACCGGCCCCATTGAACGCCTCACGGTCGCGGCCCGGGATATGGCAAACGGCCATCTGGACCGGGAGATCAACGCCAGGGGCGCGGAAGAGCTCCAGAGTCTCGGCCAGAGCTTTATCCGCATGCGTGATGCCATACGGGAAAAAATGGCGGATCTGGAGGCGCAGAACGAGGCGCTGCGATTAAAGGACCAGGCAATAGCGTCATCCATCAACGGTATCGTCATAGCCAGCCCCGAGGGGACCATCACCTACGTCAATGCCGCATTTCTCCGCCTGTGGGGATACGATCAGGCATCGGACATTCTGGGACAGTCGGTCGTGGACTTCTGGGAAAACAGGGGCACGGCCGCACTGGTGATGCAATCGGTGCTGACCAAGGGCGGCTCACACGGAGAGCTGAGGGCCAGGAAGCGCGACGGAGCGCTATTCTACGTCGAGTACTCGGCAAGCGTGGTGAAGAACGCAGCAGGTGCCGCTACCCACCTCATGGGGTCCTTCGTTGACGTCACGGAGCGGAGGATTGCCGCAGAGGCCTTGCAGGACAGCGAATCGCGGCTGCAGCAGGTCGTCCGTGTTTCCAACATCGGCATATTCGATCACGACCAGCTCACGGATACCATTTACTGGTCGCCGCAGCAGCGCGAGATCTATGGCTGGGGACCGCAGGAAACCGTGACCCTGGACGGGTTTCTCCGCGCGCTCTATCCTGAGGACGCCGGGAGGATCGGGGAGGCAGTGCGTCGCGCTCACAATCCGTCGGGTGACGGTCTCTTTGATGTGGAGCATCGCATCATCCGCCGTGACGGCGCTGTCCGCTGGCTGACCACGCGCTCACAGACCTTCTTCGACACCATCTACGGAACGCGCCGTCCTGTCCGGACCGTCGGCGCCGTCCGAGACGTCACCGAGAACAAGCTTGCCGAGCAGGAGCGGGAGAAGCTGCACGCCCAGTTGACCCAGGCGCAAAAGATGGAGTCCATCGGCAGGCTTGCCGGCGGGGTGGCGCATGATTTCAACAACATGCTCAGCGTGATCCTCGGCTACACTTCTCTGATGAAGGGCAAACTTCCCGGCACCGACCCGCTCCTGCAGTATCTGCAGGAGATCGAACTTGCCGCCGTCCGCTCGCGCGATCTCACCCGCCAGCTTCTCGCCTTTTCCCGCAAACAGGTCATCGCTCCGA
>Ga0316622_100004244_pt1 | contig 10490 bp, 11 predicted proteins | sample OWC_Aug_OW2_C1_D_FD_207646 | JGI IMG/M metagenome (GOLD analysis project Ga0316622, IMG submission 207646) | Wetland soil microbial communities from Old Woman Creek delta, Ohio, United States - OWC_Aug_OW2_C1_D5_C | ecosystem: Environmental > Terrestrial > Soil > Wetlands | place: USA: Ohio... | reverse complement strand
GTGGTGCGTCTCGTAAGTAACTTGCATAAATGATCATCATTGAAAGATGCGCCACCGCGGGGGAGTTTGAGGGGGACGGCGTCGTTCCCCTCAGGGGGTCAGCGGAGCCTCTTTAAATTGCGGAGACACTTTTTCGGACTCTATTCTTAATGCATTAATCCCACCTTCCGCCCTTAGAATTAAGGGCGGCCACGAAAAATGTAAGTGTCTCCGCCAACGGCCCGAGGGGGGAGCTTGACTCCCCCCTGGAAGTGTCCCGTCTATGCAGAGGACTTATGCAAGGAATTTACGAGACGGGATACTAGGGATTGCCATAGGCGGTGAGAACGCCGCCGAAGAAATCCCGGACCCTCTCCTTGAATCTGCCCAGGGAGAAATTTTGGGCCTTACGGTGAGCCGCCTCGCCCATGCGCCCGACCAGCCCGGGGTCGCGCATCAGCCGGAGGGAATGCTCCAGCAGCTCACCTTTGGTCCGGACCCGGAAGCCGTCGACGCCGTGGTCCACGATCTCCCGCAGCCCTCCCCCGTCGTAGACGACCGGGACCGCCCGGTTCTGCATGGCCTCGACGGTCGTCATGCCGAAGTGCTCGACCTCGGAGGGATGTTCGTGGACGATCCCGCAAATATGCCAGAAGATCGAGGCCTCGCGGTAGAGGGCCCGGAGCTCGGAGGCGGGCACGTTGACCCTGAGATCGACGTTCCGGCCCGGAAGGTCCGAGGTCAGACCCCGGAGGGTCTCCAGGTACCGGTTTTTCGGCTCGCTCCCCCCGGCCAGGACGAGCGTCCATCCGTCGAGCGCCGCCGGGTAAAGTTCGTGGGCGGTTAAAAAGGCCCCGATCATTTCCCGCTGCCGCTTTGTCCCCTCCGGCTCAAACCGGGCCACCGAGAGGATGATTTTTTTCTTGGGCGGGGCCGCGCCGCCGCCCTCCAGGTCGACCGGAGGATAGATATGCACGTGGGGGCTGATTTTCCAGATCTTCTTGATCCACTCAGCCGTATACCGGCTGTTATAGACGATGGCGGTGTACCGGCCGGGATAAAAATAGCTCTGGGGCAGCCGCTCGGGAAAATGGCAGACGAGGACCGAAATGTTGGCGAGAGGAAAGACCATTTCGTTCATCGAGTTGTTGATAAAGATATCGTAGCCGCCGCTTTCCCGGCTGACGGCATGGAAGGGGTTCTCGACCTCGGTCGAAACGAAGGCGGGGTCGAGGAAGGCCGCCCCCCTCTCCTCAAAGAAGGGAATGGGGACGACTTTGACGGCGCAGCCGGACAGATCAAGTCCGTACCAGCTCCGAAAGTCCTCGAGGCGGATGTCCTTGTTGGCGATCAGGGTCACGTCGACGAGATCACGCAGAGCCGAGACCAGGGTCAAGCCGTATTTCTGGGCCCCTCCGATGAGATGGAGGGCATGGTCGTAAAATCCCAGCGTGGGCTTGCGCAGGCCGAGGGCCACTTCCGATCGCAGGAGAACGTTGATCCCCGCCTGGAGCCCCTCCCGGGAAATGATCTTATCCACGGCTGAAGAAAGGAAGGCGGCCGCCGGTGGCGGCGCCGCCTTGAGGCTCCGGATAAGCTCGGTCGAGAGGTCGTTTCGATGAGAGCCCATAAAAAGCCGCTTTATGGCGTGTCCGCCGGCGCTTTCCCCGGCTCCCGTCGCGCTTCGAGGTCCCGGGCTCTGGTGATCAGCACCGCCAGTCCCTCCTCACACTTGCCCAGCCGCTCTTCCAGGGCCCGGAGCTTTTCCCGGTTCAGGCGCGAGCGCAGGGCCAGAACCTTGAGGAGGCCCAGGGCGACCCGGTTGAAGTCTTTCTGCTTGTCCAGGTTCTTCCGGGCATGGAGGTCGGCCCAATCCATGAAGATCCGTTTCAGGCTCTTGATCGGCCCCCCCAGGAAGCGGCGGTGGGAGGCCAGGGACGGCGGTTCGGCCTCCCGGGAGAGGTTTTCCGCCAGTGCCGCCAGGCTTTTTTCGATGAACGGCTCGATCTCCCGCTCGGTGAATTCCATAGGGTCGGGCAGGACGGGATGGTCGATCTCCCGGTTGAGGAGCTTCCGGAGGTCTTCGATCTCCGCTCTTTTCTTGAGCAGCTCGGCCTTGAGCCGCGCGATTTCGTCTTTTGTCGTCTCGTCCATCGAACCTTCCGCCTCGGCCGTTCGATTCCCCCCGATTTTATAACCAACCGCCCACCATTGCAAGGGAGCTAGTGTCCCGTCTCGTAAATTCCTTACCTAAGTCTTCCGCATAGACGGGACACTTCCAGGGGGGAGTCCAGCTCCCCCCTCGGCGCTTCGCTGACCCCCTGAGGGGAACGACGCCGTCCCCCTCAAACTCCCCCGCGGTGGCGCGTCTTCCAATGGTTTTGACTTAGTCAAGTTATTTAGGAAACGCGCCACTAGATACTCCGAATGGTGGCTGGTGCTTGTGGACTATTTGGCGGGCGGGATCGGAGAGCCTGAAAAGACCTATGTTATTCAAAACATAAATAAGGGCGATGATTGGAAAAAGATCCAATATTGACAATAAGCGCTTAATCGCTTAAGCTATTAATGAAGGAGAGCCCGCATGGAGACCGCAACCATCCGTATTCCCGAAGACAAGAAAAACCTGCTCAAGGCCATCGCCAGCCTTGAGAATAGGAAAATGAACGACCTCCTCGTGGACCTTATCGACGAATATGCCGAGCGCTGCAAGGAAACGCTGGAACTCCTGGCAATCCCCGGTCTCTATGAACAGGTTTGCGCCTCAGCGCGGGAATTCCAGGAACGAAAAACCGTCTCTCTGAAAGATGCTCGAAAAAGCCTGGAGCGTTGAGCTCTCCAAATCCACCCTGAAAACCCTCGATTGCCTGGGCAAAAGGGCCGCCTCTCGAATCCTGGATCGGCTGGAAGAACTCGAAGAAGCGGAGAATCCCCTGCGCCATAAAGACGTCCGGCCGCTAGAGGGAAAGCTCAAGGGATCTTACAGACTCCGTGTAGGAGAATATCGGATCATCTTCGAGTTGGATTCTGAAAGCAGGCGGATCGGACTGTTGGCCATTGTCCCCAGGGGAAAGGGCTACTGAAACGCTTTCCGTTTTCTAAAGGGAAGAAATGTGGTATAAAGTGGGCACTTCGTCAGGGAGAATTAAGAATGACCACGCGGCAGAATTCCTCAGGACGCATTTTCTGGGGCTTCATCCTCATCCTGCTCGGGGTGTTTTTCCTCCTCGACCAGATGGGGAGGCTGGACTTCGGCGACCTCATCGGCCGTTGGTGGCCGCTCATCCTGGTTGCCGCCGGGCTGTGGCAGCTCATCTCCAGCGATTTCCGGGAGCTCGCCGGGGGCCTGTTCTTGATCGCCCTGGGGGCGCTCTTCCAGCTGGCCAAACTCGAGATTCTCGGCCGGAGCGCCTGGCATTACATCTGGCCGGCGCTCATCATCGCGCTGGGGCTCTGGGTCCTTTTGGGCGCCTTCCGCCGCTCGGCGGCGGCCCGGCTAGCGGACAGCCGGGAGGACGACCTGGACGCATTTGCGATCTTCGCCGGGCTCAACCGCCGGATCGAATCGCAGAGCTTCCGCGGCGGCAGGGCCACGGCCCTCATGGGCGGGATCGATCTTGACCTCACGGGCACCCGGCTGGCCGAACCCAGGGTCGGCTTGGAACTCACGGCGATCCTCGGCGGCATCGACATCCGGGTTCCCCGCCACATCCGGGTCGAGCTCAAGGGGAATCCGATCTTGGGGGGAATCGAGGACAAGCACAGCTATGCGCCCGGCGCGGGTACTGACCAGGTCCTCTCCCTGAAAGCGACCGCGATCCTGGGCGGCATCGAGATCAAGGACTGAACATGAAAAAAGCTCTTTTCTGGTTTCTGGCATTTATTATCACCGCGGCCAGCGCCGTTTACCAGCGGATGACCGGTCCGACCTATCCGGTCAGGGGCAAAGCCGCCCTGACCAACGGGGAGGTCGGCTTCAGGCTACCCCGCAGCGCCGAGATCACGTCGGATTGCGAAGTGAGTCTCGTGGTTCCGGACCCGGAGGTTGCGGGGCGTCTGGTCTACCGCCGGTTCAAGACCGAAGACCCCTGGTCGGAAGCGGTTATGACGCGGCAGCAGGATGAGCTCGTCGGCTTCCTGCCGAAGCAGCCCATGGCCGGAAAGCTGGCCTACAGGGTCGTGCTGACCGACCGGGGGAAAGAGACCTCCCTCACCGGCGAAGAGGAGATCGTCATCCGCTTCAAGGGCTCCGTGCCGACTCCCCTTCTTCTCGCCCACGTGTTGGTCATCTTCGCCGCCATGCTCTTCTCGACCCGGGCGGGAATCTCCGCCTTGGACCGCAAGAGCGACCCGCGGCGGCTGGCTCTCTGGACGGCCGTCCTCTTTTTCGTCGGCGGATTCATTCTCGGGCCGCTGATGCAGAAGTTCGCTTTCGATGCCTGGTGGACCGGTTTTCCCCTGGGCAAAGACCTGACGGACAGCAAAACGCTGTTCGCCATGCTGGCGTGGGTCGTCGCTCTCATCGCCGGCCGGGGCGGACGGAAAAACCGGGGCTGGGTGCTGGCCGCTTCCATCGTGACCGTCATCGTCTTCCTCATCCCCCACAGCCTGCTCGGTTCGGAGCTCAAGATCCCGGCGCCGCCAAAATAGACGGCCCCGGCCCGCTGCGTACCGAACGGCACTCGAACGACGCACTTTTGTTTTTTTCTTAGTAACTCTATAATAATAGTAGTGTCCAGTCGGAGGAAATCATGATCAAAACGCATCAACTGAAAGAGAAGGCTGTTCTCGCCCTTCTGCTGTCGGCGGTTCTCGTTATGAGCTCCGTTATCTTCGCCCGGGGACCGGAGCCGTCTCAGACTCTCGATAAGGTCAGGGGCATTTTGAAGCGAAACTGCACCTCGGCCGGCTGCCACTCCGGCAAGTATCCCCCGGCGGGGCTCAACCTCGAGCCGGACCGGTTCCCAGCCTCGGTCGTCGGCATCGCCAGCCAGGAGAAGCCGGGTTCGCTCATCGTCGACCCGGCCGCCCCGGAAAAAAGCTACCTCCTGGCAAAGATCAAGGGTGAGCCGGGGATCGTGGGGGTCCGCATGCCTGCCAAGAGCGATCCTCTTTCCGCAGCGGACATCCAGCAGGTCGAAGAGTGGCTCAAAAGCCTGGCGGCGGGCCCATCCGGAACAGGGCTGGAGACCGCATCCGGCGGCGCTGCCCGTGGTCCCGCGTTTTCCCCTGCAGCGGACCTAAGAAACGACTCCGGCCAGGCCGCCAAGCCCAAGGCCCCGTCCGCGCCCGCTTTCTGGGGGACAAGACTCGTCAATCTGCCGACGACGACGACCTTGAGCCGGGGCGAATTGTTGTTCCGCGTCTCCCACCGCTTCCAACCCCCGGCCTCGAGCGGCTGGGATTCCCTCTACGGCTTCGACGGCCCGGCCTTTATCCTCCTCAGCCTCGGCTACGGGATAACGGATAACCTGATGGTGACCGTCGGCCGGAGCAAGCTCTATCAGGAGTGGGATTTCGGCGTCGGCTGGGCGTTCCTTGAACCTGGCGAGAAAAGCTCTCTTCCCATATCCGCCACTCTCCACGCCGGCGGAAGCCTGGTCACCCTGGACAAGCCCCAGGGCACGGACTGGTCGGGACGCTTCCGCTTCAACGCCCTGGTGAGTCTTTCCTACCAGCTCGACGACAGGCTGTCGGTTCTTCTCGTGCCGGCCTTTTCCTCCAACACGAATTTCTGGGAGCCCGATTCGGAAGGCACTTTCGCCCTGGGAATCGGCGGCCGGTTCAGGGTGTTCGACGACGTTTCCCTCTTTGGAGAATGGATGCCGGCCCTGGCCGGCTACAAGGATGAATTCAGCAGCTGGGGGTTGGGCGTCGAGAAGAAAATCGGCGGCCACGTCTTCCAGTTCTTCGTCACCGACTCGATCGGCCTCCTCGCGTCTCAATACCTAACGGGCGGCGACTTGAGGCTCGGCGACGGCGATTTCCGGTTCGGCTTCAACATCTTCCGCTCGTTCTGAATTTTCTTTATTTGAGGGCGAATTTGATCGTCACGGTGAAGACGACGCCCTTGGCTTTGCCCTCGACGATCAGCGGTTCATATTTCCACTGCTTCAGCGCGTCGACGGCCGCCTGATCGAGCTCGGGAACGGACTGGAGGACGCGGACTTTCGCCACGTTTCCCTGCTCATCAGTCGTGGCCTCCAGCAGGACGATGCCCTGGATGCCGGCCTTGCGGGCCGCCTCCGGATAGACCGGATCGACTTTCTTGATCAGCGTGGGGACAAGCACATCCCCTGTCGTCCCCGCCTTTTCTTCCTGTCCGGATGGCTTCTTACCATCGAAAGTGAAACGGACCGTTGTCGTGAAGACGGCCTCCTTGGGCTGCCCGTCGATCGTTAAAGGCTCGTAAACCCACTGCTTGACGGCGTCGATGGCCGCCTGATCGAGGGCCGGAACGGACCTCAGCACCATGACATCTTTCACCTTGCCCTCGACATCCGTCCTCGCCTGGAGGATGACGACGCCCTCAACTCCGGCCTTTCTCGCCTCCTCCGGATACACCGGCTGGACCGTCTTGACGAGCTTGGGCGGCTTGATCGCGTCCTTGACCTTGACGGCGCCCTCGGCGAACTTCTCGATATCCTTCTCGCCGAGTTGGAAATTGAACGTCACCGTGAAGACCGCTTTCACCGGCTTCCCCTTGATGACCATCGGCTCGTAGACCCACTGCTTGAGGGCGTCCAGGGCCGCCTGGTCGAGCCCGGGGACCGAGCGAAGGACCAGGCCATCGATGACCCGACCGGTTTTGTCGATCTTGGCCTCTGCAATAACGACTCCCTGAAGCCCTTTCTGGCGGGCGTCTTCCGGGTACACGGGGTCGACTCTCTTGACGAGCTTCGGAGGCTGGACGGCGTTTGTAAGAGACACGGCGCCCTTCTCGAATTCGCGCCTCTTCTTATCCACTTCCTCGCTCTGGGCGCTTCCCGCCGCACTCCCCAGGACCCCGCCGGCAACTCCGCCTTCGACCCCCCCTTTTGTCCCGCCCTCAACGCCTCCGGAAACCCCGCCCTCGACTCCTGCCTCTACACCGCCTTCGACTCCTCCGAATACGGCTTTTATCTGGGACAGGGAAAGGAAATAGGGCTTCCCCTGGCTGTCCTCGAAGCCGAACACGGCCGCGTTTTTCTGGTGGGTTATGACGAATTCGGTTTCCAAAAGGCTCAGCTGGTCCGCCCCGTCGAGCTCGAACACCTCGATCCCGAAGCGCTGGCTCAGGACCTTTTTATCTCCCGATTTGCCCACCCGACCCGCGCCGCCGCCCAATCGGACCAGGTAGGATTTCCCGTCCAGGCGGAAACTGTGGGAGGCTTTCTGGCGGTTGCCGCCGCTCCAATTCAGGTTGGCCTCGGTCAGGAGCTTGACGTCCTTGAGGTTGAAAATCTCTTTGATCTGCGTCTCCTGATCCGCCTCCTCCTTCGACTGGAGGTCCGCCGAGAGCATGTACCGAAGGAAAGACGAGGTGACCACCCGGGCCGGCTCCGCGGCTCCTTCTCTCAGCCCTTCGAGGACACGGAGCTTGAATTCCCATTGCTCCGGCTTGAGTTGGACCGACTCCCCGGCCGCCCAGAGACTCCCGCCTCCCAGGACAATGGCCAGAAGCCCGATGCTCAGGAAAACGATCTGTCTTTTCATTTTATAACCTCCCCACGGTTGATTCACGGGTTCTTTTCCGCCCAGATGATGATCATATCCGAGCCCTGCGGCTGATAGATCACGGCGTTGGCGGGCTGGCCGCCGATTCGCACATAGTCAAGCTCAAAACGGGCCTGGGCAATGTCCGTTGACACCCCTTCAGGCTGGAAATCTTTCAGAAAAAGGAAACCGATCAACAGGACGCCCAAGAAGGCCGACGCCACCGCCCATCCCCAGCGGCTCACGGACGGTATCCGAAGGATGCCGGCTTTTAACGTGTCCCGGCCTGATTCCCCGGCGATGACCGCCTCCACCCCAGCCCAGAGGCCGCGGCCGACAGCCACCCCATCCTCCCGGACAAGAAGCCTCCCCGCCTCCTCCCGGCTCGCCAACAGGGCCTGGCAGTCCGGGCATTTCTCGATGTGCCTCCGGATGAGGAAGCCCCGCCAGAGCGCCAGCGGCACGACCGCGTAGAGGAACTCAACCGTTTTCGAGTGACGCATGGCCTTGCTCCAAAAGCTTTTTGATTTTCTTCCGCGCCTGGAAAAGGTACACGCGGGCTGTGCTGGCCGAGCAGCGGAGCACCTCGCTGATCTCGCGGGAGGTATAGCCTTCGCTCGCCCAAAGGCAGAGCGCGGTCCGTTCCTTGGCCTTCAGCTTTTCCAGGAGGGCGGATGGCAGGCTCCGGGGAGCCTCGGAACGACCCGGGTTGGACGGAGACATCGGAACGGTCTCCCGTCCCATCCTGTGCACCAGCTCGGCGGCCCGGCGCCGGCTTTTCAGGCGATCGAGGCAGCGACGGTAGAGAATGGTGTAGACCCAATTCTTGAAGCTCATCTTCGGGTTATAGCTCCGCAGGTTCCTGTAGACCTGGATGAAAAGCTCCTGGCAGGCGTCCTCGGCGTCGGCCCTGTTTCTCAGGATGTTCATGGCCAGGGCCATGGCCGGCGCACTGTACTTTTCGACGATCATCCGGAAATCCTCCATTCTCCCGCCGAGGGAGCCTGCGATCAGCTGTTGCTCGTCCATCCGTTGCCCTTACCTAATATTACGCCGGACAAAGGTCCGGTGTTTAGAAGCTATGGGACGCCGGGAAGGTGTGAAATGCTCCCCGAGTATCAGCTCACCCATTTACTTGATTCCGGCGGCGAGCTCTTCGGACTTCTCCTTGAAGGCCGGATGCTCCGCCGACCGGGCGGCCATCTCGAGGGCCTTGTATTTCTGGCCGGCGTTGTGGTAGCCGGCGGCGGCGTTGTAAAAGGCCGTGGCTCTCGACAAGAGGGCCTTTTCGAGCAGGGATTTTCGCCGGGCAAGGAACCGCTCCTTTCTCTCCGGAGCCAGGTTCGAATACAGGGCCTCGGTGATCTTGGCCTGGAGGGTGCGGCCTTCGTTCTCGAAGGCAAAGGCGGCTTTCTCGAAATAGAGCCCCGAATCGGCCCAGTTTTCCTTCCGGGCATAAAGCGAGCCCAGGTTAAATAGGGCTGGGGAGTTGGCGGCGTTGTACTTGACTGCTTCCAGAAAATCCTTCTCGGCCTTGACCGGGTCCTCTTTGGCCAGGGCAATAAGGCCCGCGAGGGTGAAGACCTCGGTCGAGGTCGGCAGCCGGCCCTTGGCCTGCTCGATATCCGCTTCCGCCGCGGCTTCGTCCTTGAGCTCATGCTTGTTCCAGGCCAGCCAATAATAGCTTTCGCCGAGAAGCCAGTAGCCCAGAGCGATGATCTTTTTGCAGGCGGCAATGGCCTCCTCCGGCCGCCCCAATGTGCTCAAACATATGGCTTTGCCGAGAAGGGCGTCCCGGTAATCGGGCACGATATCCAGCGTCTTGTCGTAAAACTCAAGGCTGCGCTCCACCTCGTCCATGGCGAAGGCGATGGTCGCAAGCAGGAGCGTCGCCTGGGTGGATTCGGGGATTCCCTCGTGCGTTTTCAGGAAATGCCCCTCCGCCTCCAAAAGGTTTCCCCGGCTGAGGGAAAGCAGGCCGAGGTGGTAAGCGGCCTCGAAGAAACCGGGCTCTCGGGCCAGAAGCGTTGTCAGCCGCTCTTCGTTCTCAATAGGACAGGTCGCATTTTTGTAAGCGAGGAGGAGTGAATCCGGGAAGAGAGCCGCCAGCTCCCCGGGAGCTTCGTTCTGCTCCTCCGGAGAGGCCAGAAAGCAGCGCAGGGTGGCGTACATATAGGCCGAGAACTCATCCCCCCTTGCCTTCTGCTTGAGCTCGGCATCCATTCTCTTCAGCTTTTCCTCGGTCTCCTTCCCGGCGAACCGCCCGTCGACGTCCGCCATGACCCCTTTCCCCTGAACCCAGAAAGCGCCGGCGATCTCGGCATAGGGAGTGAAAACGCCGAGGGACCGGTTCTCGGCAATGACCCGGAGCGCGTCGTCCAGGTACGAGGTGTTTGATATGCCGAGCTCTTTCTCCCTGACGGAGAGAAGAAGCGCCGCTTCGGTCAGTCTCCGGGCTCCGTCCCTTCGAAAATCCGGCCGGGCATAGAGCTCCCGGTAGAAGCGGACGGCCTGCTTTAAAGCCACGTAGGTTCCTCTGCGGCGAAGGTCATCGGCGGCAGACAAACGCCTGGCCCCTTCCTCCCGGGCCGGAGCCAAGGATGCCCTCCTATCTCCGGCGGCGCAGGAATAAAGAAGAACGAGGGCGAGTCCGAAAACGAGATGCCGGCAGCCGTTTATGATCCCTCGGGGACTCTGTTGCCATCGCGCCCCGGGCGGGGCAAGCACCTCAGGCAACCTCATTGGGTCAGGGGCGGAATTCATGGCGTCCACAGGATAATACGTCCACCGACGGGGGTCTGTTTAAGCGGCGTATT
>Ga0316622_100004243_pt1 | contig 10490 bp, 7 predicted proteins | sample OWC_Aug_OW2_C1_D_FD_207646 | JGI IMG/M metagenome (GOLD analysis project Ga0316622, IMG submission 207646) | Wetland soil microbial communities from Old Woman Creek delta, Ohio, United States - OWC_Aug_OW2_C1_D5_C | ecosystem: Environmental > Terrestrial > Soil > Wetlands | place: USA: Ohio... | reverse complement strand
GGCACGAATTGCGGCACACACGACGAAGGTGCGGCTGCGGCGCGGCGATGCGGTGTTTCATCGCGGCGAGAAGCCGGAAGGTTTCTTCGTCGTCGTCTTTGGCGAGATTGCGCTCATCGCCCAGGGGGCGCGTGGCCCGCGGCTGAGCGGCATCGTCGGGCCTGGCCGCAGCTTTGGCGAGCCGGTCATGTTTCTCGGCAAACCCTATATCGTCGATGCGCGGGCGCAAACGGATGCGCTGCTGCTGCGCGTGCCCAAAGACGCGGTCTTCGCCGAAGTGGACAGCAACCCGGCGTTCGCGCACCGGATGATCGCGGGGCTGGCCGCGCGTATCGAAGCCCTGGTGCGAGACAACGATACGATTGCCGGCGGCACGGCACAAGAGCGGCTTGTGGCTTACCTGCTGCGTTCTGCCGGAGTACGGGAAGGACCGGCCACTGTGACGCTTTCGACCTCCAAGGTGGCCCTCGCTTCGCAACTCGCCCTCACGGCCGAGCACTTCTCGCGCATCCTGCATGATCTTGCGCGGCGCAAGTTGCTGCGCGTCGAGGGCCGGCGCATTGAGATTCCGGACGCGCGCGCGCTTGCCGAGCAAAGTGGCCGATCGCGCCTCACGCGCCGCAAGGCGAGCGTCGGACAACCAACCTGAACCGTGACTGAGATGCTTGACGGTTCATGCCTCTGCGGAGCAGTCCGATGGAAGTTCGACGGGACGCCCGAGGGGGCCACGGCCTGCAACTGCACGGCTTGTCGTCGCTACGGCGTGCTGTGGGCCTATGACTACGAAGACGAAGGAATTCACATTTCCGGGCCGACGCAAGCCTATGTCCGCGGCAAGGCGCTCGGGTTTCACTTCTGCCCCACCTGCGGCTGTGTCGCCTATTGGCGGGCGCGGGAGCCGAACAAGGAAGGCAAGCGGCGCATCGCCGTGAACCTGCGGCTCGCCGAACCGGAGACCGTGGCGCACATTCCCATCGATCACTTTGACGGGCTCGAGAGCTTCGACGACCTGCCGCGCGATGGAAAGTGCGTCAAGGATTACTGGTTCTGAAGTCTGATGGCGCCGGCGAACCTTTCCGGACGCGATGCCAACGACTACTCCCGATACCCCGCCTCGCGTTGATGCCGGATCGTCAGGATATCGACCGTCGTGACGCTGTTGCGAAGCCTGTATAGCGCGACATAGCCGGTTCGACCACTTGAGATCACGAGCTCGCGAATGTCGCCCCGCACCGGGCGGCCGATCAGTGGGTGATCGCGCAGGATGCGTGTCGCATCCGCGATGCGCTGCGCGGCGTGGGCTGCGCTGGCGGGATCGTGCTCGGCGATGAAGTCGAACAGGCGGTCGACATCCGCCAGCGCACGAGCGCTGAAGTAGACGGTTGCCAAGACCCAGTCCTAGCGACGCGGACGTGCACCGGCCGGTCTCTTGACCGTCGCGCTTTTGCCGATGCGCCTGGGCCGGGCAGCCACCTTGCCGGCAGCGCGGGAGAGTAGATACGAGGCGACATCTTCTGCCGCGTATAGCGCGCCGCCCGCATCGACTTCCGCCGCAGAAGCCTCTGCATCCCGCAGGAAGGCTTCACGGGCTTCGGCCATGGCTGCCTGCCGTTCCAGCGCCTCGACCATCCAGGCGTGTGCAGACTTGCCCGCCGCCGCCGCGAGTGGCGCGATGCGCTGCTTGAGGTCTTCTGGCAGCTTGATGGTGGTGGCAGCGGTCATCTTTCGCTCCGTCCGAAGCGACAAGGTGTTACCAAAGTAACACCGAGCAGTCGGGCCGGTCAAGGCTCAGCGGTTGCCGGCCCCGCGCAACGCTCGATCGGTCGCCCCGTCTGCGCTCAGCCCGGAAGCGCGCGGTGCAGCACCCACTCGCCCGGCACGCCTTTCAGCGCGTAGACGCCGTGCGGTTCGTAGCTGATGCCAGCTCCGGCCGTGAGGTCCTTGACCGTGGCGGACACCAGCACTTCGCTGGGCCCCGCATGCGCCATCACGCGCGCGCCGATATGCACGGCTATGCCGGCCACCTTCTCGCCGTTGGGTTCGATCTCGCCGGTGTGCAATCCGGCGCGAATCTCGAAGTTAAGCGCCTTCGCCTCGCGCGCCATCGTCTGCGCGCAGGCCACCGCGCGGGCCGGACTGTCGAACGTGGCGAAGATGCCATCGCCGGCCGTGTCGACTTCGTGCCCGCGATGCGCGGCGAGCTGTGCGCGCACGAGGAAAAGGAAGCGCTCCAGCAGTTCGCGCCACGCACGGTCACCAAGGCGCGCGGCAAGTTCGGTCGAGCCGACGATGTCGGCGAACAGCACGGTTGCGAGGCGGCGCTCGCTGGCGGGCGCACCCGCCTCGTTCTGCGGTCGGCGCGCCGCGCGCTCGCTCCAGCGGCGGTGCAGTTCGTCGACGAACTCGGCGGCGCCGGTGTACACGCGGGTGCGCACGCTCACCTGCTGCAGGAAGCCCATCAGCCTGCGATCGCTGCCGCTGTGACCGTCCGCCAGCACTTCGCCGACGTCGCGCGGGTCCGACAGCCGCCGCCGCTTGGCCATGCGCAGGAAGAGCCGCGCCAGCCAGTTCGAGAAATTGCCGCCGATCAGCAGCAGGTGGCTGTGCTCGAGCTCGTGGAAAAGCCGCTCCGGCGCCAGGTGTTCGCTCTGCAGTCCGCAGATAAACTCGAGCAGGTCTTCGTCGGAGATCACGTAGCCCGGCGAGGCCGAGACACGGCCCAGCAGGTGATAGACGACCGGCCGCTTCAGGTGTTCGCGCTCAGTCGAGAGATCCGCGACGCGGTTGGGCGCGTAGGCCAGCACCTCGGTCGCCTGCTCTCCCCCGAAGCGCTCGGCGTTGAGCGCCTGCTCGAGCAACGGATCGAAGGTCGTGCTGACGAACAGATCGAAGTCGGTGATCTGCGCCAGCTGGATCAGCGCGCGCGGAGGCGCAAAAGTGGCATCGCGCAGCACGCCGCGCAGCCGTGTGTACGCCTCCTCGCGTCGCCCGCGCGCCGACAGGAACCAGCAGACGACGTCGTTGAGCGTGCAGGGCGTCGGCAGTTGCGCGGTGTCGACGCCCAGCTTGACAGCGAGTTTCTCCGCCAGCCAGTCGTAAAGCAGGCGCGGCCCGGTTTCGGTCTCAACCTTCAGCAGCTCCGGCCCCACGATCGGGATGACCTGTCGATCCTCAATGAAGTCGAGCAGATCGCCCCAGGCGTCGTCATCGAGGACGGCCGTCGGATGGGGACCGAGCTGGACCTGGCTCATGTCGGAATCAGGGGTTCACGGGGCGGCGGCATGTGGCGGCCGAGTGTCGTTCACAACCGCGGGTAGGTCAATGAGGTCAACGAGCAATCCGCTACGCGGCGGGCCCTGCAGTGCCCTGCACAACAGTGTGCACTGCGCCATGGCAATAGTGACCTTCTCCATGCAAAGATGCGGTCCCATGAGTGAAACGCCCGTCGATCCACAGCAGCCCTGGCCCGGCCTTGCCTCGTTCACCGAGGAAACGCGCGGCTTCTTCTACGGCCGCGACGAGGAAGTCACCGAACTCGCGCGCCGCGTTCAGCGCAAGCTGCTGACGATCCTCTTTGGCCAGTCGGGGCTTGGCAAGACGTCGATCCTCAACGCCGGCATCGTGCCGCGCCTGCGGCAGGAGGGCTACAGCCCGGTCTACGTGCGCATCGACTACGCCGCCTCGGCGCCCGAGCCTTCGGAGCAGATCAAGCAGGCGATCCTGCGCGCGACCGAATCGACGGGCCGCTGGACCCGGCCGGGCACGGCGGTCGAGGGCGAATCGCTTTGGGAGTTCCTGCACCACCGCGACGACCAGCTGCTCGACGACGCCGGCAAGGTCGTCACGCCGCTTTTGATTTTCGACCAGTTCGAGGAGATTTTCACCCTCGCACAGGGTGACGATGCCGGCCGCCAGCGCGCCGCACGCTTCGTCGAGGATCTCGCGGATCTCGTGGAGAACCGCCTGCCGAAGACGCTCGAGGCCCGGCTCGACGACGACGAGTCGATCGTCGAGCGCTTCGACTTCACGCGCGGTGACTACCGCGTCCTGATCGCGCTGCGCGAGGACTACCTCGCGCACCTCGAGGCCTTCAAGGGCCAGATGCCTTCGATCACGCAGAACCGGATGCGTCTGGCGCGCATGAACGGCACCCAGGCGCTGGACGCGGTGCGCAAGCCGGGCGGCGCGCTGGTCAACGAGGAAGTGGCCGAGGCGATCGTGCGCTTCATCGCCGGCGGCGCTGAGCTGCGCAATGCCGAGGTCGAACCGTCGCTGCTGTCGCTGATCTGCCGCGAACTCAACAACGCCCGCATCGCGCAGGGCCGGCGCGAGATCTCGGTCGACCTGCTGGCCGGATCGCGCGAGACAATCCTCTCGGAGTTCTATGAGCGCGCGCTCGCCGACCAGCCGCCCGGCGTGCGCAAGTTCATCGAAGACGAGATGCTGACCGAGTCAGGCTTCCGCGAAAGCCTGGCGGAGGAACGCGTGCGCAAGGCCTTTGCCGCTGCCGGCGCGGCGCCCGACGCGCTCGCCACGCTGGTCAACCGGCGCCTGCTGCGCATCGAGGAGCGGCTCGACCTGCGCCGCGCGGAACTTACGCACGACGTGCTGTGCGGCGTGGTTTCCGCGAGCCGCGAGCTGCGGCACGAGCGCGAGGCGCTCGAAGTGGCCGAACAGCAGCTGGCGGCACAGAAGGCGCGCGAGCTGGCAACGCGCAAGGCCTTGACCCGCGCGCGGCAGATCGCGATGGGCTGTGCGGTGCTGGCGGTCGTCGCCCTTGGTGGCGCCGTGTTCGGCTTCCTCGGTATGAAGCGCGCGCAGCAGGCAGAGGCCCAGGCCGAGGCGACGCGTGCGATGGCCGAGCAAGCGCGCGGCGAGTCCGAAAAGCTCGTCACCTACCTGCTCGACGACTTCTATCTCGAACTCGCGCCGGTCGGCCGGCTCGACATCGTCGGCGACCTCGCCCAACGCGGCATTGCGTATTACGACGCGCTGCCTGCTGCCCTGCGCACGCCGCAGACGGAACGCAACCGTGCGCTGGCCATGGTGCGCTACGGCGCGGTGCTACGCACGCAGGGCAAGAACGACCAGGGAAACAAGGTCATCGACGAGGCCGTCGGCGTACTGGAGAAGCTGAGGGCGGAAGGCGATGCGTCGGAAGCCACGGCGATCGGGCTGGCGCTCGGGCACTCGGTCCAGGCGCGGCTCGCGACGAGCCTCGATCGCGAGGGCGTAGCGCTGCCGCTCTCCGAGCGCGCGGTCGAAGTCATCAAGCCGCTAGCCACGGCGCCGGATGCGTCGGTGGCGGCACGGCGCGCCTACGGAGAGGCGCTCAACATGAACGGCTTCCTGCTGATGTCGAACAACCAGTACGCACCCGCGATCGAGGCGCTCGAAGAGGCGCGCCGCACCCAGCGCAGCATTGACAATCTGCAGATGAACGACCTGACATCGGGTGCGGCCTTTGCGGAAGCCACGGCCTGGCAGGTGCAGACCTATGCCGTGATGGACCGCGGCGAAGACCTGAAGCGTGCCGCGAGGGAAGCCGTTGCCGTCGCCGCGCAGGTCCTCGAGAAGCGACCGGGACACATGCAGGCACTGCGCGCTCAGGCGCTGACCACGTCGCCGCTGGCCAACCACCTGTACAACGAGATGAACCTCGCCGAAGCGTTGCGGACCGCGAAGGAAACCGCGAAGGCCTGGGGAGAGTTCGTCCGGCTCGACCCGGGCAATGTGATTTCGTGGAGCAACCTCGGCGTCGCCTACCGGATCCAGCAATTCATCGAACAGGACATGGGCCGGCCGGCCGATGCGGCAGCCACACTAAGGCGCGTACTCGCCAACGAGCGGCTCGCCCCGGCGAGCATCATGACGCATGACACGGTGATGTTCCATGCCGGCCTGCTGGCCCTGCTGGAGGCTGATCGCGGCAACGCGGCCGCCATGTCCGAGGCGCTGTCGGTCAATGCCCGGACTGCGAAGTGGCTGGTCGAGCATGCCCCGGTCGATTCGTTCCTGGGCGAGTCGCGTGCGCTGATGCCGGAATACTTTGGAGCGCTTGCGCACCGGCTGGTGGGTGAGGAACAGCGCGCGATGGACGAATTGCGCACGCTTCTGCCCAGGTTTGAGCGGCTGCGTCCCGCGGATTCGAGACAACGCGAGTTCAATTACAACTTCCAGCGCTTCTCGCACTTCGCGATCGCCAACGCGGCCTATGCGCTCAGGGACTATGCGACAGCGGAGCGCGCGATGAGCAAGGTGCTGGAGCTGCGTGCGAAGGTGCCCACCGACACGGTCTCGGATCAGCGCGAACGGGACGGCGAGCGCACCTTCATGGCCCTGGTACTGGCGCGACTCGGCCGCAGCGAGGAGGCGCAGAAGATCGTCGCCGGTTCCCTCAAGTTCCAGCGCGAGCTAGCGGCCCGCAACCGCGACTCGGCCGGGCAGCGCTTCGAACTCGCGGTGACTCTCTATGTCGCCGCCGTCGCCGGGCTCGGCGATGCGAACGCCCAGCTTGCCGAAGCGGCGGCGATCATGCAGAAGCTGCCCGCCGAGATGCAGGCTCTGCGCAGCGTAGCGCTGTGGCAGCAGCGCATCGCCGAGGAACGGACGCGGCGCCGCGGGGCGTAGCGCGCCGGCGGCCAGCGCCGCATTCGCTGATGGGTGCGGAGCCACGCCGCCAACGCATTCCTTGTAGACGCGATAGCCCTCGCGCATCTGTGCCGCAAGATCGGCCTCGACGCGCGGGACTCATCCCGAAACTCCGCCTCACGCTGGTGCCGAACCGTCAGGCGTCTCGACCGTCGAGACACCGACGCGGAGCCCGTAAAGCGCGACCTAGCCGATCCGGCCGCTCAGCGTCACGAGTTCGAGGATGTCGCCGCGCGCGGGACGGCCGACCCCGGGGTGGTTGCGCAGGATGCGTGTCGCATCAGCGATGTGCTGCGCGGCCCGCCAGCCGGCTGTACCGGCCGCAACTCGGTTCCCTCCAACCGTCACTCGTCGCAGTGCCGTTGCCGGTCGGCGCGCACCGGCCTACGGTGCGGCTTCCTTAGTTGCTCGGGAGTCCGTCGATGAAGTCCGCCTGGCATACGCTGTTCGGCAGCGCCCTCGTCACCCTTACCCTGCTGGCGGCGCCACCCGCCCAGGCCATTGCCCGCCCGCTCGTCGACGCCGCCTGGCTGCAGCAGGCGCTCGCGGCGGGCGAGGTTCTGGTGCTCGACGCGCAGCCGGGCAAGCTGCACGAAGCCGGCCACATTCCCGGCGCGGTGCATGTCGATCTGTTCGCGTACGGCCCGGACGAGGCGGACGCGCAGGCGATGCAGCAGCGCATCCAGTCGTGGGGCGTGTCGCCGGGCCGCACGGTCGTGATCTATGACCAGGGCGGCAGCTACTTCGCGCCGCGCCTCTACTACGAACTGCTGTACCGCGGGCACCCGCCCGAGCGGCTGCATCTGCTCGATGGCGGCATGGCGAAGTGGCGGGCGGTCGGCGGAACGGTGACGCAGGAAAAGACCGCACCACCGCCATCCGGCAGCTTTCCGGTGCGACACCGCGCGGACGTGCGTGCCGATCTGCCGGAGGTGCTGGTCGCCGCCGGCGACGCGCAGCGCAATGCCCTGGTCGATGCGCTCGAGCCCGAGATGTACTTCGGCGCGACCAAGTTCTTCGACCGCGCAGGCCATCTACCGCACGCGGTGTCGTGGCCGACCGCGGAGTTCTTCAACGCCGACAAGACCTTCAAGTCGGCGGATGACATCCGCGCGATGGCGAACCACCTGGGCGTGCGTCCAGAGCAGCAGGTGTTCTCCTACTGCGGGGGCGGCATCGCCGCCGCCGTGCCGTTCTTTGCGCTGCGGCAGATCGCCGGCTACCCGCAGGTCAAGTTGTATGTCGGCTCGCAGCTCGACTGGGTGCGCGACTCACGCGACCTGCCGCTGTGGACCTACGCGGCGCCGCACCTCGCGCGCAGTGCGCCGTGGCTGGCGTCGTGGACCAATCCGATGCTGCGCGCCTACGGCGTCACGAAGCTGAACATCGTCGATGTGCGCAGCGCCGAGGCGTTTGCCGCCGGCCACATCCCCGCGGCGCGCAACGTGCCGGCGCCGGCATTCAACGAAGCGCTCAGTTCGCCTAATAGATCGCATCCGGGCACGCTGCGCACGCGGCTGGAGGCCGAGGGCCTGCAGGCCGGGTACGAGACCGTGATCGTGTCCGAGCGCGGCCTCGACAAGTCCTCCGCGCTCGCGTTCCTGGCGCTGCAGTCGCTCGACCTGCCGCGCTTGTCCGTCCTGATGATGGGCACCGACGAGTGGACGCTGCGCGGCCTGCCTTGGGCAAAGCAAACCGCGCCGGCCGCGCCAACCCGCATCGTCGGCGGCAGCCGCACGGTCACGGCAACGCATGCGGAGGCGGCGGGACGGACACCCCACGTGTACATTGCCTCCGGCGCCGCACTGCCGACTGATGCTCCGGCCGGAACCGTGATCCACCTGCCGGCCAGCCGGCTGGTCAACGACGACGGCAGCGTGAAGCCGGCAGCCGAGTTGTGGACGGCGATCTCGAAGGCCGGCGTGCCGCGCCATGCGCAACTGGTGTTCGTGGCCGACGATGTCGGCGAAGCGGCGATGAATTATTACGTCTTCCAGCTGATGGGCTACCCGAACCTGCGCGTGCTGCTGCGGTTATGAGCTCTTCGCCCGGGCCACTGCAGATGAAACTCCCGTCCACCGCGGCTGCGCCCGCAGGTCTCACGAGCGTGCTTGGCCTGCGCCGCCTTGCGATCATGCTGATGGTCGCCGTGCCGATCGCAGCGCTGATCAGCATCGACTCCGAGACGCGCTTTTCAACGTGGCTGGCGCGCAGCGTCATTGTCGGCACCGGCGCGCTCGTCGCCTTCGGCCTCGCGGAGTCCCGGCCGCGACGCCTGCCGCGCTGGCTCGGGCGCTGGGTGTTTCAGTTGCTCGCGATGGCGTTGGCCGTTCCTTTCGCGGCCTACGCCGCCTACTGGATCACCGTGGGCGGTGCTCCGGAGTTCATGGCGAATCCGAAGCGCTTCGTCGGCTTCGGTCAGTTGACAATCGCGGGCATTTTCTTCGGCGCGTGGGTGGCGCTGGGGGCGATGATCCGGCAACGCGACGCCCGCGCGCATGCATTGTCGCTCGCGTTCGAGCGCGAGCGGCGTGAACTCGAACGGCAGGCCGTCGAGGCACGCACGCAGCTACTGCGCTCGCAGATCCAGCCGCATTTCCTGTTCAACACGCTCGCGAATATCCAGGCGCTGGTGGAGACCGGCTCGCCGCACGCACCGCAGGTGCTCGCGAGCCTGATCGCGTACCTGAAGGCGGCGGTGCCGCAGCTCGACGAGACCGTCAGCACGGTTGGCCGCGAGGTGGAGCTGGCGCGCGCGTACCTGGAGTTGATGCGGATGCGCATGCCCGACCGCCTTCGCTTTGCGCTCGACGTCGACCCGTCGGTGCTCGCCTGTCGCTGCCCGCCGACCACGCTGCTGACGCTGGTGGAAAACGCCGTGCGCCACGGCATCGACCCGGCCGAAGACGGCGGCGCCATCGATATCGCGGTCAAACGCAGCGGCGGCGACGTGCTGATCCGCGTCGATGACAGCGGCGTCGGGCCGGGCGTCTCCGGTGCCGGGACGGGCACCGGACTCAAGGCTCTGCGCGAAAGACTGACGCTCGCGTTTGGCGACGCCGCAGCGTTGCGCCTCTTCGAGCGCCCGCCGCACGGGTTCACGGCCGAAGTACAGTTCCCGGCCGAGACAGGCTGACATGACTCACTCACCCACTGCGCTGATCGCCGACGACGAGCCGATGCTGCGCGAAGCCCTCGCGCGGCTTCTGGCCGAGCTCTGGCCGGAAATTCGCGTCGTCGCGCAGGCGCGCAACGGCCGCGAGGCGATCGCGATGTTCGAGAAGCATCGGCCGGACGTGTGCTTCCTCGACGTGCAGATGCCGGGGCTCTCGGGCGTCGAGGCCGCGCGCGCGATCGGCCACCGGGCGCACCTCGTGTTCGTCACCGCCTTCGAGCAGTACGCGGTCGAGGCGTTCGCGCGCGGCGCGCTCGACTACCTCGTCAAGCCGGTGGAACGCGAACGCCTGCGGGAGACCGTCGAGCGCCTCAGGGAGCGGCTGCGCACGGTGCAGCCGCCGCCGGCTGCCACGGATGAACTGATCCGCGAACTCGCGGCCCGGCTCTCGGCAGCTCCACGCGACAACCGGCTGCGGTGGCTGCGCGCTGGCAGCGGCCAGGCAACGCGGCTGATTCCGGTGGAGGAGATCGACTTCCTGCGCGCCGACGAGAAGTACACGCTGGTGGGCTGGCGCGGCGACGGCGCGCGCCCCGGGGAGGCGCTGGTGCGCACGCCGCTGAAGGAACTCGCGGGCCAGCTCGACCCGGAGCAGTTCGTGCAGGTGCACCGCTCGGTCATCGTCAACCTCGGCTCGGTCAGCCACGTCACGCGCGGCCTCAAC
>Ga0316622_100004242_pt1 | contig 10491 bp, 9 predicted proteins | sample OWC_Aug_OW2_C1_D_FD_207646 | JGI IMG/M metagenome (GOLD analysis project Ga0316622, IMG submission 207646) | Wetland soil microbial communities from Old Woman Creek delta, Ohio, United States - OWC_Aug_OW2_C1_D5_C | ecosystem: Environmental > Terrestrial > Soil > Wetlands | place: USA: Ohio... | reverse complement strand
GCTTCGTCCCAGGACGTGCACGACCGCGCCCCCTGGCCCGACGCGGGGCAGCAGGCGCAACGGGGCGTCGCCCTCGACGGCCACGACCGCTCGCGCGGCCGCGATCGCCTCGCCGACCGTCCTCACTCGGCGGCCCTGGACGACGGCGGTCTCCAGCGCGGCGCGATCGGCCGGCAGGAGGTCCTCCGGGGCGGGGTCCAGGAGGACTCGGAGACCTTGCAGGTCGCCGGGCTCGATCGGGTGGTCGACCACCTCGTCGCCGCCCATCACGACCCGGTACGGCACTCCGGCCGCGGCCAGCGCCTCCCCCATCCCGATCCAGCGCTCGCGATCGGCGGCGAACGAGCGGTGCGGCATCACGAGCGCCACCTCGGCCCACGGCCGGAAGCCGTCCAGGAGCTCCCGGCGCTCCCGCACGAACCGGTAGAGCGGCGCGTAGGCTTCCCGCGGTCCCTCGTACCAGTGCGTGCCCTTCTCCTCCGTGTAGCACCACTGGCGGTGCGGGGCCATCAGGCGCTGGCCGGCGGCGTAGGAGGCCGCGATCCACGCGCGGACGAGCCCCGAACGGCCGTGCTCCTTCACGAACGCCCAGTCCTGCCCGCTGGCCGTGGCCGCGAGCGGGCGGTCCACCGCGTCGGCCAGGCGGTACGCGAAGAGCGGACGGTCGGAGAGGCGGAGGGAGGCCGCGCCGTGCTCGATCTCGGCGCTGAAGAAGTCGAGGGCCCGGTAGTCCGCGAGGTGGTTCGGCCAGAGGAGCCCCGCGTTCGCGGACAACGGCACCTCGCGCCCGGCCTCCCGCGCGGCGAGCGCCCGGAGCTCGGCCATGTACGCCGCGGCGCCGCGGAGCTGGTAGGCCGACCACTCGCGCCAAAGCGGATGGTCCTGCACGCGCCGCGTCTCGCCGGCCGGGGCGTCCCCGAGCCACCGGCGGACGCTCGCGCGGTAGTCGGGGTCGCGGGCACGGAAGCCCTCGACGCAGCGGTCGCAGAAGCAGGCCCCGAGGAAGAGCGCCCCCGCGGTCCCGAGGTGGTCGTCCACGTGCACGCCGTGGGCGCCTCCACGGACGATCGTTGCCAGCCGCTCCTCAAGGAAAAGCCGGAACTGGGGCTGCCGGGTGCAGCACCACCAGTACGGCACTCCCTGGTGCCGGTGATCGGTCAGCCAGGGGACCTTGATGGGCTGACCGTGCACGTCGCGGCAGAGCCCCGCCTCCCACGTCGTCGGGAAGCGGTCGTGGTACGCGGCGAACTCCGTGACCATGCCGACGCTGCCGTAGAACACGACACCCCGGGCCGCTTCCAGCGACTCCGGCGTCGGAGTGCCGCCCCAGGCCAGGACCGTGGCGCCGTAGTCGGCATAGACCGCCCGCTCGGCCTCGTACATGAAGACCACGTCCGAGGGCCGCAGGGCGGGAGAGGCGCCGGCCGAGGATGCGTACGCACGCAGCGGCCGGGCGAGGCAGGCCCCCGCCGTCGCGAGCGAGACACGGCGCAGGGCCTGCCGGCGATCCAACGCCCTACTTGCCGGCGATCGAGACGAGGTCGATGTCGAAGACGAGGGTCGAGTTCGCGGGGATCGGGCCGACCGCCTGGTTGCCGTAGCCGAGCGACGGCGGGATGGTGAGCCGGCGCTTCCCGCCCACCTTCATGCCCGGGACGCCCTGGTCCCAGCCGGCGATGACCTGGCCGGCCCCCACGCGGAACACGAAGGGCTGATTGCGGTCGTAGGAGCTGTCGAACTTGGCGCCGTTCGTGAGCGTGCCGACGTATTGCACCGTCACGGTATCGCCGACGGCCGCCGTGGCGCCCGTGCCCACGACGAGGTCCTCGGAGACGAGCGTGCCGCCTCCGGAGGGCGCCGTGGCGGTGTCGCCGCCTCCACAGGCGGCGAGAGCCAGAAGAATCAGAGCGGAAAGCCAACGGTTCAAGCGATGTCCTCCTCGGTCAAACCGCTATCGTACCGGCGATAATCCCCCGTGTCTCGCGACCGCCGCCGCTGGCTCGTTCCCCTCGCTTTCCTGGCCTTCGTGAGCCTCGGCCTGCCCGACGGCGTCCTGGGCGTCGCCTGGCCCTCGCTCCGGCGCAGCTTCGACCGGCCCATCGACCAGCTCGGCCTGATCCTGCTCTCGATGATGGCGGGCTATCTCGCCTCGAGCTTCAGCGCCGGCGCGATCCTCGGGCGCCTCGGAGTGGGACGGCTGCTGGTGGCGAGCTGCGCTCTCGTGGCGGCGAGCGCCGCCGCCTGGGCCGCGACGCCGTGGTGGCCCCTGATCGTGGCCGGCGGCTTCGTCTCCGGCCTCGGGGCGGGCGCCATCGACGCCGCGGTCAACGCCTTCGCCGCCGCCCGCTTCACGCCCCGCGTCATCACGTGGCTTCACGCCTGCTGGGGTCTCGGCGCGATGAGCGGGCCGCTCGTCATGACGGCCGTGATCGCCGGCGGCCACGGCTGGCGCCTCGGCTACCTGCTCCTCGCCGGCAGCCTCCTCGCGATGGCCGCCTGCTTTCACCTGACCCTCGGCCTCTGGCAGCTGCCGGCGGGGACGGGCGGCACGGGGGACGCGCGGTCCGTGGCGAGCCGCCTGCGCGAGGCGCTCGGCGAGCCGCGGGTCCGCGGCAACGCGCTCCTCTTCTTCCTGTACACCGGGGCCGAGACGAGCGCCGGCCAGTGGGCCTACTCGCTCCTCACCGAGGGACGCGGGATGTCCGCGGCGGGGGCCGGAATCGCGGCGTCCACCTACTGGGGCAGCATCTTCGTGGGGCGCCTGGCCTTCGGCGCGATCGCCCACCACGTGGCGCCGTCCACTCTCCTCCGCCTCGGCATGGCCGGCGCCCCCGTGGCGGCCCTCGTCGTGTGCCTGACCCGAAGCGGCGGCGGCGGCTTCGCCGGCCTCTTCGCCCTCGGCCTGCTGCTCGCCCCGATCTTCCCTCTCCTCATCGCCGAGACGCCGGCGCGGGTCGGCGAGCGTCACGCCGCCCAGGCCATCGGCTTCCAGATCTCGGCGGCGACGCTCGGCGCCGGCACGCTGCCCGCCCTCGCCGGCCTCCTCGCCCGCCACGCCGGGCTCGAGTCTCTCGGCCCGTTTCTCCTCGGCACGAGCGTCCTTCTCCTGCTCCTCCACGAGCGGGGCTCCCGCCGCTGAAGGCCAGCGCCCCGGAGCTCGCGTGCTATCCTCGCGCGATTCCCGATAGCCCGAGGTTCCATGGATCGAAACGCCGCTGCCGCCTCGCCCACCGCGACACCCGCTCTCGACGCGATCGCCTCCGACGCCGCGACGCTGGCCCCCGCCGAGGCAGCGGCCCTGCTCTCCCGCCTCCCCGACGCCGACCTGGCCACGGTCCTCCGCGCGCTCGGCCCGTCGCTCGCGGAGGACGTCCTCCTCGCGCTCGCGGAAGACCGCCGGCGCGCGGTTCTCGCCGCCGCGCCCCGCGACGAGGGCCAGCAGTGGACGCGGAACCTCACCTACCCCGACGACTCGGTCGGCCGGATCATGGAGCCGCCGCACGCGGTCTTCCGACCCGACCTCACCGTGGCGCAGACCGTCGAGCGGGTCCGGGAGCTGGCGAAGACGACGCTCGTCACCTACGGCTTCGTGACCGACGAGGCGGGGGTCCTCCAGGGCGTCGTGGCCATGCGGGACCTCCTGCTCGCCGAACGGGAGGACCGTCTCGACGCGGTCATGCTCCGCGAGCCCTTCGCGCTCCGGCCCGAGATGCCGCTCCTCGAGGCCGCGCGGCTCGTCGTGGCCCGCCACTTCCCCGTCTACCCCGTGGGCGACGCCGAGGGCCGGCTCGTCGGGATCGTGCGCGGCCGAACCCTGTTCGAGGAGCAGGCGCTCGAGATCAGCGCCCAGGCCGGGACCATGGTCGGCGTGGAGAAGGAGGAGCGGCTCTCGACACCGTGGCCGCGCAGCCTCCGCTTCCGCCACCCGTGGCTCCAGCTCAACCTGCTGACCGCGTTCGTCGCCGCGGCGGTCGTCGGGGCCTTCCAGGGCACGATCGACAGGCTCGTCGTCCTGGCCGTCTTCCTGCCCGTCCTCGCCGGCCAGTCCGGCAACACGGGCTGCCAGGCGCTCGCGGTGACGCTGCGCGGCCTCACCCTCGGCGAGCTGCGCCACGGCGGCGGTCGCCGGCTCGTCCTCAAGGAGGGGCTGCTCGGGCTGCTGAACGGCGCCCTCGTCGGGGTGTCGGCCGCCCTGGGCATGTACGGGGTGGCCCGCTCGCAGGGAAACCCCGCGGCCCCGCTGCTCGGCCTCGTGGTTCTCCTCGCCATGATCGGCAGCTGTGTCGTGAGCGGTCTCGCCGGCGCCCTCATCCCCCTGACGCTGAAGCGCCTCGGCGCCGACCCGGCGACGGCGTCGAGCATCTTCCTGACGACCGCGACCGATGTCGCGAGCATGGGCCTCTTCCTCGGCCTCGCCACGCTCATCGTGCTCTGAGTCGCACCCGCGCGACTCCGGGGAGGCGGTGCTAGGGCTCGCGCGGCAGAGGCCGGAACCGGATCGCGAGCGGCTGGAGGAGGCGCGCCTCGAGGGCCTGGAGGTCCTGCCGGTTCGCGGGCACGCCCTGGTCCGCGTGCCCGTCGGGCCACACCGTCATGGTCTCGGTCCGGTCGAATCCCCACTTGCTCGCCCGCCCGCGGACCACCTGCACGCCGTCGGGGAGAAAGGCGCTCCGGCTCTCCTGGACGCGCGCCTCGCCGATGAGGTCGAAGAGGACGCCGAGCGCCCCGCTCGTGGGTCGCCCGTGGAGGCCCGCGATCTCGGCGTACCAGAGCCGATCCTCGTAGTCGACCAGCCGGTAGGTGATGAGCCGCTTCTGGGTCACGCGCAGGTGCGGACTCGAGAGGTTGTCGTCGTAGGAGTACTCGTCCGCCTTCCCGGGGGCTCGCTCCCAGAAGATCCGGACGTTCGCGACCGCCCGGGGCGGCGGCCCCTGGAGTACGGCCTCCACCACCGCCTCCCGTCGGTAGTCGATCACCATGTCCTGCCCCACCTCGTAGGGGCGCCGGACGTAGAGAGGCGCCTTCGACGGAGGAAGGCCCGTGCGGGCGAGGAACGCGTCGTACCACTCCCGGTGGCCGATGAAGAGAGGGCGACGCTCGGGGTCCTTCGCCTGGGCCTCGTGGATCAGGGCCAGGACCACGTCCGCCTGGAGCCGCGGGCCGTTGGCCGTCGCGGTCAGCTCGTAGGCCTTCACCTCCTTCATGGCCTGGAGCAGGCGCTCGGTCGGCACCACGCGCCAGGCCGAGCTCGCCGCGCGCTCCGCGCCCTGCGGAGGCGGCGGCGCGAGGAGGAGGAGTCCGGCGAGGGCCCCGAGGAGCGCGAGCGGCATGGGGCTCGCATCATCGCATGCGTCGCCCTCCTCACGATCACCGACGCATCCTCGACACGCGGCGCGCCCGGGCCCATAATCCGGGGCGCCCGATGAGCCAGCCTGTCTTCGTCCTCGAGAACCCAATCCTGGACTACCCGTGGGGGTCGCGCACCGCGATCGCGGAGCTCCTGGGGCGGCCGGTGCCGTCGGCCGGGCCCGAGGCCGAGCTGTGGATCGGGGCACACCCCAAAGCGCCGTCCCGCATCGTCGCCCCCGCCGGCCTCGGCACCCTCGACCAGGCCATCGAGAACGACCCCGTCGGCATTCTCGGCAGCGAGGTCTGCGATCACTTCGGGAACGAGCTGCCGTTCCTGTTGAAGGTCCTCGCCGCCGCGGAGCCGCTCTCGATCCAGGCGCACCCGAACCACGAGCAGGCCCGCCGCGGCTGGGAGCGCGAGAACGCCGAGGGCGTCCCCGTGGAGGCCCCTCACCGGAACTACCGCGACCCGAACCACAAGCCCGAGCTCGTGTGCGCGCTCACGCCCTTCGCCGCGCTCAAGGGATTCCGGCCCGTCCCGGACATCGCCCGCAACCTGGAGTCCGTCGCGCGCCCGGAGATCGCGCCCGAGCTGGGGCGCCTCGCACGGGATCAGACGCCCCTCGCATTGCGGGCGCTCTTCGCCCGGCTCATGACGCTCGACCCCGAGGAGCAGGCGCCGCTTCTCCGGCGCGCCACCGGGGAGGCGGCGCGGCGCCGCCGGGCCGATCTCGCGTGGGAGTGGGTCGCCCGCCTCATGGCCCGCCACCCGGGTGACGTTTCCGCCCTCGCCCCCCTCTACCTGAACGTGGTGACGATCGGCCCGGGGGACGCCCTGTTCCTTCCCGCCGGGGAGCTGCACGCCTACCTCGAGGGCACGGCGCTCGAGATCATGGCGAACTCGGACAACGTCCTGCGCGGCGGCCTCACCCCCAAGCACGTCGACGTCCCCGAGCTGCTCGCGACGCTCGTCTTCGAGGGGCGGGTCCCCGAGGTGCTGAAGGCGACCGCGGCCGGGCCGGGCGAGGGCGCCTACCGCACGCCCGCGAGGGAATTCGAGCTCTCCCTCCTCGACGTGGAGCCCGACCGGCCCTTCCTGCCCAGCCCCGGGCGCGGGGTCGAGATCCTCCTCGGCCTCGCCGGGGCGACGCGCCTCCTCGCCGGAGGCCAGACGACGCCCCTCGGGCCCGGCCGCTCGGTCCTCGTCCCCGCCGCCCTCGACACCTACACGATCGACGGCAGCGGCCGCGTCTGCCGCGCGCGCGTCCCCGCCTAGTCGCCGGCGCGGGCTAGGGGGTCCGGGCTCGCCGTGCCTTCGCCCAGGCCTGGAACTCGGCCTCCATGGCGTCCGTCCACTTCGAGTCGACCTGCCCCGGGGTGTACTTTCCCTGCCGCAGCATCTCGTGGCCCCAGTCGTCGCGGAAGCGCACGTCCTCGGAGCTGGTCACGACCTTCTCCGCGAGGTGCGGCGGGACGAAGGTGAGCCCCTCGGGGTCGCTCAGGATCACGTCTCCCGGTAGCACCGTCACCCCGCCGATCCGGATGGGCACGTTGATGCCGACGAGGGTCGTGTCGGCGAGGGCGGTCGGGTGGAAGTCCCGCACGAAGCCGTGGAAGCCCTGGATCTCCAGGATCCCCGAGACGTCGCGCACCGAGCCGTTCACCACGACGCCCTTGCCGGTCTTGGCGAAGATGGAGGTGCCGAGGTTGTCGCCGATGAACGTGCCCTTGTCGATCTTGCCGAAGAGGTCGACCACGAGGACGTCGCCGGGCTGGAGGGTGTCGATCACCCAGGAGTTCTGGCCCTTCGCCACGCGGGCCTCGGCGGCGGCGGCCTTGTTGATCGCCCCGTTGAGGTCCGGGCGCAGCGGCATGAACACCGCGGTCACCACGCGCCCCACCAGCCGGCGCCCCGGGGCTCCGGCGTTGATCTCCTTCCAGCCACCCTCGAACTGCAGCTTGTAGCCCGCCTCGGTGAGGACGCCCCACGCCTCCTCGGCCGTGACCTCCTTCATCCGCTCGAGCAGGGTGTCGGGCACCTTCGGCCGAGCGTCCGGGAAGCGCTCGCCCGTCCACTCCGACGTGATCGCGGCCCGCTGCTCCTTCGAGAACATGCCGAGCTGCGCCTCGGCGCTGCCGGCGGCGACGCTGAGCGCGACCGCGAGCCCGGCTGACTTCATGCTCATCCTCCGCCTCCCTCGTGAAAACGGCGCAAGGGTAACACGGGCGCTCCCGCCCGCTCTTCGCCGGGCGGCCCCGGTTCTGGTAGCCTTTCCCGCGATGGCTCCGCTGCTGACGCCGCGCCGCGTGTGGATCGCCCGCGCCCTCGCCGTGGTCGTGGACCTCGCCCAGGTCGCCCTCCTCCCGGCCGAGCTCACGCCCCTCAACAATGGGATCGACGTGGCGACGGCGGTGGCGATGCTCGGGCTCGTGGGCTGGCACTGGGCCTTCCTGCCCACGTTCGTGGCCGAGCTGGTCCCGTTCGTGGACCTCGTGCCGACCTGGACCCTGGCCGTGATGTTCGCCACGCGGGGGCGCGCTCAGGCGCCGCGGGAGGGGTCGGGCTCGTAGAGCAGCCCGATCTCGTAGAGCCCCGGCGGCACGTCGAAGAGCACGCTGCCGAGGCCGTCCAGCCGGAGACGGCGATCGTCCCCCCCGTCGTCCCGCGAGAGGTGGACGACGATGTCGGTGAGGTTGGGGATGTCGGGAAGCTGCACCTGGAAGTACGACCGGTGGACCCCGTCCGGCCCCTCCTCGTCGAACACCCGGAGCGGGCCGAACTCGGAGAGCGCGGGGACGTCTTCCGGGATGCGGATCCGGGGCGTGGCGTGCCCGAGCCGATCGCGCAGGTACGCCTGCAGGGCGACCTCGACCTCCATGAGGCGAAAGAGCGACCGCGCCACGCGGTTCTTCCGGAGGATGCCCAGCAGCGGCACCGCGACCACGTCGCGCGCGAGCGCGTGCTCGCCCGCCGCGATCAGCGTGGCGAGCTGGTCCAGGCTCTTGAACAGCATCCCGCTCTCCACCGGCGCCAGCCGCACGCTCGAGACCTCGAGCAGGATCGTCTCCAGGAGCCCGAGCGAGGCGTGGCTCTCGTCACGGCGGCCGTCGTCGTCGACCTCCTCCCACGCCATCTGGACCAGGGTGGGCACGAGGCGGAAGAACGTGGCCTTGACCTCGCGCGAGGACTCCGCGGCCAGGGTCGGCACCAGCGCCTGGAAGAAGACGATGAAGCTTTCGACGGCCTGCGCCGCCTCGCGCCGCGGGCTGCGCCGGCCGGACTCGATCAGCCCGTTGCAGCGCCGGGCGAGGACGGCCGGGGAGAGGTCGATGAAGGTGCTCTCCCCGATCGGCGGCTCGCCGGGCGCGAGGGGGGCGAGAAACGCCGAGAGCGCCGCGCGGTAGCCGCGGGCGCCGGCCGCGCCCTCCGCCGCCGAGGAGACCGCCACCCCGGACTCGGCGACGAGCCCCTCGAGCTCCGAGAGGAAGGCCGGGTCGAACGTCTCGTCGTCGGGCGGCTCCGGGATCGCGACCTCCTCCGCGCAGTGTATGCGGGGCTCACGCCGCGGGCAACGACGGTGGCGGCGCGGCCCCGAATCCGCGTACACTCCGCGCGGCCACCGATGAAGCGGCTGTCTCGCCACCTCTCGCAGCTCCTGCCCGCGCTCCTCTCGCTGGGGCTGCTCGCCTGGGTCCTGCGCTCCGCGGACGTGGGCCGGGCCCTGGGGCTCGTGAACGCGCTGGGCTGGCGACTGCCCTTCCTCCTCCTGCCCAACCTGGCCGCGTTCCTCGCGGAGACCAGCGGCTGGTGGCTCTCCTTCGCGCGCCTGGGCTCGCGCCCGCCCTTCCGCCGGTTGCTCGCGGTGCGGGTCATGGTGGACGCGCTCATGCTCGGCCTGCCCTCGGGCTCGGTCGTGTCCGAGACGGTCCAGCCCTACCTGCTCAAGCGCCGCTGCGGGGTGCCCACGGAGACGGGCATCGTGGCCTCCGTCGCGCGGAAGTTCTTCGTCGTGACCTCCCACGGGCTCTTCCTGGGCCTTTCGACGCTCCTCGCCTGGCCGCTGCTCGACCAGGACTCGACCGCCGCCATCGGCCAGCGCGGCCTGCCCTGGCTGCTGCTGGCGACGTCGGTCGGCCTCGTGGGCGCGGCGCTCGGCGCCGTCCTCGCCACCGCGCACGGCCGCGTGGCCGACCGCCTGCACCGCGGTCTCGACCGCCTCGGCGGGCGATGGCTCGGGTCGTGGCTGGAGCGCAACGCGCTGCGCTTCCAGCGGACCGACGAGGGGCTGGCCGCGTTCTTCAGGCAGGAGCCGGTCGCGCTCCTGCCCTCGATCCTGCTCTACGTGGCGGGCTGGTTCCTGCGCGCCCTCGAGACCTGGCTCTTCCTCCGGCTCGTGGGCGTCGACGTTCCCCTGCCGGCGGCCATGGTGATCGAGACCGCGCTCATCCTCGTCCGTGCCATGGCCGTGCCCGTCCCCGCCGGCCTCGGCGTGCAGGACGCCGGCTACGTCCTGTGCCTGCGGGCGCTCGGGGTCCCGGACGCCACCACCGTGGGCGCCGCCTTCGTCCTGCTCAAGCGCGGGAAGGACTTCTTCTGGATCCTGCTGGGCTTCCTGCTCCTGGGCCTCGGGCGCCGGCGCGGAGAGGCCGTGCTCGCCGCGGCGCCCGGGGAGGGCACCGCCTAGTCCTCCCGACGCCGGAAGGCCCGGATGTCCACGACGTTGCCGCCGGCCTCGTCCGGCGCGCCGGGCCGCGCCGCCGCGGGTGCTTCGGCCTCGGCGGGCGGGGCCTCCGGCGGCGCGCCCTCTTCTTCCCCGGCCTCGAAGCGCAGCCCGAACTGCGCCGACGGGTCCGCGAAGGCCACGAGGGCGGCGAAGGGCACGTGGAGCCGCTCCGGCGCCCCGCCGAACCGCAGCGTCACCGAGAAGGCGTCCTCGCCGACCGCGAGGTCCCGGTACTGGTGCTGCAGGACGATCGTCATCTCCTCGGGGTAGCGGGCGCGCAGGCCGGGCGACATCGCGACCCCCGGGTGCGAGGTCCGGAAGGTCACGTAGAAGTGGTGCTCGCCGGAGAGCCCCTCGCTCGCCGCGACGCGCAGCGCCTGCCGGGGCACGTCGCGAAGCGCTTCCCGCACGAGCCGCG
>Ga0316622_100004241_pt1 | contig 10492 bp, 12 predicted proteins | sample OWC_Aug_OW2_C1_D_FD_207646 | JGI IMG/M metagenome (GOLD analysis project Ga0316622, IMG submission 207646) | Wetland soil microbial communities from Old Woman Creek delta, Ohio, United States - OWC_Aug_OW2_C1_D5_C | ecosystem: Environmental > Terrestrial > Soil > Wetlands | place: USA: Ohio... | reverse complement strand
GCTGCGCGCGGTGAGCAGCCAGAACGGATAGTCCTGCGCGCGGCCACCCGTCTGGCCGATGACGGCCTCCCACAGCCCGGGGAAATCCTTCCACACCGGCAGCGCCTGGTATTCCTTCAGCTGGGTGTCCCACCAGTGCATGTCGTTCTCGTGCAGGCGGCGGCCCAGTTCGGCGCCCACGCGCATCAGCCGCTCCTGGTAGGGCAGTTCGAAGCGCAGGCCGTGCCTGACCATCGTCGGCAGCAGGTACCAGTCGCGCCGTGGATACGGTTTGGTCGCCAGGCCATGTTCCTTCCACCAATCGAGACCGTGCGATGACGCGCCGTCGCTGACCTCGGCGCTCGCCGCGCGGCACACCGCATCCCAGATCTGTTCGCGGCTGTGCTCCTTGTGGAGATCGAGCGAGAAGTCGCCGTGCTCGCCTTTCAGCGGCACCCCGCCCGCCCCCTTGTTGATGGCGGCGTAGTACTTGTCGGCGAGGCCGGTGCGGTGCGCCAGCTCGGTGGCGATATCGGTGAGGTCGCGCGCCTGGCCGTGCGCGGCCACCACGGGCTGGCGCAGCGCGAAGCCCTGGTGGTCCCAGAACGACTCCTGGTATTTGGTGCCGCCGATGCGCCAGAGCTGCAGGCTCTCCAGGTCGGTGGCGTCGGGCAGCAGCACGTCGGCGAAGTGGTTGGTCTCGTCGTGCGTGTAGGCGAAGGCGACCATGAACGGGAAACGCGCCATCTTCTCGCCCAGCGCCTTCGTGTCCCAGAACGAGATCCCGGGGTTGGTGCGGTAGACGATCCAGACATCCGGCAGCGTCACGCGCGGCAGGCCCTTGGGCGTCTCGTCGAGGAACAGCCACGAGAAATGCGTCGGCCCCAGCGCCTGGCTCCACGGGCCGTCGGCGGCCAGCGGCACCATCGTGCGGTAGGCGTTGCGGATATTGGGCTTGAGCGACCAGTGCGCCTTGTCGGTCGGGTTGAGCGGGTAGTGCATGAAGCCGTCGGGACCGGGCTTGACGCTCTCGTGCCGGTGCGACATCGGCCGCGTCAGCCGCACCGTGGTGCCGATGGTGCCGCCGGGGACCTCGAGCGCGCCGACCAGCGTCGCCAGCACCGTGCGCGCCCAGCAGCATTCGAAACCGCCCCAGCCGTTGTTGACGGTCTTGCCCATCGTCAGCGCCACCGGACGGTAGGGCATCGTGATGCCGTCGATCTCGATCGTCTGGCCGACACAGGCGTGGTCGATCCACTCGTTGGCGATGCGGCGCATCGTCGCCGCGGGCACGTCGCAGACCGTCTGCGCCCACTCCGGCGAGTACGCCTGCATGTGCTCGACCAGCCGCGTGAAGGCGGTGCTGCCCTGCAGCCGGCCTTCGGCGAGCACGTCGCCGTCGGGGCCGATCTCCACGGCATCGGCCTCGAAGCGGCCCTCGACCGCCTCCAGCAGCCCCGGGCTGTCGTGCACCCGGGCCGCCTGGGTCCCCAGGTCCCAGACCAGCGGCTGCTGGCCGGCGCGATCGCGCAGGTAGTAGCCATGCGGCCCGACGAGGTAGGGCGATGCCGTGCGCTGCGCCAGGAACGGCAGGTCGAGCCGCGAGCGCGGCACTTCGTGCAGCAGCACGTGGATCAGCGCATACAGGAAGGCGGCATCGGTCTTCGGCTTGATCGGCACCCATTCGGCCGAGCAGGCGCCGGTGACCGACAGGTGCGGCTCGACCTGCACCCGCTTCATGCCGCGCACGCGTGCCTGCGCATGCCGGAAGACGCCGGTCACGCCACCCGAGGCCTCGATGTTGGAGCCGCAGGAGATCAGGTAGTTGCAAAGCGGTGTATCGGGGGTGACGATGAAGGCGCGGTGCCAGAACTCGCCGTAGAGGTGCTCCGAGTGGTAGCACTTGACACCCTGGCCGGAGCCGAAGCCCATGTCGACCGGGCCCCAGGCGGCCAGGAAGGCCGGCAAGGTGCCCATGTACGACTGTGGCGTGCCGGCGCCGCCGAAGCTGGCCGCCACGCGCGGGTAGCCCGAGGCGTCGGTCAGGCCTTGCTCGCGAACGGTTTGCAGCTTGCCGACGATCAGCGTCATCGCCTCCTGCCACGAGATCTCGACGAAGCCAGGGTCCTCGTCGCGCCCCTTCTTCGGGTTGGTGCGCTTCATCGGCGCCAGCACGCGGTGCGGGTTGTAGGTCTTCTGGACCAGGCCGAAGGCCTTGACGCAGACCTTGCCGCCTCCCGGGTGCACGTCGGCGGCGCAGAAGTTGGGCTCGACCTCGGTGGCCACGCCGTCCTCGACCTTCACCGTCAGCAGGTCGGGGCCGGCCACGCACTGGTAGCAGTAGGTGGGCACGCGGTGCATGGTGGTGGCGGCGGTCATCGCGAGCCTCCCTCAGCCGCCGGACCCGGACGGGGCGGAGCGGGCGGCCTGGGCCTTCGCGGCCTTCGCCGCCAGCCGCTGCGCGGTCTTGGCGATGTCGACGACGAAGCGCGAATGGCGCCCGCGAACGATGGGCTCGACGGCGTCGCGGCCCTCGACCTCGAACACCACGGCGCGGCCGGCGACCTCGGCCACGCGCACCGTCAGCTCGACCCCCATGCCGAGCAGCGTGGCACCGATGTGATCGATCTCCACCCGCGTGCCGACCGAGTCCTCGCCCGCGTCCAGGTGCGCCAGCAGCAGGTTGCGGCAGGTCATCTCGATATCGCGCACCAGCATCGGCGTGGCGTAGACACGCGCCGCCTCGCCCATGAAGTCGATCGTGCGTTCGCGGTCGACGTCGAACCTGGCGTGAGCCTCGAGTCCGGCTTGCAGGGTGGGTTTCATGGCATGTCCTCGTCTCTGGGGGGTCAATGGCCGAGATAGGCCTGCTGCACCTGCGGGTCGCGCAGCAGCTCGGCCGCGCGGCCCTGGCCGACGATGCGGCCGGTCTCCATCACGTAGCCGCGGTCGGCGATCGCCAGCGCGGCACGCGCGTTCTGGTCGACGAGCAGGATCGTCGTGCCGCGCGCTTTCAGCATCGCGATGTGGCCGAAGATCTCGGCCACCAGCAGCGGCGCCAGGCCCATGCTCGGCTCGTCGAGCAGCAGCAGGCGCGGGTCGGTCATCAGCGCGCGGCCGATGGCCAGCATCTGCTGCTGGCCGCCGGACAGGTTGCCGGCGGCCTGGTTGCGCTTCTCGCTCAGCACGGGGAACATCGCCCACACCGTGTCCAGCGTGGCGCGCGTGCCGCGCGCGAAGCTGCCGAGCAGCAGGTTGTCCTCGACGCTGAGCGGGCCGAAGACCTGGCGTCCCTCGGGCACCTGCACGATGCCGCGCCGCACGCGCTGGCGCGGCCGTTCCGAGCGGATGTCGGCGCCCTCGAAGCGCAGCGTCGCGGCGGTGGCGGGCTGCACGCCCGACAGCGAGCGCAGCAGCGTCGTCTTGCCGGCGCCGTTGGCGCCGACGATGGCCACCAGTTCGCCGCCGTCGACACGCAGCGCGATATCGGTCAGCGCCGGAATGCGCCCGTAACGGCTGGACAGGCCGGCAACCTCAAGCATGGACCACCTCGGCCGGGGCTTCGGCGGCCGTCTCGGCGCCCAGGTAGGCCTCGATCACGCGCGGGTCGTGCGCCACCTCCGACGGCGTGCCCTCGGCCAGGCGGGCGCCGCGCTCGAGCACGAGCACGCGGTCCGAGACCTCCATCACCAGGCGCATGTTGTGCTCCACCAGCACCACCGTCATGCCGCCCTTGGCCAGTTCGCGGATCAGGCCGTCGATCTCGTGCGCTTCGGTCGGGTTCAGCCCGGCAGCCGGTTCGTCGAGCAGCAGCAGCCGGGGTTCGGCGGCCAGCGCGCGCGCGATCTCCAGCCGCTTGAGCGCGCCGTAGGGCATGGCGTCGGCGCGCGCGTCGACCCAGGCGCCGAGGCCGACGCGGTGCATCAGCGCCTCGGCCTGCGCGCGGTTCAGCGCCTCGGCGCGGCGCAGCGCCGGCAGGCGGAAGATGGCCGGCACGAGCGCCGTGTTCTCGTGCAGGTGGCGCCCGGTCATCACGTTCTCGAGCGCGCTCATGTTGAAGAACACCTGCAGGTTCTGGAAGGTGCGGCCCAGGCCGGCGGCGGCCCAGCGGTGCGTCGGCTGGCCGGTGAGGTCCTGGCCGGCCAGGCGGACGCGGCCGCTGTCGGGCACGTAGATGCCGGTCATCAGGTTGAGCAGCGTCGTCTTGCCGGCGCCGTTGGGGCCGATGATCGCGTGCACGGTGCCGGGCCGCACCTCGAACGACAGGTCGTCGATGGCGCGCACGCCGCCGAAGCCCTTGCTCAGATGTTCGACGACCAGAAGGCTCACTGGACTGCCCTCCGCGCTACGCGCTCCTGGATGAGCGCTTCGGAGCGGCCAGGCGCTCTCATGGCCGGCCCCGCGAAAGCAGCCGCTGCAGCGTCGGCACGATGCCGCGCGGGAAGAACACCATCGTGGCGATCAGGATGGCGCCGAAGGTCATCATCTCGTAGTCCTTCAGCACCGTCAGGAACTGCGGCAGCAGCGTCAGCACGGCGGCGCCGACGACCGCACCCCAGATCGACGCCATGCCGCCGAAGACGACCATGATGACCAGTTCCACCGAGTGCAGGAACGAGGCCTTGGCCGGCGTGATGAAGCCGGCGTAGTGCGCGGTCAGCGCGCCCGCGGTGGCGGCGATCAGCGCCGACTGCACGAAGACGCGCAGCTTCCAGCGGGCCGAGTCGATGCCCACCGTCTCGGCGGCGACCTCCGAGCCGTGCAACGCACGCAGCGCGCGGCCGATCGGCGAGTCGATGAGATTGAGCGCGAACCACACCGTGAGCCACAGCGCCAGGCCGACGATCGCGTACCAGGGCAGCTCGCCCTGGATCACGCGCCCGAACAGCAGCAGCGGCGGCACCGCCATGCCGTCGGGGCCGCCGGTCAGGCGGTCCTCGTTGGACAGCACGATCGAGACGATGACGCCCAGGCCGAGAGTGGCCATCGCCAGGTAGTGGCCCTTCAGGCGCAGCGTCGGCCGGCCGACGAGCCAGGCCAGCGCACCGACCGCGGCCACCGCCACCGGCATCGACAGCCACGCCGGCCAGTCCCACCGGGCGGCGAGGATCGCGCTGCCGTAGCCGCCCAGCGCATAGAAGCCGGCGTGGCCGAGGCTGATCTGGCCGGCGTAGCCGATGAGCAGGTTGAGGCCGACGCAGACGATGGCGTTCAGCGCGACCAGGATCGCGACCTCGAAGAAATAGTTGTTCGGGAAGATCAGCGGCAGCAGCGCGAGCACCAGCGCCAGCGCGCTCAGGCCGCCGGTTCGCGACGACGCGAATCGGCGCGTCCAGCCGCTGGCCGCGGGCGCAGGGACGACCGAGGTCGCGGGCCCGGTGCGCTCAGACACGTTCGCTGCGGCGGGCACCGACCAGCCCTCCGGGCATGAAGAACAGCACGCCGAGGATGACGACGAAGGCGATCGCGTCCTTGTAGGCCGACGACACGAAGCCCGCGCCCAGGCTCTCGAGCAGCCCGAGCAGCAGACCGCCGGCGACCGCGCCGCCGAAGCTGCCCAGGCCGCCGAGCATGGCTGCGGCGAAACCCTTCAGCCCGAGCATCACGCCAACGTCGTACGAAGTGAAGGTGATGGGTGCCGTCAGCACGCCGCCGAGCGCGCCGAGCATGGCCGCGAGCGCGAAGCTCACGAGCATCACGCCGCGCGTCGAGATGCCCATCAGCTGTGCCGCCAGCGGGTTGATCGCCGTGGCGCGCATCGCCTTGCCATACAGGGTGCGGCTGAAGAACCAGCCCAGGGCCAGCACCGCCAGCGCCGTGCCGCCCAGCACCCACAGGCTCTGCGGCACGACGGTGGCGCCGAAGACCGCAATCGGCTCGTTGCCCGAAAAGGCCGGCAGCGGGTGCACGCGCTTGTCCCACAGCACCTGCGCCACGCCGCGCAGGAACAGCGCCACGCCGATGGTGATGATGATCAGCGTCACGACGTCGGCCTTGCCCGAGCGCTGCGCCGGTTCGATGGCCAGCTTCTCGACCAGCAGGCCGACGATGCCGGCCACCGCCACCGCCAGCAGCACCGCGACGGTCACCGGCAAGCCGGTGGCGACCAGCGACACGGCGGCCATGCCGCCGACCATCACGAATTCGCCTTGCGCGAAATTGATCGCGTGGCAGGCGTTGTAGACGATGGAAAAGCCGAGGGCGACGAGCGCGTAGATCGCGCCGGAGGTCAATCCGGCGGCGACGAACTGCATCCAGGGATCGCCCATGGCAGGCTCCGGCGCGGGCTGGCCAGCTTCACTTCACCAGCGACCAGGTGCCGTTCTTCACTTCGAGCATGCGAAAGGCGCTGAGGTCCAGCCCCATGTGGTCGGTGGCCGACATGTTGACCACGCCGCCGGTGCCGACATAGCCGCGCGTGGCCTCCAGCGCGTCGCGCACCTTGGCGCGATCGGTGCCGCCGGCGGCCTTGACGGCGCCCACCGCGAGCATCAGGCCGTCGTAGGCGTGGCCGCCGAAGGTCGAGACATCGCTCTTGTAGCGGCCCTCGTAGGCGTCCCGGTAGCCGGTGACGACAGGCTTCTGCGCGTCGCCGGCGTCCAGCAGGTCGGCCACCAGCAAGGCCGCGGCGGGCAGGCGCACGCCGTTGGCGGCGTCGCCGGCGAGCTTGATGAACTCCTTGGACGCGACGCCGTGCGACTGGTACAGCGGCAGCGTGATGCCGACCTGGCGGTAGTTGCGCGTGACGAGGGCCGGGCCCTGGCCGAAGCCGGCGTTCAGCACCGCCTGCGCGCTGCTGCCGCGGATCTTCGTCAGCTGTGCCGTCATGTCGGTATCGGTGGCGCCATAGGTTTCGTCGGCGACGATCTCCACGCCGTGGGCGGGTGCCACCTTCAGGCACTCGGCACGCATCGACTTGTCGAAGCCGCCGCTGCCGGAGATCAGCGCCGCCTTGGTGGCGCCGCGGGCCTTCATGTCGACGAAGATCTTGTCGCAGGCCATGCGGTCGGTGTGCGGCGTCTTGAAGACCCATTTCTTCACCGGCTCGACGATCACCACCGCGCCGGCCAGCGAGATGAAGGGCACGCCGGCCTGCTCGACCAGCGGCACCGCGGCCATCGTCGTGCCGGTGGTCGAGCCGCCGACGATGATGTCGACCTTGTCCTGCTCGAGCAGCCGCTTGGCGAAGGTGCGCGCCTTCTCGGCGTCACCGGCATCGTCGTAGGCGGTGAGTTGCAGCTTGCGCCCGTTCACGCCACCGGCGGCATTGATGCGCTCGACGTAGAGTTCCAGCGTCTTCAGCTCGGGGTCGCCGAGAAAGGCCGCCGGTCCGGTGACCGACAGGAAGCTGCCGATGCGGATCGGTTCCTGCGCCCCGGCCGGCGCCGCGACGGTGGCCAGAATCGCGAGGGCGGCGCTTGCCAGCAGGCGGGTGCGGCGCAAGAAGGTCATGGTCGTCTCCTGGGGTGGTGCGGATCGCGCCGCGATGCGGTCGCGGCTCCTTCGGGCGTCGTTGCGCTCAGGCGGGCCCGGCGCAGTCTTAGAATGCACTTTGAGGCGCATTCTGGTACTGGAATGCCGGTATTTATTTGACCTGGGTCAGTTTTTCGGGAGTTGCCGTGGGTTCGAAATTGCCGCAGGAAGGCCGTCGTGCCGCGCGCCGGTCAGGGGTGGCGGAGCGCCCCGCGGCGGTCGACGCGGAAGTGGTGGTGCGCCCGGTGCGGCAGGCCGACTTGCCCGAGGTGATCGCGCTCGACGCCACCGTGACCGGGCTGCACAAGGCCGACTACTGGCAGCGCGTCTACCGGCGCTACGGCATCGGCGGGCAGGGCTTGCGGCACTTCCTGGTGGCGGTGCAGGGTGACCGTGTGCTCGGATTCATGATCGGCGAGGTGCGCGACTGGGAATTCGGCTCGCCGCCCTGCGGCTGGGTGTTCGCGATCGACGTCGACCCGCGGGCTCGCCAGCAAGGGGTGGGCACGCGGCTGCTGGCGGCGATGCGCGAGCGCTTCGAACGCGTCGGCGTGCGCGTGCTGCGCACCATGCTGGCCAGCGACAACCCGCTCATCCTGTCCTTCTTCCGCAGCCAGGGCATGACGGCGGGCCGCCTGATCCCGCTCGAGCTGGCCATCGGCCCGCAGGACTGAGAGGGCGTCCATGAAACTGCAGAAGAATACGGAGCTGGCGCTGTACAGCGTGCTCGAATTCGCCGCCCGGCCCGGCGAGCACGTGCCGGCCGCCGAAGTCGCGGCCAAATACGGCGAGTCGCTGCACCATCTGGCCAAGGTGCTCTCGGAACTGGCGCGTGCGGGCATCGTCGACTCGGTGCGCGGCGTCGGAGGCGGCTACCGTTTCGCCGCCAATCCGCGCCGGCTCACGCTGCTCGACGTGATCCGCCTGTTCGAGGATCTGGGGGCGGCGGCCCCTGCAGCGGCGCAGGGCGCCACGCCGGTGGATCATGCGCTCGGCCAGGTGCTGGCGGAAATCGACCAGATCGCGCAGGCCACCTTCGGCTCGATCACGGTGGCCACCATGCTGGGCATGGTCGAGCGCGCCGCGAGGCGCTCGCCGTGAATGGGCACACCTCCGGTGCACGCCGAGGTGCAGTGATGACCGGGTGACCAGCGGCCAGAGCCACCTGCTACCATTTCAGCCAGGGTCACACCGTGCTCGATACACGCAACTTCGACATCCCGCGCTTCCTGTCGGTGCTGCCGCTTTTCTCGGACATCGGCAGGCCGGAGCTCGAGCGCCTGGCCAAGGGCTGCCAGCTGCGGCGTTTCGAACGCGGCGAGATGGTCTTTCGCATGGGCGAAGCCTGCGACTCGTTCCACGTCGTCGTGGTCGGCCAGGTGAAGCTGTTCGTCATCTCGCCGTCCGGGCAGGAGAAGGTGATCGAACTGGTCAGCCCGGGCGCCAGTTTCGCCGAGGCCCTGATGTTCCTCGGCAAGCCCTGCCTCGTGAATGCCCAGGCGCTGGCCGATTCGCTGTTGCTGACGGTGCACCGCCAGGCCGTGCTGGCCGAACTGGAACAGGACAACCGCTTCGCGCTGCGCATGCTCGCCGGCCTGTCGCGCCGCCTGCACGGCCTGGTGCACGACGTGCAGGCCTACGCGCTGCAGAGCGGGGTGCAGCGTGTCGTCGGCTACCTGCTGCGCGACCAGGACTTCGAAGAAGGTCCCGCCGGCGAGGCGAGGACGGTTTCGCTGCCGGTCAGCAAGGCCACCGTGGCTTCCCGGCTGTCGTTGACGCCCGAATATTTCTCGCGCGTGCTGCGTGAACTGGAGACGGCCGGCCTGATCGAGGTCGACAAGCGCGACATCCGCATCCTCGACGGCAAGCAGCTGGCGGCTTACCGCGGCTAGGGCGCGCGGCGCTCAGCCGCCGCTGCAGGAGCAGCCGCCGCCGCAGCCGCTGCTGACCCCGCGCGGCACCCCGGCGGCGACGCGTGCGATGCGCACGTGCCATTGCGCCGGCCCGGCCTCGAGATAGCGCCAGTCGAACTGGCCGCCGCGGGTCTGCTCGAACTGCATATGCAGCGGCACCGGATCGTGATCGTTGACGATCTCGAAGGCCTCTCCGGGCGCCAGCACGTCGAAGGTGCCGAAGATCAGGGGGTGCCGCTGCGGCGGTGGCACGGTACGGACATCGATCAAGCCCACGGCGGCGTTCATGGCACTTCCTGAGGTGAGAACAGAGCTGGCAGGCTAGGCCCGTGGGGTCGATACGGCCTTGAACCGGGTCAAGAAATCCCGTGCTGCGCGTGACGGGGGCAGTCTTGCTCGGGCGGCAACGTGTTCGCGCTCGCTCATCTGGGTTCCAATGCAGGGATGGACATCACCACCTTCGACGACCTCCTGCTCGCGGCCCGGCAGCAGCCCGAGCCGCAGCGACTGCTGCTGGTCTTTGCAGGCGCCAGCCTGTCGCCCGGAGCGACCCCCGAGCAGCGCGCGTCCTTCGAGGCCGGCGAAGGCGGCGAACTGGCGCCGCTGATGTGCGTGGACAAGGACCCGCACGCGCTGGCCAGCTTTGCCGCCCTGGTGACCGAGGCCGAGACCCTGGGGCCGCCCTGGACGCTGGTCTTCGCCGCCGCGCTGCCCGGGCGCGCGCCGCTGCCGCCTTCGGACAGCCAGGTCGACGCCGCCCTGCAGCAGATGGTGGACGCGGTGCGCGGCGGTGACGTGGCACGCTACCTGCCGTTCGACCGCCGGGGCCACGCCGTGCGGCTGGCCTGACGCCGGCGTGCGGCAGCGCGGTTCAGCGGCAGCTGGCGGGGATCAGGCTGCGCCGCTGCGGCGGTGCGATGGTGCGCATGTCGATGAGGTGCGCGCGGTCGGTGAGGTCGGTCATGACGAAATTCCGGCTTGGCTTGGCGTTGCCCGGAGTTGCGTATGCCAGGCGCCAGCGTGGGCCGTCGCCTGGCCGCCGTCCTTGAAGCGCGACAAGAAACCCGGTCGGTCCGGCGGCCTGCTCAGGCTCGGCGCACCGTCATGGCGGGCAGACGCGCGCGCAG
>Ga0316622_100004240_pt1 | contig 10492 bp, 9 predicted proteins | sample OWC_Aug_OW2_C1_D_FD_207646 | JGI IMG/M metagenome (GOLD analysis project Ga0316622, IMG submission 207646) | Wetland soil microbial communities from Old Woman Creek delta, Ohio, United States - OWC_Aug_OW2_C1_D5_C | ecosystem: Environmental > Terrestrial > Soil > Wetlands | place: USA: Ohio... | reverse complement strand
GGCGGGGGAGGTGGTCGCGGCAGTGGCCGGGACGAGCTGGGACGACTTCGTGCGCCAGCGCCTCCTCGTGCCGCTGGGGATGTCGCGGAGCACGTCGAGCGCAGCCGTCCCCTCCGACAACGTGGCGGCGCCCCACCTCGAGGTGAAGGGCCTCGTCGGCCCGATCGCGCCGATGGACTTCGACAACGCCGGGGCGGCTGCGGGGATCCGCTCGAGCGCCTCCGACATGGCGCGCTGGCTGACCATGCTCCTCGAATGCGGCCGCGGGAAGGAAGCGCCGGCCGGACGCGCGTGCGTCCTCAAGCCGGAGTCGATCCGGCAGCTGTGGTCGTCCCAGACCGTTCTGGCGACACCCGATCCGCCCCCGGGCCTCGAGCCCCTGAAGGCGAACTTCGCCGCCTACGGCCTCGGCTTCGGCCTCCGGGACTACCGGGGACGAAAGATCGTGAGCCACACCGGCGGCCTGCCCGGGTACGTCTCGCAGGTGGCGCTCGTGCCCGAGGAGCGCCTGGGCCTGGTCGTCCTCACCAACCAGGAGGAGACGGGGGCCTTCGAGGCGGTGAAGTACCGCGTCCTCGACGAGTACCTCGGGGCGCCCGAGCCGCCCGTGGACTGGATCGCGGCCTTCCGTGACCGCGCCGTGGCCGAGCGGACGAAGGCGGAGGAGACGGTCGCGAAGGCCGCCGCGGCGCGGGACGTCGCCTCACGCCCCTCGCTGCCACTCGGGAGCTACGCGGGGCGCTACCGCGACGCCTGGTACGGCGACGCGACGATCGTCGAAGAGAACGGCCGCCTGGTCCTGGCGATGACGAGGACGCCGGCCATGGTCGCCGACCTCGAGCACTGGCAGCACGACACGTTCGTCGCGCGCTGGCGCGTCGTCTTCATGTCCGAGGAGACGCCGGCCGACGCCTACGTGAGCTTTGCCCTCAAGCCCGACGCCTCGATCGAGCGCATGACGATGGCCCCCGTCTCCCCGGCCATCGACTTCAGCTTCGACTTCCAGGACCTGCTGTTCTCGCCGGTGGCGGCGGGTCTCAGCGCCGCGAAGGCACCGTGACCGGTGCCCCGAGGCGCTCGAGGATGTCGTGGAGGAGCGACTCCTTCCACTTGAGGGCTTCGCGGTAGTCCTTGTTGTCGGTGTGGCCGATCTCCCCGCGGAGATCCGTGAGCCACTCCTCGGCGAGCTCGCGCAGGAGCTCCGCCTCGGGCCCGGTCAGCTCGAGATTGGGCATGCAGGGCCTCCTAGTCCGTGTGCACCACGAGGACGGGGCACCTCGCGCCCCGGACCACGTGGTGGGTCGTGGAGCCGAAGAGAACGAGGTCCACGGGGTTGCGGCCCCGGACGCCCATGACGACCAGGTCCGCCTGCCGCTCCTCCGCGAGGCGCAGGATCTCCCGCCCGGGCCGGCCACCCACGACCTCCTCCCGGGGACGGCACCAGTCGCGGGCGTCCTCGGGGACGAGGGCGTGCAGCCGCTCGCGCGCGTCCTTCTCCAGGTAGCGCCGGAACTCGGGCACGTCGAAGCCCGCGATCCGCGTCCCTGGCTCGTCCTCCACCAGGAACTCCAGGACGTGGACGACCGTGATCTCGGCGCAGGACTCCTCGGCGAGCTTGAGGGCGCGAGCCAGCGCCGCGAGCGACGCGCCCGAGAAGTCCACCGGGCAGACGATGCGGCGGAAGAGCACCGCGCCTGAGGGGTGGAGCCCCTCGGCCGGCGGGGGCACCGTCAGGACCGGGCACGGGGCCTTGCGCAGCAGCTTCTCCGTGACCGAGCCCAGCACCCAACGCTCGAAGCCGCCACGGCCGTGGGTGCCCATCACGACGACGTCGGCGGGCCAGGAGCGCGCCCGCTCGAGGATCTCCACGACCACCCGGCCCTCGTAGACTTCGATCCGGACGGGAATGCCGAGCGCGCTCGCGGGCGCGGCGAGCGCCTCCAGGGCGGAGCGCAGGCGGCCACGAACGGCAGGGTCGAGGACGGCCCACGGCGGGTAGGACGCCGGGGCGACCGGGCCGGGCAACAGCGGCTCGCTGACGTAGGCGAGCTCGACCTCGGCCTGGTGGAAGCGGGCCAGGGCCGTGGCGTGGTCGAAGGCCCGCGGGGCGATCTCCGACAGGTCGGTCGGGCAGAGGATGCGACGGATCTCGATCATGGCCGTCACCTCCTTCGGCGGAGGCGTCGGCCCGTGTGCTTTCAGTGGCGGCAGAACTCCGCCACCGTGGGCCGCGCGAGCCGCTCGTACTCCGCGTACTTCATGCGGACGACCTCGTGGTGGTTGCCGGCCTGGAACGTGAACTCCCCGGCCTTCGGGAAGCACGCGTCGACCCATACCGGCAGCCCGTAGAGCTGGCCGAACGGGGGCATGGCCCCGGTCTCGCAGTCAGGGAAGAACTCCTTCATCTCGCTCTCCGGCACGAAGGACACGCTCGGTTTCCCGAGGACTCGGGCCAGGGCAGCGGGGTCGAGCCGGCAGGAAGCCGGCAGCACCACCATGACCGGCCCCTCGCCGGGAGCACGGACGACCAGCACTTTCGCGAGCATCCAGCCCGAGACGTGGACGGCGGCCGCGACCCCCTGGGCCGTGTAGGCCTCGCGGTGGGGGAGCGTCTCGAACGCGACTCCGCCGGTCTCGAGGAGGCGCCGCGCTCGTTCGTTGAGCATGGTGCTACCTCCGTGTGGTGTAGAACGACTCTCGAGTCCAATCTGGGCCCGGGACGGGCCGGGGGGAATAGATCTAATGGACCAGACGAGATCTCAGGACCAGTAGGGGCGGTAGTAGTGGTCCTGCCCCGGCGCCTGCGGGGGCTTCGGCGCACGCCGGAAGAGCCCTTCGACCCGACGCTTCGCCGCCTCCGGGTCGCGCAGCGCGAGCACGCCGACAACGGCCAGCAGGGCGAGGAGCGCACCGACGACGACGAGGGGGACGGCGATCGACAGGCTCATGGTGCTCCTGTTGCCGCCCAGCGGCCCTGGCGGCATCGAGAGTATACCTTGACCCGCGGTGACGCTGGTTCCTAGAATCCACCGATGGCCGACTCGAACCTGCGCCTCGTCTCGCTCACCGTGCTCGGAGGCGCCCTCGACGGCCGCCGCCACAGCCCCGAGGAAGTCGTCGCCGAGATCCTGGTCGGCGCCGATCCCGACTGCCAGCTGGTCGTGGATCTCCCCGGCGTGAGCCCCATCCACGCCCGGGTCTGGGCGGATCTCAACCAGTCGGTCGTCTACGACACGCACGCTCCGCGGGGCCTCTACGTGAACGAGACCCGGGTGGAGGGCCAGGCTCCCATCGGCGATGGCGACTTGCTGTGGCTCGGGCCCCCGGGGGAGCCCGAGAGCGTGTGCGTGCAATGCCACTTCGCGCCCTGGGTCGAGGTCCTGCCCGCGGGGCCCCTCGTCGAGGGCGTCGCGGCTGCCGGGGCGGCCTCCGGCGAAGACGACCCGTTCTTCGTGGGCGATGCGTCCGGCCCGGCCTCGGCGCCGGCGCCGGCACCCGTGATCGAGGAGCCCCCGGTCCAGGAGGACGCGTTCGCGATCGACGCGGGGCCAGTTCCGGGGGCGGTGGTACAGGAGTCGCCGACGCCGGAGTCCCTCGTTGCCGAGACGGTGGCCGATGACTGGGCGATCGCGGAAGCCGCGCCCGCCGCACGGCCTGAGGCCCATCCCGCTCCGCCCGTCGCCCCGGCCCGCCGGCCCGCACCGGCACCGCCGCCTGTACCCCCCGCTCCCGCCGATGCGTTCTTCGTCGCCGACGAGCCGGCGGCGCCGCCCGAGGAAGAGGTCGTCTTCGTCGAAGCGGAACCACTTCCGGCCGAGCCCCCGTTGCCTCCCGTCCCGGCGTTCGAGCTGCCTCCGCTCGAGCCGCTCGGGGAGCCGGCCGCGGCGCGGGCGCCGCTGCTCGCCCCGACGACGGCTGCCGCTCGCCCGCCGGCGGCCGCTCCGCCGGTCACGCATCGGCCGGACGTTCCCGTCGACGAGGCCGCCGTGCCGGCCGTCGCGAGTCCCTCCGCGCCCGTGCCTGTGCCCGCGTCAGCCCCCGCGCCTGCGCCCGCCGAGTCACCCCGGCCGGCCCCGCGGCCCCGCTCCGAGCCGTCGCCCGTGCGTCGCCCGGCCCCTGCCGGCGCACCGCGACCGGCGCCCGCGCGCCGGCCTGGTCCGTCCGCTCGGCCGGCCCGTCGCGCCTCGCGGCGCACCCCCGACTGGGTCCGTCCGGTCGGCCTCGGGGCGGCGGCGTGCGTCGTGCTCGGCGCTCTCATCCTTGGCGGCATGCGGCTTCTCGGCGGCGGCGTTCGCCTGGACGGCGTCGAGCCGGCACGCCTGCGGGTCGGCCAGCGGGCGACGCTCACCGGCTCGGGCTTCGCTTCCGACCCTGCGGGCAACTCGGTACTCTTCGACGGACGGGAGGCCCGGGTGCTGCTGGCCTCGGCGAACCGTCTCGAGGTCGAGGTCCCGGAGGCCGTGGCCGAGTCGGGCGCCGAGCGGCGGGTGGGCGTCGTCGTCAAGAAGGGCGGCCGGGCGTCGAGAGCGGTGGACGTCGCGGTCTTCCAGGGGCCGCGGCTCCACGGCATCTCGCCCGAGGCGGCCATGCCCGGCGAGGAGGTCGTCCTGGCCGGCGCCGGGTGGGGGCCGGGGGCCACCGTGCGCTTCGGCGAGGCGTCCGCCCAGCTCATCGAGGTGCAGGCCGAGCGGATCCGCGCGGTCGTGCCGGAAGGCGCCGGCGTCCCGGGCACGCCCGCGCCCGTCGTCGTGACCGTGGGCGGGGTCCCGTCGAACCCCGCTCCGTTCATCGTCGGCCGCCTCCCCGTCGTGTCGGCCGTCTCGCCCGCGAACGCTGCCCCTGGCGACGTGCTGGAGGTGTCGGGACGCGGCTTCCAGGCCGACGCGGTGCGCAACGACGTACGCCTGGGCGGCGTGCCGGCCCTCGTGCTCTCCGCGGCCGGGGACGCGATGAAGGTGGTCGTGCCGTTCGTCGGCCCCGGCGAGCCCGCGCGCGTGCTGGAGGTGCGGGTGCCCGGGTCCGAGAGCGTCGGGCAGGCGACCCTCCAGGTCGCGGCACCCGCGGATCCCGTCGAGTTCCGCTTCGTGGCCGAGCCGTTCACCGCCGTCCCCGGCCGCGCCCACGCGGTCCTCTCTACCGGCCTCGGGCCCGCGTTCGTCCTCGCGGCGTCCGGCGGCAAGTCGGCGGCGGCGCGCGCGGTCGAGGCGGCGGGGCGGCTCAACGTCGCCGCGCAGGCGCTGCGGACCACGGTTGGCCTCGACCTTCAGGCACGGGGGCTCGACGCCAGCCCGGTGCTCGGCCTCGCCGGGAGTCCGGAGGCGCTGCTCGAGGTGGCCGAGGAGGACGCCGCGGCCTACAACGAGGACTGGACCGGCCTGCGCGGCCGCGGCGGCCCCGTGACCCGCCCGCGCCTCGCGCGGTGGTGGGAGGCGCTCGGGCGCGACCTCGTACTGCTCACCGTCCGCGGGGAGAAGCCACGGTTCGCGGCCGCGCTCGCGCCCGAAGGGCGAGTGCTTGCCCAGGTCTTCGACGCCGCCCGGCGCACCGGTCGCCCCGGGGTGCCGCGCCAGGTGGTGGACGAAGCGCGCCCGCCGCTGCGCGACGGCCTGCGGCTGCTGGCCCTGCGGGTGCCGGCCTCGGTGACGGCGCCCGTCGTGCCGGTCGCCACCGCCGGCCTTCCCGCGGCGGCCGCGACGCCCGCCCCGGCCCGCCTGCAGCTCGATGGGAACTGGGGGGGCAGCCAGGTCGAGCAGGGCCAGCGCCAGTACATCAGCGCCGTGTTCCAGCGTGGCGGGGGGAGCGTCTCCTACGAGGGCGGCATCACGCTCACCGTGCCGCTGCTGACCCTCGAGCAGTCCCGGCGCGACCAGGTGCGCTTCAGCGTCCAGATCCGGGGGGGCATCCGCCACTACTCGGGGAAGTGGGACGGCGAGGCGATCACCGGCTCGATCTCGACGGACTCCGCCGGCCGCAACGTCGTCGCAACCTTCGAGCTGCGCCGGCGCTAGCCAGGCGGTCCCGCGCTCACTCGTCGAGCCGCAGGCCCCGGCGCAGCCTGTCTCGCTGCGCCGGGCTCAGGTCGAGGCGCTCGATCGAGGCGCGCAGGCCGGCCGCGTTCGGCGCGACCGCGCGGTACCCGCAGCCGGGAAGCAGCTCCGGGTTCGGCTGCCACATGAGGTGGCGCGGGTAGTCACGGCACATGGCGGGTCGTGAGCCGTAGCTGTCGCACGAACGGGTCCTTCGATCGAAGTGGGAGCAGCGGAAGACGAAGGTCCGGGCGCGCTCGTCCGCGGACGTCAGCTCGAACCCGTTGACCCGCCGCTGCCAGGCGAGGAAGAGCCGGCGAAGGGTCGGCATCGACCAGGCGAGCCGGCCGACCGCGATCGCCGGCGCCTCGCAGCAGCCGCCCGAGCGGCTGCAGCCGCCCCCGAGCGCCCACGGCCGTTCGCCCCTCGCCCTCCGCAGCGCGCGGTGAGCGGCGAGGTCCGCGCGGTCGGCCCAGAGCGCCACCTGCTTCACGGCCCGGAGGAGGAGACCGTCACGCACCGAGGCAGATTAGCAGTCGTGCACCGGCGGTGGCCAGCCGCGCGTCGCTGTCATTCCGAGGGACTCCCGTTGGACGGGTCCCGAGGAATCCGCAATCTCGGCCGCGAGCCTCCCGGCCCGCGGCCCCGTCGCCGTTCACCGATCGAAGCACGGGGTCCGGAGGGCGAGCCGGGGACCGTCCTTCCAAAGGGGCTCTGGAGATCCCTCGCCTGCCCGCGCACGAGCGGCGGGCAGGCGAGGGGTCATGCGACCGTGACGTCCTTGCAGAGATACACGTCCTGGATGGCGTTCAGGAGCTTCACGCCCTCGGCCATCGGCCGCTGGAAGGCCTTGCGGCCGGAGATGAGCCCCATGCCGCCGGCGCGCTTGTTGACGACGGCCGTCTTCACCGCCTCGGCGAAGTCGTTCTCGCCGGAGGCGCCGCCGCTGTTGATGAGGCCCGCGCGGCCCATGTAGCAGTTCGCCACCTGGTAGCGGCAGAGGTCGATCGGGTGGTCGCTGGTGAGCTCGGAGTAGATCCGCTTGTCGGTCTTGCCGTACGGGTTCTCCTTGCTGCTGACCGCGTTGTAGCCGCCGTTGTTCTCCGGCAGCTTCTGCTTGATGATGTCCGCCTCGATCGTCACCCCGAGGTGGTTGGCCTGGCCGGTGAGGTCGGCCGAGACGTGGAAGTCCTTCTCCTTCGTCTTGAAGGCGGGGTTGCGCAGGTAGCACCACAGGACCGTCGCCATCCCCATCTCGTGTGCGGCCTGGAAGGCCTGCGAGACCTCGATGATCTGCCGGGCCGACTGGTCGGAGCCGAAGTAGATCGTCGCGCCCACCGCGATCGCGCCCATGTCCTTCGCCTGCTTGATGGAGGCGAAGAAGATCTGGTCGAACTTGTTCGGGTAGGTCAGGAACTCGTTGTGGTTGAACTTGAGCAGGAAGGGGATCCGGTGCGCGTACTGGCGCGCCACGCCGCCGAGGACGCCGAGGGTCGAGGCGACCGCGTTGCAGCCGCCCTCCATCGCGAGCTTCACGATGTTCTCGGGGTCGAAGTAGAGCGGGTTCTTCGCGAACGACGCGCCCGCCGAGTGCTCGATGCCCTGGTCCACCGGGAGGATCGAGACGTAGCCGGTGCCGGCGAGGCGGCCGTGGTCGAGGAGCGCCTGGAGCGAGCGCAGCACGGGCGTCGGCCGGTCGGAGCCGGCGTGGACCTGGTCGACCCACGCGGGGCCGGGCACGTGGAGACTGGCCTTCGGGATGCCCTTGCAGGTGTAGTCGAGCAGGTTCCGGGCGTCCGAACCCAGGTACTCCTCGATCTTGCCGATGCCCACGGCGGGGGTGACGGTGCTCATGGTTGCTGTTCCTCCGGTCAATTGAGACGCGAGGCCTGGTGCCGCAGCATCGCCACCCGGGCCGCGAGGTCCTCCGCGTCCTTCGCCTGCGGGGCGAGCGACAGGTAGGACTCGAGGTCGCGGGCGGCGAAGCCGTAGCAGTCGAGCGACGCGTAGAGAACGCCCCGGTCGCGCAGGTCCTCGGCGCTCCCGGGCTGGATTCGAACGATGAGATCGACCACGCGAAGCGCGCGGTCCACGTCCTGGTCGCGAAGATAGATGGCCTTGAGGTTGCGAAGCATGCGCTCGAGCATGTCCTTGCGCTTGCACGCGCGGAGCATCCTGGGCTCGAGCTTGACCTTGCCGTTGAAGATCCGGTCGAGCCTCTCCTGGCAGTCCTTCTCGGTGAGCAGGGTCCCGCCGTGGAACGGGTCGACGAGGAGCGGCCGGGCCGGGGTCTGGATGCGCACGACGAAGTGCCCGGGCAACCCCACCCCCTCGACCTCGAGCCCGCCCCGGCGGGCCACCTCCATGTAGACGGTGGAGAGGGAGATCGGGATGCCGGTCCGACGGTCGATGACCTCGTTGAGGTAGCTGTTCCGCGCGTCGTAGTACCGCTCGGCGTTTCCCCGGAAGCCCAGCTCCTGGAACATGTAGCGGTTCAGGGCCATGACCGCGCGCTCGGGGCGGGGCTCCTCCCCGAGGCGCTGGCGCAGGGCGCATCCCATCTCGTCGAGGCGGGCGAGGTAGTCCCGCACGTCGAGCTCGGCGTACTCCTCGGCCGCCACGAGCAGCGAGGCCTCCGCGAGGTTCACCTCCCGGTCGGGCCGGGAGAGGAGGTCCTCGAGCTTCCGTCGGGGCGTTTCTGGCGCTGCCGAGCTCCGCATTCTGGGCACAATCCGACCCCCGGAGTATAGCAGGCGCCCTGCCGTCGGCGGCTCAAAGCTGCGGGACCGCCAGCGGTGCGAGCCCGAGCGCCTCGCGCACCCCGGGGTGGACGATCTCGCCGCCCCGCGTGAGCATGCTGTCGCGCACGATCTCGTCGTCGGCGTCCAGCTGCAGCTCGCCCTTCTTCGCCATGTTGACGACGAAGTTGGCCACGTTCCTGGCGTAGAGCTGGCTCGCGTGGTGGGGGATCGTGGTCGCGAGGCTGAGCGGCGCGAGGACCTTCACCCCGTGCCGGACGACCTCCCTGCCGGGCTCGCTCGCCTCGCAGTTGCCTCCCTGCTCGGCGGCGAGGTCAACGACGACCGAGCCCGGCCGCATGGCCTTCAGCATGTCCCCGGTCACGAGGACGGGGGCCTTCTTCCCGGGCACCGCCGCGGCGCTGATCACGATGTCGCTGTCCGCCACCACCTTCGCCAGCAGCTCGCGCTGCCGCCGGTAGAAGCTCTCGTCCTGGGCCTTCGCGTAGCCGCCCTGGTCCTCGGCCGCGGCCGTCTCGAGCGGCAGCTCCACGAACTTCGCCCCGAGGCTGTGGATCTGGTCCTTCACCGCGGGCCGCACGTCGTAGGCCTCGACCACCGCCCCGAGGCGCCGCGCGGTGGCGATCGCCTGCAGGCCGGCCACGCCCGCGCCGATGACGAAGACGCGGGCGGGGGCCACCGTGCCCGCCGCCGTCATCATCATCGGCATCATGCGCGGCAGGGTGTTCGCGGCGAGGAGGACCGCCTTGTAGCCCACCATGGTGGCGGTCGAGGACAGGACGTCCATGCTCTGGGCGCGAGAGATGCGGGGCAGCAGCTCGAGGGCGAACGACGTCGCCCCCCGGGCGGCAAGGGCGCGGGCCCCCTCGGGCCGCTGGAGGGGGTCGAGGAAGCCGATCACCACGTGACGTGGCTGGAGCCGGCCGATGGCGTCCTGGTCCTGGGCCCCGGAGAGCGACCGCACGGAGAGGAGGAGCGAGGCCTCCGCGAGGATCGTGTCGCGGCGGGCCAGGGTGGCGCCTTTCTCGGCGTACTGGGCGTCGGGGAAGCCGGCTGCCTCGCCGGCGCCCGACTCGACGAGCACCTCGAAACCCGCCTTCACGAGCGCGGGCACGACGCCGGGCACGACCGCCACCCGCGTCTCGCCCGGCCAGGTCTCCTTCAGCGCGCCTGCCTTCATGGGTGGCTCCTGTCGACCGGGCAAGCGTACTGCGCGAGAAGGCCCGGTGTCACGCCGTCGCGGCGCGCCTCGCCGTTGCGCGTCGTCCGGGTACTACCGATCGGCGCGTCGGGCGGGAACGGGCGTTTCGGCGGGAGCGATCCATGGTCCGTTGGGCCCATGGATGGAGAGGGTGCCCGGCGTCACTCTTCGGTGGCTGCCCCGGAGCTGCCCCGGGGCTTGACAAGGGATTCTTCTATGCGTATATTCGCACGTACTTATGTATGGAGGCTGCCCCGTGATCCACGCGGACCTCATCCCCCAGGTCGCCGCCCGCTTCAAGGCCCTCTCCGACGAGGGTCGCCTGAGCCTGCTCTCCGCCCTGCAGCGGGGCGAGAAGAGCGTGGGCGAGCTGGCGGAAGCGACCGGCCGCTCGCAGCCGAACGTCTCGCAGCACCTGGCGAGCCTGACCCACGCGGGGCTCGTGGAAGCGCGGCGGGACGGCACCCGGGTCTTCTACCGGATCGCCGACCCCACCGTGCTGCGGA
>Ga0316622_100004239_pt1 | contig 10493 bp, 10 predicted proteins | sample OWC_Aug_OW2_C1_D_FD_207646 | JGI IMG/M metagenome (GOLD analysis project Ga0316622, IMG submission 207646) | Wetland soil microbial communities from Old Woman Creek delta, Ohio, United States - OWC_Aug_OW2_C1_D5_C | ecosystem: Environmental > Terrestrial > Soil > Wetlands | place: USA: Ohio... | reverse complement strand
TGGCGGATGATCCCAAGCTCACCGTGCGTCTGGTAGATGGCAAAAGCCCTCGGCCTGTGGTGCTTGACAGCCGCCTGCGCACCCCCCTTGATTCCAGGTTGATGGGACACCCCCTGAGGCCCTGGATCGCCACACTTCAGGGCGCCGATCCGGTTAAAAAGGCGCAGCTCGAGGAACGCGGCGCCCGCGTTTTCCCCCTGCCCGCCAGCGAGCACGGTTGTGTGAGCCTGCCCGCCTTGCTGGCAGTGCTCGCCGGACAAGGCCTGGATAGCCTGATGGTCGAAGGAGGGGCGCAGGTCATCGGCGCTTTCCTTTCCCAGAATCTGGCGGATCTGCTTGTCTTGACGGTGGCGCCCGTTTTTGTCGGCGGACTGCGCATCAGCATGCCGGGCGGGAGCGATTTTCCAAAGCAGGTGGGCAGCTTTCCCCGGCTCAACGAGATGGGTTGTGAAATCCTGGGGGGCGATCTGGTAGTGTGGGGTCGCTTGGCCGCCTGATCTGTGCAGCGTTATAATTCAGTCTGGATTCACGATGATCAGTCATAGTGTGTACTTCACTGCGCCGCGCCAGGTGGTCGTGCAGCAGCAGGCGCTTCCGTACCCCGCCTCAGGACAGGTGCTGGTCAAGACCGTTCTCTCCGCCATCAGCCCCGGGACGGAGCTGCTCATCTATCGCGGTGAGTTCCCCGCCAGCATACCTCTGGATGAGTCCCTCACCGCCCTGGCTGGCGATTTTTCCTACCCCCTACGTTACGGTTATTCGACAGTCGGCCGTGTCTCTCAACTGGGCGAAGGGGTCGATCCAGCCTGGCTGGGACGCCTGGTGTTTGCCTTTCAGCCGCACACCAGCCTGTTCATTACTGAACCCGAGCTCCTGATCCCTGTCCCCCAGGGGATTTCCGCCGAACTGGCTGCGTTCCTGCCCAACATGGAGACGGCGGTGAACTTCCTCCTCGACGGAGCCCCGTTGATCGGAGAGCGGGTGGTTGTGCTGGGTCAAGGGATTGTTGGCCTGCTGACTACTGCCTTGCTGGCGCGCTTCCCATTGGCCAGCCTGGTAGCACTCGACCGCTACCCGCTGCGCCGCCAGGCCTCCCTGCAGGCGGGGGCGATGGCTTGCCTGGATCCTGCCTCGCCGGACGTAATCGAGCGCCTGCTTTCGCTCCAACCGGGCGGGGTGGATCTGGCCTATGAGCTGTCCGGCTCGCCTGCCGCGTTGGATCAGGCAATTGCCGTAGCAGCGTTTTCCGGGCGGGTGGTGGTCGGTTCCTGGTACGGCCAGAAGCGCGCCGACCTGGACTTCGGTGGGCGTTTTCACCGCAACCGCATTCGCCTGGTCAGCAGCCAGGTGAGCAGCATTGCCCCTGAGCTGAGCGGTCGCTGGACGAAGGAACGCCGTTTCTCGCAGGCGTGGAAGGGGCTGGTTGAGATCGATCCGAGGCGCTGGATCACGCACCGCTTTCCGTTGGCCCAATCTGCAGAAGCTTATCGCCTGCTGGAAGAAGACCCCGCGGCTGCGATCCAGGTCCTGCTCACCTATGAAGACTTGTAGACGAGCTGATCAGCGATCTCCGAGAGCTATATGATATCGAGGTACAGCATGTATACATTAGCTATCCGGCGAGATTTTATCGCCCAACATTACCTAGTCGGCGGGGATTGGGGCGCGGAGAATGAGACGCATTCCCATCACTACCAGATCGAGGTGCAAATTGAAGGCGAGCACCTGGATCGCCACGGCTACCTGGTCGACATCCTGGATTTGGAAGCCGCCCTGGACAACCTGGTGGGGCGCTTCCGCGACCAGACGCTCAACGACCAGCCGGAGTTTGCCGGGCTGAACCCCAGCCTGGAGCACTTCTGCCGCATCCTCTGCCAGCACCTGGCGGGGCACATCCAGGCGGAGAATATCGACGTGGTCTCCGTAAGGCTGTGGGAGAACCAGATCGCCTGGGCAGCCTACCGGATGGAAAAGTAGCCCTTCTTTCCGCAGCCATGCGCATTGGCCTGGTCATCTATGGCAGCCTGGAGACGATTTCCGGCGGGTATCTCTACGACCGCAAGCTGGTTGAGTTCCTGCTCCGCCACGACGACCAGGTGGAGATCATCTCCCTGCCATGGCGCAGCTACCCCCGCCACCTGGGGGATAACCTCTCAACCTCCCTGCTGCGCAGGCTGCAGGGCCTCCAGGTGGATGTCTTGTTGCAAGATGAGCTGAACCACCCCTCATTGTTTTGGGTCAACCGGCGGATGCGGCCAGAATTCCCGGTCGTCTCCATCGTACACCACCTGCGCAGCAGCGAGACCCGTCCCGCCTGGCAAAACCGCCTCTACAGCCTGGTAGAGCGGAGCTACCTGCGCAGTGTGGATGGCTTCATTTTCAACAGCCATACCACGCAGCGGGTGGTGCAAGGCCTCGTGGGTGAGGAGAATCCGGCTGTGGTCGCCTATCCTGCTGGCGACCGGCTGAATGGCAGGATCGGCAAAGATGAGATCCTCCTGCGCGCGGCTCAGCCTGGCCCCTTGCGCGTGCTTTTCCTGGGCAACGTGATCCCGCGTAAGGGCTTGCATGTGCTGTTGGAGGCGCTGAGTCATGCGCAGCCTGGACTGTGCGAGTTGTCCGTTGTGGGCAGGCTGGACGTGGATCGGGCTTATGCCCGCCGCCTGCTGCGTAGCGTAACAGCGAAAGGGTTGACCAGCCAGGTAAGTATCTGCGGTCCGTTGGACGATGAGAGCTTATCTGCGCTGCTGCGCAGCAGCCACTTGCTGGTTGTGCCTTCTTCCTACGAGGGATTTGGTATCGTCTACCTGGAAGGGATGATGTTTGGATTGCCTGCCATTGCCGCTAGCGGTGGGGGCGCTGCTGAGATCGTCCGCGAGGGCGAAAACGGCTATCTGATTGCGCCGGAAGACTGGCGCGCCCTGACCCACCACCTGGAAATACTGGCTATGGACCGGCAGCTCCTGGTAAAGCTCAGCCTGGCAGCCAGGCAGAGCTTTGCGGCTCATCCCACCTGGGAGCAGAGCGGGGGGAAGATCCGGGATTATTTGCTGGAGGTTGTGGAGGCGTGACAGAGCTCGCTACCTATGATTCGTTTCCCCGCTACCTGGCGGCCAAGAAAAGCGTGGACGATCGCGCCCTGAACCCGCGTGCTTGGGGCGCCCTGAGCCGCGCCGTAGATCGCCAAGCACCCCTGCGCGTCCTGGAGGTCGGCGCGGGCATCGGCACCATGGTCGAGCGCTTGATAGACGGCGAGGTGTTGCATCATGCTGCATACACCGCCATCGACGCCAGAGCGGAGAACATCCACCATGCCCGCCAGAGGCTATCAGCATGGGGGCGAGAGCGATCCTTCACGGTGGCTGAGACTACAACCGGGTTAATCCTGGATCGGGGGACAGATCACCTCACGCTGGAGCTGGAAGCTATCGACCTGTTTGATTTCATCCGTCGGGAACGCGGTAAGAACACCTGGGATTTGCTGGCTGCCCACGCCTTCCTGGACCTGGTGGATGTGCCATCCACCTTGCCGCAGCTCTTCGGCCTGCTGTCGGATGGCGGCCTGTTTTATTTCACGCTCAATTTTGACGGCCTCTCAGCTTTCCTCCCGGAACTCGACCCCCAACTGGACGAACACATTATTCGCCTCTACCATCGCACGATGGATGAGCGGGTGGTAAACGGCGCCTCTTCGGGAGATAGCTGCACCGGTCGCCACCTGTTGGCTCGTCTCGTTCAGGCCGGTGTCCAAATCCTGGAGGCTGGCGCCTCAGACTGGGTGGTTTACCCATCAAACGGGGGTTATCCAGGGGATGAGGCGTACTTTCTACACTTTATCATCAACACCGTTCATTCCGCCCTGGCTGGTCACGCTGAGCTGGAGGCTGAGAGATTATCCGCCTGGACTGCACAGCGCCATGCCCAGGTGGAGCGCGGCGAGCTGGTCTACATCGCTCACCAGCTCGACATCTGCGGATATGCTAAACCCTCTCAGCACTCAGCCGTGACGTTCATCTGAGGTACAATGGGGCAGGAATTTCAAGAGAATGGAGATTTGATATTGAAGCGATACGCCCGGGATTACATTTTTTTGTTTGGCATCACCGCGTTGATTGTCCTGCTCGACCAGTGGAGCAAATTTCAGGTACGCACGCAATTGATGGTGGGGGAAGTCTGGGCTCCGTGGGATTGGCTGTTGCCTTACATGCGCATCGTTCATGCCACAAACTCGGGGGCGGCTTTTGGCATGTTTCAGGGTATGGCGAGTATCTTTACCATCCTGGCGCTGGTGGTCGCGGTTGTGATCGTTTACTACTTTCCCAAAGTTCCCCGGGAAGACTGGCTGCTGCGCCTAGCAATGGCACTCCAGCTCGGCGGCGCGCTGGGCAACCTGTTTGACCGCCTCCAACATGGGGGATTCGTCACCGATTTTATTTCGGTGGGGACTTTTCCGGTTTTTAATGTAGCAGACGCCTCGATTTCCATCGGTGTGGCGCTCATGGTCTTCGCCATGTGGTTCAAGGAAGGCAAAAAAACACCGGAGGACACCGCTTCTAACCTGGATAAGGGGGATGCACAGGTGCAAGAGGACATGCAGAGTGACTGACCGGCTGGTGGTGTTAAATTTTGAGCAAAGCGCCGCCCAACGCCTGGATAAATTCCTGGTCTCGCAGCTACCAGAATTCTCCCGCTCGCGCTTGCAAGATCTCATCCGGGGCGGTTTTGTGAGGGTAAATGGTGTGCCCGCCCATAAGAGTGGGCAGGCGCTGGAAGGCAAAGCGCAGGTTGAGGTGATGATTCCTCCGGCCGAGCCCGGCTCCCTGCTGGGCGAAGCCATTCCGCTGGATATTTTGTTCGAGAGCGCCGAGCTGCTGGTCGTGAACAAACCGGCTGGGATGGTGGTCCACCCGGCTGCCGGACACGTTTCCGGCACACTGGTGCACGCTGCGCTGGCTCACGCCCCAGAGATGGAAGGTATCGGAGGGGAGAAACGCCCCGGTGTGGTGCACCGCCTGGATAAAGACACTTCTGGGGTGATCTTGCTGGCGAAGAACGACCATGCCCACCGCTGGCTGCAAGACCAGTTTCGCCTGCGCCGGGTGGAAAAAGTTTACCTGGCGCTGGTGGATGGCAAGCCACCCACGCCGTTGGGGCGTATCGAAGCGCCAATCGGGCGCAGCCTGGTGGAGCGCAAGCACATGGCGGTAACCGTCCCTGCCAAAGGGCGCGAGGCCAGCAGTGAATACCGCACGCTGGAGAGCTTCCCCCAGCATACCTTACTGGAAGTCCGCCCGCTCACCGGGCGCACACACCAGATCCGCCTTCACCTGGCCTATATCGGCTGTCCGGTGGTGGGAGACACCGTGTACGGTAAAAAGAAAACCACGCTGTCCCTGAAGCGCCACTTTCTGCACGCGGCAAGCCTGGCAGTGCAGCTGCCACATGAAGAACAACCGCGCCGCTTTGAAGCCCCTTTGCCGGATGAGTTGCGCCTGACTTTAGAGCGATTGAGAGGGGAGGTCTAATGGAAATCATCGATTTGCGTTCGGATACAGTGACCCAGCCCACGCCTGCCATGTGGGAAGCCATGGCAAAGGCCACGGTAGGCGACGATGTGTACGGCGAGGACCCAACCATCAACCGCCTGCAAGATATGGCGGCAGAGATGATGGGCAAGGAAGCGGCGTTATTTGTCGCTTCTGGGACGATGGGCAACCTGAGCGCCATCCTGGCTCACTGCGGGCGAGGGGATGAGATTATTATCGGCAATAAAGCCCACACTTTTTTGTTTGAAGCGGGAGGGGCCTCTGCCCTGGGAGGGGTGCACACGTATCCCGTTCAGAACCAGCCAGACGGAACCCTGGCTCTGGAAGATATCCGACTCGCCATCCGGTCGGATGATGCTCATTTCCCGGTCACGCGCCTGGTTGCGCTGGAAAACACGCACAACCGCTGCGGGGGGGCGGTTTTAAGCGCTGCCTATCTGCGCCAGGTGGGAGAGCTGGTTTATCAGCATGGGCTGTACCTGCACCTGGATGGGGCGCGCCTGTTCAACGCCGCCGTTTCCCTGGGCGTCCCTGCCAGAGAGCTGGCAGAGCCCGCCGATTCAGTCACCTTCTGCTTGAGCAAGGCTTTATGCGCGCCGGTAGGGTCACTGTTATGCGGCTCCAGGGAGTTCGTCCACCGCGCCCATCGCATCCGCAAACAGCTTGGCGGCGGCATGCGCCAGGCGGGCGTGCTGGCAGCGGCTGGCATCGTCGCCCTGGAGAGCATGATCGACCGCCTGGCTGAAGATCACGCCCGGGCGCGTGACCTGGCTCAGGGTTTATCCGGCATCCCCTCATTGCGCCTGGATGGAGGCATGCCCCAGAGCAATATGGTGTTTTTGTCGTTGTCTGAGCAGGCGCCACAGGACGCTTCGCAGGTCGCCGCCGCCCTGGCGCAGCGCGGCGTGCGCGTGGGGGTGGTCAGCGAGCGGCGATTTCGTCTGGTTACGCATTACTATATTGGCGATGCAGATGTACTGGCTGCGGTGAGCGCCTTTCAAGAAGTGTTGGGCAGTAGCTGACCTGCGCTTCAGCCAGGCAGACCAGCCCCCGGCAGACCGGCATGTTATAATAAACAGGAGTTACGCAGTTTAGGGGAAAATCGGGGGTGTTTGGGCGGGCCCAAACACCCCCTTCCTCCCACCAACTGCGTAAGTCCTAATAAAATGATCTTTTCCACGGGTAGGAAAATCAGGATGACGAAAGAATATTTTGGGCTTGCAGAAATCGACCAGCTTGCGGAAGCGATCCGCTTAAAAACATCGCGCCGGCCTCAAGTGGGGATGATCTTGGGTTCAGGTTTGGGCTCTCTGGCAGATGCAGTGGAACAGGCGGATTACCTGCCTTACCACGATTTACCCAACTGGCCTGTCTCCACCGTGCAGGGGCACCAGGGACGACTGGTGGCGGGCAGCCTGGAAGGCAAAGATGTGCTGGTCATGCAGGGGCGGGGACATTATTACGAAGGCTACAGCATCGCTCAGGTGGGTCTGCCCGTGCGCGTGATGCAGCGTTTGGGGATCGAGGTTCTGATCGTGACCAACGCCGCCGGAGCAGTGAATCCCGACTTCATTCCCGGCGACCTGATGTTAATCACCGATCACCTCAATCTGCTGGGGATGGCAGGTGTGAACCCACTGCGTGGCCCCAATCTGGATGAGCTTGGCCCGCGTTTTCCAGATATGAGCCGGGCGTATGACCGCGAGCTGGCCAATCTGGCGCGGCGCGTGGCTGCTGAGGCGAAGATTCACCTGAACGAGGGTGTCTATGTCTGCCTGGCAGGCCCCTCTTTTGAAACTCCGGCTGACTTGCGCTTTTTGCGCATGGTTGGCGCCGATGCGGTGGGGATGTCTACGGTGCCGGAAGTAACCGTCGCCCGGCATGGCGGGCAGCGCGTGTTGGGATTATCTGGAATCAGCAACAAGGCGAACCTGGATGGCAGCACGATCACCACCCACAGCGAGGTGTTGCAGGCCGGGCAATTGATCGTGCCGAAACTTGTTACGCTGATTCGCGGGGTGTTGCGGAACCTGTGATCCCTACCCATTTGCTGGCGTTGACGTTGGTCTTATGAACTCCCGATGGAAGAAGCGCTGCGCTTTTTCAGAGCCTATGAAGTATGGATATACCTGCTTCTGGCGTTAGTGGGGCTGATCTACGTTCGAAAATTTATCTTATCGTGGCAAGAGCTGCGCGATGCAGCTTTCGGATTGGAACGCGAAAATGCGCAAGCGCGCCTTAATCAGGCAGCCAGCATTCTGGTGCTGCTGTTTGCTATGGCGATTACCGAGGTGGTCCTGGTATCCTTTGTAGCCCCTGCAGTCCCGGGAGCCATCCCCTTGCTCACCCCCACACTGGATTTGCTAGCCACCCCCACCACCACGCTGCCGCCTGCCCAGGCAACCGAGGCGCAGGCCAATCTGTTACTCACCCCTACCAGCCCATTCACCGCCACCCCTGAGCTGAGCGGATGCGTGCCGGGCTCGATTGAGATCACCTCCCCGGCAAATGGCAGTGAAATCGGCGGTGTGGTTGAGATTACAGGCACAGTGAACATTCCCAGTTTCGGGTTTTACAAATTAGAGATGAAACGGCTCGAGGAGACGGACTGGCTGACGATTCTGGCTGGCAACGAGCCACAGGTCAATGGCCTGTTGGGCTCCTGGAACACCAGCCTGCTCTCCCCTGGAAACCACCAATTGAGCCTGGTGGCCTCAGATAACCAGGGACAAACCATGCCGTCCTGTATCATTCAAGTACGGGTCACAAACCTCGCAATTACCCCCCAACCTTGATGGTAGAAAGGTGCTGTTGAATGCCTGAGATCGAGATTCGTCCCGCGATTGCCTCCGACATCCCTGCCTTGATGGCGATCGACCCTACCTATACCAGTGATTTTGTCTGGCAGATGGAGATATCGGTGGAGGACACACTGGTCAGTGTCAGCTTTCGAGAAATCCGCCTGCCACGCTCTGTGCGCGTAGAGTATCCCCGCTCCGTACAAGCCCTGGCAGAAGGATGGACAGAGCGGCATGGTTTGCTGGTGGCGCTCTTGCAGGGTGAGCCGGTGGGCTATGTCAGCCTGATGCTGAATATCGCCCCCCACACCGCCTGGGTGACCGACCTGGCAGTGGTGCGCCGCCTGCGCCGACAGGGGATTGGCAGCGCCCTGCTGCTGGCAGCCCAGGAGTGGGGTGAGAATCACGCCTGCCGCCGCATCCTCCTGGAACTGCAGCCCAAAAATCACGCTGCAATCCACATGGCGCAGAAGCTGGGCTTTGATTTCTGTGGCTATAACGACCTGTATTACACCAACCATGATATTGCCCTGTTCTTTGCCAGGCCATTGAGATAGAATTTACTGGATCCTTTTGTGATTTTTGGCGCTTACCGGTTGATTGCGAGATGGGTTTAACGCTAATTTCCAGCTTACGGACATTGAATCAACTGCTGACAGCAGGGATTGCCATCACTGCATTCTCCTTGCTGTTATATGCACTTTCTTTCAATTTGCGCGACCGCGTGGCGCGCACCTTTGCCCTGATTCTAAGCTGTGTGGTCGTGGTATTTGTTGCTGAAGCGCTCGGCTCGGTGAGCGCCTCGGCACAAGAGCTGGAATTCTGGCTGCGCTTACAGTGGGTGGGAATCGTCTTCCTGCCGGCTGTCTACCTGCACTTTTCGGATGCATTGCTTGCCACCACAGGGCGTCCTTCGCGCGGCCGGCGTAAAGTGCTTGTGCGCCTGGCGTACCTCGCTTCGGGGTTATTTCTCCTGCTCCTTCCTTTAGACTGGCTGGTCGGGCCATTGGTGCCAGACAGAGCGCCAGCGCCCCACCTGGAGCGCACCCTGTTCACCTGGATCTTCACCCTGTTCTATGTGGGCAGCATGACACTGGCAGGGGTTAATTTCGTACGCGCCTACCGCCGTACCGTGACCTCTGCCAGCCGCCGCCGGATGGGCTATTTGCTGGTGGGCGCCCTGGCCCCGGCTTTGGGTTCGTACCCCTACCTGCTGTTCGGTTCAACCCTGGCGGAGAATCACCAGCTCATCTTTTGGCTGGCAGTGACGCTGAGCAATTTGCTGGTCTCGGCGCTGTTGATCATCATGGCCTATGCGGTGGCGTTTTTCGGCGTACCCTGGCCGGACCGGGTGGTTAAGCGCAGGCTGTTCAAGTGGCTGATGCGCGGTCCGGTGGCGGCCTCCAGCGTGCTGGCGATCACCACGCTGGTGCGAAGGGCAGGGGAAGCCAATGGCTTACCCTATTCGGCATTCGTCCCGCTGGTGATGGTGGCTTCCATCCTGATCATCGAACACCTCATCACCCTGGCAGCCCCCTATTGGGAGCGGTGGCTATTTCATGGGGGCGATCGCGACCAAATTGAGCTGCTGCAGAAGCTGGAAGAGCGCCTGCTCACCTCAGGAGACCTGCACCAGTTCCTGGAGTCGGTGCTGGCCGCGGTGTGTGACCGCATGCAAACCTCCACCGCCTTTGTGATCGCCCTGGGCGACAATGGACAGGGGATGTTGGTAAACGTTGGTGAGAACCAGTTTCTGGAGAAGGAGGACTTATCGAAAGAGCTACTGGAACAGGTGTCTCATAACGCCGTGGGGGATGGCTTGTTTTCCTGGGGTGATTACTGGCTGGTGCCGCTTTATGGACAGCGGCAGGAGAATGGGGAGCTGATCGGTTTGTTGGGCGCCCTGCGACGCTTTGGGCAGGTGACGCTCGATGATGAACAGGGAGAAGCGCTCACCATCCTAGCCCGGCGGGCAGCAATGGCCCTGGATGACCGGCGCACGCAGCAGCAGGTGTTCACCTCGTTAGAAGCGCTGACTCCTGAGGTAGAATTAATCCAGAGTCTGCGCGCTGCTACCACCTATCGCGGTGAAGATTCTGTCTCCGCAGTGTTGACCAGCCCGATCATCCCGGAGATTGAGGGCTATGAC
>Ga0316622_100004238_pt1 | contig 10494 bp, 8 predicted proteins | sample OWC_Aug_OW2_C1_D_FD_207646 | JGI IMG/M metagenome (GOLD analysis project Ga0316622, IMG submission 207646) | Wetland soil microbial communities from Old Woman Creek delta, Ohio, United States - OWC_Aug_OW2_C1_D5_C | ecosystem: Environmental > Terrestrial > Soil > Wetlands | place: USA: Ohio... | reverse complement strand
CGCTCGATCCGCAGAACCCGCTCGGGATCAGGACTCCAGTAGAGCTGCTGGCGCGGGTCGAGGAGGAGGACGCCGAGGCGGCGCGCGCGCTGCGGCGCGAGGTCGCGACGTTCCAGCCCCGCTTCGTCGTGAACGAGGTCCGGGACGTGGCCGACGTCGGGATCGGCCACCAGCTCGTGGCCGCCTGCGGGCGGCACCTGGGCCTGCGGGCGAGCTACGCCGGCTTCGTGCACCACGACGACGCGGTCTGGCAAGCGGTTCGCCGGCGCCGGCTCTTCATGGCCGACGCGCCCACCTCGAGAGCGGCGGAGGAGATCCGGCAGCTGACGCGAGGCCTCGTCAAGGGGGAGAGCCTTGGACACGGCTACTGAGCACACCCCGGAGGGCGTCACCAACCCCGGGCCCCCTTCGGAACGCGTTGGCGCTTCAGGGGGCGAGCCCACCCTTCCGGCCCGCCCCGCTTCCGGGGGCCCCACCCCGGCGCACGGCGACCTGTACTGCGTGCTCGGGCTGGAGCCGCGGGCGAGCCGGGAGCAGGTCGAGCGCGCCTACCGCTTCTGCCTCGAGCTCTACGCCGAGGGCTCGCTCGCCACGTACTCGCTGCTCGAGCCGACCGAGAGCGAGCAGCAGCGGCACCGGGTCCGCGAGGCCTACGAGGTCCTCTCCGACCCCGAGAGGCGGCGGGCCTACGACGAGAGCCGGGGTTTCCTGCCCCCGGACTCCCCCGTGCTGCCCTTCCCGGCTCCGGCGCCGGCGGGCAGCGCGGCCGAGGTGCCGACGGTCCTCACCGGCGCCGACCTGCGGAAGATCCGCGAGGCCCGCGGGATGTCCCTGCGGCACATCGCGTCGGTCACCAAGATCGGCGTCCGCTTCCTGGAGTACGTGGAGGAGGACCGCTTCGCGTTCCTGCCGGCCCCGGTCTACCTGAGGGGCTTCCTGCTGGAGTACGCGCGGCTCGTCGGGATCGACCCGCGACGCGCGGCCGACGCCTACATGAGCCGCCTGCCCGCCAAGCGCTAGCCCGCGGCCTTCGTCTCCCGCCGGCGCAGGCCGAGGCCGGGCCGGTCGGGCAGGACGAGCCGCCCGTCGCGCACCGCGACCCCCTCCCAGGGATCGTTCGCCACCAGCAGGTGGCCGTCCAGGTCCGCGAAGTCCACGAGGGGCGAGAGGTGGGCCGCGGCGGTGGTGCTGGCCGAGCTCGAGATCATGCAGCCCAGCATCACCTTGAGGCCGCAGGCGCGAGCGGTGTGGATCATGCGGAGGGCCTCGCGGAGGCCGCCCGCCTTGTCGAGCTTCACGTTGACCCCGTGGCAGGTGCCGATCAGCCCGGGGATGGCGGACGCGCGCAGGCAGGCCTCGTCCGCGAAGACGGGAATGGGTGAGCGCTCGCGTACCCAGGCCGCCTCCTCCAGCATCGCCGCCGGCATCGGCTGCTCGACCAGCTCGACGCCCTTCGAGGCCAGCCACTCGATCTTGCGGATCGCCGTCTCCTTGTCCCTCCATCCCTCGTTCGCGTCCACGCGGAGCGGCTTCCCGGTCACGCTGCGGACGGCCTCGATCGTGGCCTCGTCCGTGTCGAGGCCCACCTTGACCTTCAGCACCGGGAACTCCGCGGCCTCGCGCACCTTCTGGCGCGTGGTGTCGGGGGTGTCGATGCCGATCGAGAAGGTGGTGAGCGGCGCGCTGGCGGGGTCGAGGCCGAGGAGGCGGTAGACCGGGATCCCCAGCTTCTTGCCGATCCAGTCGTGAAGGGCGATGTCGAGCGCGGCCCGCGCGGCGTACTGGCCCTCGAGGTGGCGGAACGCCTCGCCGAGGAACGTCTCGACCCGCCAGGGGTCGCCGGCCAGGACGACGGCCCGCGCCGCCTCGACCGCCTTCTGCGCCTCGAGCGCGCTCTCGTGGTAGCGGACGATGGGCGCGCCCTCGCCGATCCCCGTGGCGCCGTCGCGGAAGAGCCGGACCTGCAGCGTGTCGCGGTACTCGCTCGACGACATGGTGGTCGTCCAGGTGTGGCGCAGGCGGAGGCGGACGATCTCCGTCTCCAGACCGGAAGGCGACGCGGCCGCCTTCCGGGGGCGGGGAGGGACGCCCTGCGCTCCCGCCCGTCGGTCGAGGGCCGCCGTGGCCACCACACCCGCCGCCGTCATCCAGTCCCTGCGTTTCATGGGCCTCTCCCCGACTGGGCGGGAAGCGTAGCACGCCCGGGACGCCGGCCTGGTCTGGTCTATGATGGCGCGGCCGCTCGAGGGCGGCGGTTCTCCAGGGAGAGAGAGTGGGCGCGCACCCCGAAGACGAGCTCCTCACCTCGGCCGGCGCCTCGCTGGCCCGGGCCGTCTTCCGGGCGAGCGACCTCGTCTTCGGCCCCTGGACGATCGCGCTTCTCTTCCTGATCGGTCTCCTCCTGACCGTGAGGCTGCGCTTCGTTCAGATCGCCCACTTCCGCGACGCGCTCCGCTCGTTCCTGCCCGCAGCGTCCGTGGGCGGGGGAGCGCTCAGCCCCTTCCAGGCGTTCATGACGGCCCTCGCGGCCTCGATCGGGACGGGCAACATCGCGGGCGTCGCGACCGCGATCGTCTCCGGGGGTCCGGGCGCTCTCCTCTGGATCTGGTGCTACGGTCTCTTCGCCACCGCCATCAAGTTCGCGGAGGCGGTCCTGGGCGTGGAGTACCGCCAGCTCGGGGGCGGGAGGCTGTCCGCGGGGCCGATGCACTACCTGCGCGACGGCCTCGGCCTCAGGAGGCTGGGCTGGGCGTACGCGCTCATCGCCGGGATCGCCGCCTTGACCACCACGCCCTTCACGCAGCCCAACTCCATCGCGGTCGTCCTGGAGAGCGAGTTCGAGGTGCCGACCCTCGTGACCGGGGTCGCGGTCGCGGTGCTGACGTGGCTCGTGATCATCGGCGGTGTGACGTCGATCGGGCGGGCCGCGGAGAAGCTGGCCCCGGCCAAGGTGATTCTCTACCTGGCGGGTGGCCTGCTGGTCATCGCCCTCCACGCGGACCGCCTCCCGGGGACGCTCGCCCTCGTCTTCCGCGAGGCCTTCTCCCTCCGCGCGGGGATGGGGAGCGTCGCCGGGGTTGCGATGATGACGGCCATGCGCTACGGGCTCGCGCGCGGGCTCTACGCGAACGAGGCCGGGTACGGGACCGCGGCCTTCGTCTACGGGACCGCGCGGAGCCGACGGCCGGTGCAGCAGGGCTACGCCGCGGTCATGGAGGTGTTCGTCATCTCCTTCCTCACCTCCTCGATCAGCGCCCTCACGATCCTCGTGACGGGCGTCTGGAGCTCGGGCCTGACGTCGACCGCGGCGGTGGCCGAGGCCTTCAACCACGCGGTGCCGGTGGCGGGCGGATGGGTGGTGGCCTTCTGCGCCTTCCTCTTCGGGTACACGACGCTCATCGGCTGGTCCTACTACGGCGAGGTCTGCCTCGAGTACATTCTGGGGCCCCGGGTGGTGGTGCCCTACCGCTGGGTCTACTGCGGCCTCGTCGTGCTCGGCGCCACGAGCAAGGTGGACCTGGTGTGGGCCTGGGGCGATCTCATGAACGGGCTGCAGATCTTCCCGAACCTGGTGGGGGTCGTGGGGCTCGCGGGGGTCGTGGCCCGGCTCCTGCGGGAGGACGAGGCACGGGGCGGGGACGCGGGTGCCGGCGGAGGACGAGCTTGAGCTTCCAGGCTTCAGGGGGCGAGCCCCCTTCGGAGGGCTTCCAGACTTCAGGGGGCGAGCTGCGGTGCGACGGGGTGTCGCTCGAGGACGCGGCCCGCGAGCACGGGACGCCGCTCTACGTGTACAGCCGGAGGGGGATCGAGGCGGCCTTCCGCGCCTACGAGGCGGCCTTCGCGCCGGCCCGCCCGCGGATCTGCTACGCAGTCAAGGCCAACGGCAACGGCGCCATCCTGCGCCTTCTCGCCTCGCTCGGGGCGGGGGCCGACATCGTCTCCGGGGGCGAGCTGCTCGCCGCACGGCGTGCCGGTTTCCCGGCGGAGCGCATCGTCTTCGCCGGGGTGGGGAAGACCGACGCGGAGATCGCCCTCGGGCTCGAGCACGGGATCGGGGAGTGGAACGCGGAGAGCGAGGACGAGATCGGGCGGATCGGCGCTGCCGCCGCGTCGCGCGGCCGGCGGGCGCGGGTCTCGCTGCGAGTCAACCCCGACATCGACCCGCGGTCGCACCCCTACATCTCGACCGGCCTGCGCGAGGCGAAATTCGGCGTCGACATCGCCCTCGCCCCCGAGATCCTGCGTCGCTCGCGCGAGCGGGCCGGCGTCGAGATCGTGGGCCTGCAGTGCCACATCGGCTCGCAGATCACCGACCTCGAGCCGCTGGCGGCGGCGGCGCGGGCCCTGGCCGGCCTGAGCCGGCAGCTGCTGGACGAGGGCTTCCCCCTGCGGACGATCGACCTCGGCGGCGGGCTGGGAGTGAGCTACGACGGACGGGGCGTGCCGAACCCGAAGGCCTTCGCGGCGGCCGTCCTGCCCGCGGTGGAGAAGCTCCCTCTCACCCTCGTGCTGGAGCCGGGCCGGTCGCTCGTGGCCGGTTCCGGGGTCCTGCTCACCCGCGTGCTCTACGTGAAGGGCGGCCACGAGAAGACGTTCGTGGTGGTGGACGCGGGCATGAACGACCTGCTGCGGCCGGCGCTCTACGACGCCTTCCACCGCGTGGAGCCGGTGCGGCCGCGGGGCCGGGCGACCGAGCTCGTGGACGTGGTGGGCCCGGTTTGCGAGACCAGCGACTTCCTGGCTCGCCGCCGCGAGCTGGAGCGGCCCGAGCCGGGCGACATACTCGCCGTGCGCGACGCCGGCGCCTACGGCTTCGCCATGTCCTCGACCTACAACATGCGCCCGCGGGCGGCAGAGGTCCTCGTCGAGGACGGCCGGGCCCGCCTCATCCGACGCCGCGAGACCTTCGACGACCTGGTGCGCACGGAAGTCTGATCTGTCGCGGGGGGCTGGGGGGGCGGCAAGCCCCCCAACTGGATGAACGGTCACGCCCGGCGCGGCGACGACTCGTTTCAGAACGAGTTTCCACAGTTTCTCCACGACACCGTAGCGGCCGCACTCGCGCGACAACCCGCCGCTACCCACCCGCCCGCGTCGGCGGTGCAGAGCGGAGTGGCCCTCGGCGATCTCCTGGCCATGGCCATCGGATCCGCGGCGGTCCGGGATCCCACGCGGGTCCCCCGCAAGGACCGGCGGACCCACGTGGGAGCCCTCCGGAGCCGCCGCTACCCGTGGCTCTCGGCTGTTGCCTGGCCCTGGTCCGATACCCTCGGCCGCGCCTCGCCGCAGCTCATGGGAAGAACCGGCGTCTCGTCGGCAAGAAGCGGCAGCTCGTGGCGGGACCCGCCACTCGGTCTCGCCACGGGGTCGGGGCCCTCGGCGTGGCCTACTTCGCGGTGACGCGGTCGCTGACGGTTCGGCCGTACTCGCTGGAGCGGGCCAGGCGGTCGAAGGTGTCGTACATGGCGGCCGACAGCTCGGCCAGCGCGGCCTCGCCGTCCGCTTCGCGGCGGAGGTAGGTGGTCATGATCGCGGCCGAGTAGGGTCGTGCCGGGACGCCGACCCAGGCCACCTCGCACCGCACGCCTTCGAGGGCCCCCGGCTTGGTGAGTGCCTTCACTCCCTGAGGCAGGCCGCGGCGGAAGTGGGAGCCTTCGTCGGGGACCGAGGCGACGGCGACGAGATCGGCTGCGCGCGCGGGCGAGAGGCCCTCGCCTGTGGCGACGACCTCGGCGAGCCGGGCCAGCTCGCGAGGTGTGGAGACGTTCTCGTCTCCGCGCCGGGCGGCCTCGAGGTCCATCATCTGCCGGCGCAGACGGGTGCCAGGGAGAGAGAGGGCGTCCAGGCGGCGGTTGACGGCATCCAGGCCGACGCGCCGCACGAGGACGTTGGTCGCCTCGTTGTCGGACCAGCCGATCATGAGGACGGCGAGGTCGCGCCACGTGAGGCTCACGCGGTCGCCGAGCTCCTGGAGGATGCCGCCGCCGCTCACGCGCGGGACGGGCGGCCGGGTCACCTCGGCGAGGTCGATCCGGCCCCCGTCGGCTTGACGGTAGAGCTCGTAGAGCACGGCCAGCTTGATCGAGGACGCCGTCGGGAAGACCTCGTCCGGGCGCAGCTCGACCGTGGCCCCGGTGGTGAGGTCCCTGACGAAGACCCCGAGAACGCCGTCGAGCCTCGCGTCCACAGCCTGGACCCGCGCGCGCAGCTTCGCGAGCAGCTCCGCCTGCTTCGCCGGCAGGTCCGCGCCGCGAGCCGGGAGGACCGCGAGCAGGGTCAGGACGACGGACAGCGCGAGGTGACGGGAGCGGGTCACGGCTGCTTCCATGCCTTGTCGAACCTCAGGATGCCGGTCGGCCCGACCACGAGGCCACGGACCTCCCGGCGGTGCGCGGTGAAGACGGAGGAGTGGTAGAGGGGGACGAACGGCATGTCCTGCTGGAAGAGCTCCTGGGCCTGCCGGTAGAGGGCGAGGCGGGTGCCGGGGGCGCTGTCCATCCGCGCGCGCTTCAGGAGACCGTCCATGGGCGGGCTGCGGTACCGGCTCCGGTTCGTGGTGCCGATGGAGCCGGAGTCGAGGAGGGCGGTCAGGAAATCGTTCGGGTCGAGAGTGTCCGCCTGCCACCCGAGCAGGGCCAGGTCGAAGTCCCCGCGGGACGTCCGGTCCACCTGCTCGGTCCAGGTCGCCGTCTCGCGGAGGCGGACGGTGACGCCGATCCCGGCGAGGTTGTCCCGGAGCCTGGCCGCGACCCGGAGCGGGTCGAGGAGGTATGGGCGCGGCGCCCGCGAGACGGTGAGTGTCGTCTCGAAGCCCTCGGGGACGCGGGCGGCGGCCAGGAGGTGCCGCGCGGCATCGCGGTCGAGGACGAGCTCGCGGGACCGCGTGTCGAGGCCGAACAGGATCGGCGGCAGCGCAGTGTGGGCCGGCTCCGCGTGCCCGCCGAGGGCCTCGCGCACGAGGGCCGCACGGTCGACCGCGCGGGACAGGGCGCGGCGCACCCGTGCGTCGTCGAAGGGCGCCCGCCCGTTGTTGATGGCCAGGTAGATGAGGTTGAGCCCGGTGTGGGAGTCCAGCGTGACCGCGGTGTCGGCGCGAAGCGCCGCCGCGCTGGCGGGGCCGATCGCGGAGGAGGCGTCGGCTTCCCCGGAGGCGAGCGCCCGGGCGAGGGCGCCCTCGTCCGGGAACCGGCGGAACACGAGGCGCCGCAAGCGGGGGGCGCCGGCCCAGTGCTCGGCGAACGCCGTGAGCTCGACCAGGCCGGGACGCGCGCTCGCGAGGCGAAACGGGCCCGTGCCCACCGGCGCGTCGCTCCCGGGCCCCTGGAGCTGCCCCGGGCTCTGGATGGCGAAGAAGGGCTGGGAGAGGGTCGAGAGGAGGGCGGCGTTGGGGCGATCCAGGGTGATCTGGACGACGAGCGGCCCGACGCGCTCGGCCTTGCCCGGGAACGCTCGCTCGTGGCGCAGATGCTCCAGGTTGCCGACCACGGCATCGGCGTCGAGACGGGAGCCGTCGTGGAAGCGCGCCCCCTCTCGCAGGGTGAACGTCCACACCCGCTGGTCCGTGGTGGCCCAGGTCGTGGCGAGGACGCCCTCGGGTCGGAGCGATCCGGAGCGGACGCGCACGAGCGTCTCGCACACGTTGGCCACGATCTCCGCCGCCACGATGTCCGTGGCCTGGTGCGGCTCGAGGCTGGCGGGGTCGGCGAGGGTGCCCACGACGAGGGTGTCGGCCGGCACGGCGGAGAGCACGGCGGCGAGGAGGAGCGCGGCGCTCACGGCCGCATTCTACCCGCTACTCGTAGCGCAGGGCCTCGATGGGGTCGAGGTTCGCCGCCTTGCGGGCGGGGTACCAGCCGAAGAAGATCCCGACCGCCGCGGAGAACGCGAAGGCGATCACGATCGACGACGTCGTGATCAGGACCGGCCAGCCGAGGCTCTTGGTGATGGCCTCGGAGACGCCGATCCCGAGGAAGATGCCGGCGAGGCCGCCCACCAGCGAGAGCGCCACCGCCTCCGCCAGGAACTGCTTGAGCACGTCACCCGTCTTCGCGCCCACCGCCATGCGGACGCCGATCTCCCGGGTCCGCTCGGTGACCGACACCAGCATGATGTTCATGATCCCGATCCCGCCGACGAGCAGCGACACGGAGGCGACGCTCATCAGGAGGCCGTTCATGGTGGAGGCCATCTGCACGCGGGTGGCGGCCATCTCCTCGACCGTGCGCACGCTGAAGTCGTCCTGCTCCGGGCCGGGGCTGCGGTGGCGCGAGCGCATGAGCCGGGTGATGGCGACCGCGGTGGGTTCGACGAGCTCGCTCGTCTTCGCCGTGAACGACACCTGGTGGATGTAGTTGATACCGAGCAGCTTCTTCTGGACGGTGGTCCAGGGGGCGGCCACGAAGTCGTCCTGGTCCTGGCCCCACTGCCCCTGCCCCTTGGCGGCGAGCACCCCCACCACGCGGAAAGGCATGTTGCGGACACGGATCACCTGGCCGACGGGGTCCTGGTCGGGGAACAGGGTCGTCGCCACGGTGGCGCCCAGGAGGCAGACCTTCTCGGCCACCAGCACGTCCCGCGCGGTGAAGTTGGCGCCCTCCGCGATCGTCCAGTTCCGGACCGCGAGGAAGTCCTCGTTCCCGCCCTCGATCTGGCTGTTCCAGTTGTTGTTCCCGGCGATCAGCTGCGCCCGGCCCCGCACGCCCGGCGTCCAGAGCCCGACGGTCGGGATCTCGCGGGCGATCGCTTCCGCGTCCTCCATGGTCAGGGTGGTGATGGACCCCGAGCCGCCGTGGGCCCGGCCCGGTCCCCCGAAGCTCCCCGCGGAGAGGTAGATGAGCGTGGTTCCCTGGCTCTGGATCTGCTCGTCGATCACCGCGCGCGCCCCCGACCCGAGCGCGATCATCGCGATCACCGACGCGACCCCGATGATGACTCCCAGCATGGTCAGCGCGGAGCGCACCTTGTTCCGGCGGATGGCCCGCAGGGCGAGGCGGAAGGTCTCGCGAATGCCCATCGTCTTCTCCTAGGCCTCCGCCTCGACGGGCGGAAGGGCGGCGAGCTCGGCCGCGGCGTCCCGGCGGCGCGTCACCGGCACCGGCTCGTCGGTCAGGATCCGGCCGTCGCGGACCGTGACCACGCGCGTGGCGTACTCGGCGATGTCGTGCTCGTGGGTGATCAGCAGCACGGTGATCCCGTGCTCGCGGTTCAGCCTCTGCAGGATCTCCATGATCTCGACGCTGGTGCGGCTGTCGAGGTTGCCCGTGGGCTCGTCGGCCAGGATCAGCTCGGGGTCGTTGACGAGCGAGCGGGCGATCGCGACCCGCTGCTGCTGGCCCCCGGAGAGCTGGTTCGGAGTGTGATGGGCCCGCTCGGCGATGCCCACGGCCCGGAGGAGCGACAGCGCTTTCGCGTGGCGCTCGGCCGGGCGGTGGCCGCGGCCGTTGTAGAGCAACGGCAGCTCGACGTTCTCGAGGGCGGTCGTGCGGGGGAGCAGGCTGAAGTTCTGGAAGACGAAGCCGATCTTCTTGTTGCGCAGCTCCGCGCGGCGGTCGCGGTCGAACCCCGAGACGTCCTCGCCGGCCAGGAAGTAGTGGCCCGAGGTGGGGCGGTCGAGGAGGCCGAGGATGTTCATCAGGGTCGACTTGCCGGAGCCCGACGCGCCCACCACCGCGAAGAACGAGCCGGGGGCGATCTCGAGGCTGAGGCCGCGCAGCGCGTGCACGACCACGTCCCCGAGCGCGTACGAACGCTTGAGATCGACGACGCGGATGAGGGGCTCGGGCATGGGCCTAGCGCTGCCGCGGCTGCGGCCGCTGCGGCTGGAACGGATTGGTGGAGGGCGAGGTCCCGGGGCGCGGCCCGGCACCCGCGGCCCTCGCGCCGGGAATCTCGGTGCCGGTGATGACCATCGCTCCCTCGACGAGGCCCTCGCGCACCTCCACGAACTGCCCGTCGGAGACGCCGATCCGCACGTCGACCGGCTTCGGCTGGCCCTTCTCGTCGGGGACGAAGACGGTGGTCGGGCGACCCGGCCCGCGGCCGGCCCCGGGTCCCCCGGGACCCCCTCGCTCGCTCGCCATGGCCGCTCCGGCAATGCCGCCCCCACCTCCGCCGGTCCGGCCCATCCCCTGGCCGCCCGGGCGGCCGGCACCCGCACCCGGGCGCTGCCTGCCCTGGCCGGGCGCGCCGGATGCGGCCGATCCCGCGGCTCCCGTCGGCCGCTGGTAGCCCTCGGGACGGAACCGCAGCGCAGCGGCGGGCAGGCGCAGGGCGTTCTCGGCCTTGCGCACCACGATCGACACCGTGGCGGTCATGCCCGGGCGCAGAAGCAGCTCGCGGTTGTCCACGGCCACGATCGTGTTGTAGCTGACCACGTTCGAGACCGTCGTCGGGTTGAGCCGCACCTGCTCCACCGTGCCCTTGAACTCGCGCTCGGGGAAGGCGTCCACGTGGAAGGCGACCTCCTGGCCCTCCCGGACCCGGCCCACGTCGGCC
>Ga0316622_100004237_pt1 | contig 10494 bp, 7 predicted proteins | sample OWC_Aug_OW2_C1_D_FD_207646 | JGI IMG/M metagenome (GOLD analysis project Ga0316622, IMG submission 207646) | Wetland soil microbial communities from Old Woman Creek delta, Ohio, United States - OWC_Aug_OW2_C1_D5_C | ecosystem: Environmental > Terrestrial > Soil > Wetlands | place: USA: Ohio... | reverse complement strand
CACATTCTCTTTCAGCATTTTGTATGCCGTCAGTTCCCTGCCACCCAACGAAAACGACTGAAACAGGCGGAGATTAAACGTTTGCGTATTGTCGGGCTGTGTGGTTGAACCCGTGGCACTGGTCACAGATCTGGAATAGCCTCTCGCGTCCCCGTACGTGGTGAGGCCGGGCAGCAAGAAGGAGAACCCTTTATCCTGTTGCGCCTGAGCAACAGCAACGTCCTGTTCAGCGATCTTGATCCGCTCCGCTGTCTTCAAGCCCATGCGATAGAGTTCGTCCAGGGTGTACTCGGGTACCTGGGCGCGACCCGGTGGCGACGCCACGGCTCCGAACGTGAGAAGCAGTGTGAGAAACAAGATTATTTGACGCACCGTCATTGCCGGGCAGCCTCCCTAGTTTCATTTGGACATAGCAGGTTACAGATTGAATCGCAGAGTTTAGTCACGTCTCCCCCGCCATGAGAGACGTGGCTGGTAACAGCCCCGCGAATCGCGTAAAGGATGAGGAGCGCTATGTGCTCGCAATCCTCGATCATAAAAATCCCTCGTTCGACCCCCGTTCTAAGAATTCCGTCAACCAGTGCTTTCTGGGAGTCGAAGAAGTCCCTTCGCATTGACTTCATGAACGTGAGGTCATAGTCTTTGAGATGAAGCGAAACCAGTTCCTTTTTGTTCAGGGCGAAGTCAAGATTGTACAAAATGTATGTCCTGAGCGCACTGTATGGTGCCTGCTTCCGCAAGGGGCCCATCTGTTTCTGAAATAGGCCGGCCTGTTCGGAGATGACTTCACGGTAGAGCGCTTGTTTGCTCTTGAAGTACAAATAGACCCCTCCGACGCTGATCGCTGCCTTCTCCGCAATTTCCCTGATGGTAGCCCGTCTGTATCCTCTTGCGCAGAATACCTTGAGCGCTGCTCTCGTAATTCGTTTTCTGGTCTGTTCAGCTGAACGCTTGTTCACTTTGGTTACCGGTCAATGTACGCAAAAGGAAACTGCATGTCAAGCGAATTATCAGTACGAAACAGCCTCTCTCGGATGCACACGTCGGTACAATAGTATACTACGAGTCTTTTTGCGAAAATGCATAAAACAGGGTGGATGCAGCCATGGAGGCAAAACAGGCAAGGAATGCGACATGGTACGCCACTGCAGGGTAGGATGTTCCCTTGTGAGGAAACTGCTCTATGATTTTCCCGAGGACTGAGATCAAGACCGCTCCCCCGGCTATGACAAAGAAATTTACCCAGGTCATCACTGTCCCTGATATTTCCGGCGGGAAGAGTGCCTTTCCGTGCGAGTAGGCGAGCATTCCGAACCCGCTGAAGAACCCTACGCAGAACGCGAGGAGGGCGTACCAGACCACGCTGTCGATATCGAGTATGCCGATCAGTGGCGCGAGACTGAGGGTGTAAAGTGCGAACCCGGCGAGCGCCACGGACTTTCGGGTGCGGAATACCTTGTCAGACAGGTAGCCTGCGATCGGACTGCCAACTGTCATGCCGATTGCCAGCATTGCAAGCACGTTGCCTGCCTGTACAGGTGTATATCCCTTGGCGTCCATGAGGTATAGTCCCAGCCAAATACCCTGCAGGCTGACATACGTGCCATATCTGAAAAAAGCGACGGCGCCCAGCTGCCAGAACGCCAGAGACCCAAGAATGAGACGAGCAGTAATGCGCATTGCCGGGACCTCGCCCGCTGGAGGCGATGTTTTTTTGTTGCCGCCGACTGTCCGCTCCTTGAGCGCCCAGAAGACCGCAGCGGCGAGCAAAGCCGTGGTCAACGAGCAGAGAACGAAGGTCATCCTCCAGCCGATCCTGGATGCCACGTACGCGAGAGGGCTGGCAGCAAGGACGTTGCCGATGGTCCCAACTGCAATGATGAGCCCTGAGAGGCTCGCAAAGGCATCGGGGCTGAACCTGAGGGTGAATACCTTCAGGCATCCCATGAGCATCGAGGCCATGCCGAATCCCATCAGGAGCCGGGCGGCAAGCGCTACTGAAAAAGAATGCGCAATCCCGAAGAGCAGCGCGCCCCCGGCCCCAACGAGAGCAGAGAATGTCAGAACGATTCTCGGGCCGATCCTGTCGAGTATTGGGCCTGCAGGAATCTGGAGAATCGCAAAGGAGTAGAAGAAGGCTCCGCTCAAGAGGCCGATCGATTCGGCGGTGAGATGGAATTCGGCCATGAGATCGGGCGCTATGACCGCGCTCGATACCCGGTAAAACATGGAGAATGTGTAGATGGCCGAGAGGGTGATAAAGACGACGACCGATTCCTTTTTAAAGGTTCTTCCTCCGGTGCGAGTTAATTGGGGCGGAATCGCGCCCGGGCAGACTATATCACAAAGGGTCTGCGTGGGCCACAGGGCTGCATTCCCGCCGCTCTCCGGCACTCCGCCTTTGACCAGCACTAAGGGCTTGTTCGCTTGGTGTGCACAACTCGCCTTTAACAAGGCTCAGACAGTGCACACCACCCTTACAGGGCGCTCCCTTCGCCCAAGTCTGGTTACAAAGGCTCCGTGATGTTCGCTCACGGGAATGCAGCCCTGTGGCGCTGGGTGATTGCGGGTTTCAATCACTTGTTGGCGGGCTGCGCCTTCGCAGGAGAAAAGGCATAGAAGATAACGCTCCCTGCCATCAGGATGAATCCCATGAGAAAGGAGAAGTGGTATGCCTCCGGGGGATACGACGATCCCGAGCGTGGAAAGAGCTCTATGAGTCTTCCAAAGGCGGTTGTCAGGAGGGCAGCGCCGGCCATGACGCAGAAGTTAACCCATGACATGGCTGTCGCGGCAACACTGAGAGGGTAGAGCACCTTGGCATGGGCATGAAGGAGCGTTGCCACCGCATGAAAGAAGCCGAGGCTGAAGGCGATCGCCATGTACACCTCCGGCCGCTGCCAGTTCCAGATACCGGTGAGGAGAAGAAGGCTGAGACAATAGAATATGAGACCTCCAAGCGCGACCTGCTTCTCACTGAGAGGAGTCCCGTCAATGGCCCGGCCGCCTATTGGCCCGCCCACCGCATTGCCTATGGCAAGAAAGAAGAGAACGTTTCCCGCCTGCACAGGCGTAAAGCCGTTCACCTGCATGAGGTACAGGCCGAGCCAGACCCCCTGGAGACTCACCAGGGTTCCGTACCGGAAGAAAGAGGCCACGGAGATCTGCCAGAAGGGGAGAGATCTCAGGATTAGCCTCGCCGATTCCTTGAAAGTGATCTGCTGAGTCGTCGACTGCAGATTGCCCGCGCGCGGCCCAACATCCCTCAGAAGAAAAAAGGCGACAACACCGAACAAGCCTGTGATTATGCCTGTCCAGACGAATGCTGTGCGCCAGCCGATTGTATCGGCCAGATAGGCGAACGGTGATGAGGCAAGCATGTTGCCGATGGTCCCTGCAGACATAAGAAGGCCGATCAATGTTGAAAAGCGTTCCTTCGGAAAGACGAGTGTGAAGACCTTGAACGATCCCATCAGCATTGCAGCCATGCCCGCCCCCATGAAGATCCTGCCAGCCACAGCCAGGCCATATGAAGGCGCGAGGCCGAAGACGCAGGAACCCAGGGCACCGACAAGCGAGCACGCAGGAATGATGATACGGGGACCCACCCGGTCGAGCAACGGCCCCATGGGGATTTGCAAGAGCGCGAAAGAGTAAAAGAAGGCGCCTCCAAGCACGCCCAGCGCTTCGGCATTGAGATCGAGGTCGGCGAGAAGACGCGGAGCTATCACCCCGCTCGAGACCCGGTAAAACATGGAGAGAATGAACAGGATGGAGAGAATGGAAAATATAGGAATAAGCCGCTTCAGCAATCACCGTCTATTTTGTCTATCTGGTTTTTCTGGCAGGAGTTTCTCTGGTTTTTTTGGTTTAGCTGCTTACTGCTTACTGTTCACGGTTTACTATTTTCTGTTCACCGATCACCGTTTACCGTTCATCGGCTACTGGCCCCTGCCCCCTGACCCGTGCCCCCTGCCCTTGCTTCAGTGGTGGTGATGCTCGACCTCGTCTGCACCGCCAATCTGACAATACAGCCCATTGCTCTGGCACTCAGCGCATTCCATCTGGAGCACGGTATGCCTGATGCCGAGATCTGCCAGCTTTTCCTCTATCCCCTTCCTGATGGAGTCCGTCTCGCTGATCTTCCGGTCGTTCAGGAGCACATGGGCTGAAAATGCGGGAACACCATGTCCTATTGACCAGAGATGCACGTCGTGGACGCCCATCACGTCAGACATGCCACAGATGAGGCGGGATATCTCTTCGGCATGCAGGTCGAGAGGACTCAGCTCCAGGAATACCCAGAGCGCTTCTTTGATGACGCGCGCACCGCCGATAACGATGATCACGCCGACAATAGCACTGGCTATCGGGTCAGCGAGGTGCCACCCTGTGAACATGATAACCAGCGAGGCGACGATTACTCCGCCAGACGACAGGGTGTCGCCAAATACATGAAGGAAGGCGCTCTTCATGTTCAGGTCCGTGTGCGCGTGGCCCAATATCCACGCCATCACAAGGTTCCCGACGAGCCCGAAGACGGCAATGGCAAGCATCAGCGTTGACTTGACGTCAGGCGGTGCAAGCAGGCGGTGGTACGTCTCGAGAAAGATGAAAATGGCGATCGCGACGAGACTGCACCCGTTCACCAGCGCGGCAAGAATGCCTATCCTCTGGTATCCGTACGTCGCGCGGTAGTCAGAGGGGCGCCTCGATATGTTCAGGGCAATGAGGCTCAAACCAAGGGCGAAGGTATCGGTGAGCACATGGCCCGCATCGCTGAGCAGGGCAAGCGAGTTGCTCAGAATGCCGCCAATCACCTCTGCTGCCAGAATGACGAGCGTGACAACAATGCTCCAGACCAGCTTCTGTTGATATGTTGCAGCCATAAAGATCCTTAGCGGGTACGGTGCAATATTAAAGCGCATATTCGCCTTTTAGACAAGGCCATAAAAACGGTGATCGGTCATCAGTGACCGGTGACCGGTAAAGAACAGTGTCGAGTGGCGGGCGAGTCCGGAGAGAGGGAGACGCGGAGGCGGGAGACCGGTCATCAGTGACGGGTGACGAGGGTCGAGTGACGGAAGGCCAGTAGCCAGAAAGCAGTCAAGGACAGTGTCATTGGTTCTATTGGTTTCATTGGTTAGCAAGGCGGAGGAGAAAGACTAGATAGACCAGATAGACGAGATAGACCAAATAGACGAGAGAAACCAGATAAACCAAAGAAACCAGAGAAACGAAGACGCCGAGAAGTTGCGGAACTTCAAATGATGTTTTACATTATCGGCAGGGAAGAAGTGCAAAATACCTGACTTACGTAAGGAGGTAGGATATGGCGGAGAAGGAAACAAAGAAAGCAACGGCCAAGGGAGTAAAGGCAAAAGGGGCGGCAAAGCCCTCCGGAGCGAAGACGGGAAAAAGGGCGTCCGCTGGCAAAGGGTCGAAGAAGGGTACAAAAAAAACCTCCTTCAAGCTCCGCGCTCCGGAAGCGGGGCAGGTCTTCGTGGTGGGTTGTTTCAACGATTGGGACGCAACCGCTAGTCCTTTAGAGAGGGACGCCGAGGGTAACTGGGGTTGCACCGTGATGCTTGAGCCCGGTCAGTACGAGTACCGCTTCGTTGTAGACGACGTCTGGTGGGATGACCCGTTAGCGACGATGCGCATTCCCAATGATTTTGGCTGCGAGAACTGCGTGATCGTTGTGGAGTCGTGACAAAGCCCGGCGACAGGGGGCGGATCCCTTCAGCTCTCTGTCTTTTGCGGTTGAGGGGCCAGCTGACCCGTATCGTTTTCTTTCTCTTTCTTTGGCTCCAGCGCTTCTGAGATCTCGGTCAGACGCTTCATCACCAGGTAATTGACGCTGTTTTCGGGATACGTTCCGTCATCGGTCATGGCCCCTGCAGGCGTGCCGGTCAGTATTTCCAGGCCCTCCTCCATTTTTTCTATGGCGTAAATGGCGAAACTTCCATCCTTCACGGCAGTGAGAATCTCCTGCTTCAGCATAAGGTTCTTGACGTTTCGAGAAGGGATGATAACCCCCTGACTGCCGTTAAGACCCCTGGCCTTGCACAGGTCAAAGAAACCTTCTATTTTCTGGTTTACACCTCCAATCGGCTGCACCTCACCGTTCTGGTCCATTGAGCCCGTTACCGCAAGGGTCTGCATGAGGGGCACGCCCGATATGCTGGAAAGCAACGCATACATCTCGGCGCACGTGGCACTGTCGCCTTCAATCATGTCGTAGAGCTGCTCGAAGGTGATGAATGCAGACAGGCTGATAGGTTTGCGGGATGCGTACTTGCTTCCAAGGTAGCTCGATATGATGAAGATCGCCTTCTCGTGTATCTTGCCGCTCATCTTGGTCTCACGTTCGATGTTGACTATGCCTGCCTTGCCCACATACGTTCGGGCGCTAATGCGGGATGGCTTACCGAAGCTGTAGTCACCCGCGTCGAGCACAGCGAGACCGTTAACCTGCCCGACTTTCGTGCCTTCCGTATTGACAATGAACACGTCCTCAAGGGTCGCCTCGCGGAGGCGTTCCTCAATCCTGTTGACCCGGGTGACGTGCTCCTGCACAGCCTGTTCCACGTGCTGCGCGCTGATAAAGGCGACCCCGTCCTTCTTGGCCCAATAATGTGACTCGCGCAGAAGGTCAGACACGCTGCTGAACCGCGTGGAAAGCCTGTCCTGATGATCGACCAGCCTGGACCCGTGTTCTATGACCCGTGCCACCCCCGTGCGGTCCAGGGGCAACAGGTTCTCCGCCTTTTGGCACCCTGCAATGAAAGCAGCGTACCGTTCAGTGTTCTCCTGGTTCCGGTCCATCCGGTTATCAAAGTCTGCCTTTACCTTGAAGAGTTCATTGTACTCAGGGTCAAGGTTGTAGAGCATGTAATAGAGGTAAGGCGTGCCAACGAAGATCACTTTAACATCGAGCGGAATTGCCTCAGGCTTGAGCGCTGCCACGCTGATTAACCGGTACTGCTCGAGGATGTCCTCTATCTTGATCTCCTCATTCTTGATAGCCCGCTTGAGCGCGTCGTAAGAGAATGGACTCCTGAGCACATCGAGCGCATCCAGGACGAGGTACCCGCCATTTGCCTTGTGCGCCGAGCCCGCCCGTATCATGGTGAAATCGGTGAGCGCCATGCCGTACATCACCTTCTGCTCTATCCTTCCAAACAGGTTGAGGTACGTCGGATTGCTCTCGAAAACGACCGGCGCCCCTTTGGTATCCGAGTTGTCAACAAGCACGTTCACGAAGAACCGCGCGAAAGAGACTTCCTGTTTGGGCATTTTGAGAAACGGAACCGCTGCCGGCTGCTCCTCCTGTGGCCGGAAGTCCTCGATGTGGGTGAGGATATCCTCACGCACGGCGTCCAGGTAGGCCCCTATTTTTTCATGCCCCTTTTGCTTTGACTTCAGGTTTTCTATGAGGGGATTTACAGCGTCAAAGGCTATGGCTCGCTCGAGCTTTGCCAGCATGTCCTGGACGAATTTCTCAGTCTCCCGCATAGCCCGGAAGACTTCGTTAAGCCGCTCCTGGAAGGTTCTCCCCGTCTTCTCCAGTTCCTTTCTCGTTTTTTCGTCCAGCTTGCTGAACTCTTCTGGGTTGAGCGGCTCTCCGTCCGGCTTGATGGGCAGAAGCAGAACACCAGTCATGCCGCGGCGCACGGAGAACCCCTTTTCCCTGGCCTCCTCGTCGAGCTTGGAGAAGAGTTCGCTCTGTTTCTGCTGAAGCTCCTCGACTATGCGGCTTCTCTGCTTTTCATACTCCTTCGACTCGAAGGCCTTGGGTATATCGACCTTGAGCGCTTTAAGGAAGTCCTCCATGTCTTTTTGAAAGACTTTGGCTCTGCCCGGTTCCATGGAAATGGCGATGGGGACATCCGGGTCCTTGAAGTTGTGTACGTAACACCAGTCCGGAGGCACCGGCTCTTTTGACGCCTTGTCGAGGAGCATGGTCTTGACCGTGGCCATCTTTCCCGTGCCCGGCTCACCGAGCGCAAAGATGTTAAACCCCTTGCTCGCGACCCCGAGGCCAAAGTCAAGCGAGCGAAGCGCCCTCTCCTGACCGATAGTGCCGCTCACCGCAGAAATGTCATCGGTTGTCGAAAAAGGAAACTGCTCGGCGTCACAGCGGCGATACAGGTCGTCAGGTGCCAATTTCCTCATCATGTCAACCTCCTGGTGATCGGTTTAGATCGTGGACGCTGAAAAAGGTCCACACAGATGCGACGGGCTCGCCATGCCGCCTCGGGCAAGGCTCTGGCCGTTCACCCTTTTTTCGTGCGATACAGATTCTACATTAGCACATGGATACCCTTCTGTAAAGAGGTCAGGGCCGGCAAGCCTTGGGGCTGTAGATCCGCGCACCCCTTAAGGTTTGCGCATATTAGGCGATAGTCTAAGAGTAAAGATTACCTCTGATTCGGGACAGGACTGCACACGTGGCTCATTCAGGTTTACAACTCGGTGAACTGCTCCTTAAAATGTCGATGATTACCCCGCGCCAGCTGGACGAGGCGCTTAAGGCCCAGAGGCAATTCGGCGGTAAGCTGGGCGAAGTTCTCATCAGCCTGGGACATCTAACCGAAGAAGAGATTCTGAAGGCGCTGTCGAGAAAATTCAATGTGCCTCTGGCCGACCTCTCTAATTCCCACATAGATGAGAACGTCGTCAAGATCATCCCATCGCACCTGGCGCGCAGATATCACATCATGCCCGTGGCAAAGAAGGGCCCCACCCTGACAATTGCCATGCCCGACCCGACCGCTGTCAATACGATCAGCGACATAAAGTTCCTCACCGGCTACCAGGTTGTGCCGGCTATCGCTTCCGAAACTGCAATTGCCAGGGCCATCGAGCGGTACTATGGCGGGTCTCAGCCCGGACAGCTCAATAATGTCCTGAAGGACATCGGCGCCATTCCGGACGCGTCGCTCCAGGTGGTCGAGGATGAGCAAACCATGGATGTGGCCACGCTGGAGGCGGACGCCAAGCAACCTCCGGTTGTGAACATCGTTAACCTGATTATTGCAGAGGCTGCGAGAAGGAGCGCGAGCGACATCCATGTCGAGCCCTACGAGACCGAGTTCAGGGTTCGGCTTCGCATTGATGGGGTGCTCTACGACATTGTCAAGCTGCCGTTGAAGTACAAGGAAGCTGTGGTCTCAAGGATCAAAGTGCTTTCCAGGATGGACATAGCGGAGAAACGCCTCCCTCAGGATGGACGCATCAAGATACAGATGAAGCTTCAGGATTTGCAGAAGACGCTTGATTTGCGTGTATCCATACTTCCGACGCTCTTTGGGGAAAAGGTAGTGATGCGCCTTCTCGACAAGGACAACCTGACGCTTGACATGAACAGACTGGGGTTCGAGCCGGAGAGCCTTGCCCGCTTTGAGGAGGCGATCTTTAAGCCGTGGGGCATGGTGCTCGTCACGGGCCCAACCGGCTCCGGCAAGACCAGCACCCTGTACAGCGCCATAAGCCGGATCAACACGCCTGAAGTGAACATAATAACTGCCGAAGACCCCATCGAGTTCAACCTGCAGGGCATCAACCAGGTCCAGGTGCATGAGTCAATCGGGCTCACTTTCGCATCAGCGCTCCGTTCGTTCCTGCGCCAGGACCCGAATATCATTCTTGTGGGGGAGATCAGGGACCTGGAAACAGCGGAGATCGCGGTGAAGGCCTCTCTGACCGGCCACCTGGTCTTGTCAACCTTGCACACCAATGATGCGCCGTCTGCCATTACGCGACTCGTCAACATGGGGATAGAACCGCTTCTGGTGACAAGCTCGATAATACTGATTGCCGCGCAACGACTCGTCCGTCGTATCTGCCAGGACTGCAAAGAGGAAGTGGACGTCCCGATAAAGGCGCTGCAGAACATCGGCTTTTCAGACGACGAAGTGGACAGCGTGAAGGTTTTCTCGGGCCAGGGCTGTCAAAAATGCGGGAACACGGGCTACAAAGGACGTGTCGGGCTTTACGAGGCCATGCCTATGACCGACACAATCCGGCAGATGATCCTGGAGGATGCAACGATCGTTGATGTCAAGAGGCAGGCGCTGGAAGAGGGCATGGTAACCTTGAGGCAGAGCGGGCTCATCAAGATAAAAGCCGGAATCACGACGATAGAAGAGGTCATAAGGGAAACGGTGCTGTGAAACCGGTGATCGGTGAACAGTGATCGGTGATCAGTAAGGGCGACCGGAGACGGGCGACCGGAGACGGAAGACCGGTGGCCGGTCTTCGGTGACCAGCAAACCGTAACCCGGGAACAGCAAGCAGTAAGACCAAAGAAACCAGAGAAACCAAAGAAACGAAACAAACCAGAGAAACCAGAGCGCGAGCGTCTCAGCGGTCCGCACTCTCAGGGTTGACAATAGCCATAAAATCGCATAATTTACTATCTCTGGCGGGCCGTTAACTCAGGCGGTAGAGTATCTGCCTTTTAAGCAGAGAGTCGCAAGTTCGAATCTT
>Ga0316622_100004236_pt1 | contig 10495 bp, 4 predicted proteins | sample OWC_Aug_OW2_C1_D_FD_207646 | JGI IMG/M metagenome (GOLD analysis project Ga0316622, IMG submission 207646) | Wetland soil microbial communities from Old Woman Creek delta, Ohio, United States - OWC_Aug_OW2_C1_D5_C | ecosystem: Environmental > Terrestrial > Soil > Wetlands | place: USA: Ohio... | reverse complement strand
CGCTATCCGCTGAAGTCGCGTCGAGATGTCCTCGGGAATCGGCGTTCCCGTCACCTTTCCCTCCAGTGGTTCCGTCTCCCGGCACCCTGCTTCCCTCCACCGGGTCCCTTGGGTCGGTTCCCCGCTTTCGTCGGTACTATCAGGGTGCTCCGACTCCCCGCCGATCGTCCCGCCTCGCTCCGGTCTTCCCTCGCTCGGCGGTACCGCGCCGCGTCCCGTTGTTCGCTCCCGCGCCTGCCGGACGCTGCACTCGCGGGCCAGGGCTCTTGACCGCCGGTGCCCTTCCGTCTCCGGCTACCTCTGATCGCGGAACCGACAGGGCCTCTCATGTCCCTTGGCGAACCCCCCTTCGTGGGCGCCGTGTTCTCAGACCCCGGACGAGCCGGCGTGCCAGGCCATACGGCACGTCGGTGCAGCCGCCGCCTACATTCACGACGTCGGCCCCGTCCCAAAGCTCGATTTCGAGGCTCAATCACACGGCTCCCCACGCTTGCTGTCTACGCTTCGCAGTGCGGGTCGCCCCGCACCCACGCAAGACTCGCTTCCGGCTGGTGGCCAGCCTTTACCGGGTCGGGCTGGGTACCGACCAGGGTTCACGCCGGGAGGTTTCCATGCCTGCTGCGATTCTCGATGTCCACTCTACATTTCCCCCTCCCCAAGGTTTCATGACGCACGAATGCCGCGGAGCGCTCACCGCCGTAGCGCCGAGCCTGCGGTCGCCCCCGGCCGCGCCGCTTGCCGGCGAAGAGTGCGGGCTCCTGGCGCGGGAGCCCGCACAGGGAAGACGGCGAGTGCAAGCGGCGTGACGACAGGGGCGACCGTATGGATCACCCGATTATCGGTAAGCTCCGCCTCCAAGAGCCCAAAGGCCACAGCCCCAGCCAAACGCTCTGCCGCCGGCCCCTTGAAGGAAACTCGCTGGGCTGCGTGGCGCGCGTCCATCGTCGCCGTCGCGCGCCGCGCAGGCCAGCGCTCCTCTGTCCGGAGCCGGCGCGCACGGCCGCGGCCTGGCGTGTGAGGTGCCCACCGTCCTCGCCAGCCCTGCACCGCGCGTGACAAGGACGCGGGCGTGCGCGCATCGCAGGTCGAGCGAAGTAAGCCAGATCGCCTTGAGGTGCCCCAGGATCGCCCTGACTAGGCTTTCTCGGCCGCTCGTTGCACGAGCTTTCCGTTCGAGGCACGAGCGCACGGTACAATGATCGCCTCCGGCGCAGCTTGCAGGAGGCTGTACGTGCTACCCGATGATGTCCCTCCCGCTTTCGCAAAGCGCAGCTGGCTCGATCATGTCGTCCGCTTTGGCTGCGGTGGCATCATTGGTCTGGCGGTCGTTCTCGGAATCCTGCCCTACAGCGACCTACTCGGTGAATCCCTGTACCGCTGGATAGGCATATTGGGACCTATCACTCTTGGGATCCTCGCTATCGGCTTGGGCGACTCATTCTTGCGGGCGGTCTCGTCCCTGCTCCGGCGATTGTTCGGCTGAGCTTCACAAGCTCGTCCCCGGATAGATCCATCGAGCGAACCCGTAGACCGCGAGCGCCAGTAGCCCAGCAAAGACCCAGTCGAAAGCCTCCAAGAGACGGGGGTTCTCCCGATGCTTGACCAGACGTCGAACGACGACCTGGAGGAATCCGAGTGCTGCCACCAGGCCCAAGAGAAGGCCAAACGCTCGCTTCGGCATCGCCGATTGGAGCCCCAAGAAGAGCCATCCCGCGAGGCCTACAAGCGCCAGGCTCACCGTAGACGCCACGAGGCGCCTCACCCTCCAGAACTCCCAGTACACCTGTCACAAGGCTTCGGCTTCGTGGACTTGCATTGGAGATAGGCCTCGTAGCAGTTCAGGCTGATACCCTGGCCTGTACCCACTCCTATGCCGGTGCAGACCACCGTACAGAAATAGGCCCCCCCTACTCCTCCGGCTGGCCCACCCGCCGCAGCGCATGCGCCTGTGCAGACCACGTTACACACTCGATTGAGGCCAAATCCAAAGGCGCCAGCCCACTTGTAGCAGCTCTGTAGCTCCTCCAGACAAACGTCGCGACCTGAGCCACACGGTTCATCTGCCGAGTCGCGATTCGGATGGCTGTGTCCGTCAATGCAGGATGTGTGAAACCCATAGCCCGAGTGCGGCCCAAGCTGCACCATGTGAAGTCCGAGAGGGTCTGTCGCATTGACTGGGTTGTTCTTCACATAGCCGTAGAGGTTGATGTCCCCGCCGCGTAACCCGCTCGGATCCTCCGCGGCAAATCTCCCGACCTGGGCGGAGTAGTAGCGGTTGCGGTAGTAGTAAAGCCCCGTCTCAGGATCCCACTCTCGTCCCGTGAAGGCGTACCCTGACTCGCTCGCACCCGTCGCCAGGTTCCCCCACGCATCGTATTGCCGCGTGAGCGTCACCGCGCCACCCGCGTTGGTCAGCTTCACGATGCTGCCGAGGCCGTCCGCTTGGAAGTACGTCAGCGTCGTCCCGTCGTCTAGTGCGAGCGGTTCGTCGATCCCGGACCCGTGTACATACCTCAGCGTTGTCGCACCCCGAGCTTCTCTCAAGATGTTCGGGCCGTCGTACGCGTAGCTGGTTGTCACGCCCCCCGCGACCTTCTCCACCCTCCTGCCGTTCGGGTCGTAGGCAAAGCGAGCTTGTTCGACTCCGTTCTTGATGACGCGGGTGAGCTGGTCTTCCGCATTCGACTCGTAGCCCCAGACATCCGTTCCTTCCGTCTTCGTTGTAAGGTTTCCATTTGGATCGTATGTGTACGTCGCACCACTGCCCGTCACGTCCACTTGGTAGCTCTTCGTGGTGCTGTTCCCCGAGGCGTCCATCGCCTCGACGGTGAAAGTGTTCGTGCCGGGACTGGCGCTGATCGTCGCTTCGAATGCGTTGCCTGGCAGGAGGGTTGCGGGTTGGCCGTTCACCCTCACCGTGCCGGGTTCGTCGAGAGCGCCACGGACCTTGAGGGGGCCGCCCCCAGCGGTCGAGAGGAGGCGGTTCCGCTCGTCGTAGACCGCAGTCGTGACGGCGTTGTCGAGCTGAGCCGATGTCCGGTTACCGACCGGGTCGTAGCCGAAGTGCCACCGGCCGGTGAGGCTACCTGTCCGCTGCACCTGGGTCAGCCGGTAGAGGGGATCGTAGGAGTAGCCCTCCGTGAAGTCCGGCGTGGCTTTCGTGAGGCGGTTCCCGGCCGGGTCGTACGTGTAGCCGAAAGAGGTGATTGGGGTCGTTCCGTTCAGGACGGCAGCCAGGCTCGTGAGGCGGTTGAGGTTGTCGTAGGCGTACGAGGTCGTGACGCCGTTCGGGTACACGAGGCTGGTGCGGCGGTTCGCATTGTCGTAGCCGAGGCCGAAGGTGCTCGAACCGCGGGTGAGGGTGGTGAGTCGGCTGGCGTCGTCGTATCCGTAGGTGACGAAGACTTGGCCGTCGAGGCTCACGCTGACCCGGTTGCCGGCGTTGTCGTAGGTGTAGGCGACGGTGGAAGCGTTGCGGCTGCTCTGCTCCGAGAGAAGTTGCCCGGCGAGGTCGTACGTCCAGGTGAGGGTGTCGGTGCCGTTCGACGCCGTACTGAGCCGGCCCCCAAGGTCGTACGTGTAGGTTACCGGGGGCGTCGCGTCGGAGTAGGTCTTGCCGGTCAATCGGCCGAGAGCGTCGTACGAATAGGTGGTGACGGTGCTCTTGCGGTCGGTCCGGGTGGCGAGCCTCCCGGCGGTGTCGTAGGTAAAGGTGTCGTAGGCGCCGCCGGGGAAGGTGGTCTTCAGGACTCGGCCGTGCCCGTCGTACTCGAAACCCGTCGAGTGGCCCGAGGCATCGGTCAGCGCCAGCAGACGGGACATATCGTCCCAAGTGTAGCTGGTGGTCCCTCGGTCAGGGTCGACGACATGGCGCATCCTCCCGTAGGCGTCGTAGGCATAGAAGGTCGTTCGGTCCAGTGGATCGGTGACGCTCGTCCGCCGGCCTCCTGCGTCGTAGCCGAAGTCGGTGTGGGTGCCGTCGGCCTGGGTCACGCGGGTGACCCGGCCGCGCGCGTCGTAGGTCGTCGTGGTGGTGTGGTTCAGTGCGTCGGTGACGGTTGTGCGACGGCCGAGGCTGTCGTACCCGAACGTCGTGGCGTGGGTCAGGGGATCGGTCACCGAGGCGAGATCGCCGTTCGCGTCGTAGGCCATGACCGTCGTCTTCCCACGAGGGTCGGTGACCGAGCTGGGCCGGCCCTGGCCGTCGTAGGTGAAGGTGGTGACCCGATTCTCGGTGCTGGTCACCTTCTCGGTCACGGTCAAGGGACCGGCCGGGGCGTGGGTGTAGGTGGTCAACCCGCCGTCAGGCCGGGTATCGGTGAGGAGACGTCCCTGCTCGTCGTAGGTGTAGCTCGTGGTCTGGTCGAGGGCATTGCGCTCCCAAGCCAGTTCTCCGCTCGGGTGGTAGCCGTACGTGGTGGTCTGCCCGCCGCTCGTGTAGGCGACGATGCGCCCCTGGTCGTCATAGGCCCACTCCCGGACGTCGCCGCCACCGGTGCCGCACGAATGACAGGGCCCTGTTATGCGAGTGACTTGCCGGACGCCGGCAACATAGGACCACTCGTAGGTGGTGACCTGGCCGAGAGCGTTCGTGACCTCGGTCTTGCCGGGCAAGAATGCGAGACTCAGCTTCTCTCGTCCGTCCGAGATCTCCGAGGTGATGCCTCGGCCATCCCCGTCGTAGGCGTGGGTCTCGACGATGACCCCTGTGAGGTCCGCAACCTTCAGGATCCGCCCCCCGCTGTCGTAAGCGAAAGTGAAGCCAGTGTTGTCCGCATAGGTCACACTGGCCAGGCGGTTCCCCGTTCCGTAGGCGTACCGCGCGATTTGGCCGGCGGGGCCGACCAAGGTCTCGAGGCGGGATGAGGAGTCGTAAGTGAGGGTGAGGCTGCGGGCTCCGGCCCCGATAGTGGAGAGCCGACCGGAGGCGTCGTAGGTGAGAGCGGTCTCGTTCCCCGCCGTGCTGACAAGGCCAACGAGCCTTCCGGCGGAGTCGTAGGACTCCTGTCCGCCTTCCCTAAAGAGCCGGGCATAGGTCGTCCCGCTTCCGCTGCCACTCTTCACGATCCAACTCTCCTCCCACGGCGGGAAAGAGGCCTGGTAGGTGAGGTCGGCTTCTGGATCCCGGAAGTACGCGACTTCCCCGTCCGCTTGGCGGACCCTGAGGCTGCCGGTCGGCAGGAACTCGAGGGTCTGTCCGTAGGAGTGCGTCCAGCCCGGCCCCAGACGGGACGAGATCCCCTGGTTGGCGAGCCGGCTGGAGTAGCTGCGGGAGAATCCGATAGGCCCGGTCGGCGTGGGAAGGGCGACGTCCGTCTGGTCGAACCAGACGGTCCCGTTCAGGAAGTTCACCGGGTGGCCACCGCTCGTCTCGGGCCGGTGGGGCTGCTTGCCGGGCGGTGTGTGGCAACGGGTTGGTTCCTCGAGGTCGAAATTCACGACCTTGAGCTCGTTGCTCTTGAGGGGGACCACCTGCGAGCAAGGTTGCGCGAGCGCGTGGCAAGCCCGGACGTAATAGGTCCGCTCGCCAGCGGCGCTGCCGTCGCCGAGGAGCTGGAGGCCCCAGTTGTTCCCCCCGGCGGTGGGAGATGTGAACGTGTAGTTTCCGTCTGCGTCGGTGGTCTCCGAAGGGAACCCGCCACACTGAGCGTCGGGAACCAGGTCGGCTGCTGCGGCCACGACCGTCGCATGGACGGGGTCGCCCCCAATTGTGACTCTGCCGTGCACCGAGCCCTCGATCGAGTACAGGCTGATGTCGAAGCTTCCGTTACACTGCCAACAGCCCTCTGCATCGCGAACGCAGCTGCCTCCCCCGGTGGGCGGCGAATGGAAGTAGGGACTGCTGCCGTTCGGGTAGTTCGCCCCGTACCCCAAGAACTTGCGCTCGCCCTCGAGACCGCCGAAGTTCCTGTCGTAGGTTACCTGGCCCACGGGACCCGCGTAGATCAGCAGTTCCGTCGTCGTGAAGGGGGCGTAGGCCACCGCCACCGACACCGCCGGCCACGCGGAGCCGTCGCCGAACTGGATGCTCCCGGAGTAGTGCGTCGAGGGAGTGCAGGTTGTCGTCTCCGCGCCCACCGGTCCGGCGAGGAGCGCGAGCAGGAGAAGCGGACTGGGGCTGGCGGTCATGGGGTCTTCCTTGCCAAGAGCGTTTCGGTTCGGCAGGTCATGGGACGGGGACGGCACCGGCGGGCTCCTGCAGCGTGACGACCGGCGGGGTGTGATCGCCGGGGTCCGGTGCCGGCATCTGCGATCGCGTGGCGTCGAGCGGGAAGGCGTCCTGGCCGTCGACGACGCCGTCGCCGTCACTGTCCGCCCGGAGGGGATCGGTTCCGAGAGCCATCTCGGTCGGGGTGGAGAGCCCGTCGCCATCGGGATCCTGGCTGGAGGGGTCTTCGCCCATCCCCAGCTCGGCACCGTCGCGAACCCCGTCGCCGTTGGTGTCGGCGTTCAAGGCGTCCGTTCCGAGGACCATCTCGCGGCCGTTCGTGAGGCCATCCCCGTCGAGGTCCGAGGCGAGCCACTGGTTCGGGGCGAGAGCCATCCCCGGAACCTCGACCGGGCTCGTCTCGTAGGAGACCGTGCTGCCCAGGCCGAGCTCGCCGTAGCCGTTGTAGCCGAACGCCACCAGCGCGCCGTCGGTCCGTACGGCGAGGCTGAACCGACCGCCGCCGTCGGCCATCAGCGCGTCCTCGAGGCCCATCGCCCGCACGGCGTAGGTGGTCGACGTCGTCGATCCGTCACCCAGGGCGCCGAACTCGTTTCGGCCGGCCCCGGCCAGGCTGCCGTCCCGGCCGATCGCGAGGCTGTGGGAGCCGCCCGCGGTGATCGCCACCGTGCTCCGTCCCCCAGCGTTGGGTCTCGGCCGGTTCGTCAGCGTTCCATCGGCCAGCTGCCCGTCGGCGTTGTCTCCCCAGGACCACGGCTCGCCCGAAGGAAGCCCATCGGACTTGAGCGCCATCGAGAAGGTGTCCCCCGAGGCGATGGCCGTGATCCCGGTGAGGGCGAAGACCCGGGTCGGCACGTTGCGATTCGTTGTCGTGCCGTCCCCGAGCTGGCCCTTGAGGTTCTGGCCCCACGCCCAGACGCTCGAGTCCGACAAGAGGGCGAGGCTGTGGTAAAGCCCGGCGTCCACCGCGATCACGCCGCTCACCGTGGTCACCGGCACCGGGCTTCTCCGGAGCGTGTTCGTCCCGTCCCCGAGCTGCCCGGTCGCATTCAAGCCCCAGGCCCAGAGGTCCCCGCTCGCCGTCACCGCGAGCGAGTGGTACGTGCCGGCCGCCACCGCCAACACGTTCGAGAGTTCCGCGACCTGGACCGGGCTCGATCGGTAGCTGGCAGTCGTGCCGTCGCCGAGTTGGCCGTAGTTGTTCCTGCCCCACGCCCACACGGAGCCATCTCTCTTTACGGCGAGAGAGTGCTCGCCGCCGGCCGCCACCGCCACCACGTCCGTCAGCGAGGACACGGCCACCGGACTCCGCCGGGTCGTCGTCGTCCCGTCTCCAACCTGACCGCTGGTGTTGAACCCCCACGCGAAGAGCGTGCCGTCGGCCTTCAGCGCCAGGGCGTGGAATCCCCCCGCCGCCATGTGGCCGGTGACGAGGTAGTCGCTTCGCGTCACCCGGCTCGGGGAGAGCCCGGCCTTCCACGCCCTGGCCTTCAGGATCATGGCGTTGGCCACGGCCACGGCACCACCCGACGCCACCACCGGATCGGCCTCGGTCGGATCGGCCCCGGTCGTGGTGTAGTGGATCGTGGCCCCCGGAGTTGAGCAGGTCACCACGAGTGTCTGCGCCGTCCGATACCAGCCCGCGGCGACGCTGAAGGCCGGAGCTTCGACGGCCCCACCGCTGACCGCGTAGGTGGCCGAGGCCACCGCGCTGGGGGTCGTCTCCGCCCGATAGGCCCGCGCCCGCAGCGTGGCCGGTCCGCTCACGGAGATCGGCGAGACGAAGACCGGTGACCTCGGCCCGGGCTCCGTCCCGTCGAGGGTGTACCTCACGGTCGCCCCAGCCGTCACGGTGGCGATCGTCACGGAAACCGGTGCTCCATAGGCGCCGCCGGGCGGGTCGAACGTGGGCGCGCTCGCCGTGCCGAGGTTGAGCACGTAGCTCGCCACGGCGGTGTCGCTCGCCGACCAGCCCGCCCGTGAGCCTTTCACCCGCACCGTCTCGGACCGATCGACGACGAGAGTCCCTCCGGACGCCACGACAGGGTCCGTCTCTCCGGGCTCGCCTCCGTCCGTCGTGAAGCGGAGCGTCGCCCCCGAGGTGGCGGTTGACACCGTCAGGGTCTGCGCCGAACCGTACGCTCCTCCCCCGGGGGTGAGCGTCGGCGTTCCGACCTTCATCGTGTAGGTTGCTTCTGTGGCGTCTCCTGGGGTCCAGCCGTCTCTGAAGGCGCGGGCCTTCAGCGTGAGGCTCGCATCGACGGTGACCGGACCCGTGTAGGCGCTCGACGACGCCGTGGGATCCGTGCCGTCGCTCGTGTAACGGATCGTGGCACCCGAGGTCGTCGTGGAGAGGGTGACGCTCGCCGTCGTGGCGTAGGTGCCCTCCACCGGAGAGAAGGTCACCGGCTGGACCTTGAGCTCGTAGTCGGCCCGGCCCACGTTGCTGTCCGGCATGCCGGCCTTGAAGGCGCGCGCTTTGAGGACCGTGCTGACATTGATCGGGATCGCCGTGCTGTAGGCTGGCGAAGAGGCGGTAGGATCCGTGCCGTCGGTGGTGTATCGGATGGTGGCGCCCGTCGTGTAGCAGGAGAGAGTGACGCTCTTTGTGGTCGGGTAGGTTCCGGACGCCACACTGAAGGTGGGAGTGGCCACCTTCCAGACGAAGCCCGGGGCGCTGATCGCCACCGGCGCGAGGCGGTTCTCGGTCGTTCCGTCGCCGATCTGGCTCGAGCTGTTCCGGCCCCAGGCCCACACCACGTTGTCCGTCGTCACGGCGAGGGTATGGCTGGCCGCGGCCACGACGGCCACCGCGGGAATCCCGTAGACGAGCTCGGGCACGCTGCTGTCCTCGCCCGTGCCGTCGCCCAGTTGGCCGTACAGATTGAAGCCCCACGCCCGGATGACGCCGTCGGCCGCGAGGGCAACCGAGTGCATGTTGCCGGCCGACACCGCGACCACGTTCGAGAGGCCGCTGACCGCGACCGGCATCGAGGACCATTGGTTCGTTCCGTCGCCCAGTTGCCCATAGAAGTTGTAGCCCCAGGCCCAGGTGGAGCCGTCGGAGGTCACGGCGAGGCTGTGGCTGCCGCCTCCCGCGACTCCCGCAACCCCGGAGAGCGTGCTCACTTGCACCGGGGCCGAGCGCGAGGTGGTCGTGCCCTCACCCAATTGACCCCAGTTGTTGTAGCCCCAGCTCCAGAGGTTGCCGTCGGACGTGATCGCCAGGCTGTGGCTCGCCCCGGCCGCGATCTTCACGACCCCGGAGAGCGTGCTCACCGGCACCGGGGACCAGCGGTCGGTCGTCGTGCCGTCGCCCAGCCTGCCGTTGGCGTTGTAGCCCCAGGCCCACACGCTGCCGTCCGATTTGCAGGCGAGCGAGTGGGCGTCCCCCGCGGCGATCGAGATCACCCCCGTCAGGCCGACCACCTGCACCGGCGACGTTCTCTGGGTGGTCGTCCCGTCCCCGATGCGGCCGTTGGCGTTGGAGCCCGACGCCCACACGGTGCCGTTGGACTTCAGGAAGAGCGTGTGCGACGCGCCGGCGGCGACCATCACCACGTCGGTGAGCCCGCTCGCCTGGACCGCCGTTCGCCGCAGGGTGGTCGAGGAGTCGCCGATCTGCCCGTTCGCATTCGCCCCCCAGCCCCACGCCGTGCCGTTCGTTGTGTTGACCACGGCGCTGTGAGCCGAGCCGGCCGCAACGGACGCCGCGTGGCTCACCGTGGCAGAGGCGCCAGCGAAGCTGAGGCAGGCCGAACCGAGCAGGATACGTTTGATCACCGGAATCCCCCCGCGATGACCGGAACCCGACGACGATTTGGATCGCGAACGTATATCAGCCGGAGGGGCCTTCGGCCATGAGCCGAATGACTTACGCACGCGGACGGTGGCCGGTTCGCTTCGTGGTCCTGAGCGATACAGGACTCAGCGTTGGACGAGCGCGTCGGCCGACTGCGGGCCTACAGCTCCTCGATCGGGCGCGGGCGGCCGATGTAGAAGCCCTGGCCGTAGGTGAAGCCGAGCTCGGCGCAGGCGCGCGCCTCGGCCGCGGTCTCGATGCCCTCGGCTACGGTCTTCACGAGAAGGTCCCGGGCCATGGTGAGAACCGACTGGAGGGCCCTTCGCCTGGCCCGCGGCGCCTGGTCGAGGTCGTGGATGTAGCGCTGGTCGAACTTGAGGTAGTGCGGCGGGGCCTCGGTGAGCTCGTGGAGCCGTGCCCGACCCGCGCCGAAGTCGTCGTAGGCGAGGTAGATGTTGCGCTCGAGCAGGAGGCCCCTGAGCTCGGCGATGGCCGCCGGGTGCGTGAGGACGCTCTCGTGGATC
>Ga0316622_100004234_pt1 | contig 10496 bp, 11 predicted proteins | sample OWC_Aug_OW2_C1_D_FD_207646 | JGI IMG/M metagenome (GOLD analysis project Ga0316622, IMG submission 207646) | Wetland soil microbial communities from Old Woman Creek delta, Ohio, United States - OWC_Aug_OW2_C1_D5_C | ecosystem: Environmental > Terrestrial > Soil > Wetlands | place: USA: Ohio... | reverse complement strand
CTCCCCGGCGCGAGCCGGCGGAGAGGGGTCGGGGTGAGGGGTGAAGCGCCCTCACTCGAGCGGGGCGAACTGCCCCGCCGTCGGCTCCGCTCAGCAGAACCAGGACTCGGTGAGCCTCGGGACCCGCCGCGGATCCGGGCGCACCTCGACGTGGGCGTGCGGCCGGCCGGCCGCGGCGAGGGCGAGCGCCTTCACCCGGGCGATCGTGGCGAGCCGGTCCTCCCCCCGCCCCGCCCCGTCCTCGACGGCGGCGGCCACGCGGGCCTGGAGCGCGTCCATCCGCGGGTCGGGGTGGCGCCAGCGCCAGGCGAGCGCCTCCGGGTCGAGCCCCTCGAAGGCGATCTCGGGATGGCCCTCGAGGAGCGAGCCGGGAGGGACGAGGAGCCGGATGGAGAGCTGGACCGGGTCGAGCTGGGGGAAGAAGCCGCGCTCCTCGAAGGTGTCCAGGAGGTCGAGGAAGTCCTCCAGCGTGGACCAGGGCGTGAACGGGACGAGCGAGGGGCGGAGCACGAGCCCGGCCCGGGCGCAGATCTCGAACGCCGCGAGCGCGTCGGCGCGCCCGTGGCCCTTGGCGAGGCGCTCGAGCACGAGATCGGAGAGGGACTCGACCGCCGAGGTGACGAAGAGCGCGCCGAGGCGCGAGAGCTCGGGGAGGAGGTCCCGGTGCCGGACCAGGTGCTCCACCTTGGCGGTGAGATCGAAGGTCAGCTCCGGGCAGCGCGCATGGACGGCCCGGGCGAGGCGCATCGCGTGGCCGGGGCCGTTCAGGAAGTCCGGGTCGCCGAAGGTGACGTGCTCGGCGCCGGCGGCCACCTGCGCGGCCACGTCCTCCACCACGGTCTCGACGGGGACCGCCACGAACCGGCCGCGGTAGACGGCCGGGATGGGGCAGTGGCGGCAGAGGTGCTTGCAGCCGCGGGTCGCCTCGGCGTAGCCGGCGACGCGCTCGCGACCGTCCACGCCCTCGAGGCGGGCGTACCGGTCGAGGGGCGGGAGCCCGGTCCGGCTCGGGACGGGGTAGTCGAGCCGGTCGCGGGTCGCGGCGGCGCCGCCGCGCTGCACGAAGCGAGTGGTCGGCTCGCCGCGCTCGATCGCCTCGGCGAGCGCGACCAGGTCCTCCTCGCACTCGCCCCCCAGCACCGCGGCTGCGCCCCGGGCGAGGAGCAGGTCGGCCTGCAGCGGCGCGTAGAGCCCGTGGAAGCAGAGCACCGCGCCGGGGTTCGCCTCCCGGATCCGGCCGGCGGCCGCGAGCCCGAGCCGCAAGGCCGTGTGCATGGGGACCGAGAGGACGACGAGCCGCGCGCGGGCCGCGCGCTCCCGGTCGAGCGGCTCCACGGCGAGGTCGAGCGCGGCCGGGCGGAAGCCGGCGCGCTCCAGGAAGGCCATGGGGAGCGCGATCCCGTGCGGCGCGTGGCCGAGCTCGTAGGTGGAGACGAGGAGGATCGCCCCCGGTTCGCGCAGCGGGCGGCGCGGGCCGGCCGGGGGGGACACGGCTACCCCTTGGCCGGGGGCGGCCGGAAGTCCGGCGGCAGCTGCGCTCCCTCGCCGAAGCAGAACTGCTCCGCCTGCTGGAAGAGGATCTGGTTCGTCCGCGGATCGGCGGGCGAGAGGCGGTACTCGTTCATCACCATCTTGAAGTGCTCGAGCCAGAGCTTCCACGCCTCCTGGGAGACGTTGTCGTAGATCCTCTGCCCGAGCTCGTTCGGGAAGGGCTTGAAGGTGAGTCCGGGCAGTTCCCGGCCGAGCTTCTTGCAGTTCACCATCCGAGCCATCGAGGGAGGTCCTCCTGGGGGTCTAGGGGCCGGCGGGGAAGATAAGCGATCTCCGGGAGGGATGCACGGGATGCAAGCCTGCGCCCGACAGGGGACCGCCGGGCCGGCTCTCGCCGGTCCGGCGGTCTCCCGCGCCGCGCGCGGGAACTCTCACAGGCCCTCAGGACAGGAGCGAGGTCGGGGCGACCGCCAGCGCCTTGGCGAGCGACTCGAGCGTGTCGAGCGGCGGCGTGCGCTGCCCGCGCTCCAGCATCGAGATGTACGATACGGAGAGCCCCGCCTTGGCGGCCAGGGCCTCCTGGGAGAGCTTGCGGCGAAGTCGCTCGCTCTTCAGGTTCACGGCGAACTTGTCTGCGAGAGCAGGCATCGGACGGACTCCTGGGGTTTCCCCTCGGTGAATTGGCGGATTCCGCAAAACGGTTTTGCGGTTTCCGCTGTCCGGATGGATAGCACTTTCAGAGCGACCCGGTAAAGCGAGAACGTCTCTCAGCGTGTACCGCGTTCCCGCGACCTGCGGGCTGGAAAGGGCACCTCGTACCGCGCGAGAAGCCTGCGCAGGGCGAAGTAGGAGACCCCGAGCCGCCGGGCGAGGCCGGCGGCGTCGCCCTCGTGCAGGCGCGTCGCCGCGGTGAGGTAGCGGCGCGCGGCATCCCGGAAGGGGATGACGTCGTCGCGGGACTGGGGCGGCCTGAACCCCGGCAGGACCCGGGCCAGGTCACCGGAGAGATGGGCGAGCTTGCCCCGCGCCGCCTCGACCTCGGCCTCGTTCCGCTCGATGAGCCGCGTCAGGCGGCGGCGGTCGATGGCCAGCTCCAGCGCGCGCTCGACGGCGTCGAGCTCCGCGTCGTCGCGCGACTCGTGGAAGAAGTCGGCCCCGGCGAGCATGGCGGCGACCGCCTCCGCCGGCGGGGCGGCCGCGGTGTGGGCGAGGATGGCCACGTCCGGCCGCCGGGACCGCAGCTCCTGGATCACCTCGAGGCCGCTGCGGCGGGGCATCCGCAGGTCGATCGCCGCGACGGTGATCTGCGCGGTCGCCTTGCGCAGCGCCTCGTCGCCGTCCCGGGCCATGACCACGCGGAAGCGGGGGTAGCGCCCGAGCGTGGGCGCGCGCTCCTGGCCCGGCACCTGCGAGAGGTGCTCCGCCAGCGCCTCGCGCCAGGGCTCGTCGTCGTCGGCGAGGAGCAGCACGTGATCCTGCTCGCCGGGATGGTCCCACCGCGGCTTCGACATGCCTCTTCCCCCCGCCCTCCCTTCCGGCGCTCACTCCGGAGCGCCGAGCAGGATCGCCTCCACCCGCGCGCCGCGGCGGAGACGCGTCAGCCCGGCGGGCAGGACGGCCAGCGCCCCGACCCCCGCGGCGGAGGTCAGGTTGCCGCTCACCTGCGTCCGGAGCGGCTCCACCCACAGCTCGCCCCCGACCCGTGCGAGCCGCGCCCGCGCGTAGACGGTCAGCTCCGCCGGCTTCTCCTGCGGCGCGGCGAGGCGCGCCGGCAGCACGGCGCGCCCGCTTCCCGGAAGGCCCGCCATCGCGCGCAGGGCGGGCCGGACGAACAGCTCGAAGGTGACGAGGGCGCTGGCCGGGTTGCCGGGCAGGCCGAACACCGCGGCGCGGCCCCAGCGCCCGAAGGTGAAGGGCTTCCCCGGGCGCATCGCCACGCGCCAGAAGCCCATCCGCGCCCCGGCCGCCCGGAGCGCCCCGCGGACGAGGTCCTTCGCCCCCACCGACACGCCTCCGATGGTGACGAGCGCGTCGGCTCCCCGGGCCCGCCCGAGCGCGGCGCGCAGCGAGGCCTCGTCGTCGCGGGCGGCCGGCAGGACCAGGGGCTCGGCGCCCGCCTCGCGGGCGGCCGCCGCGAGGGCCCGGCCGTTCGACTCCACGATCTGCCCGCGCCCCGGCCGCCTCCCCGCCGGGACGAGCTCGTCGCCGGTGGGGAGGATCGCCACCCGGGGGCGCCTGCGCACCAGGACCGACGTCCGCCCGAGCGCGGCCGCGAGCCCGATCGAGCCGGGGTCGAGCACGGCGCCGGCCCGGAGGGGGGCGGAGCCCGCTCGCACGTCGCTGCCGGCGGGGCGCACGAAGCGCCCCGGCTCCGCCGCCCGGAGGAAGCGGGCGGCGCGGCCCGACCGCCGGACCTGTTCCTGCTGCTCCACCGCGTCCGCCCCCGGCGGCAGGGGCGCCCCGGTGAAGATCCGGCAGCAGGCGCCCGGGGGGAGCGGCCCCGGGGCGGGCCGGCCTGCGAAGACCTCGAAGGCGACGGGGAGGCTCGCGCCGGGCGCCGGCGCGTCCCGGGCGCGGAGTGCGTAGCCGTCCATGGTGGAGGCGTCGAAGGCGGGGAGGGCGCCCTGCGCGAGGAGGTCCTCGGCCAGTGCTCGCCCGACCGCCTCCACGAGCGGCACGCGCTCCGCGGGGAGCGGCGCGGCGTCGGCGAGCGCCGCGAGGATGCGCCGGAGCGCGACGGGGGGTGTGAGCACGGAGCGTTTATAGCACCGCCGCCCGCTACCGCCCGCGGCGACCTCGCCGTCGGCCCTTCCCGGTGCCCCCGCCGCGCCTCCGGGCGGGCCCGGCACGGCGCCGCTCCGGTGCGGCGGGGCGCCGGCCGGCCCGGGGCGTTCCGCCGGCCCCGGCCGGGAGGGCGGGCCCCTTCTCGCCGACCAGTCGAAGCTCGATGCGCCTCCGCCCGGGGTCGGCCGAGACGACCTCCACCTCCACCTCGTCGCCCACCCGGAAGGCGCGCCCGGTCACGCGCTCCACCAGGGCGTGCAGCCGGGTGTCGAGCTCGAGCCGGCCGGCCATCTGGTCGGCCCGGACGAGGCCCTCCACGAACCAGCGCTCCAGCTCGACGAAGAAGCCGAACTCGGTCACCGCCGAGACGACGCCGCGGTGGCGCTCGCCCACCTCGTTTCGCATGAGGAGCGCGGCGTAGTAGGCCGCGATCTCCCGCTCCGCCTCCATCGCCGCCCGCTCGCGCTCCGAGGAGAGCACGGCCGTCTCCTCGAGGGCGGGCCCCGCCACGCGGGCGGGGTGGCCGCCCTGCCGGTGCGCCCACTCCTCCGCGAGCAGCCGGTGCACCATCAGGTCGGGGTAACGCCGGATGGGGGAGGTGAAGTGCAGGTAGTGCTCGGCGGCGAGGCCGTAGTGCCCGATGTTCTCGGGGCTGTAGACCGCCTGCATCATCGCCCGCAGCAGGAGCTGGTTCAGGGCACGCTGCTGGGCGTGGCCCCGGAACCGGTGGAGGAGCGCGTTCAGGGCGCGGGGGTCCACCGGCGGCTCGGGGACCTCGAACCCGTGCGTGCTTGCCAGGTCCAGGAAGGACCGGAGCTTCTCCTCGTCGGGCAGCCCGTGGACCCGGTAGATGGTGGGAAGCTTCCGCCGCCCGAACCAGCGCGCCACGGCCTCGTTCGCGGCGAGCATGAACTCCTCCACGATCCGGTGCGCGCGGTTGCGGGGACGCTTCACGACGCCCACCACGGCGCCGTCCGCGGCGAGGACGATCTTCGCCTCGGGCAGGTCGAAGTCGATCGCGCCGCGTACCTGGCGCATGGCCGTGAGGCGCTCCTGCAGCTCGGCCATCCGCTCGAAGCTCTCGCGCAACGGCTCGCGGTGCGGCACCCGCTCGCCGGAGAGCACCTGCGCCACCTCGTCGTAGGTGCACCGCGCGGCGCTGCGCATCACCCCCTGGTAGACCTCGGCCTCCTTGGTCTCGCCCTTCGCGTCCACCACCAGGTCCGCCACCAGGCAGAGCCGGTCCACCTCGGGGTTGAGCGAGCAGATGCCGTTCGACAGACGCTCCGGCAGCATGGGGAGCACCTGCATGGGGAAGTAGACGCTCGTCCCGCGCCGGCGCGCCTCGAGGTCGAGGGCGGAGCGGGGGCGGACGTAGTGGGCGACGTCGGCGATGGCGACCACCAGCCGCCAGGCTCCCTTCCCGCGCCGGGCCGGAAGCCGCTCCACGTGGACGGCGTCGTCGAAGTCGCGGGCGTCCTCGCCGTCGATGGTGACGAGCGGGAGATCGGTGAGGTCGCGCCGCCCCCGCCGGTCCTCGGGGAGGACGCGGTCCGGGATCTTCTCCGCCTCGGCGCGAACCTCCTCCGGGAAGACGTCGGCGAACCCCTTCGCGTAGGCCACCCGGAGGACCTCGACGCGCGGCTCCCCGGGCCGACCGATCGCCTCGACCACCGTGCCCGAGAGGCGGGCCCCCGGGTCGAGGGCCACCTTCACCACCTCCCCGTCGCCCGCGGCCGAGGACTCGGGCACCGGGACGGTCCCCTCGATCTCAGGGTCGGCCGGGACCACGAAGCTCTGGCGGCCCCGGGCGTGGTAGGTCCCGATGAGGAGGCGGCGGCGGCGCTCGATCACCTGGACGATGCGGCCGGCGGTCCGGCCCCCACGGGCCGGGACGATCTCGATCGCCACCAGGTCGCCGTCGAGGGCCTTCGCCGCCTCGTCCGGCGGCACGAAGACGTCGTCGCCCTTGCGGTCGAGGCGCGCCACGAAGCCGAAGCCGTCGCGGTGGCGCTTCAGCGTGCCCAGGATCGCCTTCCCCGGCGCGGCGCGGCGTCCGCCCCGCACCGGCGCGAGCTTCCCGGAGGGGGCCGCGGCCTGCCGGGCGCCGGGCAGGGAGAAGCGCTTCCCGTCGCGCAGCAGGAGCCCCTCGCGCACGAGATCGCGCAGGGCGCGCTTCACCTCGGTGCGCTCCCCCGGGTGGATCCGGGCGCGCTGCATGATCTCGCCCACGCCGAGCGGCTTGACTCCCGCCTGGCGGAGCTCGGCGAGGAGCGCCTCGCGCCGCCGCTCCATCCCTCCCCGTGTCGCCATGGCGCGGGAGTCTACCGCTTCCCCGCGAACGCGCGCAGGAAACGCAGCGCCTCGGCGGCTTCGCGCCGGAGCGCAGACGGACGCGCCGCCGGGGCGCGCGCCTCGGCGCGCGGGACGAAGGAGACGACCGGGCCTTCCGCCTCGAAGACCGTCGCGAGCCCGCGCCCCTCCAGGGCCCGGAAGAAGGGCTCCCATCCGCACCGCCCGCCCGTCCCCTCGCCCGGGGGGACGAGGGCCGGGGTGCCGTCGCGCAGCGCCGGCGAGAGCCGGTGCACGCCGGCGTGGTGCAGGATCGCGCCTCGGTCCAGGGTGGCCGGCATGGGGACCTCCGTTCCGGATGGTGCCCCCGCCCGATCGGGGCCGCAACGCTCCACCGGGGTGCGCCGGAGGACTCGGCCGTGGTAACTCACGCGCCCGTGACCCTCGAGACCGCCGCGCTCCTCGCGACATCGGCCGCCGCCGCCGGCGTCGTGAACGCGGTCGCCGGCGGGGGGACGCTGCTCACCTTCCCGGCCCTGCTCGCCGCCGGGATCCCGCCGGTGGAGGCCAACGCCACCAACACGGTGGCGCTCTTCCCCGGCCAGCTCGCGAGCTCGTTCGCCTACCGGTCCCACCTCCGCGAGGAGCGCCGCCGGGCGCTCGCGCTCGCGGTGCCGTCGCTGATCGGCGGCCTCGCGGGTTCGATCCTGCTCCTGGCGCTGCCGGAGCGGTCCTTCGAGGCGGTGGTGCCGTGGCTCATCCTCTTCGCCTGCCTGCTGCTCGCGCTCCAGGGGCAGCTCAGGCGCCTCGTCTCGCGCGGCCGGGCAGCGAGCCATCCCGCGGCGCTGTGGTGGTCCCAGCTCGCCATCTCGGTCTACGGCGGCTACTTCGGCGCGGGGATCGGCATCCTCATGCTGGCGGCCATGGGGGTGCTCCTGCCCTCGTCGATCCAGCACGCGAACGCGCTCAAGGTGCTCTTCTCGCTCGCCATCAACGCGATCGCGGCGTCCGTCTTCGTCCTGGCCGGGGCCGCACGGCCGGGCGAGGCGGCCCTGATGGCCGCCGCCGCCATGGCGGGCGGCTTCGCCGGGGCGCGTCTGGCCCAGCGGCTGCCGCCCGCGGGCATGCGGGCCTTCGCCGTCGCGGTCGGCCTCTTCGCGGCCGGGAAGCTGCTCTGGGCCGGGTAGGGGCCTACGAGCCCTTCCCGATGGTGGTCGCGAAGTGGATGAGCGCCTCGAGCGCGTTCGTGGTGGTGAGGATGCCGACGAGGTCGCCCGCTTCGTTCACCACGATGACGCCGTTCAGCTTGCGGTCGTGCAGGAGCTTCGCGGCGTCGGAGATGGGCGTCGAGGGCCTCACCGTGTGCGGCTTCGGGTTCATGGCCGCCGAGACGGGCGTCTTCGAGAGCAGGTAGTGCAGCTCCCAGGTGTCGAGGCTGGTCGCCTTGCCGGGCGTGTACGCGTACAGCATCCGCTCGGTGACGAGCCCCGCCAGCCGCCCCTTCTTCATCACGGGCAGGCGCCGGATGTTCCGCTCCTTGAGCATGTGGAGCGCCTCTATCACCGAGGCGCTATCGTCGATGGTGATCGGGTTCGACGTCATCCAGTCGCCGACCGTGAGCTTGTTGTCCGCCATTGGTCACATCCCCATGAAGGCCTTCTTCACGTGCGGGTTCTCGAGCAGCTCCTCGCCGGGCCCGGACATTACCACCCGTCCGGTCTCCAGGACGTAGGCCCGATGGGAGATCCGGAGGGACTGGTACACGTTCTGCTCGACCAGCAGGATGGTCGTGCCCTGTCGGTTGATCTCCTTGATGATCTCGAAGATGCTCTTCACGAGCAGAGGGGAGAGGCCCAGGGACGGCTCGTCCATGAGGAGGACCTTCGGGTTCCCCATCAGGCCTCGGGCGATGGCGAGCATCTGCTGCTCGCCGCCCGACATGGTCCCGCCCAGCTGGCCCTTCCGCTCCGCCAGCCGCGGGAAGAGCGTGAAGACGCGCTCCATGTTCCGGGAGCGGTCCTTGCGCGTGGCCTTCACGAACGAGCCCATGCGGAGGTTCTCGACCACCGTCATCTCGGGGAAGATGCGGCGCGCCTCCGGGACCTGGACCACGCCCATCTCCACGACCTCGTGGGAGGCGAACCGGTTCAGCTCCTTGCCGTCGAGCCGGATGGTCCCGGAGGTGGGCCGGACCAGGCGGGAGACGTTCTTCAGGATGGTGGACTTGCCGGCGCCGTTGGCGCCCACCACCGTCACGATCTCGCCGTCCTTCACCGAGAGGTCGACGTCCCAGAGCACCTTGAGGTCCCCGTAGGCGAAGCTCAGCTTCTCGATCTCGAGCATCGGCGCCGACCTCACTCCACCCGCTCGCCGAGGTAGGCGGCGATGACGTCGGGGTTGTCCGCGATCTCCCGGGGCCCGCCCTCGGCCAGCTTCTCGCCGGAGTTGAGCACCACGATGCGGTCGCTGATGCGCATGATGGCCTTCATGTCGTGCTCGATGACCATCTGGGTGAGCCCGCGCTTCTTGAGGTCGAGGATGAGCTGGATGATCTCGTCCGACTCGGCCGGGTTGAGGCCGCCCATCACCTCGTCGAGCAGGAGCAGCTCCGGCTTCGTGGCGAGCACGCGCGCCACCTCGAGCTTCTTCCGCTCGCCGATGGGGAGCCCGCCCGCCAGGAAGCGGTCCTTGTGCTCGAGCTTCACCACGTGCAGCTGCTCGTGGGCGATCTCCCGCGCGACCCGGAGCGAGCTCGTGCGGGCGAGCGCGCCCACCATCACGTTGTCGAGGACGGACATCTTCGCGAGCGGCCGGACCTTCTGCCAGGTCCGCGCCATGCCGAGCTTGCAGACGCGGTCGGGCTCGAGGCCGTTCAGCCGCTGGCCCTTGAAGATCACCTCGCCCTTCGAGGGCGGGTAGTACCCGACGATGCAGTTGAAGAGGGTGGTCTTCCCGGCGCCGTTCGGGCCGATGAGGCCCATGATCATCCCCTGCTCCATCGAGAACGAGACGTCGGAGTTGGCGGCCAGGCCCCCGAAGAACTTGGAGACGGACCGGATGTCGAGCATGGGGTCGGCCATGGTCGCCTCCTACGCCGCGGGAGCGGCCGCCGCGCGCCGCTGTGCCGCCCGCTTGCGCCCCCAGGCCAGCGCGCGCTGCACCCCGCCGAGCACGCCGTCCGGCGCGAACAGGATCACGACCACGACGAGCACGCCGTAGACGAGCAGGTGCGCGTTCGAGAGGTACCGCTCGACGAAGACGATGAAGCCGGAGTCCACCGAGAGGATCCCGAGCTGGGCGAGGCCGCGCGGGTTGCGCAGGGTCTCGGAGAGGGGCACCAGCACCATCGCGCCGACCACCGGCCCGAGGATCGTGCCGATGCCGCCGATGATGGCGATGAGCACCATCTGGACGGAGACGCCGATCTCGAAGACCGCGTTGGGGTCGATGAACTTCACGAACATCGCGTAGAACCCGCCGGCGAACGCGGTGAAGGCGGCGGAGATGGCGAGCGCCACGTTCTTGTAGAGGGAGAGGTTGATGCCGAGCGAGTGCGCCGCGTCCTGGTCCTCGCGGATCGCCTGGAAGTAGTAGCCGAGCTTGGAGTGCTGGACCGCCCAGTTCGCGGCGGTGACGAGCACCGCCACCCCCAGGCCGATGAAGTAGAAGGAGCGCTTGGTCACGAACTCGATCTCGGCGCCGAACAGGTTCAGGGTGGGCATGTCGGAGACGAGGAAGCCCTCCGCGCCCCGGGTGAAGCCTCGGAAGTGGAGCGCCGCGAGCTTCATGATCTCCGCCACCGCGATGGAGGCGAGCACGAAGTAGGGCCCGCGCAGGCGGAAGGTGATGCTCCCGATGATCAGGGAGAGGATCACGCCGCTCGCCACCGCCGCCCAGATCCCCCACCATGGCGGGATCTTGCCCACCTC
>Ga0316622_100004233_pt1 | contig 10496 bp, 8 predicted proteins | sample OWC_Aug_OW2_C1_D_FD_207646 | JGI IMG/M metagenome (GOLD analysis project Ga0316622, IMG submission 207646) | Wetland soil microbial communities from Old Woman Creek delta, Ohio, United States - OWC_Aug_OW2_C1_D5_C | ecosystem: Environmental > Terrestrial > Soil > Wetlands | place: USA: Ohio... | reverse complement strand
GCCCTGCACCCCTCACCATTGCTTCCTTCCAGCTGCCCATGAGTTGAATGGGAGCCGCATCGCACTTTGACCTTTCACCAGCCTTATGTAGCGGTTTTTCCTGCACTCGGAAACGTGTGTGGAGTTGATAGGTTGACATTCCAGAATTCGGGTGTATAATTGTCTATGTTAGATGTCTATTTAGAGAGGGTCAACATGTTCGTATCAATTACAGAAGCGCACAACCGTCTATCTCATTGGCTAGAAAAGATCCCTGATCGAGCCATCACCATTACGCGCCGGGGAAGGCCCGTAGGGGTTCTCGTCTCTCCTGAGGAGTATGAGCGTCTGCGCCAGGTGCAGGCATACTTGGAGATGCTTCGTCTTTCCCGGTTACTCCACGAACAAGACGTGACCGCCGACGAGCTGTCCCGTGCATCGAGGGAGGAATTGGAGGGCCGGCAGTGATCGTCGATGCGAGCGTTATACTCAACGCATACTTTCCAGACGAAACTCAGGAACAAGCTCAGGCTCTGATCCGCGATCACGTGATTGGCTACCTGCAACTAGAAGCGCCTAGCTTGCTTCTCTATGAGGTGACCAATGCCGTCTTGCAGGCCAGGCGGCGGGGACGAGTCAGCGAAGAGCAGGCTGACGAAATCCTGTCTTCGTTTGACGGACTCGGGATTGCCCTGAAGCCAGTGACCTGGCAACAGATGTTCCCTCTGGCAATTCGTTTTGACCGCTCAGCCTATGACGCGGCCTACCTGGCCCTGGCCGAAGAGACCGGACAGCCGCTGGTAACGGGCGACTCACGGATGTATAACGCTGTCCATAAGCACCGGGACTGGGTGCAGTGGATCGGAGCCTATCAGAATATTGAGCAGCGCTGAGGCAACTTGGTAACGACCGGTTGCCCAGGTCTTCTTGTTCTCTGAGACATCTTCGTTTGGCGACCAGGCACAATCCGAGCATGTGCTATGTCGAGCCGAGATGCAGCGCAGGGACGCGCCGTACTCACATGATCAATTGAGCCGCACCGCCGGATCTTAGGTTCGGAGAGGAGGAGATCATTCTGACACCTCAGATTGCCCCCTATGGTTCGTGGAAATCGCCGATTACGGCGGATGATGTTTTCGGAAAGTCTGTCGGCCTTGGAAGCATACGGGTTGATGGAAGCTACCTCTATTGGACTGAGTCTCGCCCGGAGGGGCGCACTGTTCTCGTGTGCCGGTCGCCTGACCGCCAGACATTCGATCTGACTCCTCCTGGGTATGATGTTCGCACTCGCGTGCACGAGTACGGCGGTGGTGCCTATCTTGCTGCAGGTGGGGTGGTATATTTCTCCAACCTCTCCGACCAGCGAATGTACCGGCAAGTGCCAGGCTCGGAACCGCAGCCGTTTACGCGCACAGAAGGGATGAGGTACGCGGATGCGATTCTGGATGCTTCGCATGGCAGGATCATCGCCGTGCGCGAGGATCATACCACCGGTGCTCCGCAGCCGGTTAATACACTGGTGAGCATCAGCACAGCCGGCGGTGACGATGGGCAGATCTTGGTATCCGGCAATGACTTTTACTCCACACCGCGCCTGAACCCAGTGGGTACGAGGCTTGCTTGGCTTACGTGGAACCATCCCAATATGCCATGGGATGGCGCGGAGCTGTGGGTAGCGGAAGTGCTGCCGGATGGCTCTCTTGGTGCGCGCACCCTGGTGGCCGGGGGTGCAGCGGAGTCGATATTTCAGCCGGAGTGGTCGCCCGATGGCACTTTGTATTTCATCTCGGACCGGACCGGTTGGTGGAACCTATACCGCTGGGATGAAGGACAAGGACGGGTGGAGCCTCTATGCCCCATGGAGGCCGAATTTGGTAAGCCGCAATGGGGATTCGGACTGTCCACCTATGGGTTTGCATCAGCAGAGAAGTTGGTGTGCGCCTATTCCCAGAATGGCTTCCATCGCCTGGCATCCCTCGATACCCGCAGACAGGGCTTCCACGAGCTGGATATCCCATACTCTGTCCTCAGCGGTATCCAGGTCGCACCCGGACAGGCCTTTTTCATCGCCGGCTCCGCAACAGAGCCCGCTGCCCTGGTGCGGCTCGATTTGGCCACCGGAGAAACCGAGGTCTTGAGACGGAGTCGGGAAGTCACTGTGGATCCTGCCTACTTCTCCATCGGTCAGTCCATCGAGTTTCCGACGGATGGGGGACTCACAGCGCATGGATTTTTCTATGCGCCGAAGAATCGAGACTTTACCGGCGTGCCAGGGGAGCTTCCCCCGCTGTTGGTCATGAGCCACGGCGGGCCCACCGATTCGACAACTCCAGTGTTTCATTACGGAATCCAATACTGGACGTCACGAGGCTTTGCGGTGCTGGATGTGGATTATGGAGGCAGCACCGGCTATGGCCGTGCCTACCGTGAGCGGCTCAAAGGTAAATGGGGAATCGTCGATGTCGCCGATTGCGCCAACGGAGCCCGCCATCTTGTGACCCAGGGGATTGTCGATGGTAGCCGGCTGGCCATCCGCGGCGGCAGCGCCGGGGGATATACGACACTGTGCGCGCTCACGTTCTATGACCTGTTTGGGGCGGGTGCCAGTTACTACGGGATCGGCGATCTGGAGGCGCTGGCCAGGGACACTCACAAGTTCGAGTCGCACTACCTGGACGGGCTCGTCGGCCCCTATCCAGAGCGGCGCGACCTATATGTCTCCCGCTCGCCCATTCATCACGTCGAGCACTTGTCTTGCCCGCTTATCCTCATGCAAGGGCTCGACGATCCTGTTGTGCCGCCCAACCAATCGCAGATGATGTTCGACGCCCTGCGTACTCGCGGATTGCCGGTTGCGTATCTCACTTTCGCAGGAGAGCGGCACGGCTTTGTCAAAGCCGAGAACAGAAAGCGTGCGCTGGAGGCGGAGCTGTATTTCTACTCGCGCATCTTCGAGTTTGAGCTGGCGGAGGAGATTGAGCCCGTTCACATTGAAAACCTGTGAGGCCAAATCGGACTGCTGGCTATGTTGGGTGTGACTGGGCTATCATCCGAAGTTTGTGCCCGACGGGGCAATCTGGCACATCGATGCCGTGTGCATTGGAGGCGTGGAGGACAATCCTCCGCGCATGATGACCGACTTGCGCTAATGGGGCTGCCCATCCTAAAGCGGGAAAGGAGCGTCGATGCAAGTACTGCCTGATTTCAAGATCGGTCTGCTTAACGGATGGTTGCCGTTGTTACTCTACTTCGCCGGTCTTCTGCTTGCGCTGGCTTCCTTCTCCGGGCAAGCAAGCGCAAGAATCTTTGAGGACCCCAAGTATGGAATGCCTGCTGGCGTCAAGCTTGTGCGACTTCTCGGTCAGATGGCCATGTTCGCCTATATCGGCATGATGGTCTTCACGCCTCTCATGTTTGGCTCTCTTGTTTTTCCGGTCGGTCTTTTGGTCTACTCCGCCGGCTATGGGACCGTGATGGTCGCGCTGCATCACTTCAGACACACACCTGCCGATCAGCCCGCTGTTACCGGGCTTTACCGGCTCTCTCGCAACCCGCAATGGGTGGGGCTTGCGCTCGTTTTGGCCGGGGCGGCAATCATGACAGACACCTGGATGTACCTCGGTATCATTCTGGTGGTGGCCATCATCTACCACCTGCAGATCCTGGCGGAAGAGCAGGCCTGCCTGGAGCAATATGGCGATAGCTATCGGGCGTATATGGCCAAGATTCCGCGTTATTTCTGGTTTCTGTGAAGGCGTTGCGCGGTTCCTTGCCGCTGGTGCTCGCAACTAAAGGAGGGAGGTGTCGCATTGTGGACGGCAAAGCTGCGGACAAAAGTGGGAGGAGAATATGACGTACACAATCCATACCCTCGCTCAGCAGCCAGAGGCTGACCCTCAGATTGAGCGACTCAGCGACGAGGCCTGGCCTGCGTTTCTGCTTCATGGCAATATCCACCACTGGTATCTGCTCTTTGAGATGTTCCCGGACTATCAGCTTTTGCTCTGCGATGCAGCGGGCACTCTAATTGCTGTAGGCCATACCGTTCCCTTGATCTGGGATGGGAGTGTCTCTGACTTGCCCGGTACCATCGAAGAGATTTTGCTTCGGGCCGAACAAGCCCACCGTGATCAGCAGGCGCCGAACACCGTATCTGCGTTGGCGGCCATGGTGAGCTCAGGACACCGGGGGCAGAATCTCAGCAGCGCGGTAATTCAGGAAATGAAAGGGCTGGCCCGACAGCATGGCTGCACCGCCATGATTGCGCCGGTACGACCCACCTGGAAAAGCCGCTATCCCCTAACGCCTATGGAGCGCTATGTGCAGTGGAAACGCAGCGATGGCGCTCCCCTGGATCCGTGGATTCGCGTCCACTGGCGTTTGGGGGCTGAGCCCTTGTGTATTGCGCCGAACACGCTCACAGTGGAAGGGACGGTCAGAGAGTGGGAGGGCTGGACCGGCATGGCCTTTCCTGAGAGTGGATCCTATGTGGTCCCAGGCGCTCTGCAGCCCGTGAACATCGACTGTGAGCGAGACACGGGGAGATATGAAGATCCGAACTACTGGATGAAGCATCTGCCAGGATCTTGAATCGCGCCTGCCCTGCCGGTATCCGCAGGCGGCGGCGCCGGAGGTCGTGCCAAGCGTGCTGCAACAAATGGTTTGTACAGGTCCATCATCTATGAAACCGATCTTTGATTACATCGATAACAACCGGTCTCTGTTTATTGACCGGCTCATAGACTATCTCAGCCACCCGAGCATCAGTGCCCACGGACTCGGCATGGCCGAAGTGGCTGACTATCTGGTGACCTGGCTATCCAGGCTTGGACTAGAGGCGCAGCTGATGTCCACCCCCGGTTGGCCGCTGGTGCTGGGGCGTCGCTTTGACCAGCCCGCTGCGCCCACGGTTTTGCTCTACGGCCACTATGACGTACAGCCACCAGAGCCACTCGATGAGTGGATCTCACCCCCATTCGAGCCGGCCATACGGGACGGCCGCGTGTACGCGCGGGGTGCAGGCGACAACAAAGGGCAGCACTTTGCGCAGATCCTGGCACTGGAGTCGCTGCTGGCGGTTCACGGCCAGTTGCCGTGTAACGTGATTGTGCTGCTGGAAGGCGAAGAGGAGTTGGGCAGCCCCCATGTCGCCGATTTCGTCCGGACATACCGCGATTTGCTCAAAGCCGATTTGGTCATTACTTCCGATGGCCCGGTAGCCGAAAACGGGCGCTCGACGATAGCCTTTGGCGTGCGCGGCGTCATCTCATTTGAGCTGCGGGCGCATGGAGCCAAGCGAGATCTGCATTCCGGCCTCTATGGTGGGGTTGCCCCCAACCCTTTGTGGACGCTGGTGCACTTGTTGGGCACGATGAAAAATGCGCAGGGCGAAATCACCATCGAGGGGTTCTATGACAATGTGCAGCCTCCCACCGACCTGGAACGCGCGGCGCTGGCCCGTTTGCCGCTGGATGAGAACGCTGCGAAGCGCGATCTTGAGATCGATCAATTCGATGCGCCACAGGACCGTCGCTACTTTGACCGGCTGGCGTGCTGGCCGACGCTGACTATCAACGGGCTGCACGGGGGCTATGGTGGGCCGGAATCCAAGACCGTCCTACCCCACAAGGCGTTCGCAAAATGTGATATTCGTCTGGTAGAGGCTCAAGGCGCGGAAGAAATCTTTGCCAAAGTGGAGGCGCACGTCCGCCGGCACGCGCCGGGCGTGGAGTTTATCCGTCAAGGGGGGATGGACCCATCCAAAACCCCTCTTGATTCACCTTATGCAGAACCCATCCGTCAGGGCATCGTGGCCGCCCAGGGCGAGGACCCGTTGCTGGTCCCGGCGATGGGCGGGAGTCTGCCGGACTATGTGTTCACCAAGATCCTCGGCATCCCCGATTTTACCGTGCCCTATGCCAATGCCGACGAAGCCAACCACGCGCCGAACGAGAATCTGGAGCTGGAACGGTTCGTCAGAGGGATCAAGACGGGCGCGGCCATGCTCACCTACCTGGGCCAGATGCGGGCCTCAGCCTGACACCATCATCATTGCGGACGATGCCCCTACTGCTGCATGACACCTGGATTGCGCCTGACCATGAGTCGTGCTAGAATGAGGACAGCCTATCGACAGGGAAAGGATCGAACCATGACCTCGCAACCTTTGCCTCATTGGGATCTATCGAACGTCTACCCCGGCCTGGAATCGGACGAATTCGCACTGGCGGTCGGCCAGGTAAGGGCCGGCCTGGATGAGCTGGACGAATACCTGTCGAGCCACCAGATCGCGAGGAGGGGGACGCTGCCGGCGGGTGGGCCGCCCGCACTGGCGGCGGCGATCGGCGGCTACCTGGACCGCATGAATGTCCTTTTGCGCCTGGGATGGACGCTTGGTGCGTACGTCAACTCGTTTTTCTCCACCGATTCGTACAACACCACGGCCAGGCGCCTTTTGTCGGAGCTGGAGACCCTGGACGTGCGGTTGGAGCGCCAGGAGGTACTGTTCCGTGGCTGGGTCGGAACCGTTTCGGAGCAGGCGGAGCTGTTCCAGGCAGCACTGGACGAGCCAGGGCCGGCCCGGGAGCACACCTTCTATCTGAAGGAGACGGCCAAGCAAAGCCGCTTTCTGATGAGCACCGCCGAAGAGACGTTGGCCTCCGAGCTCTCTTTGAGCGGCACCCGTGCCTGGGAAAAGCTTCAGGCCGTCGTCACCACCCAGATCAAGGTCCCGTTTGAGCGGGGTGGACGGGTGGAGGAGCTGCCGATCACTGTCATCCAGAACCTGAACACCGACCCCGACGGCGAGGTGCGCCGCCGGGCCTTCGAGGCCGAGCTGGCCGCGTGGCAGAGCCAGCGCGAGCCCCTGGCGGCCTGTCTGAACGGCATCAAGGGGGCAGTGAACACCCTCAACCGGCGCCGAGGCCGCACCGATTGCCTCCACCAGCCGCTCGACCAGTCGCGCATCGACCGCGAGACCCTGGATGCCATGCTGGGCGCCATGGCCGACTCTTTCTCGGACTTCCGGCGCTACTTCCAACACAAGGCGGCGCTGTTGGGTAAGGAAGCGCTGCCCTGGTGGGACCTGTTCGCTCCGGTGGGCAGGCTCGGGAGGAGCTACAGCTATGCGGAGGCGCGCGACCTGCTTCTGGAACAATTCGGCACCTTCTCGGATCGACTGCTGACCATGGCCCACCGCGCGTTTGACCGGCGCTGGATCGACGCCGAGCCGCGCGACGGCAAGCAGGGCGGTGCTTTCTGCATGGGCATACCGGCCGTGGAAGAATCGCGTGTACTGTGCAACTTTGACGGCACACTGGACCAGGTGTTGACCATCGCCCACGAGCTGGGCCACGCCTATCACAACAACTGCCAGGCAGGGAAGGCCATGCTGCAGCGCGGGGCGCCCATGACCCTGGCCGAGACTGCATCGATCCTCGTCGAGACCTATATCACCGAAGCCGCCCTGGCCCAGGCAGCCGATCCGCAGGAGGAGCTGGCGATCCTCGACAAGTCTCTAGTCACAGCCTCGCAGGTAGTGGTTGACATCTACTCCCGCTTTCTGTTCGAAAAGGAGGTCTTTGAGCGGCGTGTGCAAGCCGACCTCTCGGCCGACGACTTTTGTGATATCATGCTCCGCGCCCAGCAGGCCACGTACGGCGATGGCCTGGACCCGCGCCATCTCAACCCCTACATGTGGGCCTGGAAGTCCCATTACTACATTGGCGGCCTGTCGTTCTACAATTTCCCGTATGCCTTCGGATTGCTGTTCGGCCTCGGGCTGTACGCCATCTACCAGGAACGTGGAAAAGCCTTCTTGCCCGACTATGAGGACCTGCTGCGCAGCACCGGCGAGGGGATGGCGGCCGACCTGGCTGCCCGCTTTAGGATAGACATCCGCAGCCGGGCCTTCTGGGAGGCCAGCCTGAGCGTGATCAGGGAGCGGATCGAGCGCTACCTGGCGCTGTGAATGGACCAGTGTAGTGGCCGAGAATCCCCATTCTTCAGGAAGCACGGGCATATTGTGTCAAGTTGGGGAGCCGTGTCTTGCGCTCTTCCGTGAGTGGTGGTATAATGAATACCCGTTGGAAGGCCGGGAGATTCAGAGCATCTCGCCGTGGAGGGAAAGGTGCCAAAAACTGGGAGCAAGGAGCAGGAGGGCAAGCCCAAGCCCATCAACCTGGACGATCCCAAGCTGTATATCAACCGTGAGCTGAGTACTCTTCAGTTCAACCTGCGCGTCCTCGAAGAGGCGCTGGACTCGCGTCATCCCCTGCTAGAGCGGGTCAAGTTCCTTTCGATCTTTTCCAGCAACCTGGACGAGTTCTTTATGATCCGGGTGTCTGGCCTGAGCCGGCAATTGACGGCCCATGTGGTCGAGGCGCCGCCCGATGGCATGTCACCAGCAGAACAGCTGCGGGCCATCCGCCAGGAGGTACTGCCGTTGCTGGAGCGTCACTCGGCCTGCTGGCATACCGACCTGCTCCCCAAGCTAGAAGCAGAGGGTATCCACGTCCTGCATTATCAGCAGCTCAAGAGCAAGCAGCGCAAGCTGCTCAGCAAGCACTTTGAGCGGGAGATCTTTCCGGTGCTCACGCCGCTGGCCGTGGACCCCACTCACCCCTTCCCGCACATTGCCAATCTGAGCATGAACCTGGCGGTGGCGCTGAACGATCCGCGCTATGGCGAGCGGTTTGCCCGGATCAAGGTGCCACCGGTCTTTCCGCGCTTGCTGCGCATCCCGAGTGAAGAAAAGGCCGACAGCTACGAAAGCCTGGGGCTGATCAAGGAGGCTGCCACTCATTTTGTCTGGCTGGAAGAAGTCATCGCCGCCAACCTCGAGCTCCTCTTCCCCGGTATGGAGATCCAGGCCGCCTATCCATTCCGCATCACACGCGACGCCGACCCAGAGATCGAAGAAGACGAGGCATCCGACCTGTTGCCGGCCGTCGAAGAGAGTGTGCGCAAGCGCTTTTTTGGTTTTGCGGTGCGGCTGGAGGTCGACAACGCCATGCCGGAGCAGCTGCGGAACATCCTGATCCGCAACCTGGATCTGGCCCCTTTCCAGGTCTATACCGACCAACCGCTCATGGGAATGGCCGACCTCATGCAGCTCACCAAGATCGACCGCCCTGACTTGAAGGACGTGCCTTTCCAGCCGGCCACGCCCCCCGTGCTGACGACGGGCGAGAGCGTCTTCTCAGTCCTGCGACGTAGGGATATCCTGCTCTACCATCCTTACGACAGCTTTGCCCCGGTGGTCAACTTTCTACGGGAGGCGGTCGAGGATCCCCATGTGCTGGCCATCAAGCAGACCCTCTACCGGGTGGGCCCCAACTCGCCGATCGTGGCAACATTGATGAAGGCCCGCGAAAACGGCAAGCAGGTGGCCGTGTTGGTGGAACTAAAGGCCCGCTTCGACGAGGAGAATAACATCGGATGGGCCCGCGCACTGGAACAGGCCGGCGTGCACGTGGTGTATGGGCTGGTGGGCCTCAAAGTCCACGCCAAGCTGTTGCTCGTCGTGCGCCGCGAAGGAGATACCATTCGTCGCTACGTCCACATGAGCACCGGCAACTATAACGACGTCACGGCGCGCCTGTACACCGATGTGGGCTTTCTCACCAGCGACCCGGACCTCGCGGCCGACGTGTCGGACCTGTTCAACGTCCTGACAGGCTACTCGTACAAACAATCGTACCGCAAGCTGCTGGTAGCCCCCGAGCTGATGAAAGGCCAGATCCTGGCTCGCATCGAGCGCGAGATCGCCGTGCATCGCGACAAGGGAAACGGCTACCTGGCTTTCAAAATGAACCAGCTGGTGGACCGCAAATGCATCCAGGCGCTCTACCGCGCCTCCCAGGCGGGCGTCAAGATTGATTTGCAGGTGCGAGGTTACTGCTGCCTGCGACCCGGCGTGCCGGGGGTGAGCGATAACATCACCGTCACTTCCATTGTGGGGCGCTTCCTTGAGCACCCGCGCATCTATTATTTTCGCAATGGGGGCGACGAAGAGCTGCTGTTGGGCAGCGCTGACCTGATGCCGCGCAACCTCGACCGCCGGGTGGAACAGCTGTTTCCCATTGAGGACCCCGATCTCAGAGAATCGGTGTACGAGCACATCCTGTGCGTTCACCTGCGGGACAACATGCAGTCTCGGCGCCTGTTGCCTGATGGCCGGTATGAGAGGGTGCGGCCCAAGGAGGGCGAACCAGAGCTGAACTCGCAGCTGTGGATGATCGAGCACCGGGGACTGTGGAACGAGGAGTAGACGCATGCGTGTAGCACTGATGGGCGATCTTCATGCTAACCTGCCCGCCCTGGAAGCGATCCTGGACCATGCCGGCCAGGAGGGCGCGGAGGCGATCTGGAACCTGGGGGATCTGGTGGGGTACGGTGCCTTCCCCGAGGAGGTAGTGCAGCACATGCGCGAGCATGATGCGGTCAGCACGCTGGGCAGGTACGATCGGCTGGTGGTGCGTTTCAAAAAGCGCAGGGAAAAATGGCAGCGGAGCAAG
>Ga0316622_100004232_pt1 | contig 10496 bp, 10 predicted proteins | sample OWC_Aug_OW2_C1_D_FD_207646 | JGI IMG/M metagenome (GOLD analysis project Ga0316622, IMG submission 207646) | Wetland soil microbial communities from Old Woman Creek delta, Ohio, United States - OWC_Aug_OW2_C1_D5_C | ecosystem: Environmental > Terrestrial > Soil > Wetlands | place: USA: Ohio... | reverse complement strand
GGACTCGATATCACGCGGGCGAACACGATCATCGTGAACAGGGCGGACAAGATGGGGCTAGCTGACCTGTATCAGCTGCGCGGCAGGGTCGGCAGGGGAAACCTGCGGGGATATGCCTTTTGTATCGTCCCCGGAGAGTCCCTCATGAGCGACGAGGCAAAGAAGAGGCTCCAGGCATTACAGGAGATGAGCTATCTTGGGGCCGGCTTCAGGCTCGCGCTTCGTGACCTTGAGATCCGTGGCGCCGGGAACATTTTCGGGCCGGAGCAGTCAGGCCATATCCACGAGATCGGTTTTGACCTCTATATCGAGATGCTTGAAAAGGCTGTTGCCGAGATGAAGGGCGAGGAAATGACCGAAGAGATTGAGCCGGTCATTGACCTTAGCATATCGGCCTTTATTCCCGAGTCCTATGTCGAAGATGTCATGGTGCGGATGAGCTTCTACCGCCGGATATCCTCTTTCAAGGCGGACAGGGACATAGAAGACTTTGACTCAGAGCTGAGGGACAGGTTCGGTCCCCTTCCCCGGGAGGTGCAGAATCTCCTTGGCATCATGAGACTGAAGCTTCTGGCAAAGGGCCTCCTGGTCGTGAAGGTCCGTCATGTCAAAGACAGGGTAGCCGTGATCTTTTCGCCGGACACACCCGTTCAGCCCCGGCAGATTGGTGAACTGCATCAGATGAGGAAAGGCCGCCTGAAGTACCTGCCTGACGGTTTCGAGATCAGCATGGAGGGCAGCTGCGGTGATGAGATCCTCGGGGAACTTCTCTCCGTAATCGAAGAGCTGCATGCAGGGAGAGAAGCATCTCCCTCAATTCTTCCCTGAAAAGGCGCGGCCGATATCTTTGCCCATCTGTTTGAATGCCCTTCCGGTTTCCTTGCCGGCCTGCTTGAAGCCTTTGCCTGCGGCCTTGCCTGATTTTTTGAAAGCTGACCCTGTTGCCCTGAAGATATCGGCAAACCCTCTGCCGATCTGCCTGCTACCACCTGCAAAGGTAGGATCGGCATATGACTGCGTTCCGGAAAAGATCACCAAGAGCATGACCGCAATGAGAACTGCAGAATTGCGCTTGCAGCTGTTCATGCAGTGATTTTAGGGGAGCGCCTTCCAGCCAGTCAAGGGATATCAGCATTATGAAGAAAAAATAATCTTGTTGACAGGGCTCCGTAATAATGGTAAAAGAAGGTGAGGGAGGACAATGAGGCCGAGGCGCTTCGCTGTATACAGGGTGAGGGTAATACCCCTGTACCTCCCTTGAAATACTCCGCATAATATCTTCCGGGAAGTTGTTATCATTTTTTTATCGTCAACGATTGCTTTGTCATCATAATTTTTGCACGATATTTAATTGACAGCTGCCGCCGTATCTGATAAAAGGTAAACAGAGGGAGGAGAGAGGTCAATGACCTCACAATCACAGGGAATGCCGAGTGCTCCCTGCTCCTCCCTGTTACAAATCGCTTTCAGGGTAATTTCTTCCGGCACTTCAGTTCAGACGTTTGGTGCACGCGATCATGATGTTCTCAGAGACAACCATATACAGAAGGAGAGATTCATGGAACTGACTTCAAAGACCAAGATTGCCGATCTGTTGGCGCGATATCCTTTTCTCAAGGAATTTCTGATGAGCATGGATGCACAGTTCAAGTCTCTTGACAACCCGATCATGATGAAGACCCTTGGCCGTGTCGCAACGCTGGGCAGGGTTGCGCTTGTCACAGGGATGGCGCTGGAAAGGCTTATACCGGCAATCGCGGATGAAGTCAACAAGAGAACAGGGGAGACCCTGACCGTAAAAAAAGATGAAGCAGATAGCATGAAACATTCACCGGAAGAGAGGCTCGGTATCCTGAAAGGTATCATCAGGGATCTGCATGCAGGGATTGACCGAAAGGTCCTTACCGGAAGATTCCAGGAGCTGATCAAAGATGTCGCCCCGACCGAGATTGCCCAGATGGAGCAGCAGCTCATTGCCGAAGGCATGCCTGAATCCGAAATAAAAAAACTGTGTGATGTGCATGTCCAGGTCTTCAGGGAGGCCCTTGACAAGCAGGTGATGCCGGGAATGCCTGCCGGTCATCCGGTGCATACCTATATGCTGGAGAACAGGCAGGCAGAAGCTATCATGGCAGAGGTCGAACACCTCGAAAACCTGAAACATGACCGGGCGAAGCTCGAAGGACTGCTTGAGCAGATCACTGCTATTGACAGGCATTTCCTCAGAAAGGAAAACCAGCTCTTTCCTGTGCTCGAGGCCAAAGGCATCTCCGGGCCTTCCAAGGTGATGTGGGCGCTGCATGATGATATCAGGGCAATGCTCAAGGATGTGAAGGAAAAGGCGAAGAAAGATCTCATAACCCCCCTGGAGCTTAAGACCCTGATCACCATGCTCAGGGATATGATCTACAAGGAGGAGCATATCCTGTTCCCCATGACCCTTGAGACCCTGAGTGATGACGACTGGGCCAAGGTCATGTCAGGCGAGGGAGAGATCGGCTTTGCATGGATCACACCCGAGAAGGGGTGGCAGCCAACCAGTGCGGCAACACAGGTTGAGTTGATGGCGAACAAAGTAGGAAGTCTGAATCTCGATACCGGACAGCTTACGGTCGAGCAGGTCAATCTGATGCTGACCCATCTTCCGGTTGACCTTTCGTTCGTGAATGAGGACGATGAGGTCATCTATTATTCGAATACTGATGACAGGATATTCCCGAGAAGCCCTGGTATCATCGGCAGAAGGGTGCAGAACTGCCATCCTCCCAAAAGCGTTGATATGGTTGTAAAGATCCTGGATGAGTTCAAGTCCGGCAACAAGGATACCGCTGATTTCTGGATCCAGATGCGCGGCCGCTTTATCTATATACGCTATTTTGCTGTGCGTGACAGCAAGGGGAAATACAAGGGATGCCTCGAAGTGAGCCAGGATGTTACCGATATCCGGAGCCTGCAGGGGCAAAAGCGGCTTCTCGACTGGTAACTGCCGAATTTGTCGGGCATGCCGCGTAAAACGCCTGACTATCGGGTTAACGTCCGGGCGTGGGAATTCGGTAGATCACCCACGTAGCTTGAAGGAGGTGTGAAGGGTAACCTGAAGCACTAAGTTTCTTGACAAAGGTTCCGAAAGGGAACTGAGCAAACCTACGGGTCGTAGCGAAAGCAAACCCGGATGTAGCCTTGTGACGATGAAGCAGAGTTGTCGACCCTGACGGACAAAGGGGAAGAGCGAAGCATCTATCTTAACGAAAACAACCATAACCGATAGATGGAACTCTCGGGGTGACAGGGACACGTAAGAGAAGCCATACGACAATGAACACGGGAGACCCGTACCAATGCCTTCAGGGGGCAACCGGCGGATATAAGGAGACGAAGTTCCAGCGGGTCGGTGCGGGAGTCGGAGTAGCCCATAGTGTGTGCATGGCAGCAAGGCTGTCAGGTGGGTTAAAGTCCCGCTGAGTTTCGGATGAGGGGACTCATATCCGAACCCGGGAGTAACGAATCGGGGGCCGGGGAAACCCGGAGGGCAGGGTGTCTACCGTGAGGTGGAATCCGAGGGGCTTGAGGAGAAATACCAGGCTGTAATCGATGAGGGCTGCCTCAACGCTGAACCGGTCGGCCGAAGACGGGGCAAGGTCGAGCCTGCACTATGGAGGCGAAGGCGATCTAATGCACCCGTCGTACCAAGGTGTGTGCGGGCGGCATGGTATGGAAGACAGTCAGGTGACCCATGGAGACCTTGTATCTTCTTGACTGAAGCACCGAAAAAGGGCCGGTAAAGTAAGAATAGCCGGGATGGTGGTCGCTATGCACGACAGTTCTGATCAGACAAGCATAGTGGTCAAGTAAAGCATTCTATAAGGCAGCCCCGAAATGAAGGTGGAAGCGGTGCAAGGAGTCGGAGAATCGAATAGTACTTGAACCGGAGTTACGCCTACAATGACTGTAAACACAATTAGTTTTCAGGGCAGATTATTTCCGGTAATGCAGTTCACACTTCAGGGGTATATCTCCCGCGATCCGTTTTGCCTTTTCTTCTATCTTTTTATGCTCCTCCGGACTATGTGAGACCCCGCGAAGAATAAGATGATCTCCTTCAGGATAAACATCAAGAATAGGGATAAATAAACTGTGGTCAGTGAGTATCTCAGCCTTTATCTGCGCTGCTCTTGCCTTCACGTGAAGAAGTTTTCCTGCTGCTTCTGTATGGTGTTTGTCTTTCTCTGAAAGAGCATCAATAACGAGCGCTGCTATTTCATCCAGCGTCTTGACCCCTGTGTCAAATACCCTGTCGTATTCTGCAGGGTCATCCCAGTGCTTGCCAAAGAGCACATGGATTAGGCCTGATCTTTCCCTGTCTGTCCTTTCACTCAGCCAGCGTGCAGTGTCTTTATCCACTGATTCCCTTGCCATGAGTCTGGTAATTCTCTTATCCATGGGAGCAATCACACGGATTCTGAGCGCGTAAGGAATATCTTTCAGCAGAAAGTTCCCTCCTCTGCCCATGATCACCACATTGTCTTTCAGCGCCTCCTGAAGGATAGCATTCTGCATCAGCGCACCGAATCCCCGGAAAGACCAGTCATATTTCTCCCAGACGGTCGGGCAGTGTTCGTCAAGCGTCTCGCTCCATTTTTCCCACTGCTCTCCGGCCTGCCGGATGTCCTCAAGAATTTTCGTACGGTCAATATACCTGTAGCCGAGTTCATGACTGACTGCCTGGCCGATCTCTCTGCCGCCACTCCCAAATTGTCTTGATATGGTCAGAATTGCCATAATCCCTCCTCATTCATGCGCCGTGGATATGCTCCTGGTGCTCGCCCCGTGCTATCTTCCATTTCATCCAGAGCTTGCCGCTGACGATGACGCCTGCCGCAAAGAACGCCTCCACCCCGTATTGGACGAACTTGTTCGGCGCGATAAGTCCTTCAATAAAGCGATCAGTAATCATCATCTCACCCCCGACCTTGCCGAGTATCGCAGCTCCCATGTATATGATGACCGGGTATCTGTCCATGAGTATCGAAAGCAGATTGCTCGTAAAAACAATGAATGGGATGCTCAATCCAAGGCCGAAAAGAAGGAGGAACAGGTTGCCATGCGACGCGCCGCCGACGGCCAGCATGTTGTCGAGCGCCATGGTGATATCCGCAATCACAATGATCCTTATTGCCTGCCAGATATTTGCCGCCTCTTTCTTCCCCTGCTCTTCTGGGGCCCCTTCAACAAACAGTTTCACTGCTATCCAGAGAATCAGCGCACCCCCGATGAGTTTGATGAAACTGATCATAAGCATCTGCGCGACGAAAAACGTCAGCACAACACGAAGGAGGACCGCGGCCGCGGAACCGAAGAGAATACCCTTTGCCCTCTGCTCAGGCGGAAGCGACCGTACTGCCATTGCAATGACAACCGCGTTGTCCCCTGCCAGAATGATATCAATAATGACAATACTCAGCAGACTTGAAAAAAACGTGGCGTCCAGTGTAATTGAACCAAAGATTCCTAAATCCATACCACCTTCCCCATGGACCGTATATCGGAACGTATCACGGTTTTCCGACCCGAAGGATATAGCCCTCCAGTGACAAGACCTCTTTCCTGCTGAAGAAAATCAGCAGGCAGAGGCAGATAAAAAAAACATTTCTGACAACTGCCTTCATATCAACCATATCGGGAAGCCCGAGCATGTCGGCAAGCATGCCGAAACATCCGCAGTCCACGACGATCCCGCGTGCGATCACGGAGAGAATTGCGGCAAGAAATCCTGCATTCATACAGGCGAGAAGCAGAGCTGCTGTCCGGTGGAGCAGACCCGCCAGGACACAGAGTCCGAGCAGCAACTCAAGCCAGGGAAGCCATACCGCCGTAAGCGGGACAATCTCTTCGGGAAAGAGCCGGAACTCCCTGAGCGTCAGAATAAAGCGGACCGGATCTGAGATCTTCGCAAGCCCGGAAATCAGAAAGATGGCTCCGATAATAATCCGTGCAAAGACAATCATCACTGATACCACAACAACCTCATCGAGACTGAATCGCGCGTTCCTGACTGGCAGGCATCGGCTTCCGGCTGAGCCTCATGCCAGTCGGTGAAACAGCATTATACAGCAGTGCAATAACGAGCGAAAGACCGATAAGAGCAGCAGCTTCCAGCAGAATTCTTTTCATGACACCTCACTCTTGAGAGATTAAAGAAAGGGGCATGACGGGATGTACCTCCATGCCCCTTTTATGGTGACAGGTCCGTCTACTTTCCCTCTGCTGTGGGATAGCCCTTCTTGATCCAGTCAGGTATACCGTCACGATACCAGAGCAGGTTCTTATACCCTGCATCCTGAAGAAGAACGATGGCGCCGGATGACCTCCAGCATTTCACACCGTTTCAATAAAATACGATCGTGTCCGACTTCTTCAGTCCGACAGCGTCCGCAGCCTTCAGTCCCTTCTCAAGAAGGTCATCAGGGGAAAGCCGCTTCGATCCGGTTATGTGCTCCTTCTCGTAATCCGCAGGCACGCGGTTGTCAAGAAGAACAAACGGCTTTTTCTTGTCCATCATCGCTTTGAGTTCATCAGCCGTGATCTTTGTTACCCCTCCGAATGACTCGGGAATGTCCTTCTTGTCCCTGCTCAGGATCTTGAGTTCTTCCACTTTCTTCAGCGTAGCGTCAGAAAAGTCACCAGCGAACACCAGTGAACCGCCTGCGGCAAACACCAGTACGAATGCGAGAATCAGTAGCTTTTTCATCTCTGTCACCTCCTTTCCTCTTGAATTTGCACCAACCATCATTGGAAACGGCGCTACCTGATATCAGGCACGGCAAAAAGAATGCCGCCGAAAAGAAGGTATGCCAGGATCAGGGTCCAGACCACATTGAACGCCTGTGCCACGATAAAGGCGAGTGCAGGGCGGCCGCCTTCCATCTTGACGAGGTCCGTAAAACGGGTCTCCAGGCCGATTGATACAAACGCTAAAGCGAACCACCAGGTCCTGAGTTCACTGAGGGTGCTCTTGGTTGCGTTCACCGTGTCGATATGAAGCAGGAACGAAAAGATTGCTGAGGCCGCGATAAAGCCGAGCACGAACTTCGGAAACCGTTCCCAGATCACACCCGCGCTCGGTCTTTCGCCTGTCTGGGCGCCTTTCTTGAAAGACCACCAGATCGCAAGCACGAAGGCTGCGAGGCCCATCAGCGCGTTCTGGGAGAATTTTACGATAACACCGGTCTTCATCGCGGCTTCGCTGATAAGCGCACCCGCAGCAACAACCGAGCCGCTCGTATCCAGCGTGCCGCCGAGCCAGGCCCCACCGACAATATCTGGTATTTTGAACGCCTTGACTGCCCAGGGCATCACTATCATCATTGGCACGGCAACGATAAGGACCAGCGAGGTCACGTAGGAGAGTTTCTTTTTGTCCCCCTGGATGGCGCCGCAGGAGGCGATCGCAGCAGAAACGCCGCAAATGGATACTGCGCTTGAGAGTATCGCGCCAAAATCATCGTCGACGTTCAGTTTCCGGCAGAGCCAGAAGCAGAAATACCAGACGACGAAGATGACCAGCACTGCCTGAATGATGCCGAGAAACCCCGCCTGGATGATTTCGAAAAACAGCAGGCCTGCCCCGAGGATCACGAGGCCGGACTTGATATAGTACTCGGTGCGGACCGCTTCCATGAACCATTCAGGGAGGGTGAAAAAATTGCTGATCACAAGGCCGACGGCCAGCGCAAAGACAACGTATTCAATGCCCCAGTCTATGGGACCTGCATTGCCGGCTATGAAGCGGGAAAGCCATGCAAGAGTAAAGACAATCGGAAATCCGGCAATAAACCTCCCTCCCTTGTGGCCAAGGATAAGAGCGCCGATCGTTGCGATGATGAAAAATACAATGAAGATCTTGGCGATCCTCATAATATTCTCGCTTTGAAAGACCGTTCCGGGGACCGCCTTTGCGTGGCCGTTTATCTCCTTGCCAAGTGCTCCCGGGATGCCACCGATGCGATCGACACGGGCAGATGCCTCCTCAATGGCCTTCCGGTTGCCGGTTGAGATCGCTTCCTTGAGCTGAATAAGCCGGTTAACGGTACCTATTTCTTCCTTGGCCTTCGCGTCGGCAATGAGCGGATCGATCGCCTCGTTCCATTTTGCTGCACGGCCGGCCACCTGACTGTCAGTCGCCCACTTGAAGTTTGGCGACACTTTGGTCATGTCTATCACCTTGTACTGGTTCAGAACAAGGATGAGGGCAATGATGAGGAAACCTACCCAGACCGCCATCCAGTCCTCGTATTTCCAAAGCGTCTGGAGTCCTTTCGGTTGCTGCGGCGGTGTACATGAACATGCATCGTCAGCCATACGTTGCCTCCTTACACTTTATCTTAATACTTCACTGAAAGGTAAGACCTCCCAGGACTATAATTATGTTTTTAGACAATAGTTTATATAATAGTATTCCTCAAACAGCCAATATTCAAGCAATTTTTCATATCCTGATGAGATCACATAAGCTGACCGGTTAAAATTGGAGGGCAAGGAAGCGGTGCCACTCATGAAGAGGACAGAACTGGCACAGGAGGTACGGAAGATGAGATTTGAGGAGGCATAGGAAGGATGGCCAGAATAAATCTACAGGGTCATGTGTTTCATTTTTGATTTCTGCCTTTTATCTTCATTTGCCAGCCTGATTATTGGTGAACAACGCATTCCATGATAATCAGCGACTTCCTTTTGCAGAAAACGTCGTGGGGATCAGACATTATTATTGATATTTCATCTCTTCCCGTTTTCCCGACAGCCCTAAAAAACCGTGAATCGCAAAAAATACAGCGTGAAGAGTGTCTGCCTGCCAACCTGAGAAAGGCTTCCTTTTATTCGTTCTTCACCATGCTTTTTGGTTTTGCTGCTATTCACTTGGTTGCTGCACAGGGATACACATTATCCCGCACCTCTTCCCACTTGTCGGCTATGACCAGGCAAAATTATCGCAGAATCAGTATCTTCGCGTAAGAATATCAGAGCGATCCTGCCGGACCTCCTGGAGATGCTCAGAAAAAGAATAACGCAGAGGGTCGACTAGTTAGGCCTGCCTGATTTTTTTATAGACTTCCCTAAAATACCGCGATGCCGACATGCATACCACTGAATGGCGAAGCGTCCGGTACCCGAAGTTCAGACACGCTTTTTTGCCATCACTGCTCAGTTGTCCAGGATTGAAACTACAGCGAAGCACCTCTTTGATGAGGAGGGGCATGTCCCTTCCCGTTGAGAAAGACTTATCCTCGAACGGGCAGAGGTATATGGGCTGCCCCTGGATTCTTTGTGTTTACATGAGATGATACCGTAAGGGCCCGTAGATTCCGGCCGTTAACATCATTGCGTGCGTCTACTGTCTCGAGTAATATTTTTTTAGATCATCCAGGATATCTTGCTTCAGCTTTTCGAGTTCTTTCTTGAAAGTATCGTTGGCCAGCACCCTCCTGGCCAATGCATCGACCCTTGTGGAGATTGTGTCATGCATAAGCTCACCAACCTGTCCTACCTGCTGGTCTATTGATGCCTGAGTATTGACCGTTGCCTCTATAAGCCGTTCAATCTGAACGCTGTTATCTGTCAATTTTTGATATATGGAGTCAAGGACAAGGAGCAACTGATCGAGCCTTTCTGCTGTCTGCTTGGTGGAGATCGCCGTAAGTTGTGAAACATCCACCATCTGTCCCTCGCAGACGCCGGGCTTGCCTACCTCTGTGGATGGCACCCATCTGCCGAGGCAGATTATCGAACCTGTTCCGCCCCGAATAACGGTATATCCTTCGATTTCCTGAATCTGAGACTGGACTGGTGACGCACAAACGATAATAAACGTAAACCACATTGCAGTAACACAAATGATCCTCTTCACGATCCCTCCGGTAATGTGACGGTCCGATATTTCTTTCATCATCTCTACCTGACTCACTTATAGCATAGAACAGTCAATATGTCATTCTGTTGCTTGAGTTCCAGATCGGCGCCTAATGACGATAGGGCCTCAAAGGGCTGTCTGGATCCTGCGCGGACTCAAAGAGTGAACCGGCGTGATTTTTAATGTTACCGTGGATTGTCCAACCACGAAGAAATTATACAAGTAAGGATGTGGTATCCCACGAGCAAAAAAAGTCCAGCCTCTCGAAAATAATTTTCACGAAAAATTGACTTTGGTATTCAGCAGATGGTATGCAGAAATCAGTATGTGTCGGTCACGGCCTGGTCACATTTCGCATTTTTTTATTGGAGCCAGGAATTGGACCCAAACCGATGCCATGCTGATTGCGAAATTGAAAAATAGGATTTGGGCAAGCTCTTGTCATTTTTCACGAGCATTCCCCAGGTTAGCACCTGTGCTGGATTTTTTAGCATATTGGATTAATCAGAATCAAGCATATGCCTTTCTTCTTTTCTGTGGATCTTTTTTTCTCCGGTAGCTTTCCCCCTCGATAACCAGTTGATGAGCATTG
>Ga0316622_100004230_pt1 | contig 10498 bp, 11 predicted proteins | sample OWC_Aug_OW2_C1_D_FD_207646 | JGI IMG/M metagenome (GOLD analysis project Ga0316622, IMG submission 207646) | Wetland soil microbial communities from Old Woman Creek delta, Ohio, United States - OWC_Aug_OW2_C1_D5_C | ecosystem: Environmental > Terrestrial > Soil > Wetlands | place: USA: Ohio... | reverse complement strand
CTCGGACAACGCGCTGCGCATGCAGGCCGACATCACCTTCATGAGCGCGCGCCTGCGCACGCTGCAGATTGCGATCACCGGCCAGTAACGCTGTCCCGCTTCGAGGAAACCAGTCATGTCCCTGTCCAACGTCTTCGACATTGCCAGTTCCGCGCTGTCCGCCCAATCGCAGAGGCTGAACGTGGTGGCCAGCAACTTGGCCAACGCCGACAGCGCAACCTCGTCGTCCGGCACCCCTTACAAGGCGAGGCAAGTGGTGTTCGCCGCCGCACCGGTGGCCCGGGCGAGGGACAGCGTAGGCGTGCGCGTCACCAATGTGATCGACGATCCGTCCCCGCCGCGGCTGGTATATGAGCCGAAGCATCCGCTTGCCGACACCAAGGGCTACGTCACCATGCCCAACGTTAACGTCGTGGAAGAGATGACCAACATGATCTCGGCCTCGCGCGCGTATCAGATCAATCTGGACATGATGAACACGGCGAAGAACCTCCTTCTCAAGACGCTCGCGCTCGGGCAGTAACGCCGCGCACTCGACCTCCGACCGGGAACCCGCATGAGCACTGTCACCACCACCGCCACCGATTCGCTGCTGGGCAGCTTCGGTGCGTCGAGCAAGACCAAGTCGACCGCCGAGAACCAGCAGGACCGCTTTCTCACGCTCCTCGTCACGCAGATGCGCAATCAGGACCCGCTCAACCCGATGGAGAACGCCGAGGTCACCACGCAGATCGCGCAGATCAGCACGGTGAATGGCATCGACAAGCTCAACGCGACGCTCAAGAGCATGGAGACCAGTTTCCTCGCGGCCCAGACGCTGCAGGCCAGCTCCCTGATCGGTCGCGGCGTGCTCGGCGACGGCGACAGCATGCTGTTGGAGCGAGGCCAGGCCACTGCCGCATTCGTGCTGGACCAACCCGCGGCGGGGGTGGAAGTCAAGATCTTCCGGCCCGACGGCGCCCAGGTCTACAGCAAGCTGCTTGGGCCGCAGCCAGCCGGCACCACGGCCATAACCTGGGACGGCAAGTCGGATGCACAGGAACAACTCGCAGACGGCTTGTACAAGTTCGAGGTGACCGAGATGCGCGATGGCAAGCCGGCATTGGTCGACACGCTTGGATTCGGCCGCGTGCAGAGCGTGGTCCTCGACGCGCAGGGCTTGATGCTCGATACGCGTGGACTCGGCGCCCTCGCCCTGGGGCAGGTCAAACAGATTCTTCAGTAAGCAGCTCATCGGGAGATAGCAAGCATGGGATTCCAGTCTGGATTGAGTGGTCTGAACACCGCGAGCAAGAGCCTCGACGTGATCGGCAACAACGTGGCCAATGCCAGCGTGGTCGGCTTCAAGGGCTCGCAGGCGCAGTTCGCCGACGTGTTCGCCAACTCGCTGGCGGGCGGTGGAGCAAGTCAGATCGGCATCGGCTCCAAGATCGCCACCGTGGCGCAGCTGTTCAGCCAGGGCAATATTTCCGTGACCAGCAACCCGCTGGATGTCGCGATCAATGGCAAGGGCTTCTTCCGGCTCGACGACGACGGCGCGGTCACCTACTCGCGCAACGGTCAGTTCAGCTTCGATAGCCAAGGCTTTCTCGTGAACAACCAGGGTCTGAGTCTGACCGGCCACCTTGCTGACACCAACGGGAACATCCTGCCCTCCGCGCCGGCGCCGATCCAGATCTCGTTCTCGGACATCGCGCCGCAGACCACTACGGACTTCCGCCTCGGCATGAACTTCGATGCGCGCCAGTCCGAGCCGAGCGCGGCCGCATTCGATCCCGATACCCCGCAGAGCTACAACTTCTCCACTTCCGGCAGCGTGTACGACACGTTGGGCAATGCCCACGTGTTCAGCGTCTACATGGTGAAGACCGCCACTCCCGGCGAGTGGGAAATGTACGGTTCCGTCGACGGCACCAACCTGACCGATGCCGACCTTGGCGCGGGCGCAGGCAATCCGGTGACGCTAACCTTCAACAGCAGCGGCGCGCTCACCACGACGATGCCGCTTGACGTGTCGCTGACCATCGCCGGCGGCGCGGTCTCGCCGCTCGCTTTCGAGTTCGACCTGAGCGGCAGCACGCAATACGGGTCACAGTTCGGCGTCAACGATCTGACCCAGGATGGCTTCTCTTCGGGCCGCCTGGCGGGCTTCAACATCGGCGACGACGGCATCATCGTCGGCCGCTACACCAACGGTCAGAGTCGAAACCTCGCGCAGATCGTCCTCGCGGACTTCCGCAATCCGCAAGGGTTGAGGCCGATCGGCGACAACCTGTGGGAAGAGACATCGGCCTCAGGACTTCCAATCGTGGCCACGCCGGGCACCGGAAGCGTGGGCGTCCTTCAATCCTCGGCGGTAGAGGATGCGAATGTTGATCTCACAGCGGAACTGGTCAATATGATTACTGCGCAGCGCATCTATCAGGCCAATGCCCAGACCATCAAGACGCAGGATGCCATGCTGCAGACGCTGGTCAATCTGCGCTGAGCCAATTTCATAGCGACTCGCAGGAAAGCACATGGATCGCATGATCTACGTCGCCATGAACGGCGCGAAGCACACGATGGAACGTCAGGCGGCGGTATCCAACAACCTCGCCAACGCCTCCACCCCCGGATTTCGCGCTTCGATGAATGCGTTTCGTGCGCTGCCGGTGATCGGTCCCGGCAGCGGTACGCGCACCTTCGTGGTCGATACCACCGGATCGGCCGACTTCCGCCCCGGTCCCGTGACCGAGACGGGGCGTGCCCTCGATGTCGCGCTCAAGGGCGATGGCTGGATGGCGGTACAGGGACCGGACGGACGCGAAGCCTATACCCGGGCGGGCGACCTGCAGGTCAACGCCGCTGGCCAACTGCAGACGCGCGAGGGCTTGAACGTCATCGGCGAGGCGGGACCGATCACGGTTCCGCCCAACGCCGAAGTCACCATTGGCGGAGACGGGACGGTGTCCGCCATCCCTACCGATGGCATTCCCAACGCGGTCAACATCCTTGGTCGCATCAAGCTGGTCAATCCCCCGGAAAAGGACCTGCAGCGCAGCGACGAGGGCCTGTTTGGCCTGCCCGGCCGCGCCGTGGCGCCGGCCGATGCGAACGTTCAGCTCGTCCCCGCCGCGCTCGAAGGCAGCAACGTTAGCGTGGTGGAGTCCCTGGTCGAGATGATCACGCACGCGCGCCACTACGAAACCCAGGTGAAGCTCATCCAGAACGCGGAGAACAACGCGCGTCAGTGGAGCCAGATCCTGAACATGGCGGCCTGACCGCCACCCGATCGAGCCAGATTGATCCCACAGGAGTCGAATGTGCATGCGCAAGACCTCGAGTTCGCGTAGCGGGCAAACTGCCCCGGCGAGCCAACCTCAATTTCGGGCAAGGCCACCGGCTGACCCGGGCAGCAAATCGGCGATCGCGCATCGCATTCGTGCGCTGCGCGCGGAGGCGCGGGCGGTGTATGCGGAGATGGCCGCATCCATGCTCGTCAACAATCGGGAAAAGAAATGATTCGCTCACTCTGGATCTCCAAGACTGGCCTCGAGGCGCAGCAGTTCAACGTCGATGTAATCTCGAACAACCTGGCAAACGTCAGCACCAACGCATTCAAGCGCCAGCGTCCGATCTTCGTGGATCTGCTGTACCAGACCTTGCGCCAACCTGGTGCACAGTCGTCGCAGCAGACACAGTACCCGACAGGATTGCAGGTTGGCACCGGCGTGACCCCGGTCGCCACCGTGCGCATCCACACCCAAGGCAATCTTCAACAGACCGGCAACAGCCTCGATCTGGCGATCGACGGCCGCGGGTTCTTCCAGATCCTGCTGCCCGACGGCTCCACCGCGTACACGCGAGACGGCGCGTTCCAGCTCGACAGTCAGGGGCAGGTGGTGAACTCCTCCGGATATCAGCTGCAGCCCGCCATCACGATTCCCGCTGATGCGCTGAGCATCACCATCGGCGCCGACGGGACCGTGTCGGTCACGCAGCCGGGAAGCACGACACCCACGCAGATCGGAAACATTCAGCTGGCGGATTTCGTCAATCCGCCTGGACTGCAGAGCCGTGGCGAAAACCTCTACCTGGAAACCGCTTCCTCCGGGCCGCCTACGGTGAACGATCCAGGCAGCAACGGGTTGGGTGTGCTCAACCAGGGCTACGTCGAAACCTCGAACGTGAGCGTCACCGAGGAACTGGTGAATCTGATCACGGCGCAGCGTGCATTCGAGATCAATTCGCGCGCGGTGCAGACATCCGACGAGATGCTGCAGCGTCTGACGCAACTGTGAGCACCTAAGGCCGGCAACCAATGACCCGCATCGTTCAGATTCCTTCGTACGGCGTTCCGACGCTCTGGTCGCGCGTGAGCCTCCTCGCCTTGTTCGCAGTGGCGCCACGCCTGCCCGGCTATCGCGGGCTGCGCCTGCCGCTGGTCGTGCTGGCTGCGGCGCTGTTCGCCGGATGCGCGTGGTACACGCCGCCCACCACCGTGCACCAGCCGATGACCCAGCGGCCCAAGCCTATGCAGGATCCGATCGTGAACACCGGTGCGATCTTCCAGCCGGATCAGGCGCGCCTGGCGCTGTTCTCGGACCGGCGCGCGCGCTTCGTGGGTGACACCATTACCGTGCTCATAGAAGAGCGTACCAGCGCCAGCAAGAAGTCCAGTGCCAGCGCCACGCGCGAATCCAGCATCGACCTGCCTGCTCCGACGATCTCCGGCTTCCCGGGCAAGGCGCTTCAGGACTTCAATCTCAGCGCGACCACCAGCAACGAGTTCGAAGGCGAGGGCGATGCCGCCAGCAACAACCTGTTCAACGGCAGCCTGAGCGTCACGGTGATCGAAGTGCTGGAGAACGGCAACCTGCTCGTCTCCGGTGAGAAGCAGGTGACGATCAACCGAGGCACGGAGTTCATCCGCTTCTCCGGCGTGGTCAACCCGATCAACATCACGCCCACCAATACCGTCTCCTCCACGCGCGTGGCCGATGCCCGCATCGAGTACCGCGGTACGGGCTATGTCGCGGAGTCGCAGACCATGGGCTGGCTGTCGCGCTTCTTCATGAGCGTATATCCATTCTGATTGCGAACGCCGTTCTCCAAACGGATCACGGAACACAAAGGAATAGCGATGGGAACGACGTTACGCAGCCTGTTCGATGCAACTCGCGCGTGCCTGAACCCAGTGTGCGGCGCGCTCTGCGTCATGGCCGTCACGGCAATACTTTGCGCCCCTGCCGCGCAAGCTCAGCGGGTGAAGGATCTCGCGTCGGTACAGGGTGTGCGCGGCAACCAGCTGGTCGGTTACGGTTTGGTGGTCGGCCTGGACGGCACCGGCGACCAGACCACGCAGACCCCGTTCACCACGCAGAGCCTGCAGTCCATGCTCTCCCAGCTGGGCGTGACCCTGCCGCCGGGGCTGCAGTTGCAGTTGAAGAACGTCGCAGCGGTCATGGTGACGGCCACCCTGCCCGCGTTTGCGCGCCAGGGCCAGCAGATCGACGTCACGGTTTCCTCGCTCGGAAATGCCAAGAGCCTGCGCGGGGGTACCCTGTTGCTGACGCCGTTGCGCGGCGCCGACGCCAAGGTGTACGCGGTGGCACAGGGCAACATGCTGGTGGCCGGCGCCGGCGGCGGCGGAGCCGGCTCCAGCGTGGCGATCAACGTGCTCAACACCGGGCGCATTCCCGCGGGGGCGACGGTGGAGCGTGAAGTCCCCACGCCGGTCGGGCTGGGAGACTACGTCTACCTGCAGACCGAGCAGCCCGATTTCACCACGGCGAGCCGTATCACCGAAGCGGTCAATACCGTGTTCGGCCCCCAGACCGCCACCGCGGTCGATGCGCGCCAGATCCGCGTGCGCGCGCCGCTCGACAGCACCCAGCGCGTCGCCTTCATGTCGCGGCTGGAGAACATCGTGGTGCAGCCGGGAGAAGCGTCGCCCAAGGTCATCATCAATGCACGTACCGGCTCGGTGGTGATGACGCAGATGGTGCGCCTGTCCGAGTGCGCGGTGTCGCACGGCAACCTGTCGATCAGCATCAGCCGCGAATCTCAGGTGTCCCAGCCCGGCGCCTTCTCCGGCGGCGAAACGGTAGTCACCGACCAGGCCCAGGTCGAGATCCAGCAGGCCAAGTCGCAGGTGCTCCGGCTGCCTGCCACAGCCAGCCTGAATGACGTGGTCAAAGCGCTCAATGCGGTAGGTGCCACGCCGCTCGATCTGCTCGCCATCCTGCAGGCGATGAAGGCCGCCGGCGCCCTCAAGGCAGAGTTGGAGGTCATTTAGGTGCGTGCTGATCCGATCCTGCCCGGCCTTGCGGCTGATCCCAAGTCGCTCGGCGTGCTCAAGCGCCAGGCGGTGGAGGACGAGCCGGGCGCCCTGCGCGCCGCCGCCCAGCAGTTCGAACTGCTGTTCCTGGACATGGTGATGAAGAGCATGCGGGCCACGGTACCCGGCGAGAGCATGCTGGACAACGAAGGCAGCCGCCTCTTCACTAGTCTGCTCGACCAGGAGTTCGTGCGCGGAATCAGCCAGCAGGGCGGGTTGGGTCTCGCCGAACTGCTGGTCAAACAACTGTCACAGCTGCGCAGCGAACCCGGTCAAGAACAGGGACAGCTGGCCGATACATCCTTCAAGGCAGGAGCATTGCGATGAGCATCTTCCAGATTGGCGTGAGCGGTCTCAACGCTGCCCAGGCAGGGTTGCTCGTCACCAGCCACAACATCACCAACGCCAACCGTGACGGCTTCCACAGGCAGGAAGCCATCACCGAGACCCGGGTGCCGATGCGCACCGGAGCCGGGTTCTTCGGGCAGGGCGTTGCGGTCGAGACGGTGCGCCGGGCGTACAGTCAGTTCCTTGACAACGCGCTTCTGCAAGCCGAAACGCAGGCGTCCTATCTGGATACTTATGGCGCCCAGATCCGCCAGATCGACAACATGCTGGCCGATCCCAACGCCGGCCTGTCTCCGACGCTGCAGGCGTTCTTCTCCGGGGTGCAGGACGTGGCCTCGAATCCCTCGTCGGCGCCCTCGCGCCAGCAACTGATCAGTCTCACCCAGGGCCTGGTTGCGCGCTTCCAGTCGTTCGATGCGCGCTTGTCCGAGATGCGCACCAGCGTGAACCGGCAACTCTCCGATGTCACAGCGGAGATCAACACCCTTTCAGGCGAGATCGCCAATGTGAACGATCAGATCATCCGCCTGCAAGGCGATCCCGGCAAGCCGCCGAACGATCTGCTCGATCAACGCGATGCCCTGCTGAGCGAATTGAACAAGCTGGTGCGCGTGTCCACGGTCGGTCTGTCCGACGGCAGCATCAACGTGTTCATCGGCAACGGCCAGACGCTGGTGCTTGGCACGAAGTCCTTCGAGCTCGCCGCCGGTCCATCGGCGGAGAACCAGCAGGATTACGGCCTGTTCTACATCTCAGGCAGCAATCGCATCGCGTTGTCTACCGACAATCTGCAGGGCGGTACGCTCGGCGGGCTGTTCGATTTCCGCAGACAGTCCCTGGATCCGGCGCAGAACCAGCTCGGCCTGGTCGCCACGGTATTGGCGCAGACCTTCAACGATCAGCACGAACTCGGCATGGATCTCGACGGCGTGCTGGGCGAGGCGTTCTTTGACGTTCCGCTCGCCAATGTGATCGGCAACCAGGCGAACTCGGGCGATGCCGTGCTGGCTGCGGACAACACCGACGTCGGCGCGCTCACCGGCAGCGACTATCGCGTGCAGTTCGCGGGTGGAAACTGGATCGTGACGCGGCTGAGCGACAACACCTCGAGCAGCTATGCCACGCTGCCGCAGACGATCGACGGTGTGGAACTGTCGGTGGTGTCGGGTACGGTGGCCGCCGGCGACAGCTTCCTGGTCCAGCCCACTCGAAATGGCGCGCGCGACATCGACGGGCTGATCAGCGATACCGCCAAGATCGCGGCGGCAGTGCCGATCCGCGCCGGGGCAGACCTGGACAACACCGGCAAGGCCACGATCAGCCCCGGCGTGGTGGTCGATACCGACAATGCCGCGTTCGCGACCGCCGGTGCACTGACTCCGCCGATCCTTATCCGCTTCACCAGCGCCACCCAGTACTCCATCTATGACAACACCAATTCTGCTTCGCCCGCGCTGATCGAAGGCGGCATCGCCTATACGCCCGGGGTGCAGAACGACGTGTTCCCCACCGCCGGCTCGGTCGATTACGGCTACCGCGTCTCGCTGACGGGCGCCGCGGCCACTGGCGACGAGTTCACCGTCGGGTACAACAGTTCGGGCGTCTCCGACAACCGTAACGCGCTATTGCTTTCCGCGCTGCAGACTGCCAACACGGTCGCCAACGGCACGGCCAATTATCAGAGTGCATACACTCAGCTGGTCAGCCAGGTTGGCAACCGGGCGCGCCAGATCGACGTGCAGAGCAAGGCGCAGGACACCCTGGTGACCCAGACACGCGAAGCCCAACAGTCGTTGTCCGGGGTTAACCTCGACGAGGAGGCCGCGAACCTCATCCGTTTCCAGCAGGCTTACCAGGCCTCCGGCAAGGTTCTGCAGATCGCCAACTCCCTGTTCGCTTCCATCCTGGAGCTTCAGTAATGATCCGCTTCAGCACCAAGACCGTGTTCGAGCAGGGTGTGTTCAATCTGCAGCGCAGCCAGGCCGACGTATTTCGCACGCAGGATCAGATCTCCACCGGACGGCGCGTACGCACGCCTTCGGACGATCCGGTGACGGCGGCGCGGGCGCTCGAAGTCGAGCAGTCGCGCGCAATCAGCAAGCAATACCAGCGCAACAACGACAGCGCACAGGCGGCACTGTCGGCGAGCGAGAACGCCATCTCCAACGCGATCGCCTTATTGCAGGACGTGCGCACGGTGGCGGTGAACGCCGGCAACGGGGCGCTCAGCTCCAATGAACTGAAGAGCCTGGCCGCGGAATTGCGCGGTCGCTATCAGGAGCTGCTCGGCATCGCCAACAGCACCGACGGCAACGGCCTGTACCTGTTCTCCGGCTATCAGGGAACCACGAGGCCGTTCTCGGAAACGACACCGGGATCGGTGGCCTATGCCGGCGATCAGGGCTCGCGCCTCATCCGGATCTCGGCATCGCGCGAGATTCCGAGCAGCGACCCGGGCAGCGATATCTTCCAACGGATCAAGAACGGCAACGGCACCTTTGTCACCGAAGCGGGCGAGGACAACACCGGCAGCGGCGTAATCGGACCTGGCACGGTGTCCAGCCCGATCGCCTGGGACGACGATGCCAATCCGCGCGATTTCACCGTGCGCTTCCACGTGGATAGCACGATGATCCCGCCGGTCACTACTTACGACATCGTCGACAACCTCTCGGGGGATTCACTGCTGACCGGGACGGCCGCGGCGGCGAGCGGTCCCTACCTGCGCCCCTACACCGAGGATGGCACCATCGCACTGCGTCGGCAGGTACCACCCGACACGAATGCGAGTGACTTCGACTACGGTGCGGAGTTCACGATCAAAGGCAGCCCGGCCACCGACGATCAATTCACCATACAGGCGAGCCGCAACGAAGACGTCTTCACCACGCTGTACAACCTGATCGAAACGCTGGAGAGCGCGAGCAGCGGCGCAGCCGCGAATGCGCGTCTGGCCAACGGCATCAACACCGCGCTGTCCAACTTCGATCGCGACATCGACAACCTGTTGCGCGTACAGGTGGGCATCGGCGTACGGCTGCGTGAGTCCGACGACGCGTACACCAGTCAGGAAGACCTGGTCGGGCAGTACGATGAGACGCTGTCGGATCTGCGCGACCTCGACTACGCCAAGGCCATCAGCGACCTGGCGCGCCAGCAGCTGACCTACGAAGCGGCGCAGAAGACCTTCGCCCAGGTCCAGACGCTGAGCCTGTTCCAGTACATCTAGCCGGCTCCCCTGTGGTCTCCGGGCCCTACCGATTCGCCCGGGTTTTCTTTGCGGCACCGCGCTTTACGGCGGGCCGCTTCTTTGCCGGCGTCTTCTTGCTGACAGTCCGCTTCGCCGGTGACTTTCCCGCCAGTGCGCGCGCACCTGTCCCGCTGCCTACGGCGGCCGTTGCGCTCTCCGCCGGTTCCCATGCCGCGCGCAGGCTCGCACAGATGCCGCTCAGCGCTTGGCTCCACGCAGGCGCCTTGCCCTTCGCGAGGCGCGTTGCAAACGTCTGCATGAACGTCATCTGACTCAGGAGCGAGTCGCGTTCCCGTGCGCTCAACTGCGCTTCCTCCGCAGCAGCCAGATACAGCGTTACCAGCTGGGCGGTCACCCCTTCGTCGGTGAGCGTGCCACGCAGCACATGGGCGAGCAGCTGCCCGTCGGCGATTGCGATCGCGTCCCACGCTGCGCGCGCACGTTCGAAGCGCTGCTTGGCGGCGACCTGGATCCGCGCCAGCCAGCTGTCGCAGTCAGCCGGAATGCGCTCGAGCAGCGCGCTGAGCGCAAGCCAGTTGAGCGCTGGATAGGGGTCGGGATCGCCCGATGCGCCGGTC
>Ga0316622_100004229_pt1 | contig 10502 bp, 8 predicted proteins | sample OWC_Aug_OW2_C1_D_FD_207646 | JGI IMG/M metagenome (GOLD analysis project Ga0316622, IMG submission 207646) | Wetland soil microbial communities from Old Woman Creek delta, Ohio, United States - OWC_Aug_OW2_C1_D5_C | ecosystem: Environmental > Terrestrial > Soil > Wetlands | place: USA: Ohio... | reverse complement strand
GCACGAAACCTATCGGCATGAGCGAGCAGCTGTTCCCGTCCCGCGTCCAGCCGAACCACGGACGCGATCGCCGTCAGGGCCAGCCTCGGGCGCTCGCAGCACCGCTCGTAGCTGAGGAACGACATGTTCGCCGTGCGGTGGTGCAGCAGGTACTCGAAGGTCGCGCACCAGTAGCGCAGCCAGAAATCACCTCGGTCCGGGTCCACTGGACCAGAAGCATCCAGCCAACCGTCGAAATTGACTGGCTTCAGGTTTGCACCGAAGTCGAAGTGCCCGATGTCGCGCATGTACTCGCGCGCGAACGGCTCGCGCCGGTGGATCGCCGTGAAGTTGCGATGCTGATGCAGGAGGGAACCAACGTGATCCACCGGATCGCGGAACGGCACGAGGATGATGCCGTCCGGAAACATCTCCTGCAGGCTGATCGTCCGCGCGATGTTGCCGTTGTTCTTTGACAGGTAGCGCGATGGCTCGGCATTCCCGCCTCGGCGCAGCAGGATCAGCTTGCGCAGGTGATTGCGGAAGAAGGCGTCGAACTCCGGCGACTCGCCGGCAGTGCCGGCCTCCCAGGGTATGATCCTGTCCCCGCGGTACCGCGAGGGCCAGAACGCGTGCCAGAGGGCCTCCTCGAAGGCCTCCACGCTGTCGAAGCTGACCTTCATGCCGTCGCCGTGGGCGCGCTCGCGTTCCATCGATTCGCGACGAAAGGGTCCGGAGATCTGGTGCCAGAGTAGCGGGCAAGCCAGGAACGGCATTTCGCGATAGGTGTGCGCCGCAAACTCGGGGACGCTGCCGATCACCTCGGTGAGAAGCGTCGTGCCGGACCGCGGCAGCGACGTGACGAACACCGGCCGGGTGACCTCCACTGCACCGATCCGCTTTGCGTACAGCCGGTCCTCGATGTCGGCCAGTGCCTGCTGCAGGCCGGCACTCGAGAAGGCCAGTCGATGCAGCAGGCGATCCGTGAAGGAGAAACCGTCGGCCGCCATCAGCGCCAGACCTTGAACAATGGAATCGCGACGACAGTGACGATGACGATGGTCTCCCAGCGCATGAGCAGCGCAAAGACCTCCTGCAGTTCAACCAGGCCGACGGCTTCAAGCGCCAGCAGGGCGATGAACGGGATGCCAGCCACGACGGCGGTCAGGAACGCGATCTGCACCGCACGCTTGAGCAGGTGCACGGATGCCTTCTGCACCCGGACCTCACGCTCATGGTCGTCGAGGTCAGGAGCCTTCATCACGCCCGCCGCGGCGCGCGCCGAGGCGATCACGTCCAGCGTAAGCGCGTAGATGCCCGAATACTTGAACGCGACGGCGAACAGCAGGATGGCCAGCGCCGCGGCAGCGGCGGTCATTTGCGCCGCGTGTCCGGCGTCTCCTCGCCACCTGCCTCGCCGGTTGGTGGAGCACCGCCCTTCCCATTCCTGCCACGGCGCAGCAGGCGCCGGATCGGGTACCAGACGAAACCGACGATGGCGAGCAGGACGGCACCAACGAGCGCCAGCAGCGAGCCGATCGCCGACAGACCGGGACCGGGCCCGATGTAGGCAGAGGCGATCGCCGGCAGCAACAACGCTGCGAGGGCGAGAAAGGCAGAAACGTGATTGCGCATCTTGGTCACCCGACTCATGGGGAAGCGAGGTAATCGACCCCGTACAGCCTGAACAGGCCAGCACGTTCGCGGCGCTTTTCCGGATCCAGGTCCGCCACCCGCGAGACGTCGCCCAAGGCGTTGAAAACGCCCAGCGCCGCGCCGTCCGCGAGACGCACCTCGACTGCCTTGCCCGGCCCGGTGAACGCGATGATGGCACGCTGCTTGTCGGGCGAGATGTCGACCTTGCCGGCCGTATTCGAGAACAGCTGGCGCAATTCGGCGGGCGTCGAGTCATTCGGAAACACGGTCGTCTCCTGCCCGGTGGCGATGTCGACCAGCAGCAGTCGCGACGGCCCGTGCTTCGCGTCTGCGCCGTGATTGTCGAACAGCAGGAACCGTGACGATTCCAGATGGTGCACGGAGTGCTGCTGATAGAACGTGCCGTGCACCAGGCGCTTGATGGTGCCATCCCGGGCATCGAGGATGGCGAAGGCGCTGAGGTTGCGCATGGAGGCCACCAGGTCGCCTGGGGCGAGTCCCGTGACGCCCGCGGCGGACTCGTCCAGGGCATCGAGGTAATTAAGGTGCGTCGGGTCGCATGGGTCGCTGGTGTGCTGGAGCACCGCCCGGTACGGCGATTCGAGGAGCTTGTCCAGCAACCGGATCTGCTCTACCAGCCTGCCTTGGCCGTCCAGGACTCTGATGGTGTCGCGCAGCGGCTTGCTGTCCTTGCAGATCTTCCGGCGCTTGTCGCCGATCTGCACCTGCACCGGACCCGAGCCGATTTCCAGGCCGGGCACCAGTACCCGGTCGTCGCTGATCCGCGTCGCCCAGTGATGGCTGTAATCCCAGCGGAACCAGCGCGGATGTCCCTCGACGTCGACGCGGCCAACGCCGCCGCCATGGGGGAACGTGTCCTTGTTCTGGAATACGACCAGCAGGTCGCCGTTGCTGAAGCGCTGCAGGCTCGTGGGGCGCGCGTCCCGCACGAAAGAGAACAGGTTGGTCTCGTAGGGATACCCGGTCGCGATGTTTGCCCGAAAGATCTCCTCCGGGCGAAACGGGTACGCACGGATCGGCCGCAGGTCGCGCCCGTACTCCACCGCGAGGCAGCCATCGACACCGCAGAGGTCGGCGAATTGGAAACGGCCGCCATAGAACAGGATCGAATCCGCCAGGGCCGCGCCGGCGAGCCGCTCGATTCGATGCTGCGGCGCATCAGCAGCGGGCATCTCCACGAATTCAACGAACATGCCGCTGTCCTTCGCGCGCAGCTTGTCTCGCATCACCTGCGCAGTCTTGATGCCGTCGGCTGCCACCCGGTAGGGCAGCCACCGCTGGGCAGTTGCCAGCGCCCCGAGGACCGCGCCCAACAACACTGCGGCGAAAACGAACAGGACTTGGGGAAGACGGTCACGCATGCAGCGGTAGTGCGGGAGCAGCGACGGGCAACACGTATAGTCTAGGTGCTCGTCGCGCTCCTGTCAGGCACGTCAGTTGCAACGGTTGCGCGGCCCCGCAGAACCGCTAAGCTCGCCGCTTGCCTCACGCCCGAGAGGGTCGCCGCGCCGTGCAACCGACCGACACCAGCAACCCGGACTATTTCCACCGGGTCGTCGACTGCCAGTGGGCCTGTCCGGCCCACACTGACGTCCCCGAATACATCCGCCTGATCGCGCTCGGCCGGTTCTCCGACGCGTACATGGTCAACCGTGAATCCAACGTGTTTCCGGGCATCCTGGGACGCGTTTGCGACCGGCCCTGCGAGCCCGCCTGCCGGCGCGGTCGCGTCGAGGACAAGCCGGTTGCGATCTGCCGCCTGAAGCGCGTCGCAGCCGATCACAAGGACGACATCACGCCGCGCCTGCCGGTGATTCCCGCGCAGAAGAACGGCAAGCGCGTGGCCTGCATCGGCGCGGGGCCCGCGTCGCTCACGGTCGCCAACGACCTGCTGCCGCTCGGCTACGAAGTCGTGATCTTCGAGCAGTGGGACAAGGCAGGCGGCCTGATGCGCACGAACATCCCCTCCTTCCGCCTGCCCGAATCAGTGCTGGCCGAAGAAATCGGGTACATCGAGGGCATGGGGGCGGAGATCCGCTACAACTCGCGGATCGACAGCATGAAGAAGCTGCTCGACACGGGCGGATTCGATGCAGTGTTCGTCGGCAGCGGCGCGCCCAGGGGCAAGGAACTCAAGTTGCCGGGCCGCGCTGAAGGCGATGCGAACATCCACATCGGCATCCAGTGGCTGGAGTCGGTGGCGTTCAAGCACATCGAGAAGATCGGCGACCGCGTGCTGATCATCGGCGTCGGCAACACCGCGATGGACTGCTGCCGCTCGTCGCTGCGCCTCGGCGCGAGCAACGTGAAGGTCATGGCGCGCAAGCCGCGCCAGTTCTTCAAGGCCTCCGAGTGGGAGCTCGAGGACGCCGAGAGCGAGAACGTCGAGATCGTCGTCAACCATGCGCCCAGGTCGTTCGTGATCGAGGGCGGCAAGCTCGCCGGCATGCTCTTCGACAAGATGGAGTACGACCTCGACGGGAAGGGCCGCATCACGGCCGAACGCATCGTGGGCGAAGCCTTCTTCCCGGCGGACGACGTCATCCTGGCGATCGGCCAGGAGAACGCGTTTCCGTGGATCGAGAACGATCTCGGCATCCAGTTCGACAAGTGGCACGTGCCGGTCGTCGATACCGCGACGTTCCAGTCCACGCGTCCCGACGTGTTCTTCGGCGGCGACGCCGCGTTCGGGCCGAAGAACATCATCTGGGCGGTGGAACACGGCCACCAGGCCGGCATCTCGATCCATAACTTCTGCATGGGCCAGCCGGTGACGAACCGGTTGCCGCCGACGCTGAACCTGTCGTCGCGCAAGATGGGCCTGCACGAGTGGTCGTACAAGAACGACTACAACCCGGTCGAGCGGCGCATCGTGCCGCACGTGAGCCTCAAGGAGCGGTTCAAGAAGATCGACGTCGAGGTCGAACTCGGCTTCGATGCCGCACAGGCCGCGGAGGAAGTCCAGCGCTGCCTCAACTGCGACATCCAGACCGTGTTCGAGGTGAAGTCCTGCATCGAATGCGACGCCTGCATCGACATCTGCCCGACCGACTGCCTGACCATCACGCGCAATGGTGAGGAAGCCGAGCTTTCGACGCGCCTGAAGGCGCCGCGAAGGAACCCGCACGAACCCTTGTTCGTCTCCGCGCCGCTCAAGCACACGGCCCGCGTCATGGTGAAGGACGAGGACCTCTGCGTTCACTGCGGACTCTGCGCCGAGCGCTGCCCGACGGCAGCCTGGGACATGCAGAAGTCCACGATCAACCTGCCCCACGCACTCGACCACACATGGCCCAGCCCGCAACGACTCAAGACCGCGTAAACGACTTCGTCATCAAGCTGGCGAACGTGAACGGCACTGGCTCGGCCAGCGCCAACACGCTGCTGATGAAGTCCATCTTCCGCATGGGCGTGCCCGTGATGGGCAAGAACTACTTCCCGTCCAACATCCAGGGCCTGCCCACCTGGTACGAGATCCGCGTGACCAGGGACGGCTACGTGGCGCGCTCGGGCCGCGTCGACCTGATGGTCGCGATGAATGCCGAGACGTACCAGAAGGACGTCCGCGAAGTGAGCCCGGGCGGCTTCCTGATCTACGACTCGACGTGGCCACGCTCCGCGGTGCTGTCGCGCGAGGACATCACGATCCTCGGCGCGCCGCTCGCGAAGATCTGCAACGAGAACTTCGTCGGCGTGCGCAACCGCATCCTGATGAAGAACATCATGTATGCGGGCCTCCTGGCCGCGCTGCTCGAGCTCGACGTCGAGGTGATCCGGCAGCTGCTCACCGAGAGCTACGCGAAGAAGCCCGCCCTGGTCGAAGCCAACATGAAGGCGGTACAGCTGGGCTACGACTACGCGAAGCAGCACCTGCCCTGCCCGCTGCCGCTGCGCGTGCAGCGCATGGACAAGACGAAGGGGCACGTCATGATCGACGGCAATACCGCGGCCGGCCTGGGCGCGGTCTTTGCCGGCGCCACCGTCGCGCCGTGGTACCCGATCACGCCGTCGACCTCGTTGATGGACGCCTTCAAGGGCTTCTGCGCGAAGCTGCGCGTCGATCCGGAGACCGGCAAGAACAACTACGCCGTGATCCAGGCCGAGGACGAGCTGAGCGCGATCGGCATGGTGCTCGGCGCGAACTGGAACGGCGCGCGCGCCTTCACGGCGACCAGCGGCCCGGGCATCTCGCTCATGAGCGAGTTCATCGGCCTCGCTTATTACGCCGAAGTGCCGGCGGTCATCGTCGACGTGCAGCGCGTCGGCCCGTCCACCGGCATGCCCACGCGCACGCAGCAATGCGACCTGATGCTGTGCGCCTACGCTTCGCATGGCGACACGAAGCACGTCATGCTGTTCCCGTCGAACCCGGAAGAATGCTTCTACATGATGGTGCAGGCGTTCGACCTCGCGGAGCGCCTGCAGACCCCGGTGTTCCTGATGTCGGACCTCGACATCGGCATGAACGACTGGATGTGCCCGGAACTCAAGTGGGACGACAGTTACCGGCCCGACCGCGGCAAGGTGCTCTCGAAGGAAGAGATCGAGGCGCTGCCCAAGTTCCACCGCTACCTGGACAAGGACGACGACGGCATCCCGTATCGCACGCTGCCGGGCGTCTCGCCCAAGGGCGCGTACTTCACGCGCGGGTCGGGCCACAACCAGTACGGCGGCTATACCGAGGACTCCGCCGAGTACAAGGTGGTCATGGACCGCCTGCTGCGCAAGTTCAACCGGGCCAAGCTGCTCCTCCCGCCACCGGTCATCGAAGCCACGGGGACGAGTTCGATCGGCCTCGTCGCCATCGGCAGCAGCCGCGGCGCCGTGAACGAAGCACGCGACATCCTGGCCAAGCGCGGCATCCCGATTGACTACATGCGCATCAAGGCTTTCCCGTTCACGAAGGAAGTCGAGGCGTTCGTGGCTGCCCACGAGAAGATCTTCGTCGTCGAGCAGAACCGCGACGCGCAGCTGAAGTCGCTCCTGACGCTCGAGACGGACGTGCCGAAGTCCAAGCTCTTTTCGATCCTGCACTACAGCGGCCTGCCGATGACCTCGAAGGAGATCGTCGACGCCGTGATCGCGGAACTCGGCGATGCGCGCCGCCACGCAGTGCTGGCGTCCGCCACTTAGTGATGAGTGGCGAGTGGCGAGTGGCGAGTGGCGAGTGGCGAGTGAAGACTGAATACTGAAGAGCGTAGGAACAAGCCGCGCGGCTGCGCGATTCCGACTAACCCCTAACCCCTAACCCCTAACCCCTAACTAATGTCGTTCATCAACAAGCCCAAAGTCCGCCATCCCGACCTGCCAACGAACGCGCTCGGACTGACGCGGCGCGATTACGAGGGCGCGATGTCGACCCTCTGCGCGGGCTGCGGCCACGACTCCGTCACCGCATCGATCATCCAGGCTATCTGGGAACTCGACGTGCGCCCCGAGCAGCTCGTGAAGCTCTCGGGCATCGGCTGCTCGTCCAAGACCACGGCGTACTTCGCGAGCGGCGCGCACGGCTTCAACGGCGTGCACGGCCGCATGCCGTCGGTCGCGACGGGCGCAAACGCCGCCAACAAGGGCCTCTATTACATCGGCGTCTCTGGCGACGGCGACTCGCTGTCGATCGGTTTCGGACAGTTCGCGCACGCGATCCGCCGCAACGTCAACATGCTGTACGTCTGCGAAAACAACGGCGTGTACGGCCTGACCAAGGGCCAGTTCTCGGCGTCGGCGGACATCGGCACGAAGTCGAAGAAGGGCGAAGAGAACGAGCAGGCGCCGGTCGACCCGTGTCTCGCCGCGCTGAGCCTGGGCGGCACATTCATCGCGCGTGCTTTCTCGGGCGACAAGGACCAGCTCGTGCCGCTGATCAAGGCGGGCCTGAAGCACCGCGGCTTCGCGATGATCGACGTGATCTCGCCGTGCGTGACGTTCAACGACCACGTGGGCTCGACCAAGAGCTACGAGTTCGCGCGCGAGCACTACCACGAGGCCGTGCACGCGGATTACATCCCGCCGCGGCAGGAGATCACGGCGTCGTATGGCGAGGGCGAAGTCCTGCCCGTGCAGATGCACGACGGCAGCCGGATCATGCTGCGCAAGCTGGACAAGGATTACGACCCGACCCACCGCGGCAAGGCATTCGAATACCTGCGCACGAAGCTGCGCCAGGGCGAGCACGTCACCGGCCTGATCTTCGTCTCGGAGCAGGGCTCGCACGACATGCACGACATGATGCGTACGACGGACGTGCCCTTGAACCAGGTGCCGTACGAAAAGCTCCAGCCGGGTTCAGAGGGGCTCGCGAGCATCCTCAAGCGCTACGGCTGAGGGCCCGGCGTACCTGCCAGGCGAGCGATTCGGCGCCGCCCTGCCCGGGCGTATACTTCCGCCCGATCCGGGCGGAACCATCCGGCTCGGGCGACGGGGGGGTCTCGATTGGCCGCTAGTGCGCGATCGGTTCATGACGCGCGTCACCATGCCGTGGCGCGGCGGCCGCTAGAATCTGCCGCAATGCCTTGCCTCGCCCATTCGTTGAGCATCCTGCGCCAGTCCGCACTTTGCGGCGCCGCATGCCTGGCCCTGGCCCTGGGTACACCCGCGGTGGCAGCGGCATCCACCGTCTACAAGTGGCTGGACGCGAGCGGCGTGACGCACCTGTCGTCGGAACGGCCTCCGGCGGGCGTGAAATTCGAGCGGATCAGGCTGGACTCGATTTCCAGCCAGGGGTCCAGCACATCGCGCCCGAAGTCGAATTCGACGACGCGTGTCGCTGCCGCCACGCCGGAGCAGACGGCCCGCAGGAACGAAATGCTGTCGTCGCTGCAGAACCGCGAGTGCGTCGTCGCCCTCGAGGCGATCGATCGAATCGCGCGCAGTGGCGACGCCGTCGATCCAACCGAATTCAAGCGGCTGCAGCAGACTGCGGACCGCAACTGCAGCCAGGACCCGGCGCGGCGTCGCGAGCAGGAAGACATGGCAGCGAAGCTTCGTGTGGCGAAGGGCGACGTCTGCGTCGACGCCCGGAACGAACTCGCCGACATGCTCGAGCCGGGCCGCCGTCCGACGCGCGACCAGTTGAAGACGCAGCAGGAATTCATCGAGGCCCACTGCAAGGCGCCGGTGCGCTGACGCGCCCTCGATGGCCGAGGCGCTGAAATCCCCGGAGCGCGTAACCGTAACCGCCGGGTCCATCGACGATCGATCCAGCGCCAGCGATCGAGCTGATGATCGCTGGCTCGCCATATTCAACCCAGCTGCCGGGCGAACCCGCAGGTCCCGCGCCTGGTCCGACATCGAGCGCGCCTTCGCCCGCGCCGGTTTGCGCTTCGACGTCGCGATCACCGCAGCCGCCGGCGACGGTGAAGACATCGCCGCGCGGGCGATCCGCGCAGGCCGCCGTCGCTTCCTGGTCGCGGGCGGCGATGGTTCAGTGCACGAGGCCGTGAACGGAATCATGCGGGCTGACCGATCGTCGCCGAGCCCGCCCACGCTGGTCCCGCTGCCGCTCGGCACCGGGAACGACTGGGCGCGCTCGCTGTCGTTGCCACGCGATCCTGAGCAACTGGCGGCCATTGTGCGAGCGGATCGCGGTTTCCTGCATGACGTCGGCCGCATCGACTTCCCGGCGAGCAGCGCAAGGCCCGGATCTGTCTGCTGGTTCATCAACGTCGCGGGCGCAGGGTTCGATGCGCATGTCATCGAGCACACGCCGGCCCAGACACCGTCGCGTTTCGCATACCTGGGCGGCGCACTGGCAAGACTGCGCCGTTATCGATCGCCTGCGTTCCGTATCTCCAGCGCGCACCGCGAGCAAGCCGCAGGGCGCTTCCTGCTAGTATTCGTAGCCAACGGCCAGTACTGCGGGCATCGCATGCACGTGGCCCCCTCGGCAGCCTTGGACGACGGTCGCCTCGACGTCGTGACCATCGACGAAGTGGGGCTGCTCGCGGCGCTGCCAAAACTGCTGAAACTCTACCGCGGCACGATCCTGCGCGACCCGCTCGTCAGGCATTTCCTGAGCACATCGGTACAGATCGATGCCGATCCTGCTGCGCCGGTTGAAGCCGACGGCCAGCTGGTCGGGAGGACGCCGGCCGTCTTTTCACTCGAGCCCAGGGCGCTGCGAGTGCTGCACGGAAGGCCGGCCTAGAAGCTGTGCGGCCCACCGCGGACGTGTGCATCAGTTCCGCCTGCGACTGGACGTCACACTTCCAGAAGATCTGCTTCAAGTGTGAGCAGACGGTCCTGCCGTCTTCGTGGTCATGCTGGACCACAACCTTGGCGCAAATAAATCACCCAAACAGGTGATGGCACGACGTGACTTGCACGCACGACTAACGGTTGCTCGGAGCCATGCAAACCAGTGTCATTCTTCGGTTGAATTCAGCCGGCTAAGGGAGGGACGGCGCGGCAGCACGTGCGTCGGCATCCAGCGTCGCAGCAAGCGCCGGATCGGCGCGAACCATCGCCTGATGCGCAAACCCTGCAGCGTCGCTGAAGACCACGATCCATTCGAGAGCCCTGGCCGGGTCGAGTGCCGCGACATCCAGGACGAAATCGCCTTCGAGCCTGCGCGTCTCGCCTGCGGCGAGGCTGATGCTCTCCTGGACGGGCCCAGTGATGCGTCCACGACCCTGGTCTGCAAGACGCAGCGTCAGGTCGGACAGCGGGCGGCCCGAGAGGTTGGTGATGTTGACGATGATGCGGCCATTCGCCGTCTCCGCGCCCGCAAAGCTCGTCAGCAACCGGTACTGGATGGCGACAGCGCCGTTGCCGGCGAATGCGACCGGGGCCAACAGCGCAGCGAAAGCTGCCGCAACGACCAGGAGCGACCTTCGAACGATGAATCC
>Ga0316622_100004227_pt1 | contig 10504 bp, 9 predicted proteins | sample OWC_Aug_OW2_C1_D_FD_207646 | JGI IMG/M metagenome (GOLD analysis project Ga0316622, IMG submission 207646) | Wetland soil microbial communities from Old Woman Creek delta, Ohio, United States - OWC_Aug_OW2_C1_D5_C | ecosystem: Environmental > Terrestrial > Soil > Wetlands | place: USA: Ohio... | reverse complement strand
ACGCAGGATTCCGGACTCGGCCGGATCGGACCCGAGCAGGTAGCGCCGGACCCAATCGAGTGCCACCTGCGAGGACAGGAGCTTCACCCACTCGCGGGTGCCCCACATCTGGTAGCGTCGGCTGTACAGCGCGTCGCCCGCGCAGAGCGCGAAGCAGACCGTGCCTACCGGTTTGTCCGGGGTGCCGCCCTCCGGCCCAGCGATGCCGGTCACGGCGAGCCCGATGTCGGCCTGCAGGGCGGCCCGCGCCCCGCTGGCCATCTCGCGCGCCGTCTCCTCGCTCACCGCACCGTGCTGTTGGAGGGTGGACGCGCGCACGCCGAGCGCCCGCTCCTTGATCTCGTTGGCATAGGCGATGATGCCCCCGCGCAGGTAGCTCGAGCTGCCGGGCACCGCCGTGATGCGGTGGCCGATCAGTCCGCCCGTGCACGACTCCGCCAGCGCCAGCGTGCGGCCGCGCTCGCTGAGGAGCGCGCCGACCGCGGCCTCCATGGTCGTGTCGCCTTCGCCGTAGGCGTACGAGCCGATGCGCTCGCGCAGACGCGCGGCGAGCTCCGTTAGGCGGCGCGGCGCCGTGTCCGGGGCCCCGTGCACCGTCAGGCGCAGCGAGATCTGCGGAAACGCGGCCCGGAAGGCAATCCGGCCCTCGGTGGGCGCCACACAGCCCGCCACCAGTTCGTCCAGCCCCGACTCGCTGATGCCGAAGGTCTGGAAAACGTGGCTCACGTACACCTCGTCGGTCCCGCGATGACGCGCCAGCCACGGCAGGACTTGTTCTTCCACCATCGGCTTCATCTCCCGCGGGACACCCGGCAAGACGAAGAGGTGGCGCGAGCCGTGTGCGGTGTCGAGGTCGAGCCGGAACCCGGGCGCCGTCCCCAGGGGGTTGGGCAGCACGTGGGCGCTCGCCGGGAACAACGCCTGCTTGAGGTTGTTCTCGGGCATCACGCGGTTCATGGCAGCGAACATCTGGCGGATGCGGTCGGCCACGCCGGGATCGAGCTGCAACTGGCGGCCGGCGAGTTGCGCCACCGTTTCGGTCGTGAGATCGTCCGCGGTCGGCCCCAGCCCCCCGGTCGAGATGACCACGTCGGCCAGACGCAGCGCCTCGCGCCACGCCCACGTCATGCGCTCGGGATAGTCGCCCACGACGAGGACGGCGACGACGTCGAACCCCGCGGCCGTCAGGTGGTCGGCGATGAAGTTGGCGTTGGTATCGACGGTCCGGCCGGTCGTCAACTCGTCGCCCGTGCTGAGAATGGCCGCGCGCTCGATCATGCCGTGAGGCCCGTGGCGTCCGCTACGCGCAAGACCAGATTGGCGTAGAAGCCGGCCACCACGTCGTCGAGGGTCACGCCGTACCCACCGGGGAAGTGCTGGTCGATGTACCCGGCGGGAAACGGCTTGAGGATGTCGAACACGCGGAACAGCAGAAACGCCAGTCCCACGTGCGTCCAGGTGGGTTCCAGAAACAACGTCGCGCCGACGTAGCCCGCGATCTCGTCGATCACGATCTTGTGGCTGTCGTGCTCCTGCAGGATGGCGTCGGCCTTGCCGGACACCCAGCAGGCGACCAGCACCAGGACCGCGAACGCCAGCAGATAGAACGGCACCGAGACGAGCCGCAGGCGGTCGAACGCGAAGAAGAGAGGGATGCCGGCCAGCGAGCCGACGGTGCCGGAGGCGACCGGGAAGTAGCCGAGGTACAAGCCGGACGCGAGCAGGAGGATGGCGGCGCGCATGGGAGTTGCGATAGTAGGAACGCCGATCCGAATCAGTCAAGCCGCGTGCACGCGGCGGCGCCGATTCTGTTTGGCGGGCCGCTTGTGATAGGAGCCGGCGTAGGGTCCGTCCTTGATGGCGCTGACACGCACAATCGAACCCGGCGCTGCCGCCGGGCCGTCGCCCGGGAGAACGCCGTCCGCGATGACGGCGGACAGGCAGGGTGGGCAGCGGTGGTCGATCGTCCGGCACGGCTGATACGGGCCCTCCTCGCGTACGGGGTGGCGCCGCTGGCACTGGCGGGCCTGACGATCTTCAGTTTCACTCGCGTACCCCCCTCGCTCGAAGCCGGCGTGGGCGGCGCCTATCTGGTGCTGACCGTGGTGGCGCTGGCGGGCAACCTCTACCTGGAAAGCCGCCGCGCGGACCCCACGGCGCCGCGCGGGGCGCTTCCGGGGGTGCTCACGCTTGCCGCCCTGCCTGCGGCGCTGCTCCTGCTGCGCGCGCGGCTGGGGTGGGCGGTCCTGCTCAGCCTCCCTGTCCTGCTCGTGCTCGACCTCGCGGGGCAACGGGTGCTCGGGGGCTGGGTGCGGCGCTGGCGGAGCCGTTGACGGCGGGCGGCCGGCGCCCAAAACGACAACGGGGCGGGAGATTCTCCCGCCCCGTTGCACATTCCAGAAAAACGCGTCGTCGCTACTCAGACCTTCCCTTGCAGGAAGAACGCGATCACCAGTGCGTAGATCGCCAGCGCTTCCATGAAGGCAATACCGATGATCATCGGCGTCTGGATGCGATCCGCTGCATTGGGATTGCGGCCAATCGATTCCATGGCCGCCGCCACGGCTTTCCCCTGGCCCAAGCCAGCGCCGATCGCCGCGATACCGATCGCGAGGCCCGCCCCAAGGGCAATCAACCCGCGCGATTGGTCCCCCGCCGCCGCCCCGTGTTCCTGGGCGAAGACAGGTGCGCTTCCTAGCAGCACGGTCACGAACGCTACCGCTGCCGCCGTCATCCACTTGCGCATGTTCGACCCTCCTTTCCGCAAGATTCGAGTGACCGCCTCGCCACGCCTCTCTGTCCTCCTCGCCACTCCACGGCTGCGCATCGCTCGTCAGTTCCGCTGATAGCACACTGCCTCGGTCGCTGCGACCGCGTCAGTGATGGGCGACCTCGTGGTGATGTTCCTCGTGCTCCTCCAGGGCGAGAGACAGGTAGATGATGCTAAGGATGGTGAACACGAAGGCCTGGATGAGCGACACGAAGGCGCCGAGCATGTAGAAAATGACAGGGATGACGACTTTGGTCAGCCCGGTGAAGATTTCGAGCACCAGGTGGTCGCCCGTCATGTTGCCGAAGAGACGCAAGGCCAACGAGACCGGGCGCACGAAGTTGTCGATCAGCTCAAGAGGGAACATGAGGAAGGCCAACCACCAGATGGGGCCAATGAAATGCTTGATGTACCCCACGCCCTTCGCCCGCAGCCCGAAGTAGTTGTAGATGAGAAACGACATCACGCCGAGCGCGAACGTGATGTTGAAATTGCTCGTCGGTGGCACGAAGCCCGGGAGGAGGCCGGTCAGGTTCGCCGCCAGGATGAACAGGAAGAAGGTGGCGTAGACGGAGACGTACTGGCGGCCCTTCGGGCCAAGGATCCCCTCGATGAAGCCGATGAACCACTCGACGAAGATCTCCATCGTGTTGCGCGCCGTCAGCGTGGCATCCGGAATCACGGGATCCGCGGCGGCCCGCATCTGGCGGCGCGCCACCAACGCCCAGGTCAGTAACGCCAGGATGACCAGCGTCGCCGTCGCCGTGTGATCCTGCAGCAGATTGACCCCGGGAATGATCGACATCCAGGTGAATGGCTGTTCCACGTCACATCACTCCTTTCGCGGCCGGGGGCTGGTGCGCGGCCACCTCGATCAGGCAGGCGACCAGCAGCAAGGTGACCCCGACGGCGAAGCTCACGCCTTCGATCGGCACGCGCCAGAAGAGCGCGGCGAGCAGCCCCACGAACAAGGCGAATTTCAACGTCATCGCCCCAAGGGCGAGCCCGACACGCTTGCGGTCGGCACGCCGCTGCATGGCCCCGATGAGCCCGCCGCTGATCACGCGCAACAGCCAGAAGTTGGCGCCCATGATCAGACCGCCCAGCACCAGGCTGCCCGGGTCGAGCCAGCGGGTGGCATACGCCAGCACGCCGGCGGCCACGACCAGCGCCACGTGCAGCTTACCGATGCGTGTCAGATCGATCACTGTCGTCCTCACGGGACTCCAACCGCCTCAGCACCCACAGCAAGCGGTAGAGCGCCCCGGCCATACCCCCGAGCGTGAGCAACAGCGTGAAGAGCGGCGCCGTGCCCACACGGCCGTCCAAGTAGTAGCCAACTAGCACGCAGGTGACAATCGTGCCGGCGAACTCGAACCCTAGCCCGGCGAAGTGCGTCCATCTGCCGAGCCCCTTGTCGTCCATGCGGCGCCGTGCCTCGGCTCACCGTCCGATTGTGGCCAGCACCTCGCGCGCCGCGCGCACCGTGGCCTCGATGTCCTCGTTGCTGTGCGCAAGAGAGATGAAGGCGGCCTCGAACTGCGACGGCGGGAGGTAGACGCCGCGCTCCAACATGCCCCGGAACCACTGGCCGAACCGCCCCGTGTCGCTCCGGCCGGCTGAGGCCGCATCGCGCACGTGGGGCGGACCGAAAAACACCGTCCACATCGATCCCATGCGGTTCACGCAGCCGGATACGTTCGCCGCCGCCAGTCCCTCTCGCACGCCCTCTTCCAAGCGCTGGCCCAGGGACTCTAGGCGATCGTAGGTGCCTGACTCCCGCAGCAGTTCGAGGGTCTGGAGCCCGGCGGCCACCGCCAGAGGGTTTCCGGAGAGCGTTCCGGCCTGATACACCGGCCCGACCGGCGCCAGCATCTCCATCGCGGCGCGCCGGCCGCCGAACGCCGCCAACGGCAAGCCGCCGCCGACCACTTTGCCGAGCACCGTGAGATCGGGCTGGACGCCGACCAGCGTCTGCACACCGCCGTACGCCACCCGGAAGCCGGTCATCACCTCGTCGAAGATGAGCACCGCACCCCACTGCGCCGTCAGCGCGCGGAGCCCTTCCAGGAATCCCACCTCGGGGCGGATCACGCCCATGTTGCCCACCACCGGCTCGACGATCACGGCAGCGATACGGTCCCCTTCGGCCTCGAAATACCGCCGCACGCCGTCGAGATCGTTGAATTCCGCCACGGCGGTCAGACTGGCCAGCGCTTCCGGGACACCCGCACTGTCCGGCACGCCGAGGGTGGCCGCTCCGGACCCCGCTCGCACCAGCAACGAATCCGCGTGGCCGTGGTAACAGCCAGCAAACTTGAGGATCTTCTGACGGCCGGTGTAGCCGCGCGCGACCCGAATGGCAGCCATCGCTGCCTCGGTGCCGGAGCTGACGAGGCGGACCATTTCGACCGCGGGCAGGGCGGCAGTGATGATCCCCGAAGCTGGTCCCGTCGCTCAGGGCCTGCTCGATCGCGGCGAGCACCGTCGGGTGGGCGTGCCCGAGAATCATCGGTCCCCACGAGCCGACGTAATCGATGTAGGCGTTGCCGTCTGCGTCCCAGACCCTGCTGCCGCTGGCGCGCTGCAGGAACAGCGGATTTCCGCCAACGGCACGCCACGCCCGCACCGGGCTGTTGACGCCGCCTGGTATCAACTGGGAGGCCCGCTGGAAAAGCCGCTCGGACAGGTCGCGTGTGGTGGGCATGCGTGCAACGGCTCCGGTGGCGGGTACCACCGGCGCCGCGGCCAGTCAAGCAACGCGCCGGACCGGCGAATTCTCTTGCGCCCGCCGGTCAAACCGGTTAAAGCGTCGACGCTCTGGTCGCGGCCCGGTGTCGATCCCTCGGCGCCCAGGGCACCTGAAGCAAACAGCAGCATGGCGCACGGCCTGTGAATTTCGGGCGGTGGAAAGACTGTGGATTCCGCGGTTGGTATCAGCGTATACTGCCGACCGGAAAGGGGAATTTTTTTGGTGCACAGCTGTTGATAAGTGCGCCCGGCGAGTGCCATGGAGCACGCATGGAAACAGTCCCTTGAGATCTTGCGTCATCGCGTCGATGAAGGCGATTACGAGAGCCTGATCCGGCGCCTGCGGCCGGTCGCTACCAAGGACCGCAATCTCCTCGTCGAAGCGCCGAACAAGCACGCCGTGGAGGTGATCAGCGATCGCTATCTGCCGCTGATCGAAGAGATCTTGTCCCACACGGCCGGCGCCCCGGTTCGCGTCCTGCTGCAGGCGCCAACCGCCATACAGCAGGAACTGTTTCCGCTGGCTGTCCGCGCCCCCGACCGCACGCCGGCCCTTCGCAGCCGGCGCCCCTCGAGCCTGATTCCGAAGTACACGTTTGACAACTTCGTGGTCGGGGCCAGCAACCAATTCGCGCACGCCGCGTGCAAAGCAGTCGCCAACCTGCCGGGCGATCACTACAATCCGCTCTTCATCTACGGCGGCGTCGGCCTCGGCAAGACGCACCTGGTGAACGCCGTGGGCCATCAAATTCTCGACCAGGCCCCCGACCGCAAGGTCCTGTACCTGTCGTCCGAGTCCTTCATGAACGAACTGATCAACGCGCTGCGGCGGGACAAGATGGACGAGTTCAAGGCGCGGTTCCGCCGCATCGACGTGCTGATCGTCGACGACGTGCAGTTCCTTGCCGGTCGTGAACGCACGCAGGAGGAATTCTTCCACACCTTCAATTCGCTGTACGAGGGACACCGGCAGATCGTCCTCACCTCGGACAAGTTCCCAAAGGAAATCCCCGACCTGGAGGAACGACTACGCAACCGCTTCGAGTGGGGGTTGATCGCCGACATCCAGCCGCCGGACATGGAAACACGGGTGGCCATCCTGCAGAAGAAGGCAGAGGTCGAGCGCATCGACCTGCCTCACGATGTCGCGCTCTTCTTGGCATCCAACATCGACTCCAACGTGCGTGAACTCGAGGGATCGCTGACACGCCTGGGTGCGTTTGCCTCCCTGAACAAGTGCGCAATCACGGTGGAGTTCGCCAAGGAGGTGCTGCGCAGCACCCTGCACGAGAAGCGGTCGCCGGTCACGATCGAATCGATCCAGAAGGCGGTGTGCGACTTGTTCGGCATCCGTCCGTCGGACCTCCGATCGAAGAAGCGGACGCGCACGGTCGCCGTGCCGCGCCAGGTCGCAATGTACCTGTGTCGCCGGTACACCGAGGCCTCGTTTCCGACCATCGGCGAACGGTTTGGTAACCGTGACCATTCCACGGTAATCCACGCGGTGCAGGTAGTGGAACAACGCCTCCAGGACGACCCCACGTACCGCGCCACGGTTGAGCGACTGCAGCGGGTGTTGGAAAGTGCGGGATAGGCTGTGGAAAGCGTGCGGAAAACTGGTGCGGTACGGCCGGCGGGCCGATCCTTTTTCACATTGCGGCGACCATCGGGCAGCGAAACTCACCGGGCCGGGACACCTAGCGGTCAGGCTGCGCGCGGCTTTTCACATTTCCACAGGTCCTACTACGACTGCTTATCTTCTGATTAAGAACATATTCTAGGAGAAGGGGAGGGGGAGATGGAGTTCACGATCACGCGCGAGGAGCTGCTGCAGGGTCTGTACCTGACCCAGGGGATCGTTGAACGGCGCACGACGATCCCGATCCTGGCGAACGTGCTGCTCGAGTCACAGGCGGATGGCGTGGTGATCGCCGCGACCGACCAGGAAATCGGGGTGCGGCGCCAGTGTGCGGCCAAGGTCAAACGAAAGGGGGCCCTGACGACGGGAGCGCGCAAACTGTACGAGATCGCGCGCGAATGCCCGGAAGGCCCGTTGGTCCTCCGCTCCCTGGAAAACAACTGGATCGAGGTGTCGTCCGGCAAGTCGCGCTTCAAGATAGTTGGGCTGGATCCGAAGGAGTTTCCGGCCATGCCCACGGCGACGCAGGAACACGGCGGGCAGACCGTTACCATCTCCTCGGCGATCCTGCGGGAGATGATCGAGCGGACCGTTTTCGCCGTCTCGGTCGACGAGACGCGGCTCAACCTGAGTGGCATCTTCGTCGAGCGGCTGGCCGACGGGCTGCTGCGCTTCGTGGCCACCGACGGACACCGGCTCAGCATGCTCACCCGCCCGGCGGAGGGGAGTGGTTTGGAAGTCGGGGCCATCATTCCACGCAAGGGTGTGCTCGAGATTGCCAAGGTCGTCGAGAGTGGCGACGAACCAGTGCACCTGGCGCTGCGGGGTGGGGTGGCTCACGCCACGTGCGGCAGCGTTGAGCTGTCCATGCGCCTCGTGGAGGGAGACTTCCCCGACTACAAGCAGGTCGTGCCGCAGAAGTCCGAGCGGCGGATGCTCCTGGGAGTCGAACCGTTCATGGCGGCGCTGCGACGCGTGTCGATCGTCTCCAGCGAGCGCACGCGCGGCGTGAAATTCCAGCTCGAGGAGGGTCGCCTCGAAATTTCCTCGGTGAACCCCGACCTGGGTGAAGCCAGCGAGGAGCTCGAGGTCGACTACACGGGCGTTGCCTTCAGCATCGGGTTCAACGCCAAGTACTTCATGGACGTCTTGAGCGTGCTGTCTGGGTCTGCCCAGGTGGAGGTCACGTTCAACGATGAAGTCAGCCCCGGGACCGTGCGCTGCGAGGGTGACCCGGACTTCCTCTACGTGGTGATGCCGATGCGTCTGTGAGCGGGGCGAGACCGCCCGGAGAGAGCCCTCTGTGACCCATCCCTGACGGCTGTGGAAGAAGCCACACGTGCAAGTCTTAACATATTGAAATAAAAAGCGAATTTTATCGTCCCCGGTCTTTACGCCGGCCCCCTCGTCTGCTACAGTCCGGTGCCAAGAACATCAAGAGTTCCCGCGCCGCAGTGCCCGGGGGACGGGCTGGGGTTTCGTGCAAGAAGCTGTCGATTATACGTCGTCGCAAATCAAGGTCCTGGAAGGCCTCGATGCGGTGCGGAAGCGCCCGGGGATGTACATCGGGGACACCGCTGAGCGTGGGTTGCACCACCTCGTTTTCGAGGTCGTCGACAACTCGATCGACGAGGCGCTGGCGAGTTTCTGCGACGCCATACGGGTGACGCTGCACATCGACGGCACGGTCACCGTCGAAGACAACGGGCGCGGCATCCCAGTCGACATCCACGCCGGCGAAGGCGTGTCGGCCACCGAGGTCGTCCTGACCAAGCTGCACGCCGGGGGGAAGTTCGGCAAAGACGCGTACAAGGTGTCCGGCGGCCTGCACGGCGTCGGGGTCTCCGTGGTCAACGCCCTTTCCGAAACCCTCGACGTCGAAATCAAGCGCGAGGGGAAGGTGTTCGCACAGCGCTACCACCGCGGGAAGCCGGAAGCGCCGCTGCGGGAGGTCGGCACGACGACGCAGCGAGGCACGAAGGTCACCTTCAAGCCGGACGCGCTCATCTTCGAGCAGACGGAGTTCAGCTTCGACATCATCTCGCAGCGCATGCGGGAGCTGGCGTTCCTCAATCGCGGCGTCTGCATCGTCGTCGACGATCTGCGCACGCAGAAGCAGCACGAGTTTCTGTACAAGGGCGGCATCGAGGAGTTCGTCCGGCATCTGAATCGAACCAAGACGCCCATCCACCCGGATGTCGTGTACCTGAAGGGGGAGCGCGACGGGTTCGAGGTGGAAGTCGCGATGCAGTGGAACGAGGGCTACGCGGAGACGGTCTACTCGTTCGCGAACAACATCAACACCATCGAAGGGGGCACGCACCTCATCGGCTTCAAGTCCGCCCTCACGCGCACGATCAACGTGTACGCGAGCGCGAACGGCCTGTTGAAGAAGGACGCCGAGGCCCTGCAGGGCGACGACGTCCGCGAGGGCCTCACCGCGGTGATCAGCGTCAAGGTGCAGGAGCCGCAGTTCGAGGGCCAAACGAAGACCAAGCTCGGCAACAGCGAGGTGAAGGGCTTCGTCGAAGCCCTCGTCAACGAGAAGCTGAGCGACTACCTCGAAGAGCACCCGGGCGACGCACGCCGCATCGCGATGAAGGGCCTCGATGCCGCACGCGTGCGGGAGGCGACGCGCAAAGCCAAGGAACTGGCGCGCCGTAAGGGCGCGCTCGATTCGGGAGCGCTGCCCGGAAAGCTCGCCGACTGTCAGGAGCGCGACCCCGCCCTGTCGGAGATCTTCCTGGTGGAGGGCGATTCGGCAGGCGGCTCCGCCAAACAGGGCCGTGACCGCCGCAACCAGGCCATCCTGCCGTTGCGCGGCAAGATCTTGAACGTTGAAAAGGCGCGCTTCGACAAGATGATCTCCTCGCAGGAGATCCGCTTGCTCATCACCGCGCTGGGAACGGGCGTGGGCAAGGAAGATCGCGACCTGTCGAAACTCCGCTACCACACCATCATCATCATGACCGACGCCGACGTCGACGGCTCGCACATCCGGACCCTGCTGCTCACGCTCTTCTATCGCCAGTTTCAAGAACTCATCGACGGCGGCCACGTCTTCATCGCGCAGCCGCCGCTCTACAAGGTCAAGAAGGGCAAGGTCGAGCGCTACCTCAAGGACGACGCGGCGATGGAGGACTACCTGATCGAGCTGGGGACCGACCGGGTGACGCTGCGGGCGCAGGCGGACGGACCCGGCGTCACCGGCCCCGCGCTGCGCGCGGTGGTGAAGAAAGTGCTGCGCGTGGAGCGCTTCCTCGACCTGGCGGAGCGGCAGCAGAAGAACCGACACGTGGTGGCCGCCGTGGTGCGGGACGGGCGGGTGACCCGCGAGACACTCG
>Ga0316622_100004226_pt1 | contig 10504 bp, 7 predicted proteins | sample OWC_Aug_OW2_C1_D_FD_207646 | JGI IMG/M metagenome (GOLD analysis project Ga0316622, IMG submission 207646) | Wetland soil microbial communities from Old Woman Creek delta, Ohio, United States - OWC_Aug_OW2_C1_D5_C | ecosystem: Environmental > Terrestrial > Soil > Wetlands | place: USA: Ohio... | reverse complement strand
CCGATAATATCCGTGCCGCCATTCGCAAGAAAACTATCCTTGCGCCGTTCAGCGGGCAGCTCGGCATCCGCCAGGTCAATCTGGGGCAGACTCTCCGGGAAGGAGATCCCATCGTCGTGCTGCAGTCGCTCGACCCGATTTTTGTGGACTTCAGCCTTCCCGAGCAGCAGGTCGCCCTTGTAAGGACCCGGCTGCCGCTCAAGGTAACGGGTGATGCACTGCCCGGCGTTACAGTCGAAGGTCGGATCACTGCCATCAGTCCCCAGGTTGATGCTGAAACGCGCAGCATCAGGGTGCAGGCCACGGTCGCCAACCGCGGCGGGATGCTCAGACCCGGGATGTTCGTGAACGTTGCCGTGGAACTGCCGGAGCGCCGGAAGGTGCTGCTCATTCCGGCCACTGCGGTCCTCTACGCCCCCTACAGTGACTCGGTCTTCGTCATCGAGGAGAACAAAGGGGGCAAAACGCTGCGTCAGCAGTTCGTGCGTCTCGGGGAGAAGCGGGGTGATTTCGTTGCAGTCACCGAAGGACTCAAAGAAGGTGAGACCATCGTCAGCACCGGTGTCTTCAAGCTCCGCAACGGCCAGCAGGTAACGGTGGACAACGCACTCGCCCCACCCTTCCAGCAAGCGCCCGCGCCGGAAAACAGCTGAACGCTGCCGCGACCATGAAAATAACCGATCTCTTCATCCGCCGCCCTGTTCTGGCCCTCGTGATCAATCTCATCATCGTCATCGCCGGCCTGCAGGCGATCCGCACGCTCAATGTCCGCCAGTACCCGCGCAGCGAAAACGCGGCCGTGACCGTCACCACCGTCTATGTCGGCGCCAGCGCCGACCTGGTGCGAGGTTTCGTCACCTCACCGCTGGAACGGGCTATCGCAGCCGCCGACGGCATCGAGTACATGGAGTCGCAGAGCAGTCTCGGACTCTCCACCATTACCATACGCCTGAAGTTGAATTACGACGCCACCAAAGCTCTGGCAGAAATCAGCTCCAAGGTGGACCAGGTACGGCGTGACTTACCTCCCGAAGCAGAGGTCCCCGTTATCAATATCGAATCGGCTGACAGCCGTTTCGCCTCTGCCTATCTCAGCTTTACCTCGGACATACTGAAGCAGAACGAAATCACCGACTATCTGGTCCGCATCGTCCAGCCCCGTCTCTCCGCCATCTCGGGGGTTCAGCGGGCGGATATCCTTGGCGGCCGCACCTTTGCCATGCGCATCTGGCTGAAGCCCGACAGGATGGCCGCGCTCAACGTCAGCCCGGCACAGGTGCGCCAGGCCCTTGCCGCTAACAATTTCCTGTCAGCACTCGGCCGTACCAAGGGTTCCCTGATCCAGGTCAATTTGACCGCCAATACCAATCTCAGTACTGTCGACGAATTCAGACGGCTTGCTGTCCGCGAACAGGACGGCGCCATCGTACGTCTGGGAGATATAGCAGATGTCATGCTCGGCGCAGAGGACTATGATGCCGAAGTCCGCTTCTCCGGGCAGACCGCGGTCTTCATGGGCATCTGGCCCCTGCCCAATGCCAACTCCATCGATGTTATCAAGCGGGCGCGGACCGAACTGGAGGCGATCCAGCGCGACCTGCCCACAGGCCTGCAGGCCCACATCGCCTACGATGCGACAAACTACATCAACAATGCTATTCGGGAGGTGCTCAAGACCCTCGGCGATACCCTTCTCATTGTCGTTGTCGTGATCTTCCTCTTCCTGGGCTCCTTCCGCTCGGTCTTTATCCCGGTCGTTGCAATTCCCGTCTCCCTGATCGGCGGAGTTTTCCTTATGCAGGCCTTCGGCTTCACCGTGAACCTGCTCACCCTGCTGGCTGTGGTCCTCTCCGTGGGACTGGTTGTGGACGACGCCATTGTCGTTGTCGAGAATGTGGAACGCCACCTTGGCGAGGGAAGGACCCCGCTGGAGGCTGCGCTGCTGGGTGCCCGCGAGTTGGTCGGCCCGATCATCGCGATGACCATCACCCTTGCTGCAGTCTACCTCCCCATCGGGCTTCAGGGCGGTCTTACCGGTTCGCTTTTCCGTGAGTTCGCATTCACGCTCGCCGGAGCGGTCACGATATCCGGTATCGTGGCCCTGACGCTTTCGCCGGTCATGTCGGCCAAATTTCTGAAACCGGGCGTCGAGGAACACGGTCTTGCCGGCCGCATCACCCGCGACTTCAGGCGCCTCAGAAACGCTTACGGCCGCCTGCTCGACGCCACCCTAAAGGCGCGTCCGGCGGTCTATGCAGTCTGGATCGTGGTCTCCCTGCTGACCGTACCGATGTTCATTATGTCGGCAAAGGAACTGGCGCCGACCGAGGACCAGGGGGTCATCTTCGGCATCCTCGATGCTTCGGCCAACTCGACCCTCGATCAAAACAGCCGCTACGCTGCCGCGGTCAACCAGGCGTTCATGAGCATTCCCGAGACCGACTTTACCTTCCAGATCACCTTCCCCAGCTCAGGGTTCGGCGGCATGGTGGTCAAGCCATGGAACAAACGGGAGCGGAACATATTCCGAATCATGCCGGAGGTGCAGCAGAAACTGCAGGGGATAACCGGCATCCAGATCTTCCCGGTGACCCCGCCCGCGCTCCCCGGCGGTGGACAGTTCCCGGTAGAGGTCATCCTCGCATCGACTGCCGAAACCGGGCAGATCCTGGATTTCGCCCGGCAGTTGCAGATGAAGGCCATACAGAGCGGCATGTTCGCCTTTCCACCCCAGATCGACGTCAAGGTCGATCAGCCCCAATCTGAATTCGTCATCGACCGGGATAAGGTCGCCATGCTCGGTCTTAACCTCGAACAGGTGGGTGCCGATCTCGGCGGGATGGTAGGCGGCGATTTCGTCAACCGTTTCGATATCTCTGGCCGCAGCTACAAGGTCATACCCCAGATCGAGCGGGTCGGTCGCCTCAATCCCGAACAACTCAAGAGCATCTACGTCACCGGGCCCAACGGCAAGATGATACCGCTCAGCACCATCTCCACGGTGCGAGACTCAGTCGTACCTCGTTCACTCAACCGCTTTCAGCAGCTCAATGCCGTCAAGATCAGCGGCGTTGCAGTGCGGCCGCTGGACGAGGCCTTGCGCTTTCTGGAGGATGAGGCTGCAAAGATCCTGCCCAAGGGGTATGTCATCGACTACACCGGCGAGTCGCGCCAGCTGCGCACTGAGGGAAACAAGTTCCTGCCCGCCTTCGCCCTCGCCATCATCCTGATATTCCTGGTGCTGGCTGCCCAGTTCAACAGCTTCCGCGACCCCTTCGTCATTCTGGCCGGCTCAGTGCCGCTGGCAATATTCGGCGCGCTGATCTTTACCTTCCTGAAGATGCCTGACCCCAGCGTGCCCTTCTGGACCCGTGGCTGGACCACCACGCTGAACATCTACTCGCAGGTCGGGCTGGTGACCCTGGTCGGGCTCGTCTCGAAAAACGGCATTCTGATCGTCGAATTTGCCAACCATTTGCAACTGCAGGGCCGTCCAAAACTGGACGCGGTGCGAGAGGCGTCCATGACCCGCTTGCGGCCGATCCTGATGACCACCGCTGCCACCATCGCCGGCCATTTCCCGCTCACCCTGGTCACGGGGGCAGGAGCCGCTGCCCGTAACTCGATCGGTCTGGTGCTGGTGGGCGGTTTGTTCGTCGGCACCCTCTTCACCCTCTTCGTCGTCCCGTCCATCTACATGCTCATCGCGCGTGACCATACCAAAGACCAGGGGCACGATGCAGTCGTTGCACAGGAGACGGTCACTTCAGGATAACAACGGGCTGACGGCAAGCAGGTATACCAGCTTCCGCGGCGCTGCCGCAAAACAATTCTCGGGCAGGAAAAGGGCGTGTTCACGACTCAAGGGGACAATGGATAACGTCTGCAATCCGTTGATCAGTGCCGTTAGCCAGCCGCCTCTGCATCGTCATTGCATATAGCGTCTCTTCAGCTGGGCCTGAAGGCACAGAGCGGACAGACAGCGGAGAATTGACACATTCGGCAGACAACAAACGGATCGTTGATATCGAAAAATTGCTTCCTGAGGCAATGGGGTATTACCGGAAATAAGCGCGTTCCCTCGCCTCCGGAGCAGCCCACCTCAGCAGCGGCGACGGAAGCAGGAAAGGGCAACAGCATCGCCTGATGGCGACCCTTTGCTTTGGGACTGTCTGCTGATGAATGAGTTACTCGTCTCTCAGGCTATGTCAGCATTCGATGATAAAACCGTCTTTTCTGTGAAAGTCCGGCTGCGTGCCGGGATGGCTCAATGCCCAGTATGTGCAATTACCCTCTGCTGATCTGACAACAGCGCTGATGCCGACCTTCAGTGCCTGGTCCCGGGGGATGATCTTTTCGAGATCGAGTTCAACAGAAAGATTCAGGGCCCCAGGATGGATGTGAACAGAAAAGGGCAGAGACGCAAAGGCCTCCTCCTCACGCATACCCTGCCGATAGGTTTCAAAACTGAAGGCATTCCAGTGGCCGGCAGGCGAGAAGTTGAATTCCCAGTATCGGTCGGATTTCTCAAGGCCAAGAAACAACTCGAAACAGGTCTCTTTCCAGAGACCTTCTCTGCGGACAGGCATGACCGCAGGAGCAGGGATCGCGATCGCCCCGGTAAGCCCGAGAAGATCGTATCCCAAGTAAAGAACACCTCCCCGGCGGCCCATCGTGCCGGTGATCTTCACCGCCGGCAAAGGACATGCTGACGGGAAGGGTCTGAGGGAAAAGCCCTGGCTCTTCATCTCATGTCCCGGATGATGGCACGAATGGCTGTTTCCTGTTCCTCAATGCTTCTGGTGAGCCTGAACTGCACCAGGGCCCTCGCAAGATTGTGTTCCGGACCTTTGACCTTAAAATAGACATCGCCCTCCAGATAGTCCGTAAAAAACCTCAGCCCCAGCTCGAAGGCGATAAGACGGATCGATTCGTAAAGATACACGAAATCATCCCCGGTGAGAAACTTTCTTGCTGTTTGGAGATAGCCCTCAAGGATCGCCCTGCAGCAGTCAATATCGAAACGGACCTTTTCCCATGCCTCGGTTTCTTCTCCAAGGGGATTACCGCCTGATCTCAGGCAGTCACCGATGTCATAGTGAACGAGGCCGGGCTTGACCGTGTCCAGGTCTATGATGCTGACCGCCTGCCCTGATGCAGTGTCCATCATGATGTTGTTCACCTTTGGGTCCCCGTGGATCACGCGAAGAATAAGCCGCCCCTCGGCCCGGGCATTCTCAAGCAGAGGGGCCAGTGCGCGCCGCTCACCCACAAACCGCAGGCAATACTGCAGGTCTGGAGACCCGTCAGTCCCGCATTCTGCAAGAACCTCGTCATAGTGCCGCATATAGTGCGGTGTGACATGGAACCCCTCCAGCGTATCGGACAGTGTTTCAGCCGGCAGATCACTGAGAAGCGTATGAAACACACCGAGGGCATAACCGACCTCACGCGCGTGATCCGTATCCCTGATTGTGTCAAAAGACGCGGCGTCAATGAAGCTCATGGCCCGCCAGAACGAGCCGTCAGTGCCAATCCAGTGATCGCTGCCGTCCCGGGTAGCAAGCACGGCCGGGACCTCCCAACGGCGGCCGGGACCCAGAGGGGAACGATCCAGGCGCTCTTGAATATGAGCTGTCGCAATACGCATATTGCGCATTACGAGGTCCGGACGGGAAAAGACCTGTGTATTGATGCGCTGCAGGATAAAGTGATCTTCCCTGTTATTGTTGTTATTGTCCATCGTGACCAGGAAGGTGCGGTTGATATTGCCGTTTCCGAATTCCCGGACATCAACAACCCGGCCCTGGGGGCTGAACTGTTGTGCGATAGTGAAAAGGTCTTCCAAGGTCTTTGCCTCCTCATGACGATTTCCGCAGGCTTGCAATACATTCTATTGAAAAAAAGGCGTCATGGTCAAACGACCAAGGCGCCGACATCTTTATCACCCTGTTGAATGATATTGCCCAGGAAAGTATGGACTGTGTGGTGGTGGGTCATGGGGTCTCAGCATCGCCTTCACTCAGGAAAACGTACCTTCCCACCCCTAAGTCACTGCCCAGGGTAAATCTTCCCCCTGATACCCGCATCTTAACGAAATCAGAGATGCGGCTTCCACCTCCTGACCTCACCGCCGGACTGAAAGAAATTCTACAAGTTATCAAAAGGAATCGGGAATAACTACAAGTTCACCAAAAGCATTACGCGATTCGGCGGAACGATACGTTATGCGGCCTTCTATGGCCTTATTTCAACAATCGTACCATTCGGAGCTGACTTGTCAATTTCCTCCACTTCTTCGTCTGTAACGGCAATACACCCTTTCGTCCAGTCAACCTCTGTGTGAAGATCACCAACCCACGAGAAACCATTCTTAATGCCGTGGATCATGATGTTTCCACCCGGAGAAACACCAAGTTCTCTTGCCCGCTTTTTGTCTTTCTCGTTTGGATAGGAAATATGAAGAGACAGGTGATAACGGCTGTCCCTGTTTCTAGAATCGATAATGTAGGTTCCCTCCGGGGTTTTGTTATCGCCTTGCCTTTCTTTTGGACCATTCGGGTTTCCCCCCAGGGCTACTTTGTAGGTCTTGAGCACCTTGCCCTTTAAGATCAACGTCAATCGTCTCTCTTGCTTTTCTATCAGAATCTTATCCACCGGTCCCTTTTGGAGCGCAAAAACCTCTTTTTGCAGTGCAACAATCTCATTCTCTCTGCCCTTGACCTCTTGCTCTTTGTTCTTAACTTCTTGTCCAAGCGCTTCGATCATTTTTTGCAGGGCGCTAATCTCATTCCTCCTGCCTTTAACCTCTTGCTGGAGGGTCTCAATCTGTGTTTGCTGCGCAGCAATCGTCTTATCCTTGACAATGACATTATTGATCTGAAATATCATCATCTCACTGTCCTTCCTGTAACCACTCTCCGGGTAATCCTTTATGAGTTTCTGAAAACATTCCAGAGATTTCTGATAATCTCTTTGCTCATTCCCGGGATACGCATAAATAATACCCATCTCGAAAAGGACTCTGTCTCCTGCCTCGGGATATTTTCCAATAATCTGCTCATACCTGTTCAAAGAGGCCTTGTAGCTTCCCTGGTTGAAAAGATCATTCGCTTCTTTGAAGGTTGACCTAACCTGAGATGCCTCATTCATGTGGGTGCATCCGAATAAAAGAATCGGTGCTGTCATGATGCAGATAATGAAAAAGAAAAGATGCGCGCCTGCCCTGCTCTGCTTTTTACCCATAGTACGCTTTCGTGTCGTTAATAATATGATTGATAATCGCAGAACCATTCCTCTTCCTCATATATCCAAAACAGGTACCACATTATAAGTTAAATTCTGCAGTTTTTATATTATTACGATTTGAAATGTTATAGAAACTCTCTTGACAGAAGCATCAGGAATACATTGCGCTGAGAGCCTGATGCCCTGGTTTTGACAGATTACATGCATGAATGGTCCAAGCAGACTTGAACGGTGGAAGCAAAAGAAAGCGGCAGGATCTCAAAACCCTGCCACTTCCTTTCCGGAGCACGAAAAGCAAAGTTAACAACTCCCGATAAAATGACCTACTTCTTCATCGATTTTTTGAAAAGTTCCTGATCTTGATTCGCCTTTTCCTCTGCGATCTTCGCCCTTTCCTCTGCCGCCTTCGCCCTTTCCTCTGTTGCCTTCGCCTTTTCCTCTGCCGCCTTTGCACTTTCTACGGCTTTTTCGGCACGGGCTGCGGCTTCATTTGCCTTTATCGTGGCCGCATCAGCTGTTGCCTTGGCTTTCTGCGCATCCTGCGCTGCCTGATCAGCTTTCGCGCCAGTCTGCATTTGATCCGACTGAACTTTCTCGAGGTCACCTCTTGTTGCACAACCCACCACAGTAAAAGCAAGAACAAGCATCATCGAGACCGCCAAAAGACCCTTCTTCATCGTTTCATTCCTCCTTTGGATTTCATAAATGTGTGAAATATATATGAGAACAATTAAATAAAAATGAATGAGGGATTAACTATGTTTAATAAAAAGCCGCTCCATTATTTGAGGAACAGGTCTTTTACTGCGGAAGGCTGTCTGATCGAACGTGCAGGAAAAGGCAGGATCGATTATTTCTTCCAGTCAGGTTCGATCAATATACCATCTATTTCCAGATCAATTTTCAGGCGTTTGATCGCATCCTTGGCCTCTCTGATATCATTGAAAGGGCCGGCGATAACCTGGTAGCCAACGTTCTTTGATATCACCCTTGCCGGGATTGGCGGACCCTGGTGGTTGATAATGGCGGCAAGCCTCACCGCATCAATCTCGTCACGCACGTCAGCAGCCAAAACAGACCACGCCTCTCTTTTCAGTTCCGGTATTTCCGGTCTGCCATATAATGCTCCCGGGTGCCTGACTTCTATGGTTTCCTCAACCCCTTTTCCACTTCCTTGCCTGATCTCGAATATGGGGACAGGGATCCCCCGGGCCTCGGCCAATGCTTTCTTGACTTTGCTCCAGTCAAGCGTGCGTCCCGATTCCTTTTCAATATTTCTCAATTTTGTATATGCCTTATCAAACGCGACAGCGTCCAGGTCTTCCGGAGGCGCATGAACTTCCATGTAAACTATTCCATTACGTTGACCTATGAGATATGGCTGGTTAACGATGGATACAGGCGTTTTAACCGGGGTGTTCTCATAGAGTTTCTTCACGTCTTCTGGATAGAGTCTTATGCAGCCATTGGTTGCCCTGAGACCGATGCTGGCAGGTTTATTCGTGCCATGGATCAAATAAGTCGACTTACTTAAATATAGCGCGTATTCTCCCAGGGGATTTTGAGGTCCCGGCAGAACTGTAGCGGGCAGAGGATCTCCTTTTTTTTGATGATCCTTGGCAATTGAGGCAGGCACATGCCAGGTCGGCCGGACCGCCTTGCGCTCCACATTCATTTGACCTGTGGGCGAGGGTCGCTCTTCGGTACCGACACCGACCGGGTAGGTCAGCACCGTCAGTGACTCACTATCTCCTTTAAATTGAAAAAGCCTCATTGCGGCCAAGTTGATCACGATGCCTTTCCTGGGGGCGTCCGGCAGAATAAAACTCAGGGGCAACATGATACGTTTCCCGGCCTCAGGCACCCATATATCTACCCCTGGATTAGCTGTACTGACTCCATTGATCCCCAGGCTGAAGTGCCTTGCAATATCCGGCAGCGTATCCCTCTTTTCAAGAGTGATGAATGCCAACCGGCCAATGACATCATCTCCTTTTGCGACTGAAAACTCATTTCGTTCTATATCTTCTTCCAGATGTTTTGGGGGAATGGGCTGGTATAACTCATGAACGCCTTTCGTTGTGGCACATCCATAGAGAGATGAGATAACGATAAAAAGAACTATACGACGAAGCCTCTTGGATAAGAGTGACAGGTCAATGATTCGGCACATGGGACAACTAAGGCCCTTTCTTTAATGAAGAAAATTTAATAAACCATTTTTCAGTAAGGCACTGGATCGTATTGATGCGCAAGGCTCAATTCCATCGCAAGAGCAATAACGTGCAATTCAATAATATATACCAAGTATGGCCGATATTTTCAAAACAACAATATATTATACCCTCCGGGCATTTTCTTACTTATGAGCGAAATAGTATCATATCAGCAGCAACTTGTGAAAACAAAAGTGAATTAAATCGATGTAATATTTCTTTTTGAAATGGCATTTCGATATATAGGGGAGGCAGGGGATAGACAGAACTAAGGATTCTAAGACCCAGTGAGAACTTAATCCTCCTGCCCTTCCTATCTTCTTTATAACATGTTCTATAGGTAGGTGTGAGTACTCGCCGGACCATCTTCCATCCCGCAATATGCTGCATCTCCGAGACACGATCCACTGGGTACCACAGATATACTGGCGCAATATGGGCAGGCCTTCATCAGGTCATGCTCCTGCGCAAAGAGCCGCATAATCGGACCGTTTTTTACTATACTATATGCATATGGCAACCCTTGACGCCAAAGGGATTATGGTCCGTAAGATCATGATCGATTTTGCAGAGAGAACCGGCCTTTCACCGGCAGGATTCTCACCTGAGCGTTACCTGTGGACTGACGCCTTCGCTGTCTGCAACTTCCTTGGCCTGTATCGGCAAACCGGCGATGCGCAGTACAGAGACCTTGCCCTGCTCCTTGTTGACCAGGTGCACACCGTGCTGGGAAGGCACCGTGAGGATAGCGATCGCACCGGCTGGATAAGCGGCCTTAATGAAGAAAAGGGTCAACGACACCCCACAGCTGGAGGTCTCAGGGTCGGCAAGAAGATGAATGAACGTAAACCGGACGACCCCTTTGACGAGGAGCTTGAATGGGACCGGGATGGCCAGTATTTTCATTATCTCACCCAGTGGATGCATGCCCTTGATTGTGTGAGCCGGGTTACGGGTGACCCGACCTTCAACAGGTGGGCATATGAACTCGCAAAGACCGCTCATGCCCGGTTTAGCTACGTACCGGGCATGGGAGGAGA
>Ga0316622_100004225_pt1 | contig 10504 bp, 10 predicted proteins | sample OWC_Aug_OW2_C1_D_FD_207646 | JGI IMG/M metagenome (GOLD analysis project Ga0316622, IMG submission 207646) | Wetland soil microbial communities from Old Woman Creek delta, Ohio, United States - OWC_Aug_OW2_C1_D5_C | ecosystem: Environmental > Terrestrial > Soil > Wetlands | place: USA: Ohio... | reverse complement strand
CGTGCGGCCGGCTCAGGGCTTGCCCGCGGTGCCCTTGCGCGCCTGCAGCGCGGCGAGCACCTGGTTGGTGATGTCCACCGACGGACTTGCGTAGAGCGGATCGGCGACCACAACGTCGAGGCCGGCACCCTTCGCGTAGGACTGGACTTCCTGCAGCACCGCGCGCTGCAGCTGCCCGAGCGCCTCGTTGCGACGCACGTTCAGGTCCTCCATGAACTCGTTCTGCTTGCGGGCGAGCTCGCGCTGCCCGTCGCGCAGCGCTTTCTCGGTGCTCGCGCGCTCGTTGGCCGCCATGACGGCGCCGTCCTTCTGCAGCCGGTCTTCCTTGGCCTTCAGGTCCTTCTGCTGGTTCTCGAGCTCCCGGCGGCGCCCGGCGAACTCGTTCTCGAGCGCCTGGGACGCAGCCTGCGCCTGGGGCGACTCCTGCAGGAGGCGGGTGATGTTCACCACGCCCACCTTCGTTTCCGCGAGGGCGGCACCGAAGGGCGCGGCACTGGCGGCAATCACCAGGAGGGCAAGGGTCGTCGTCTTGATGCGCATGGAGCGGTGATCCTCAGAAGGCCTGTCCGATGGAGAACTGGAAGTTTTCGGTCTCGTCGCCGTACTGCTCATTGAAGATGAATTTCTGCTCGTTCAACGGGATGGCGTAGCTGAACCGGAAGACTCCCATTGGGGCCAGCCACTGGACAGCCACGCCGGCCGAATACCGCAGTTTATCAATACTGAAGTCGTATTTCACCGGCGTGACGTTGTCGGGCGCGAAGAATTTCACGTCGTCGGTCGAGAACACGTAGCCGGCGTCAAAGAAGAAGCTTGCCCGCGCGGAGTTCTTGAACTTGTCCGGCATCGGCAGCAGCAGTTCCAGCTGGTTGGTGAGTTTGATGTTGCCGCCGTACGGGTTGCCGAAAGTGTCCTTCGGGCCGAGCGTGCTCGCCCTGTAGCCTCGCACGCTTTCCGCGCCGCCCGCGAAGAAATTGCGGTACGGCGGGATCGCCGTCGTCGACCCGAGCGCCGCCCCGTACCCGGTCTCGAAGTTGTTCATCAGCGTGAACCAGCGCGTCAGCGGCACGAACTGCAGGTAGTCGTAGGTGACCGAGTAGAACTCGACGTCGCTGCCGGGAACCGTGTACGCGAGGTTGACCACGTGGCGCGCACCGCGGTCGGCGAAGATCGAGCGGTTGCGCGAGTCGTAGCCCCAGCCGACCGACAGCGGGAAGGTGTCGAACTTGGTGCCGTAGTAGGTGTAGGTGATCGGCGGCATGCCGACCTGCGAGGTGCGCGTGTAGGTGTTGCCGTTGTTCCGGACCCACTGCAGCGACTGCGCCGCGCTCTGGTTGGGATCCGTGAACAGATCCGAGTGCTGCGCGGCGAGCCCGGCGCGCATCGACTGGAACTCCGACAGCGGCCAGCCGTAGTCGACGCCGAGCGCCCCGGTGGTCGTGTCGAACTGCGACGACGAGCTCGTGTACTGGCTGTACTTGCGGTAGCTGAGCGACACCGTGCGCGACACGCCGTCCACGGTCACGTAAGGGTCCGTGTGCGCGATGCTGTACACCTGGCTGTACTGGCCTGCATTGACCTCGGCGGCCACGCGGTTGCCCGTGCCCAGGAAGTTGCTGTGCACGAAGCTCGCGTTCAGCATGACGGACTGCGACTGCGAGTAGCCGATGCCGCCGCTGAACTGCCCCGGCAGGCCCTCCTTCACCTTGAAATCCACGTCCACGAGGTCCGGGGTGCCCGGCACCGGCGTCGTCTCCACGTCCACCTTCTCGATGAACGGCAGCCGCTGCAGGCGCTGCTTGGAGCGCTCGACCGCGGCATTCGACAGGTACCCGCCCTCCATCTGGCGCATCTCGCGGCGCAGCACGTCGTCGTTGATGCCCGTCGTGCCCTCGAAGTTGATGTGCCGCACGTAGGCGCGGCTGCCGGGCTGCACGAGGAAGGTGATCGCGATTTCCTTGGTCTGCGGATCTTCCTGCGGAACCGGGTCGATCTTCGCGAACGCGTAGCCGTCCTGCCCCAGGCGCAGCGCCATGAGCTCGGTCGTCGCGGTGATGTACTTCCGCGAGTAGATGTCGCCGCGCCGCACCTGCACCAGGGCCATCAGGTCCTGCTCGGGCACGACGAGGTCGCCGGCGATCTTCACCTCCGACACGCGGTAGACGTCGCCCTCGCGCACGTTGAGCGTGATGAAGATGTCGTCCTTGTCGGGCGCGATGGCGACCTGCGAGGTCTCCACCTCGAAATCCGCGTAGCCGCGGTCCAGGTAGTAGGACTTGAGGCTCTCGATGTCGCCGGAGAGCTCCTCGCGCGAGTACCTGTCGTCCTGCCGGTACCAGGAGAGCCAGTTCGGCGTGCGGAGCTTGAACTGCTCGCGCAGCTCCTCCTCGCTGAACGCCTGGTTGCCGACGATGTTGATCTGCTGGATGCGCGAGCGCTTGCCTTCCTTGACGTCGATCGCGATGCTGACCTGGTTGTTCGGCATGTCGGTGACCTGCGTGTCCACCTGCACGCCGTACTTGCCGCGGGAGTAGTACTGGTCGGTGAGGAAGCGCTCCACCTCGTCGAGCGTCGACTGGTTGAAGACCTTGCCCTTGGCGAGGCCGACGTTGCGCAGCGACTTCTCGAGGTCCTCGGTCTTGATGTCCTTGTTCCCCGTGATCGTGAAGCTCTCGATCGACGGCCGTTCCCTGACCACGACGATCAGCGTGCCGCCGTCCCTGCGCAGTTCCACGTCCTTGAAGAAGCCCGTCGCGTAGAGGGCTCGCAGCGACTCCTCGACGCGCTGCGCGTCCATGCGGTCGCCGATGTTGACCGGCAGGTAGTTGAACACCGTGCCTTCGCTGATGCGCTGCAGGCCCTCGACCTTGATGTCGCCGACCGTGAAGTCGCCCATGGTGGCCTGGGCGTAGACGGCGGGTATGGCGAGCAGAGCCGGCAGGGCGGCCATGTAGTTGAAACGCATGGCGGGCGGCTCAGCTGAACAAGCGGGAAATGTCGTTGTAGAAGGCGAAACTCATGAGCACGAGCAGCAGCGCGATCCCGATCTGCTGGCCCACCGCCTGCGCGCGCTCCGACAGCGGGCGGCCCTTGGCGACCTCCGCCAGCTGGTAGAGGATCTGGCCGCCGTCGAGAATGGGAATGGGCAGCAGGTTCAGCACGAACAGGCTCACACTGACGACGGCGAGGAAGGACAGGAATGCAAGTATGCCCTGTCGCGCCGAAAAACCGGCGTATTCCGCGATGTTTATCGGCCCGCTGAGGTTGCGGGCCGAGACGTCGCCCGTGGCGACGTTCCAGAGCAGCCGCACCGTGAGCGCCGACATGTCCCAGGTCTTGCCCACTGCCTTGCCGACGGCGGCAAACACTCCGTAGCGCTCGCGGGTGCGCATCTCCTCGGGCACGGGCGCCGGCAACCCCGGCTGCACCCCGATCCGGCCGATCAGCCGCCCGTCTTCGCGCTGGGCCTCGACTTCGACCGGCACCACGACCCGACCGCCGGGGCGCTCGACCGTGAATTCGAGCGTGCGCCCCGCGGCCGGCTGCACCAGCCGCACGAGCGCGGCGAAATCGGCCACCGGCGTGTCGCCTGCCGCGACGATCAGGTCGTCGGGCCTCAAGCCCGCGCGTTCCGCCGGACTGCCCGGGAGGAGCTTCGCGATGCGCGCCGGCACCGCCGGGTACCAGAATTCGAAACCGAGCCCGGGCAGCAGCGCGCCGGGCTCCGTGAGCGGCAGTGCGCTGCCCTCGATGCGCAACGGCGCGACGCGCGTGGCCCCGCCCGGCGAGCGGACCTCGAGATCGATGGTTCCGCCTTCCATCAGGCGGTCGAGGATGGCGAGCATCACGGCCTCGCGGCCGCCGGTCTGGCGCTGACCGACCGCGACGATCTCGTCGCCCGGAACGAGTCCCGCGTGCGCCGCCATCGAATCGGGCGTCACCTCGCCGAGCACGGGCCTCAGCGCCGGCACCCCCGCGACGAAGATCGCCCAGTAAGCGACGACCGCGAAGAGGAAGTTGGCGAAGGGTCCGGCAAGCAGCACGAGGATCCGCTGCCAGACAGGCTTTCGGTTGTAGGCGGCCGACAGGTCCGCGTCGGCCACCGGACCTTCACGCTCGTCGAGGAGTTTTACGTAACCACCTAATGGAATTGCAGAAATAGCAAATTCCGTGCCCAGGGAATCGGTGCGACGCCAGAGCGGCCGGCCGAAGCCGATGGAGTAGCGGATCACCCGGATGCCGACCCGTCGCGCCATCCAGAAATGACCGTATTCGTGTACGGCCACGAGGATGCCGATCGCGACCAGGAATGCCAGCAGGTAACTCAGTATCGTCACGCCCTCGACCTCGCGGCCCCGACCAGCAGGGACTCTGCAGATTCACGCGCCCGGGCATCGGCCTCGAACACGACGTCCAGTCCAGACACGTCCTCGTGTTCGTGCCGCTCCAGCACGGCCTCCACGATCTCAGGGATGCGGGCGAAGCCCAGCGCCCCGGCCAGGAAGGCCGCAACCGCCACCTCGTTCGCCGCATTCAGCACGGCCGGGGCCGTTCCGCCGGCCTCGGCCGCCTCTCGCGCGAGCCGGAGCGCCGGGAACCGCTCGAGATCCGGAGCCTCGAAGTCGAGGCGCGCGGCCGCCACCAGGTCGAGCGATTCTACACCGGAGGCGATTCGTTCCGGCCAGCCCAGTGCATGCGCGATGGGCGTGCGCATGTCCGGATTTCCGAGCTGGGCCAGGATCGAGCCGTCCACGTACTCCACCAGCGAGTGCACGATGCTCTGCGGATGTACGACCACCTCCACCTTCGCGGGTTCCATCCCGAAGAGCAGGCAGGCCTCGATGAGTTCGAGTCCCTTGTTCATCAGGGTCGCGGAATCGACCGAGATCTTGCGCCCCATTCTCCAGCGCGGGTGAGCGCAGGCCTGCTCGGGCGTCACGCGCGCCAGTTCCGCGCGCGAGGCGCGCAGGAACGGACCGCCGGACGCCGTAAGGAGCACGCGGCGCACGCCGCGTGCCGCGCGGCCCGCCTCGAGGCCGGCCGGCATGCACTGGAACACCGCGTTGTGCTCGCTGTCGATCGGGATCAGCGTCGCTCCGCCGCGCCGGGCCGCGTCGAGCAGCAGCTTGCCGCCGACCACCAGCGATTCCTTGTTGGCGAGCAGCACGCGCTTGCCGGCACGTGCGGCAGCAAGCGTCGACGGCAGCCCGGCTGCGCCCACGATCGCGGCCATCACGGCGTCGACCTCCGCCGATCCGGCCACGGCCGCAAGCGCGTCCGCTCCCCATGCGACTTCCGTGGCGAGACCCGCGCTGCGCAGCCCCGATTCGAGCTCGCGCGCCGAGCTCGCGTCGGAGAGCACCGCGAGGCGCGGTCGGTGCACGCGGCACTGCTCGAGCAGCCGCACGTGATTGGTCGCGGCCGCGAGAGCCGCAACCTCGAAGCGCTCGGCATGCCTGCCGAGCACGTCGAGCGTGCTCACGCCGATGCTGCCGGTGCTGCCGAGGACGGCGACGCGCATCATGTGGCGACCCCGATCAGCTGCAGCGCGAGCAGGAAGCCCGGCCCTGCCGCCGTCAGGCTGTCGATGCGGTCGAGTACGCCGCCGTGGCCGGGCAGCAGCCCGCCGCTGTCCTTGAGGCCCGCGCGGCGCTTGAACATGCTCTCGGCCAGGTCGCCGACCACGGACACCAGGGCCACCGGCACGCACGCGGCGAGCCACGCGAGCGCCGGCTGGTCGAAAAGCGCGGCCCCCAGGACGGCGGCGAGCGCGGCACCCGCCATGCCGGCCGCGAAGCCCTCCCAGGTCTTCCCGGGGCTGACTGACGGGGCGAGCTTGTGCCGGCCGAAACTGCGGCCGCCGAAGTAGGCGCCGATGTCGGCCGCCGCGATCAGCACGATCAGGTATAGGAGCAGCAGCTGGCCCTGTGGCTCGACGAGCGCCAGTCGCGCAAGGCCGATCGCCGCCGGCACGAGCACGGTAAACCCGGCCACCGCTGCGGCCAGGCGCCCGCCCCGCTTCGGGGCGAGAGCCACCCAGAGGAACGCCACGAGCCACCACAGCGCCGTCGCGCGCAGGAAGAGAGCGAGCCCGGCGGCGTCCGCGGTGCACCGCCATGCCACGAACACGGCCGCGCCGACGGCAGCCGCGTACGCGAGCCGGGCCGTGCCCTTCCGGCATCCGGCGAAACCCGCCCACTCCCACGCGCCCGCGAGCACGACGACCGCCACCACGCCGACGGCGACCATGGGCGGCATCGCGAGCAGCACCGTGAGCACCACCCCGGCCAGGAGCAGCCCCGTCGCGATCCGCTGCCTCAAGCCGCTAGCCACCGACCACCTGGTCCTCGGCGAGGCCGAAGCGCCTCTGGCGCCCCGCGAAATGCCGGAACGCGCGCTCGAGCTCGGCCTCATCGAAGTCCGGCCACAGGCAGTCGCAGAAGTAGAGTTCGGTGTAGGCGAGGTTCCAGAGCAGGAAGTTGCTGATGCGCTGCTCGCCGCCGGTGCGGATGAAGAGGTCCGGCTCCGGCGCGTCGCCGAGCGCGAGCTCGCGCGCGAATGCCTGCTCGTCGATGGCCGAGGGATCGATCACCCCCGCGGCCGCAGCGGCCGCAAGCCGTCGCGCAGCGCCCACGATGTCCCAGCGGCCGCCGTAGGACACCGCGACGTACACGGTCATGCGGGTGTTGCCCGCGGTGCGGGCCTCGGCCTCCGCGACGGCGTCGCGCAGGTTCGGCTTCAGCTTCGCGAGGTCGCCGATGAACCTGAGGCGGATGCCGTTCCTCGCGAGCTCGTCGACCTCGCGCTCCATCGCCTCGACGAAGAGCTCCATCAGCCGCGTGACTTCCTCGGCGGGCCGGCCCCAGTTCTCGCTGGAGAAGGCGAAGAGCGTGAGCGCCTCCACCCCGCGCCGCGCGCAGCCTTCCACGGCCGCGCGCACGGCCTTGACGCCGGCACGGTGGCCGAGGTGGCGCGGCAGCGCGCGCCTCGAGGCCCAGCGGCCGTTGCCGTCCATGATGACGGCGACGTGGCGCGGCGTGCCCGGCTCGCGGGTGTGCGACTGCGCCACGGCTCAGACCTGCATCAGCTCCTTTTCCTTCTCCGCAATCACGTGGTCCACCTCCGCCACGTACTTGTCGGTGAGCTTCTGCACCTCTTCCTGGGCCTTGCGGTCCACGTCCTCGGACACGAGCTTTTCCTTGAGCATTTCCTTGAGCTCGTGCATCACGTCGCGGCGCACGTTGCGGATCGCGACGCGCGCGCCCTCGCCTTCGTGGCGCACCACCTTGGAAAGCTCGCGGCGCCGCTCCTCGGTGAGCGCGGGCAGCGGCACGCGGATCACCGTGCCGGCGGTCGCCGGGTTCAGCCCCAGGTCGGACTTCATGATGGCCTTCTCGATCACCGGCACCATCTGCTTCTCCCACGGCACCACCGTGAGCGTGCGCGAGTCCTCGACCGCGACGTTCGCGACCTGGGTGAGCGGCACCTCGCTGCCGTAGTAGTCGACGCGCACGTGCTCGAGCAGGCTCGTGCTCGCGCGGCCGGTGCGCAGCTTCTTCAGTTCGTTCCTGAGCGCGGCCACGCATTTCGCCATGCGGTCCGCGGCGTCCTTCTTGATGTCCTCGAGCATGGGCTGTCTCCAGCGGCGCCGTGCCGCCTCAGTTCGTGACGAGCGTGCCGACCTCTTCGCCGCGCGCGACGCGCACCAGCGCGCCCGCCTCGTTGAGGTTGAACACGCGCAGCGGCAGGTTGTGGTCGCGGCAGAGCACGATGGCGGTCGCGTCCATGACGTTCAGGCGGCCGTCGAGCACCTGGTCGTAGGTGAGCCGGTCGTAACGCCGCGCGGACGGGTTCACCACCGGGTCGGAATCGTAGATCCCGTCGACCTTGGTCGCCTTGAGCAGCAGGTCAGCGCCGATCTCGATGGCGCGCAGGCTCGCGGCGGTGTCGGTGGTGAAGAACGGGTTGCCGGTGCCGGCCGCGAAGATCGTCACCCGCCCCTTCTCGAGGTGACGGATGGCGCGGCGCCGGATGTAGTCCTCGCAGACCTCGTTGATGCGGATCGCCGAGAGCACCCGCGCGAACACGCCGAAGGACTCGAGCGAATCCTGCAGCGCAAGCGAGTTCATGACCGTGGCCAGCATCCCCATCTGGTCGCCGGTCACGCGGTCCATTCCGGCCCGCGCGAGGCCCGCGCCGCGGAACAGGTTGCCTCCGCCGATCACGACGGCGATCTCGACGCCGCATTCGCGCACCGCCGCGACCTCCGAGGCGAGGCGCTTCAGGAACACGGGATCGATGCCGTAGTCGGCGTTGCCCATCAGGGCCTCGCCGGACAGCTTCACGAGGATGCGGCGATGCACCGGTTTTCCGTCTTCGGGCTGGGCCATTCGGTCTGTCACCTCCGACGGGGGGCCATTATAAGGAACCCCGCTCGCGCGGGGTTCCTGGAAATCGCCGGGGGCCGGTCGGGAATCAAGCTCCCCGGACCTGGGCCATCACCTCGGCGGCGAAGTTCTCCTGCTTCTTCTCGATGCCGGCGCCGACCTCGTAGCGCACGAACCGCAGGACCTTCGCGTTGGCGCGCTTCAGGACCTCCGCCACGGCCTGCTTGTCGTCCTTCACGAACGGCTGGCCGAGCAGCGTGATCTCGCCCAGGTACTTGCGGAGCTTGCCCTCGGTGGCCTTGAGCAGCACCTCCTTGGGCTTGCCGGCGAGCTTCGGGTCGGTCGCGGCCTGGGCGACGAAGATCTCCCGCTCCTTCTCGACCTGGTCGGCCGGGACGTCCTCGGCGCCGAGGTACTGCGGGTTGATCGCCGCCACGTGCATGGCGAGATCGTGGCCGAGCGACGGGTCGCCGCCCTCGAGCACCACGACGGTGCCGATGCGGCTGCCGTGCAGGTAAGTCGCGAGCGGCGCGCTCCCCGACACCACCTCGAAGCGGCGCACGCCGATGTTCTCGCCGATGCGCGCGATCAGCGCGCGGCGCGTCTCCTCGACCGTCTGGCCCGAGGGCAGCCTGACCGCGAGCAGCGCCTCGACGTCCGCCGGCCTGGCCTCGAGGGCCGCACGGGCGACCGACGCCGCGAAGGCCTGGAAATCCTTCTCGCGGGCGACGAAATCCGTCTCGGAGTTGACCTCGACCAGCGCGACGGACCGGCTGTCGGCCGAGCGCTCGATGGCGACCACGCCCTCGGCGGCGATGCGGCCGGCCTTCTTGTCGGCCTTGGCGAGGCCCGACTTGCGCATGGCCTCGGCCGCGGCCTCGAGGTCGCCATTGGCCTCGACCAGCGCCTTCTTGCACTCCATCATGCCCGCGCCGGTGCGCTCGCGCAGCGCCTTCACTGCCTCAGCGGTGACGGCCACGGTCACTCTCCCTCGGCCGGCGCGGCAGCGGCCGCCGGCGCGGCCGGCGCGGCGGCAGCCGGTGCGGCCGCGGCTGCCGGAGCCTTCTTGCGCGCGGCTTCACGGCGCGCCATGAACGCTTCCGGGCTCTCCTCGGGATCCGCCTCGGCGAGCTCGGCGACCGCGTCGTGCGTGGTCTCCGCTTCCGCGGCCGCGGGCTTGCGGCGCGCCGGCGTCTTCTTGCGGGCAGGCGCGGCCCGACGCTTCGGGCCGGCCTTGGCGCGCGGCTTGCCTTCCTCGTCGAGCTCGACGAACTCGTCCTCGCCCACCGCCACCTCGGGCAGCGTGGAGCGGCCCTCGAGCACCGCGTCGGCGATGCCGCCCGCGTAGAGCTCGATGGCGCGCATGGCGTCGTCGTTGCCCGGGATCACGTAGCTGATGTCGTCCGGCGAGCAGTTGGTGTCCACGATCGCGACGACCGGGATGCCGAGCTTGCGGGCCTCGTGGATGGCGATGTTCTCGTGGCCCACGTCCACGACGAACATCACGTCCGGCAGGCCCTCCATGTCCTTGATGCCTCCGAGGCTGCGCTCGAGCTTCTCGCGCTCGCGGCGCACCATCTGCGCCTCGCGCTTGCTGCGCTGGTCGAGCAGGCCGCTCGCGGCCAGCTCGTCGATCTCGGCGAGCCGCTTGATGGACTGGCGGATGGTCTTGAAGTTGGTGAGCATGCCGCCCAACCAGCGGTGGCTCACGTAGGGCATGCCGCAGCGGGCCGCCTCGCGCGCGATGGCGTCGCGAGCCGAGCGCTTGGTGCCTACGAAGAGCACCCGCCCGCCCTCGGCGACCACGTGCTTCACGAAGCCCGCCGCCTCGACGTAGAGGGGCAGCGTCTTCTCGAGATTGATGATGTGGATCCGGTTGCGCTCGCCGAAGATGAAGGGGGCCATCTTCGGGTTCCAGAAGCGGGTCTGGTGTCCGAAGTGGACGCCCGCCTCCAGCATCTGCCGCATGGACATGCTGGTCATCGAAAAACTCCTTGTGGGGTTGAGCCTCCACGTACCCCATGTGGCAACCCGCTGGACCTCTCGGCCTGGCAGGCACCCAGCCACATGTGCCGGTACGTGTGCGGTTTTGGTTGTGAAAAAAGGCCGCGCTTTAT
>Ga0316622_100004224_pt1 | contig 10505 bp, 6 predicted proteins | sample OWC_Aug_OW2_C1_D_FD_207646 | JGI IMG/M metagenome (GOLD analysis project Ga0316622, IMG submission 207646) | Wetland soil microbial communities from Old Woman Creek delta, Ohio, United States - OWC_Aug_OW2_C1_D5_C | ecosystem: Environmental > Terrestrial > Soil > Wetlands | place: USA: Ohio... | reverse complement strand
TCCCCTTGATTGTCTTCTTGATGCCGATGGTGTACATGGGGGAGAACGCAAACCCCTCGCGGTAATAGCCAGAAGCCTGTATGCTGCTGGCCCGCATGGTGAGGCGGGTGTCGACCTGGGGCACCAGCGCCTCTACGTGCTCAATGCCTGGTACTTCTGCCTCACGGCACTGGTAGGCATAGTCGATGGTCTCGGTCCCTGATGTCCCTACCAGGGTGAGTCTGACCCCGGTCAGATCCTCGGCGTATTCCGTGGTGCCGTAGCAGCCGGTGAGGTACTCGTCGATGATTACCTCGGCCTCCGGGTCCGTAGTGCCAATCACCTGCCGGACGATCTCGATTTCGCCCGAGCCCTCGGCGAAACGAAAGACCGACTGCACGCGCAAGGTCAAGTCCGCGAACTCGATGTCCACGGGATCGAGCGTCACGATCCGGGTATCGCCTTCTTCCGAAAAGGAGGCACGGGTGCGGCAGGCACACAGGTCGACCTCCTCGCCGCCTTGGCTGAGCTTGCAGCTCTTCACGGCCCCTTCCCCGGCATAGTGGGTGAAGTACCCCGCCCGGTACAGGGACTGCACGAGGTAAGGATACGAAGCATCCTGCAGGCACTTGGTGCCCACGCCGCATGGCCGCACCAGTCTTGCAGCGTAGGGCCTGAGGTCGATCATCGCTCCGCCCTGGTTCATGTCCAGGCAGACGCGCAGCCAGGGGTCGGTGTACCAGAACTGCTGCCGCTGCGAGCCATACAGGATATCCTTCCACAGGGCGCACTCGGGGCGGGTGTAGGGGCGACCCCGGCGATAGATGTCGGCGAACTCGCTCATCGTGACATCTTGGGCCTTGCCTTGCTTCTTGAGCTCCCCGTAGTAGGCCATGCCATCTTGGTAGCTCTTGAGCAGGAAGTCATAGTCCGCTTCCCAGCGGCCGGCCGCGCTCATCCAGCCGGGCCCGACGAACATCATGTTGTAGGCATAGCCTCGATTGTACCTCACCAGGGTGCGGTACTGGTCGACGAGGTTCCGAAAGTACGGGATCTCGTGGTCTTCGTACACCATGCCACGCAGGATGTTTTGGGGGTGGGTGCCATAGTAGGAGCCCGGACCATCGAAGACGGCCATCAGGTCCCGGGAAAGGTGGGGGATGGCTACGATGCCGATATCATCGTCCTCGTCGCAAGCCGGACAGTGGATGTTGCGCTTCGAAGGGATCCAAGGGTTCCAGGGACCGCCGTCGAGCAGGGTGTACCACGAGTTGTTGGCGTTCCAATAGGCCTTGGGGCCTTCCTCCCAACAGGTCGCCACGGCGACCTTGACCATCGGATACTGCTCTTTGATATAGTTGACCAGCTCGGCGTCCATGTAGTAGGAGCCCGTCGACGTAGGGAAGAATCCAAAGACCTGGTGGAAGCGGGTAGCTACCTCATCGACGATCCGCCTTTTGTCTTCCATGGAAAAGAGCCAGATCGCCAGCTCTCTGGACCTGAACCGTTCCTGGAACTCCCGGCACTGGAGGCCGAGGAAGGTCAGACCGATTTCGTCACCGTAGGTGGCGTGATGCTCCTTGGCAATGGCGACCGCCTCCTCGTTGAAGAGGCTGGCATAGGTCATCTGGATGGTGGTCCGCAGCCCGTTGGCGTGGGCGATCTGCTGCTGGGTCCGGAAGATGCCGAGCGACTCCTGGATGACCTCGCTTCTGCCGAGGTCCTGCTGCTTGCCTGCCTCCGCTCCCTTCTGGATGTACTCGGGCACCATCTCGGGGCGGTGGACGACGGTCACGTAGAATTGGTTCATAACAATTCCTTCAGCCTTCGCCGCTCGGCTGGTGGAGAAGGCTCCGGCCGCTTGTCGCCTGGTCAGGTCTGGTGTCCTGTTTTCGGCCTGACGAGATCAAACACGTTGAGGGACGGCAGCGCATGGCCCTCGGCATCAAACATGGCCTGGTTGGCCCAGTTGTCCCCTTCCCCTGTTTTCCAGCCGGCGCCTTCCACCGGGAACCAATCCGGCTCCCAGTAGAAAGCGCCCAGGCCTCTGCCCTCCGGCACCTGTACTACCGCCGCCATGACATCTCTGATAGCGGTCGCCTGGCCTTGCACCGTGGCTTCGTAACCCCCTATCGCTTGCTCCTTTTCACCAAAGACATTGGGCAATCCGCCGCTGTTCTCCAAGGTGAAGGCGTACGCGGTCTCGGCAATGACGACGTCCTTGTGGTACCTCCTGCTGACATCGCCCATGTTGCTCTTCAGCTGCTCCAACGTCCCATGCCAGTAGGGATAGTAAGAGAGCCCGATGACATCAAAGTCCACATTCCGTTCGGTCAGCACATCGAAGACACGGCGGTAGAGCGCATTGTCCCCGCCGTCTGCAAGATGGATGATGATCCTGGCCCTCTTCTTCGGACTATCATGGTGCGGGTCATGATCCCTGACGGCACGAATCCCCTGTTTCAACAAGCCCACAAAGCCATCATACCCGCCGATCTGCTCAGAGCCCTCCCCCCAGGTCTTGCCGTCCGGCCAGATCATGCCGCCATTGACCTCATTCCCAATCTGCACCATATCAGGCATGGCACCTGCTCCGGCGAGCCCCTGGATGACCTCCGCCGTGTAATCGTATACCGCCTGTTTGAGCGCTTCAGCGTCCAGCCCTTCCCATGCTCTGGGCTTGTTCTGCTTGCCGGGATCAGCCCACCAGTCACTGTAGTGGAAATCAAGAAGGAGCTTGAGCCCCAGGACATTTGCTCTCGTCGCCATCTCCACGGTTCGTGCCAGGTCGTTGTTTCCGCCGCCCAGGCCCTTCCCATGCTCATCTGTCGGGTCGTTCCAGACGCGTAGCCTGATCCAGTTCACGCCATGGTCCCGGAGGATTCTCAGGCAATCCCCCTCTGCCCCGTTGACATAGTACTTGCCTCCGCTGATCTCAATCTGCCTGAGCATCGAAACATCGGCGCCCATGATAAAGCCAGGGCGGAGTCCATCGATGGGATCGATATGTATCCCCGAGGGAACCTGTCTGTTCTTCATTATACATCGGCCTCCGTGGCCGCGAGAGCAGTAAGAGAGCTGTCGGACGTCAGTGGATGCATCAGGCAGTAGTCGGCGCCCAACTCGCGCGCCCGGGCCTCGTCCGCGATGGACAGACAGACCAGGCCAGGGATGTCACGGCTCGCAAGGTCCGTCACCAACAGCTGCGCGGCTCCGAGGTTCTCAGTCGACGGAAAACAGGATCGCTGCCGGCTGGAGGACACACACCTCTGCAGCCGATGGGACGGTCAGCATCATCACCATGCTGCAACCGCTCTGTTCCGCTTACCGGCCGATCAGGTTAGACAACGCCTTGTCGGCGCCGATCATCAGGATCTCAGAGTGCTTCATCTCAGGGTGATGTTCCAATCGGATGATGCGCAGACATCCAGCACAACGGGCACTTCAAGCGCTGGGCGAGGAGCAAGCGCCCATCTGAGTATCATGGATTCAAATACTCATCGAGTGCCGGAAGCACCTTTCCGCCGAAGTAAAAGAGCGCCTGGTTCTCCCAGGCGTTCCCCGACTCGGGGTTCGTGTTGTCCCAGCCGTTGCCCTTCACCGCCGTCCAGGTCGCATCCCAGTAGAACACACCGAGGCCGCGGCCGTTGTCGACCGCCCGCACCGCCGCCATGACGTCTCGCAGCATGGCGCGCTGGCCTGTGGGTGTCAGCGGGTAGCCCTCGACGGCCAGCGTCCGACCGACGACGTTGGCGTAGCCGTCGTTGTCCAGGGAGGTGAAGGCGTAGGACGTCTCGGCCACGATCACGTCCTTGTCGTAACGAGCGCTGACGTCGTTCAGGTTGAACTGGAGCTGTCCCAGGCTTCCGTGCCAATACGGGTAGTAGGAGATGCCGATGACGTCGAAAGGGACGTCCCTGCCTGTGATGTTGTCGAACCACCAGCGGGCCAGGTCATTGTCGCCCCCCTCGGCGATGTGAAGCATCACCAGCGTGGAAGGGGAGGCGTCTTTGGCGGCGCGGTAGCCTTCCTTGAGGAGGGCGGCCATGTTGTCAAAGTGATTGTAGTCTCCATCAGGCCACAGCAGCCCGGCGTTGATTTCGTTGCCCACTTGGACCATGTCCGGGGGCGTCCCTTGCGCCACCAGGCTGCTGCACACGTCAAAGGTGTGATCGTAGACGGCTGTCTTGAGCTGTTCGAAATCGTAATCCTTCCAGGCTGCCGGTTTGACTTGCTTGCCCGGATCCGCCCAGTTGTCCGAGTAGTGCAGATCCACCAGCAGTTTGATCCCCAGGCTCTTCAGCCTTGAGGCCACTTCGAGCAGTCTCTGTTTGTTGTGGTATCCATCGGCGGGATCGACCCAGACCCGTAGGCGAGCGTAATTCAATCCGTGGTTCTTGAGGATCCGCAACGCGTCCCCGGGAGTTCCATCCGCGTCTTTGTATATCCCGCCCATGTCTTCCGACTTTTTCAGGCTCGAGATATCCGCCCCAAGGACCGTGAGGGCCGCCCGTCCGGACTCCAACTCGATGTCGTCGAAGCTTGCCCAGGTGTTCGGGTTGCCATCCGAAACCAAGCGGACGGTGCACTCACCGTTCGTGACCTGGTTCGACACCACGAGCTGTAACCAGCGGTAGCCCGGCGAAGTTGGAGGCACCTGCACTTGCCTCTCTTCACTTCCACATCTGAGGGCGACGGCAACAGATCTCTGTCCCCCGCTAGAGCGGACCCAGGCGCGCAGGGTATACCACCCATTCGCCAGCCCCGTAATGGTTTGCGATGTCCCGACCTGATAAGCCTCCGCTCCCTGGTGGGTCAGGCGGAGACTGCCAGAATGGCCGCGGTCATCGAGCTTGACGGTCTCCGCTGCACCGCTGATGGTCCAGCCCGCAGGCGTCCCATCCGTATTCCGATCTTCGAAGCCTGGGTTCGCGAGGCTGACCGGCTCTGCCGTCGGCTCAGCCGGCTCTGGTGCAGCTGTAGATGGAACCTCCTCAGGTTCGGTTCCAGCTTCTGGCGAGGGCGACACACCTGGCTCCTGTCCCGACTGGGTCGCTTTCGGGGCCAGCGGGGTTCCGGAAACCGCAGGCTGAACGGACGTTGCGCTTTCCTGGGATTCCGCCGGAGCGCATCCCACCAGGGTGCCCAATACTCCCAGCATCACGACCAGCGCAATCCGGATCCATCCCATGCGCAGGTACATGATCCCTCTACCCCTTCACTGCGCCTTGGGTCAGGCCTCCCACAATCTGGTCCTGCAGAGCGAGATAGATGATCATGATGGGCAACGCACCCATTAACGCGCCCGCGGCAAACACCCCCCACCGCTGCGTGAACTGCGCGCCGGCAAAGATCTGCAGTCCGACCATCAGGGTGTACGTTTCATTGCTCCTGAGCAGCACGCGCGCCAGGACAAACTCCCCGTACGTGCCGATGTAGTTGAGAATGACGATGACGGTCAGGATGGGACGCAGCAGCGGCAGAATCAGCTTGATGAAGATCTGCCAGTCGGAGGCACCTTCGACCATGGCGGACTCGTCGATGTCGCGTGGGATGGTGTCGAGAAAGCCCTTCATGAGCCAGATGTTGACACCCATCGCCCCGCCCAGATAGACCAGGATCAGGCTGGTATGGTTATCCAGGCCCAAGAAAGGAACGACGTCGCCCGCCTGCGAGATCATCAGGAACGTGGCAACCAGCGCCAGCAGGCTGGGGAACACATTGATCAGCAGGATGGCTTTGAGCATGGTCTGGCGGCCGCGGAAGCGAAAGCGCGAGAACGCGTAGCTGGCTACCGTAGTGATCGCCAGCGAGAGCACCGAGGTAATCCCAGCCACCTTGATCGAATTCAAGAACCATGTCCAGAACGGAAACTGGTCCAGGGTCAGTAGGGCCTGGTAGTTGCCAATCCCTGGATTCTTGGGGATCAGTGTCTGGGTCGCCAGCGTACCCGTCGGATTCAGGGACGCGGAGACCACCCAAAGAACAGGAAAGATCGAGAATAGAATCAAGATCACTGCCACGACCAGGCGGGCGCCGATGCCTAGCCTGCGCTGGCCCTTCGCAGATGCAAGCAGTCCTCTGGTGCCGGCTGTTCTAGACATTCTCGCCTACCTCCTCCAACATTCGGGTGTAGCGGAACTGGAATAAGGTGATGGCCCCGACGATGAAGAAGATCACAATCGTGATGGCTGAGGCAAAGCCGTAGTCGACGCCGCGGCTCCCGGAAAAGGCTAGGTTGTACACATAGCTGATCAGGATGTCCGTGTGACCGGCAGGCGTCGGGGTGTTGGCCATCGGCGGTCCACCTGCATTGAACAGGTAGATCAGGTTAAAGTTGTTAAAGTTGAAGGTAAACGAGGCGATTAGCAGCGGCCCGACGGCAACCAGTAACAGGGGTAGGATGATCCGCCAAAACCTCTGCCAGGGGTTGGCTCCGTCCACGGTCGCGGCCTCAAGCGTTTCGTGAGGAATGGATTGAAGTGCACCGCTGCAGATCAGCATGAAGTAGGGGTAGCTCAGCCAAAGATTGACGATCAGGATGGCAATCTTCGCCCACCAACCGTCGGTGAACCACGGCGGCGACCACCCAAACAGACCCTCCAGAGCCCGGGAGATCACACCCAGTTCCGGGTTTAGCATGCCGCGCCAGATCAAGATGGTGATCAGTGCCGGCACCGTGTAAGGAATGATTAACAGGGACCGGATCAGCTTCTTGAGCGGGAAATCGGGATCGTTGAACAGGACGGCAATGGCCAACCCTAGGGCGAAATTCAGCAGCAGGCTCAGAATGGCGAATCCAAAGTTCCAGCCAACCAGCTGGACCAACGGGCCGCGCAGGGCAGGGCTGGTGAAAAAGTTCTTGAAGTTAGCAAAGCGAATGGACTCGACGAAACCAGGCCGCAGCTGCTGGCCGGATGGCGACGTGAAAATGCCCCGCAGGTTCTTGTATACCAGACCAGTCTCCTGATTGGTCATGGCGTCTTGGCCGGCATCATAGACATAGAGAGGCAGCAGTTCCGCCGCTTCCCTCGGAGAACGAACCTGGATGGTTTTCCCTTCCTCGCCGAACAGGACCTGGGTTAGGGTCTTGTCCGACGCAGCCAGGAAAGCGTTCAGCCTTTCGTAGCCCGCGATCTCTTGCGGGATGCCGGTGGCGTCAAGCTCACCAACCCCCAATTCGCCGGGCTGAGGTTGGGCCAGCGGCTCGCCCGGTCTCGCCAGGGACCCATTCCCTGCTTCGTCTACGAGCCAGAGGGCATACTCTCCTTTGGACGACTTGAAAGCCGTCCAGGTATATGCTTTGCCCGCAGCGGGTAGATACGTTTGCCTGGTCAGCTGATCGACAGCCTGCTCCTTAGTAATCAGATGGCCCTCTCCATAGTTCGTGAAGGCCACCCAGACGGTAAAGATGATCGGATAGATGGTAAACAGGGCCATCAGGGCGAGCCCCACAACCATCCAGCGGATCGGATACGTCTCCTTGCGCAGCAGCACGACGTTGACGAATAGGGCAATGATAGCGATCGCCGCCGCAAAAGGATAGTAGCCCAAGGCCGCCAGCTTGAGCACGAACCAGACCACCAGAGAGTCCAGGGCGATCAGGATCGCCAGGCGAAGCAGCCGGGGCAGCAGCGGCGCCGCCGAGGGGCGGCCTATTGCGCGGGCAACTCGGGGTGTAGTAGTAGCCATATGCCTCCCTACAGTCACTCCTGCCAGAGAACCAGGTATGGAGTGAAGGCCGGAGGAGACCCCCGGCCTTCACATTGACCGACTGACTACTTGATTTCGGCGGTAACCAAGTGGGTTTCCGCGTCGTAGACGAAGGTTACCTCGCCATCCGCCGCCAGGCTGAGCGTGTAGTTTGGCCCATCCTGGGCGCCATCCGAACCGTAGTTCACGGTCCAGGCGCCGTCGAGCGCGACTTTGTACTCGTACTCACCTGCCGGGATTGTCGCCGTGAGCCTGTAGAGCCCATCGTCTCCCTTCGTCATGGCAGTGGCCTCGCAGGCTGGGTCCCACGCGGCGCCGCATCCAGCCTTGTCCTGGTAGCTGCCGGGCAGGTTGACCATGCCGGCGAGTGCTCCCAGGATCAAGTCGCTCACCTGCTGGGCCGCGTCGTTCATCGCATCCTCAGGTGTCTGCTTGCCGGTCAGCGCGAGCGTGATGCCGTTGTTCCAGGCGCTCCAGACGGAGCCCATCTCGGGGATGTTGGGCATGGGGATCGCGTTGGCGCCTGCTTCTCCCATGGCCGCAAGGTCCTTGTTGTCCGTCTTCGCCAGGACCGACTTGAACGCGGAGGGGCGCAGCCCGGTCTCGTAGATCTGCTGCTGGAACTCCTCGGTGGCGACATACTCGGTCAGGAAGGTCTGCGCCAGCAGGACGTTCTCGCTGAACGCGTTGATCATGAAGCCCTGCACGCCGAGGAAGGGAGCGCCGTTGTCGGGGAAGACTGTTACCGCGTAGGGCACACCGGAGGCAATGATGCGATCCAGCGCCCAGGGTCCGGCCATCAGGAACGGAATCTGCCCGGTCTCGAACAACTGGTGCCCGGTCTCGTAATCGGTCGTGTCTGGCATGAGCCCCTCATCGACCGCCGCCTTCATCCAGGTGACTGCCTTGATCATGCCTTCGCTGTTGAGGCCGATGTCCTTTGCATTCCAGGCGCCGTTTTCATCCCGACCAAAGACGTAGCCGCCGAAGGATGTCTGCATCGGCAGCGCGTTGTATCCCGGGTCACCCGCAATGGCGATCGCGTACTGGATCTTGCCTGCCGCCTTCAGGTCGCGGCCGATCTGCAGCATCTCATCCCAGGTTGCCGGTGGCTCGGTGACCAGCTCGGTGTTGTAGAAGAACCCTAGGTTCTCAGTCGCGTAGGGCACGCCGTACAGCTTTCCGTCTGTGTACGTGAAAGCCTCCAGCGACAGGGGGACAAACTCATCTGCCTTGGCTCCCAGGTCGATGGGCGCCACCAGGCCACTCTCAATCATCGCACCCAGCCAGTCGTGGACGCCGATAAAGATATCCGGGCCCTCACCGGCGGGGGCTGCGGTGATCATCGGTGTGCGAATGTCCTGGACCCGGCCCAGGTCTTCGATGACGAGCTGCACATTGTATTTTGCGAGGAAATCGTCGGCCAGCGCCTCCAAAATCGGCGCGCGTGTGTCATCGGCCCAGATCTTCAGGGTTGCCGCAGGCTCAGGTACCGCAGTCGGTTCCTCGGGTACCGCGGTGGGCTCTACGACTGCGGTGGGCTCTGCGACCACCGCAGTGGGCTCTGCGACCACCGCAGTGGGCTCAGGAGCGGGGGTTCCACAGGCAGCGATGAGCATGCTCATCACCACCAAGATTGCCATTAGGGCGAACAACTGCTTCTTCATTTTTCTCTTCTCCAACTAGATTCGTGTGCAAAGTCATGTGTGTTCAGACTACTCGATGTGTGGCTGTGTATCTTGGCTTGGCACCCACCTCCTCTTCTCCTGGCTTCTCTCAGGCCTGCACTTTCGAACCTCCAACGCTTCGTTCTCGCATCCTTCATCTGCGCCTTGTTGTCTGGACAAGCTTCTCGAAGGTGCGCTGGGCAGCCATGGAGGACTCCCACGACAGCCATCGCGCCACCCCGCGCGATCCGCCAGGCTGCGTGCACGTTATTATACACCGTGGACGGCACATCGCAATTTCTCCACCTGCTGTAGCAGGCCAGGCGAAGCGGGGCGCAGGCCTTGCTCCACCACACGGACTTGCGCTCCCGTCTCTATTGGAGTAGAATGAACAAAATCCATTTCTCAAGAGGCGCATGTGGTCAATCCAGTTCCGAGAATCACCCTCTACGTTCGCCCTTGGTGTGGAAGTGTCATGCGTGTCAAGTCCTGGTTGGACCAACACCGCATCCCCTACACCGAGATCGACATCAGCCGGGACCCCGTAGCTGCCCGTCACTGCGAAGAGCTGAACGGCGGCTACCAGTCCACTCCGACCATCCTTGTGGACGGGGTATATGTCGCCACGGAGCCCACCACGGCAGAGCTGGAACGTCTATTCGGATAGCCCGCAGCGTCGGAGCTTGTTCTGTTCTTGCATGGAGTGAGGAGGAGGAAATGGAAAGGAATACTCGCGGCATCTGGGTCTTTGTGATCGTGCTCTTGGTCTTCATGGGGTTATGCGCGCTGGCAATCGGCGCCGTCGCGCTGGGAGCGCTGACTCTTCCCAAGCTGGATCTTGGGGTCAATGCCCCTGGCGAGGATCGGATCGAGCGTAGCTTCGAGGTGGGCGCCTCGCCCGAGCTGACAATCAAGAACTTTTCGGGTGGAGTGACGGTTCGGGCCGGCGAAGAGGGCACGATCCAGGTCACTGCAACCAAGAAGGGCTGGAGCAAGTCGCGGCGTGACCAGATCACCATCAACATGACGCAGGAAGGCGCGGGGGTGATGGTTGAAACCCGGCTGCCGTCTGGTCTGGGCATGGTCTACGTCGATCTGGAGATTACGGCACCGGCGGGCACGCGCCTGGACCTGCATACCGGCTCG
>Ga0316622_100004223_pt1 | contig 10505 bp, 10 predicted proteins | sample OWC_Aug_OW2_C1_D_FD_207646 | JGI IMG/M metagenome (GOLD analysis project Ga0316622, IMG submission 207646) | Wetland soil microbial communities from Old Woman Creek delta, Ohio, United States - OWC_Aug_OW2_C1_D5_C | ecosystem: Environmental > Terrestrial > Soil > Wetlands | place: USA: Ohio... | reverse complement strand
CTCCACCGCCGTAGCCGACGGCGGGCTCGGTCACCACGATCGGGAGAGGGACGAAACCGTGAGCGGTCTCTAGAAAATAGCTGAGGTCGATCTGGCCGTCTTCAGGGTCGACGAACTTTGCGACACCCTCGCGCCTGGCTTCCGGTATTTCGGTTTGAGACACGGTTTCGACGTCATGCAGGGGCTCAAGGAGGCGCTGGGTCTCGGCGTCTACTGTAGTACCGATAGCTAGCGTGAGAGCCAGACTGAACAGCGCTAGGCAAACTCGCGATACTCCAGCATGCGCATTGTCGACTCCCACGTGTTCCTTCAAGCCGAAGTACCAGGCTCGCTCAGATGCTCGGTGTAGGTCAATTTATAAGAAACGCCCTGAGCTCCGAAGTCTGTGCGCATACCTTTTCCATTCAATTCTGGCTGCAAATAATGAAAACTCCTTTGTCTTCTTCCCTTCTGTGGCCAGCCCCTCCCGCCGTAGACAGCAGGTCCGGAAGGGAAGCAGAGTAGCAGTCACCGACCGATAGTCGGGGATGATCACCTTTGGAGCCGGCGGTATGGGTCCGTCAGAACCTGAATGTGACTCCAGCGAGGATCGACGTTCTGGTTCCAATCCCTCCTTCGACAATGATGTCCAGATGCTTGCCCGCTTCGATCCGGCCACCGATCAGGGCGTTCCACGGGGCCACCGGGCCCTGTCTCACAAGAAATACGAAACTCGGGTCGTTGGAACGGCCTACGAGGAGGTCTGAGACATCTTCATACATGGCGCCAGCCCACATCGCTCCGTGCATGTTCGGCGTCACTTTTCCGCGCAAACCAACTCTTGAGGAGAAGATCAAGGCCTTGATCTTTGTATCGGTAAACAATCCTTCATTCTGGAAGGACAGGGGTGTAATGGTATAGTTTGCATCGAGTACTACGAAAGCGGTCAGGTCGTGCCACTCGCTTACCTTGAGCCCCCCCGCAAGTGTTCCACCACCACCGAAGGTGGGACCTTCGTAGGAGATGGAAAGCGGGAGTCGGTGGGCCGGAATTCCAAGGGTCGGAAGAGCCGGTAAATCAACGGCCCCTTCCATTTTCCCTAAGGTATACCCGCCAATGCCGTATAAGTTGAGAAACGGGAAGATCCAGACATCGAACCTAGCCGCGACGCTCTGCTGCGTTGTGTCCACCCGATCGATCTGCACAAAGGTCGTGGATTCCGGAGGCCGGCCACTGATCCCAATCTGCAGATTCTTGATGTTGAACGGCTGTTTCTCGCGGTAGTAATTGACACCGATTCCGAATGGCAGTGGAATCTGGTGGCCTCTTGCTTGAGCCTCCACGCCCCATATCGGCAGATGCGACCAGTGCGGTTGCGGCATCTCGGCCTGGCTGGGCTGTGCGGCCTCGACGGGTGCTGTCACGGAAGTGATTGGCGACTTGCCGTTTGCCGCCGCCTCAGCGCTCGGCGGTTCCTCCGTGGCTCCCTCGACGTCGCTGGGATTGACTCCTGCAATGCCGGTCACCGGATTGTCATCCCATCGCAAGGGAGGACCAAAGACCGAGACGGCGGCCAGGTTGAGTTGCGAAGCTGCACACGCCCTTGCACCCCTGTGCCGTTTGCGCACAATCCGTGAGATCGTACGGGGCAGCGAGCTGAGGACGACCCGGCACGGCATTCATAGCGTCGCCGGCTGATACCCTTCCGGAAGACACGAAAAGTATCAACAGGCAGCTTCCGATGAGCGCGAGTACAGATTCAGACCTCCACATTCGCACGTCCAATTGCCTCCTCTTGCGCCTTTGCCTGAACCACCACCGCGCGACAAACATCTTGATCCCGTTCCCTCGCCTTCAAGACGAGGGGAAACGGGACCCGGTGGGAAAGCTTACGCCGCCTTCTTCAACTGGTGTTCCTTGCGTTACATAGGTGGTGACCCCAGCTCCAGCAATGCGAACTTGCCAATGCGGAGATAGTATTGTGCACCAACGAGATTGAGCTTCCCAAGTGCCTGTTGATGCAGATTGCACGAATCGCTGTCAAAGTCGACGTTGAAATTCATGGTCGTGGAGATAGGCCCCCCTTTGCAGTGCTCCGTCCACGTAGCACTACTGCTGCGGGCATGGTTGTGTCGGTGTCGCGGGTCCGTCGTTGACCTTATAGGTTGCATTTGGTGGCGTAATGGTCAATGCAGTTTTGCTGTTAGCCTGTACCGGAATGTTGCAGAAATTAAACGTTTTCTTTTCCGGAGCCGCAACAGTCGCCCGCAATGACCATAAGCCCGGTTGCAAATAACTAAACTCAATGGGACGCGAGACCATTGTATTGTCCCCGCCAGGCCCTAAAGGCACGACCAGTTGCATATCGGGAACACCAGTCTTGATGCTGACCGAGCCCAGGCAGGGTGTCCTGGTATCTATGCAGGTGTAGGCCTCAGAAACCTTAGGACTCGAGGGGCTTGTTGCTGCACCATCATAAGTGACAGTTCCCGTCGCGCTTCCCGGAACTTGTACCTGAGCCGTAAGAATGCCTGATTGGGTGGCGCAGCCGGTAAGCGATATCGCCGTGAGCAATATCATCATTAATACGAACCACGACACATCGCTTTTGGATTGGTTTGCAGCGTGTCCTCTTTTCATTGGGTATCTCTCCTCATTGCGCGGGATAAGGTCAGCAACGCTGACATGATTCCTTAAACAGGCGCTAATTCAGGTCATCGTTCTTGTAGTACTTCGTTCCCTTCGCCGTGATCTCGGCAGCCAGGCCCGTATCGGTAAGTTGGTACATCCAGACCCCCGGGGACACTGAGGCAGCCCCAGCCATGGCAGCACCCTTCTCTCCAGCTTTCGCCGCTGCCGTGGCTTGGCTGCCGTACTCCCACCCCTTGTTGACAAAGCCGTCCATGGCCGCAGCGCTATCGAAGACGAAGATGACGCTGAACTTCTTAACCCCGAAGCCGAGGCCCGCCTGGACTTCGACCATCTTCATGAAGGTCTCTTTCTTCGTCGCATTGGTCACTGCCACGCCCTTGCCTGAACCGCCGCCGGCAACAAAGATCTTGGTGCCGAAGTTGCTGAAAACGGCGTATCCGGCTGCACCTTCGATTGCTCTCTTGGCCGAAGGCTGCGCCTTATACAGCCGCGAAAGCGTCTGCTTCGCCATTTTCCTGATCTCCTGCCTCTCGCTCTCTTTCGAAGCGGCGACAGCTGTCAGAGGGAGAGCAATAAACACGAGCACCACGAATGCTGTTGTCAGAATCGTCAGAAGACTCTTCATGTCAGCTATCTTCTTCATCATTCCTCCATGATTGAAGCAATTCTTGGTCTCTGCATGCCCCGATGTCTCACTCAAGAGCAGTGCAGGTGCCAAAGCGCACGACGACCGTTTCCTGGCCAGTAATTGTGGCCGTCATCTTTCCCGTCTGCCGGCTGATAACAAGAGTCCAGCCGAAATCAATATTGGACCCCTGAAGGGTAATCTGTTCATTGTTCTTCTCCATCAGCCTGATCTCGGTCATCCTCTTGGAGCCGACGATAACCTTCTTTCCGAAGTCGACCCGTACGTGCTCAGGGGCCCCCATTTTTTCGGGCAGACCCTTCTCGCATGTTTGACCAGGCTCAAAGATGATGGCTTCAGTGGTCGCGCAGACAAGCGTCTTCGTGCCGTCGAAATCACCGGCGGCCCAGGCAGTCTGGCTGACGACCAGAAGACTAACGAACACCAGCCAGGCCGATGCTTTCATGAGAACAGTCTCCTTCCAACCTTTTTACCTGACCACATAACCCTTGCCCTCCATATAGCCTGCTTCCGCCTGGATGCATCCGAATTTTTGACGATGAAGCAAACGCCTACTGTTGTGAAAGCGGGAGGAGGGAGACCTCCTCCCGCTGCATCAACTACAGGTAACGCCGGCGTCACTCAGAAAGGATTGAGATCTCTGTCCTTCTATTCTGGGCCCTTCCGTCTGCGGTCTTGTTGTTCGCCACAGGGTCTGCCTCACCGTGGCCCACCGCACTGATCTTGGACTTGTCAACACCGGCCTCCTTGATCAGATAGTCCCTAACAGCTGCCGCCCTCTTCTCCGAGAGCTTCATGTTGTAAGCGTCGGTACCGATGCTGTCGGTATACCCATCGAGGCGTATCTTCGAGCCCGGGTACTTCTTGACGAAGGCAACGGCCTTTTGGAGTTCCTTCACATCAGCCGCAGTCAGTGTCGCCTTGTTGAAATCGAAGAGGACCCGCAGGGTCATCTTGTCAACGACCTTGGGTGCAGGCTTGGGCTCAGGCTTCGGTGGTGGCGGCGGTGGCGGTGTTGGTTTTGCCTCAGGCTCAGGCTTTGGCGGTGGTGGCGGGGGTGGTGTCGGTTTGGCAGGGCAAAGGGCCTTCGCCATGGCCGTTGCCTTCAGAGCCATCTCGATGGCCTCCTGTGTGCGGCATGCGGCATAGGTCTCATAGGCATCGTCTCTCAGTTTGGCAGCAGCATTGAACTCACTCGGACATTGCTTATCCTTGCCTGCAGCGCGGGCAGCCTCGACAGCCCTGTCAGCTTCGGGCAGTTCCTTGTGGTAGTACCAGTATTTGTAAGGATCTTTGGGAGCAAACTCCCTGCCAGAGCAGCCGACGAGTAACGATAACGTGAACAATCCGATAATCACGAAAAACAACCTTCTTGATCTCATGTTTCTTTCCCTCCTCCTTTGAGATTAATAAAACACCACGGAAGTCCTTGGGCAGTCCGATACACCAAACTTTTCACCACCTCCTCGTGGACGAAGAATGGTGCCACAAAACAATATGGCGTTCTATGAAAAAGTCCCCCGCTGAGCCTGTAGGATTGCAAGCCATTGAAAGCGCTATGATATACTGGCCCGAGTCCGAGAAATCTCACTCCCCGACCTCCAAGTACGGAAAGCACGGGTTCCTGCAAGAGAACCAGGAGTATTCGCTGGTGATGCCATCTATACTAGAAAGTAGGTCGCTTGTCAAGCAATATCTTTTTATGGGCTTATCAGTTGTTCTAATCTCACAGGTTCCGGTGGATTCGACCCCTCCGCCTCACCTGGCTTGATCCTTCAGTGACTTGACAGCCAATAGCGCCAATTGCTACCTTTTGCCACGATAAATCATACCGGAGGGAGCCATGACCAAAGCTGAACTGATCGACAAGATCGCACAGAGCGCAGACGTGCCGAAGGCGGAGGCCGGAAGGGTTCTCGACGCGGCACTCGATGCCGTCAAGGGTGCACTGAAGAAGGGCCAGAAGATCACCCTCGTGGGCTTCGGGACTTTTTCTGTGTCGAAGAGGAAATCCCGGAAGGGCCGCAACCCGAAGACGGGTGCGGCGATCAAGATACCGGCCATGAAGGTTCCGAAGTTCAGTGCAGGCAAGGGATTGAAGGATGCTGTGAGATAAAGCCCAACCGGGTATGACGGGGACAGACCTGATTCGCGGAGGAATGGACGTCTGCATGGCTTCAGCTGGGTATACAACGTAGGCATCAACGTTCCTGGGGTTCATGCATGTTAGCCCTTCAGCGCCGGCGAGATGATGGCTAATACTAATGTAGTGATCACTGTGAGAGGCGACCCGCAATGAGCGAGACAGAGAAGACCAACCGGGCAGGTGACAGGAGCCTGTGACTGCGCGGGAGTACGTTCGCGCACATCGGTTCCGCCTCGTCATCTTCGCGGCAGCCTGTACGGTGACTGTGCTCTGGTCTGGCGTCGTCATCATGAATCCGATGCCGCCGCGCTCAGTGACCATGGCCACTGGACCGGAAGGCGGTGCCTATTATGAGATCGGGAAACGCTACCGCGAGGTTCTTGCGCGCGAGGGCGTCGACCTCCGACTGCAACCGACGGCGGGCGCCCTGGAAAACCTCGCCCAGCTGCGCAACCCGCAGTCCGGCGTGAGTGTCGGCTTCCTGCAGGGCGGCACCACCAGTGAAAAGGATTCACCTGCCCTCGAGTCACTTGGAACAGTCTTCTACGAGCCTCTGTGGTTCTTCCGGCGAAGCGCATTGCCGGACAAGGGGCTCGAGAGTCTGCGAGGCCGACGAATATCGATCGGTGCCGAGGGCAGCGGGACGCGGTTGTTGTCGCTGCAACTGCTTGAACGAAACGGGTTGGACCAGCACTTTGCCATGCTGCTTGCGCTCACGCCCCAGGAGGCGGGGGAGAAGCTGCTTCGAGGCGAGATCGATGGCGCGTTTATGATCGTCTCCTGGGATGCTCCTGTGGTGCAGCGGCTGCTTGCTGACAAGGGCGTAGAGCTCGCAAGTTTTCCCCATGCTGACGCCTATGTCGCTTTGTATCCCTATTTGAGCAAGGTGGTAGTGCCCGCGGGCGCGGGTGATTTGGCAAAACAGCGCCCGCCCGCAGACGCGGTACTGATTGCACCAAAGGCCAGCCTGGTGGTGCGAACGGATTTGCATCCTGCGATCCAGTACCTGCTGCTCGACGCGGCGGTGCAGGTTCACTCCGGACCGGGAATCTTCCAGAAAGCGGGGCAGTTTCCGGCGGCTGAGCCGATCGACCTGCCGATGAGTAATGAAGCACGCCATTTCTACAGATCCGGGCGGCCCTTCCTCCAGCGCCATCTCCCTTTCTGGCTCGCAATACTGATCACCCGGCTGCTCGTTCTGCTCATACCGCTAATCGGTGTGCTCTATCCCCTGCTGCGATTCCTACCGCTCTTGTACGGCTGGCAGATGCGGCGTCGAATTTACAGGCTGTACGGTGAACTGAGGCTCATCGAACAAAAGCTTGAGGCTCGCGATGCCGGACCGGGCACGCGAGATCTGATTGCACAACTGGACCGGCTGGAGGAGAAGGCGAATGGCCTCCATCTGTCGATGTCCTATGTGGACATGCTCTATACGCTCAGGGACCATATTGGCCTGGTGCGCGGACGGCTGAGGAATCCAAAGGAGTAACCAAGAAGACTGGTAGCATAGAAGCTCTTCACAAAGGCCTGCATTCGCGCCTGCGCTGGAATGACAAAGAGAGACGGACGTTTGAGATAGTCACTCGGACTGCTTCTGACAACAGGATTTCTTCTATGTATTGCTGTCACAAGACTGCCATTAGGTTCAAATACATCCTTGCCGGTGTATGGGACAGCCTGAACATGCTACGCAGGTTGTGGCTATCGCCAACAACCCACCAGGATTAGGGGACTTCCGGACCCCTAATAGCCATTTGGCAATGATGCCATTCATTCCAGTGGGAGGCCACGGGGCATACTGGCACGGGTCGCAACTCATATCGTGTATGAACGGGCAGGGTTGTGACCTGACTCGAAAATACTGCAACGATTTCGGAGGAACACAAAGATGACCGCCCAAGGCCGTACCAACGGAGATATTACGCGCACGATGCTGTCGGTATTGTTTATCGGCATCCTTATCACAGCATGCATCTGGATACTGAGGCCTTTCTTCACCTCGATCGTCTGGGCCACGATAATCGTGATTGCAACATGGCCGATCATGCTTAAACTCCAGGAATGGCTCTGGGGCAGACGCGGGCTTGCGGTAGCCGTTATGACGGTGATACTGCTTATGGTCCTTGTGGTTCCCCTGGTTATCGCCGTCGCTGCCATCACCGCCAAGGCGGACGATATCGCCTCACTGGTCAAGTCACTATCTGCTTTCGCCGTCCCGCCGCCGCCGGGATGGGTCAGCACCATTCCCCTCGTCGGTGATGAAATTGCCGAGCGGTGGCTGCAATACACTGCCCTTGCTCCCGAAGAACTCGCGGCACTGGTAACCCCCTATGCCCGCGCGGTCATGAACTGGTTCCTGGCCCAGGCCGGGAGCGTCGGCACCACGATGCTCCAGTTCCTGCTGACCGTAATCATCGCGGCGATCATGTATGCCGGTGGCGAGAACGCTGCCGCTGGGGTCCTCAGCTTCGCGGGACGTCTAGCGGGACGGCGGGGAGAAGACGTTACTGTCCTCGCGGCAAAGGCGATCAGAAGTGTTGCACTCGGCATCGTTGTTACTGCACTCGTACAGACTGCTATAGGCGGTACTGGGATGATTATCTCAGGAGTGCCAGCAGCACCATTGCTGACAGCAGTGACCTTTATGCTCTGTCTGGCGCAGTTGCCTATACTGGTGCTCCTGCCGTCGGTGATATGGCTTTACTGGAAGGGCGAGCCTCTTTGGGGCACCGTTATGCTCATTTTTACTATCATCGCTCTCGGCATCGACAATTTCGTCCGCCCCGTTCTCATCAAAAAGGGTGCTGACCTGCCGCTGATCATGATCTTTGCCGGGGTGATCGGTGGTCTGATCGCCTTTGGCGTCATTGGTCTCTTCATCGGGCCGGTGTTGTTAGCCGTCACCTTTACCCTTCTGGAGGCGTGGGTTTCACGAAGCGAACAGGAGAAGGGATTATAGCCTCTCGTGATGTCCGAGTCTCGTACAAAAGGAGACCCGGGATGTTGCCTTCATTCGAAAAAAGGCGGGTACGGCTCTTCAGTGGGTGCGAGACCTCCCGTTCCACCTCATACTGTCCAGTGCCTGCGTCTGCAGAAAAGTCTGCGGGCGGAAGGGGGCAAAGGTGAACGTCTGAGCTCAGCCCATTGTCAGGCCTTGTTGCGAGTCTAAGAAGGTTACCTACGCTTAGCCTTCATCTGCTCTGCTGCCTGCGCTCTCTCCGCCGTGGCTTTCATGATCAGCTGGCAGGCAATGTAGTACTTGTAAATGTTGCTGACGTAGGTCACGGTCTCCGCGCCGATCTTCTCGGCGGCAAGGTACTCGACGTTGTGGAACCAGACGTTCGGATCCAGTCCGCGCTTGGCGGCTTGAGTGCGCAACTCTGAAATCCTGCCCGCGCCGGCATTGTAGGAGGCGAACGCGAACAGGGCCTTATCCATTTTGGTCATTGGCTCCTTGCCGTAGTACTGGTCTATCATCCAGCGCATGTACTTGATGCCCGCGTGGATGTTCGGCTCGGGTTTAGTGATGTCACCCACGCCGAGGTCCTTTGCGGTGGCAGGCATGACCTGCATTATGCCGATGGCACCCGCCTTGCTACGCGCCCCCTGATTGAGCTGTGATTCCTGGTATCCCTGGGCCGCCATCAACAACCAGTCCATGTCGTACTTGTCCCCATACTCCTGGAAATACTCAATCAGGGTGAGGAATTTCTTGCGCTCAGCCTCGGAAGCAGCATCCTTCACATGCTTCGTTTCCTTGTAGTAACGCGCCAGGATAATGTTTCCCGCCTTAGTTCCATTGCCGTGGCGAGCAGTGAAATCGTCGAGAGCGGCCTTGAGCTGCGGGCTCCCCTTGCGGACGGCCCAGGCAATGTTGCCGCCGGTGCGTAGAGCGACCCCGTCATGCACCGTGATCCTGGGGAAGACCTGCTTCCAGAAGTCTGCGATGTGCTTGTCCACGACGGTGAACGGAAGCAGTCCGGCGTTCACCATCTCGATCAGATCCTCGTCCTCCAGCGTCTCCGGCACCTCCTTGATAGTCACAGGAGGTCTGTTCTGCGCGGCAAAACGGTTGTTGAGCGCCACCAGGCTCTCGTAATAGCTGGAGGACTTGCGCACGAAGACCTCCTTCCCCGCCAGCTCGTCCACGCTGGACACCACGGGCGAGGCAGGACCGGACACCAACAACTCGCTGACGTTGGGATATATCGATGAGACAAAATCAACTACCTTCTGTCGCTCTGTAGTAATGGTAAGGTTGGCTGCTGCGATGTCACCTTTCCCTGCAGCCAGGGCCGGCAGCAATTCGTCCCGACCCACAGGGATGAACAACACTCTCACCTTGAGATGCTTTTGCTTCTGCTTCTTCTCTTTCGCCAGTTTCTTGTTCAGATCCTCCCCGAAGAGGCGGAAAATCTCGTAGGTCGCACCGTACTGAACGCCCTTGTCCAAGAAATAAAAGGTTTTGCTGCAGACCGTCAGTACTCGGATGACCCTCCGGCTGACTATCCCGTCCAGATCGCCGGTCCACGGCTTCGCGACCTCGTCGACCTCTTCCGGTTTGATAGTGAAGTGCTCATGCTGCGGAGTTTGGGGAGTGGTCACTTGTTCAGGCTGCGGAGCTTGGGAGGAAGGCTTGTCAGCACGGTCCGTGTCGCACCCAAGGTTAAGCATTGCGCAGACGAGGGCCACGCCGGCGAAGATGACGAGTCGCGAAAGGACAAGTTTGTCCTCCAATCCGCCTTTCTTCTTATCGGAGTGGCTGATCATTCTTCCAGTGTTGTAATAACGCACGCTATCATATCAAGTAGTCGGTGAACGCTGCAAACGGTTCGACAATAGTACGTCTCGAAATCGTCAGCTCCGGCTGAACACGCATTGTTAGGGCTGAAACAAACTCATCGTCAAAGCCGCCCTCGGCATGACCATGGGCGAGATAGAGGGGACCAATCGGGGTGTCGACTCCCAGGAAGGCGCTCCCGGCATAGACCAGCTCTCCTAGATTGACCGTTTGCCCGGCTCACCACGTATTGCCGGCCTCGAGGGAGCCGCCGATGTAAAGGGCGCCGAAGAGCGACT
>Ga0316622_100004222_pt1 | contig 10505 bp, 12 predicted proteins | sample OWC_Aug_OW2_C1_D_FD_207646 | JGI IMG/M metagenome (GOLD analysis project Ga0316622, IMG submission 207646) | Wetland soil microbial communities from Old Woman Creek delta, Ohio, United States - OWC_Aug_OW2_C1_D5_C | ecosystem: Environmental > Terrestrial > Soil > Wetlands | place: USA: Ohio... | reverse complement strand
TATTGTATTTGAAGTTGATCGCCTACATACGTAGCAGAGTCGAGCTGATGTGAGAGCCAAATCGCTCTTCTCCTCTCTTTGACCCTTATGCCTGTGGTTAATTTCAACATAGCAAGCAATGTCAATATTGTATCCCAATTCACAATCTTATTGATTGTCTATCATTTCACAATATTAAGATTGTACTTGACCGAACCTGTCCCATGTCCTATTCATGCTTCCGTGTTTTGAACCGACAACGTCCGCATTTCCAGCCTTTCATCGATTCCGCCTGCCCGGACAAGGAGGGAAGAAACAACAATGACACTCGGCACGAGGCGAAGCTGATTAGGCCTCGGAGCGCGGTTCCAAGATGCCTTGCCGACAGAGATTCGCAGGACATCCAAAATAATTGGAGAGTGCTATGGGCGCAAAGAGCGGACGACATTTCCTCCAGATCCCGGGACCGACGAACGTGCCGGACCGGGTGTTACGGGCGATCAGCTTCCCGACCATCGATCACCGCGGGCCGGCCTTCGGGCGACTCGGCCGCGAGATTCTTCAGGGCCTCCAACAGGTCTTCCAGACGCGGGGGGCCGTGGTGGTGTATCCCTCGTCTGGAACCGGGGCGTGGGAGGCGGCGCTGGTGAATACCTTGTCCCCCGACAACAGGGTGCTGATGGTCGAGACGGGCCAGTTCGCTGTCCTGTGGAAGGACGTGGCGCTGCGTTTCGGCCTCGAGGTGGACTTCGTGCCCACCGACTGGCGTCGGGGCGCGGACCCCGCAGTGGTGGAGGCGAAGCTCGCCGAGGACACGGCCCGTGCCATCAAGGCCGTGGCGATCGTCCACAACGAGACCTCCACGGGCGTCACCAGCCGCATCGGGGAGATCCGGAAGGCCATGGATCGGGCCGCGCACCCAGCCCTGCTCTTGGTGGACACGATCTCCTCGCTGGGCTCTATCGATTACCGGCACGACGAGTGGGGCGTGGATGTGACCGTGGGTTGCTCCCAGAAAGGATTGATGCTACCGCCCGGCCTCGGGTTGAACGCCATCAGCCAGAAGGCCTTGGAGGCGAGCAAGTCCGCCCGCCTTCCCCGCTCCTACTGGGATTGGGAGCCGATGCTCCGCGACAACCGGGCGGGATTCTTCCCGTACACGCCAGCGACGAACCTGCTCTTCGGCCTCAAGGAAGCCCTCCGGATGCTCCTCGACGAGGGCTTGGCGAATGTTTTCGCCCGACACGCTCGCCACGCGGAGGCCACGCGCCGAGCTGTCCAGGCGTGGGGCTTGGACACCGTCTGCCAGCATCCTCTCGAGCACAGCGGCGCACTCACCGGCGTCCTGATGCCGGTTGGCCACGACGCCGATCACCTTCGTGCGGTCATCCTCGAGCGGTTCGACCTCTCCCTTGGCACGGGCCTCGGGAAACTCAAGGGCAAGGCCTTCCGTGTCGGACACCTGGGCGACTTCAACGACCTGATGCTCGCAGGGACACTGTGCGGTGTCGAGATGGGGCTCGGCCTCGCTGGGGTGCCGCACAAGACGGGCGGCGTGGCGGCCGCGCTCGACTACCTGAAGGGCGAGTGATGATCACGGCGAGCACGCTCCAGAGCATGGTTGGGCGCGTGGGCTGGCCGACGAGGCAGAACACCTGACGGCGGAAGTCAAGACCCCGTCCTGGGTGAGGTACTGTTGGACCATACATTACGGTTTTGTATCCAAAACAGCTTGACAATGGCTTCGGGTGGGTTGTAATTTCCTAGTACGATCGCAAAGGCAAACATTTTGGATACAAAAGGCACCATGTCATCGCAGACTGAAAACACCCCCGTCAGGGAAAGGGCGTACGAATATCTGAAGACCTCCATCCTGTCAGGCCGGCTCAACCCGGGGGAACGCCTCACGGAGGAACACCTCGCCAAAGAGCTGGGGATCAGTCGGACCCCGATTCGTGAGGCATTGCACAAGCTCGAGTCCGAAGGGCTGATCAAGCCATTGCCCTCGCGGGGGTTCATCGCCTCTCAGGACTCGAAGGACGACATTGAGGAGCTTTTCGAGATCCGGGCCGTCCTGGAGGGCTACGCGCTCCGCGTCATTTGCGGCCGGATCGACGACGCGCTTCTCGAAGGGCTCGAAGAGACCGTGCGGAAGGCAGAAGAGGCGCTCCGCGCGCAGAGTCTGGATGACGTCTTTCAGTGGAACACCCGATTCCACGACATGCTCCACGAACTGATCATGGACCGGCACCGTCTCTACCATCAGATGGTAACTATGCGGCAGTACGTGCTGCGGTACCGCAAGAACACCCTGCAGTATCCTGACGGTGGCGAGCGGACGGTGGAGGGTCATCGGAAGATCCTGCTCGCCTTGCGGCTTCACGACCCCGACCTCTGCGAGCGAGTAATGCGGGAACATATCCAGCAATCGAAGAAGGACGCTCTGCAGTTCTTATTCAAGAACAACAAGGAGGTGATGTGATCATGGCAAAACACATCGAGGTTCTGGTGGACAAGTGCACGGGATGTAAGCTCTGCGAACTCGCCTGCTCCGCGGTGAAGACGGGGCAGTTCAATCCGAGAAACTCCAGAATCAAGGTGGTCCTCGTGGATATCCCGGAGATTCCGGTCCCCATTCTGCTGGACAGCTGCGACTACTGCTTCGGAAACCCGGCATGCGTCCCCGTGTGCCTTCCGCAGGCCCTCGTCTGGAAGGACATGGAGGCGCGCCCGCCCCGACCGAAGGTTTCGGAAGCCAAGGCGATTGCCCATGCGTGGCTCGAATCCGTGAGCCGCTGAGGCTGCGACGTGGCAACGGTCAAGGTGAAAGGCTTTTCGGTCATCCGGGACGTTCTCGGCGCGAGCCTGGTCGAGGTCGAGGTGGGGCCACCGGAAACCGTGAAGGGCACCCTTGACGCGCTGCTCAGGACATACGGCGAGCCTCTCCGGAAGGTGCTCGTGGACCCGGCCACCGGGGAGATGACCCCATTTCTGCTCGTCTTGAACGGAGAGGCCATTTCATCGACCCTTGACACGGACAGGCCCGTAAAGACCGGAGATGAGATCACCCTCATCTTCCCGATCGGAGGAGGTTGATCGTGACGAACGGATTCAAGTACGGTGGGTACAAAGGCCAACTGCTCCGAGTGAACCTGACCAAGAAAGGGGTCACCAAAGAACCCCTGCGCGAAGACTGGGCCAGGGATTTCGTCGGCGGTGTGGGGTACTCTGCGCGCCTCCTCTACGAGGAGATCCCCGCGAAGATCGATGCCTTGGGTCCGCAGAACACGCTCTTCTTCATGACCGGGCCGGTCAATGGCACGATGATCCCGGCCGCGTCCCGCTCCACCGCGTGCGCCAAGTCCCCGCTGACGGGCTCCTTCTTCCACAGCATCTTCGGCGGGTTCTGGGGTCCCGAGTTGAAGTTCGCCGGCTACGATGGCCTGATCGTCGAGGGCAAGGCGGACAAGCCGGTGTACCTCTGGATCGACGATGACCGGGTCGAGATCCGGAGCGCAGAGCACCTCTGGGGTAAGAACCCCTTCAAGGCGCAGGAGATCATCCGCCAGGAGATCGGCGACGAGAACATCCACATCGCCACCATCGGCGAGGCTGGAGAGAAGGGAATCCCGTACGCCATCATCCTACTGGACATCCGGGCCGCAGGCCGCGGAGGCATGGGCGCCGTGATGGGTTCGAAGAATCTGAAGGCCATCGCGGTGCGCGGGACGGGAACCGTCAGTGTGCCCAACATGCTCCGGGTGTACAACACCACGGTCCGGCTGAATGAGCTCGTGGCGACCAATCCGGCGGTCAAGGGCCTGTCCGACTACGGCACTCCCCGCAACGTGCTGAGCATGAATGCCGCCGGCATCCTGCCGACCCGCAACTGGCAAACCGAGGTCTTCAAGGGGGCCGAGGGGATCAGCGGCGAGACCATGAAGGAGCAGGTGGTCAAGGCGCATCGGGCCTGCTTCGCCTGCTCCATCAACTGCACCAAGTACAGTGTCGTCCCCGGCGGGAAATACAAGTCCATCATCAACGGGCCGGACTACGAGACGATCTACGGCTTCGGCAGCATCTGCGAGGTGGACGACATCAAGGCCCTCTGCAAGGTGGACGAAGTCTGCGACGAGTACGGCATCGACCTGATCCAGGCGTCCATGAGCGTGGCCTGGGCCATGGAGTGCTACCAGAAAGGCATCTTCACCAAGGCGGACACGGGCGGCCTGGACCTCACCTGGGGCAACGCCGACGCCATGATCCACCTGACCGAGATGATCGGCAAGCAGCAAGGGCTCGGTGCCCTGCTGGCCAAGGGGACCCGCGAGGCGGCGAAGATCATCGGGAAGGGCTCCGAGCGTTTCGTCATCTCCAACAAGGGAGTCGACTGGCCTGGTCACACCTGCCGTCCGTTCCCGGGCGCCGCGGTGGGGTATGCCACCGGTCCGCGGGGTGGCAGCCATCACGACATCCGGCCCACGCCGGAGAAGGCGGGATTGGTGGACCGGAAGGTGCTGGAAGGCAAGGGGGGGATGGCGGCCGAGGTGAATCATTGGTTGATGCTAGCCGACTCGGCGGTGGTCTGCCACCTCGGGGAACCCATCTGGGGGCCCATGAAGATCAGCGATAACCTCGTCGAGGCTCTCAATGCTGTCACCGGCTGGGAGCTGGATTACGCGCAGGCCCGGAAGATCGCGGAGAGGCAGTGGAACATGATCCGCTGCTTCGCGGCACGGGAGGGATTCACGCGAAACGAGGACACGCTGCCGATTCGGTTCATGGAAGAGCCGGTGCCTGAGGGTCCCATGAAAGGGGCGCTCATCTCCAAGGAGACCCTGGAGGGGCTAAAGGACCAGTACTACGAGTACCGCGGCTGGGACAAGAAGACGGGCAACCCTTCGAAGGCGAAGCTGGCCGAGCTGGGGCTGGAGTTCGCCGCCAAGGACGTCTGCTGAGGGTCGTTCCCGCTTGGTCAAGACCACGGGGGCGGGTGAGGTATCACCCGCCCCCGTGTTTTCTTGGGCAAACCTCTGTGAACGTTTCGGTCGTCTCGCGACCTATTTCCCCTTCCATTGCGGCGCACGTTTCTCCAGGAAGGCCGACACGCCCTCTTTGAAATCCTCGCTCAGGTAGCACATCAGGTACAGGTCGGACGATTCGTCAATGCGCCCATACTCCAACAGCCGCCGCACAGCCCCCTTCACGGAGCGAATGGTGAGCGGCGCATGGCCGGCGATGAGCGTGGCAAGTTCGTTGGCGCGCGATTCGAGACGGTCCGCTTCGACCACGTCGTTGAACAGACCGATCGCCTTGCCCTCCTCGGCATCTATGAAGCGTGCCGTGAAGAGGATTTCCTTGGCGCGCGCCGGCCCGATCAGACCGGCGAGCCTTGCGATGTTCTGCGCCGAAAGCGTGTTGCCCAACGTGCGGGCGATCGGGACGCCGAATTTCGCGTCCTGGGCGGCGATGCGGAGATCGCAGGCCACGGCCATCGCGGCGCCGCCCCCAACACAGTAGCCGCGAATCATGGCAATTGTGGGCTTCCGAACGGCCTCCAGGCGGCTGACGTGCCGATTCAAGGTTCGTTCGTAGTTCAGCGCGTCCTCTGCCGTCTTGAAGGCTTGAAACTGGGAGATGTCCGTTCCAGCCACGAACGCGCGATCCCCCGCGCCGCGCAGCACGAAGACGCGAATCGCCTCGTCGGCGTCCACGCGCTCGCACGCCGCTAGCAACCCGTCATACATCGCCCAGGTCATCGCGTTGCGCGCGTGCGGACGATTGAAAGTCAGCCACGCGATGGCGCCTTCCAATTCAAAGATCAATTCGCCCGTGCCCAGGTCAATGCGCATCCGCGCGCTGGGACTCGTCATGCGTGACCCTTCTCGTGGGGAGTCGTCAGAACATTACGATGCGCCTGAGCGCCACCGGACTGGGAGGTACCCTTGGTGTCCGGCCCTGAACTCAGCCTCCGGCGGCTTTAGCGGCCCCCGGTGGCGTCGTGGCGGTGAGACGGTGTCCTCGGATCGGGGTTAGAACTCCACCACCGCTTTGACGACCCCGCGATCCGGATTCAACCACGCCGGGAACTCGGCGACCATCGTGTCTGCGGAAGCTCGATGCGTGATCCACGGGCCGAGGTCGACGCGTCCGTCTTCCACCATCTGCATGGCCCACGCGAAGTCGGCGGCCAGGGCGTTGCGGCTGCGGAGCAGGGTCAACTCGCGCCGGTGCAGCTCCGGGTCGGTGAAGGTGAGGTCCGCTTGAACCAGAGAGACGTAAACCAGTTTCCCGCCGTTGGCCACGTACTGGACCGCCTGCATCATGGATTTCGGGCTGCCGGTGGCGTCGAAGACGGTGGTAGGCAGGTCCCCGTTCAGCATTTCCTGGAGCTGCTTTCCGGTGTCCCCTTGTCCGTCCAGGCAGCGATCCACTTTCAGATGCTGCCGGCAGAACTCGCGCCGCCAGGCGCTGATCTCAAGGACGCTGACCCGTGCCCCGACCAGTTGCGCGAACGTGATGGTGGACAGCCCGATGGGGCCGGCGCCGATGACCAAGGCGTTTTCCCCGGGCTCGAGCTGCGCGCGCCGCACGGCGTGCGCGCCGATCGTGAGCATCTCCAACAGGGCCAATTGGTCCAGGGATAGGCTCCGCGACCGGTGCAGCTTGGCGACCGGCACGGTCATGAACTCGCGCATCCCCCCGTCGGTGTGAACACCCAACACCTGCAGCGTGACGCAGCAGTTCGTCTTCCCGCGGCGGCATGCGATGCAGCGCCCGCAATGCAGGTACGGCTCCACCGCGCAGCGATCGCCGACGGCCAGGCCCTTCTCGTTCGGCCCAACGGCCGCGATCTCGACCCCCAGCTCGTGGCCCACAACCCGAGGGTACGTGAAAAACGGCTGATTCCCCTTGTAGGCGTGGATGTCGCTGCCGCAGACCCCAACGCGATGGATGCGAATGAGGGCTTCGCCGGGCGGGGGCGATCCCGGATTGGGCCGCTCGGTCAACTGGAAGTCGCCCGGCTTCTCCAGCACGATCGTCTTCATGATCAGTCCGATCCCCCAACAACGGTCGCGCCGAACACGGACCGAAGGGATCCACAGATTACGCCGTTTTCACAGATTCTTCCCACCGGGGCTGTCCCCGTGAACTCTGCGCGATCTGCGAAATCCGTGGTTACATCCAGGCAGTTCGTCACCCAGGGCTAACGCGACGAGAGACGCTCTCGCTCTCGCTGGACGGCTTCTTTGCCGGCCTGGACCGCGGCCGAGAGGATGGACTTCTTCTCCTCGTACGCCTCGCGGCCGCGCTCCACGGCGTCCTCGGCCTTGTCCCGCAGGTCCTCCGAGAGATCAATGGTCTTGTCGCGCATGTCCGCGGCGAGGTCCCGCAACCGCTCGCGGGTCCGCCGGCCGGACTCCGGCGCGAACAGCATGGCCAGGCTGGCGCCGATGACTCCGCCCAGGATGAACCCCAACGCGACCGCCGATCCGGAATAGCCGCGCTCTTCGCTCATTTTGACTCCCTCCTTTTTGTGTACAGGCCCCACAAGACCTTCGTCCCGACCCTCACCCCTGCCAAGAGACTCAGGGCCGGGATGAATCGCGACCCCAACATCGTGCGGATCCTCCCGGTGGTGACCCGGACGTTCTCTCCGGCTTGCTCAAGCTTTACGAGGGCGCCCCGTACACGCTCTGTGGTGTCCGCCGCTCCCTGGGCCGCCCGATTCAGAGTCCGGATGGCTTCACGCGCCTCCTGCATGGTCGGCTTCAACTCCAGCTCCACGGACCGGATGAATTCCTGCACGCGCCAGGAGGCTCGGCGGATCTCCAGGGCGACGGCGATCAGCACGACGGTCCAGAGCACGCTCATTACGGCCACGACCACCAACGAGGCCACTGCGAGACCGTTCATCTCAGACACCCCTTCCTCCCTGAGGCGCGTTACGGCGTCGGCGTGCGCTCCCAAAGCCCGGCGCCGGACCCTGCGCCCTTCTGGGGGTCACAGAGAGCTTGACGGAAGGCCCGGTTGCGGTGGCGAAGCGGCGCATGGTCGTCAGTCGCGCTTTCGCAGTTCGATCAGGCGATCGAACAGGCGCATGAGTTCCGCCAGCGGCCGCCCCCGCTTGAGTCGACGCTCCACCTCGGTCTCGTGCCGCTTGATCTCCAGGGCGCGGGCAGTGACCTCTCGGAGGCGCTGCGCCGCGAAGACCACGACCCCATCTTCGTCCCCGTGAACGATATCCCCGGGTTGCACCGGCGCGCCACCGCAGATGATCGGGACCTGGGTCTCCAGTAGATGCTCGGCCGTGCCGATGCGCGCGGTTGCGGCCCGGGCGAAGACGGGAATGCCGACGGCTTCCAGGCCAACGAGATCCCGCACCGCGCCGTCGATGACGAAGCCGCGCACGCCCTTGCGGCGGGCCTCCATGGCCATGAGCTTTCCCAAGAGCGCCGCTTCCAGGCCGCCACCGCCGTCCACAACCAGGACCTCGCTTTCGCGCGCCTCCGCCAGGGCGGTGAGCAGCGTGAGGAAGTCCCCCGGGAAACAGCGAACCGTGCGGGCGATCCCGATCAGGCGGGCCGTCGGGGTCATGGGTTTTATGGCAGAGGCCATCGTCCCCAGGCGCCCCAGGGCGTCCGAGAGGATGGCGGTCGGGATGCGAGCGATACGACGCAAGGGATCAGGCACGTCAGTCTCGCGGCCACGGCGAACGTCTATTCATTCACTTCGCGTGGAGGCCGGCGCCGGCGGCCGGCGCTCGAACGGATACGGCGCGCGCAGCCCTTCACGGCAAGATGGCGATCACGCGCGCCGGCGCAGCCCCCGCCTCTATTCGGAGGGGGGCGACGACCAGCGTGGCGCCCTTGGCCGGAAGTTGGTCCAGGTTGACCAGGTTCTCGAGTTGCCACACGCCGGGGGGCATGCGGGGCGAAGCCGCCTCCCCGCCGGCGCTCGCCGGTACGTCACGGCCCATCGCGTCCAATCCCACACCCCGAACTTGCCGCTCCGTTACCAGGAATGCCATGGCGGCCGGAGAGAATCCGGGACCCCGCGGCACGCCCTGCGCATCCTGATTGACGTACCGAGGGGGATCTCCCCACCAGCGCGACCATCCAGTTCGCAGGAGAACCGCGCTCGTTTTTGGGATGCGTCCATTTTGGCGCTCCCACGACCGCAGATCTTCCACAGTCGCTTGATAGTCCGGCGACGCGGCAACCTTTGGAGCGACGTTCACTACGACCGCGCGCACGAGAAGCTCGCGCGAAGGGATCTCGGCTACGCTGCCTCTCTCCTTCCCGACCAAACCCCTGGCGTCCAGTCGGGTGCCTAAATCCCTCATGGAGCCGGCGCCGGCGACGCCCTGTCGCTCGGCTCCGCCGGCCACGTCCGGTCGCGCCCGCTCAGGCAACGCTGCCGGGTCGCTCACGGTGTGGGTGAGGTCCACGACCGTGGACTTCCCCAGCATCGCCCGCTCCAAGGCTCCCGCCCACAACGGAGCGCCGTCGAGACAAAGAATCCCGAGAAGCGTCACCGCGACGCACGCTCGCCGCCGCCAACCTCCCCGCCCGCGAGCCCATATTGCCATAAACGCAATGTCGGGGTCGACCCCTGACACCCCTCCTCGCGGTTGTTTCGGTCCCGTTGTCGGGCCGGGATAACGACCTGTCGCGACCATAGCATAGGCCCAAATAGGTGTCAACGCGGGCGGGCGTACTCTGTGGCGAACGCGGCGGTGCCTCCGAAGGTTTGGGACTCGCCGCGCAGATTGACGTTCTCCTTTATGTCCGCTACCCTGACATGGGGCATTGTCCACGCGAGGAGGGCGAACAATGGAAGAGCCGAAGGAGTCCGAAAGGGCGCCAAGCATGAACAATCCTTTCTGCCCGTTCTGCTTTTTGCATCAGTTCGAGGTGACGGAAGCATCAGTGGGCACCGTGTACTGCGACAACTGCGGCATCGACGTGCCGGTTAAGGATCTGGTCAAGCTGTGACGCGATTTCGCTTGGCGCGGCGCCTGTATTTCGCCGTCGTCTGTCTCCTCCTGCCTGGGGCGGTCCTCGCCCAGGCTCCGCCGGAGACGGGATGGCTGGGCGTCTCCATTGCGGAGGTCAACGAGGAACTGGCCGACCGACTCGGCTCGGTTTTTGGCCCCGCGGCAGGTACTGGGGTCCAAATCGTCGACGTCCTGAAAGGCGGCCCGGCAGAGGCGGCGGGGCTCGAGCGCGGCGACGTGATCGTCCGGGTCGATGCGCAGCCGATCTGGGACGTCCGCCAACTCCAGCGGATGGTTCGCGCCCAGTCCATCAACCGTCGTATCGTCCTGAGCGTCCTGCGTGGGACATCGCGGATGAGTATTCCCGTCACGGTGGGCCCCATGCCCCTCGCGGCGAGGGCTCAGCTCGCGGGAGAGCGGTTGGGCTTCGTGGTGCGCGAGGTGGAGGACGCCGCCGCCGGTCGGTCGTCCGCACCGGTGCGGATTGTCATCGCCTTCGTGGACCCCAACACTCCCGCGTCCCGGG